>Ga0182742_1005832_pt1 | contig 10145 bp, 7 predicted proteins | sample eDN5th37CBELigMG_FD_128880 | JGI IMG/M metagenome (GOLD analysis project Ga0182742, IMG submission 128880) | Enriched Miracle-Growth compost microbial communities from Emeryville, California, USA - eDNA 5th pass 37_C BE-Lig MG (version 2)... ... | reverse complement strand
CCGGATCGGACAAGGCCCATCAGGCCGTACAACCGCCTGCAGCGCCGCAGCAGGGCACCAGAGTGCGATTGATCGACATTGCCTACGCGCGCTGCGGAGACAAGGGCAACATCTCGAATATCGCCGTGTTCGCGAGACGCCCTGACGACTTTGCTGCGCTGGGCGCTGCGTTGACTCCGGAGCTGGTGGCTGACTACCTGCGCCATCTCGTCAAGGGACGTGTCGTGCGCTACGAGGTGCCCGGCCTGAAAGCGTTCAACTTCGTGCTGGAGCAGGCGCTCGATGGCGGCGGACCCATGTCATTGCGGCCAGACCCCCTGGGCAAGGGCATGGCGCAGATGCTGCTGGGCATGGAGATCGCCCTGCCGCGATAGAGCCGAGCCAGGGCAGGCGAAGCCTTATTGACCCCGATTCCGCTGGGATTGCGTGAGGTGCTGCACAAAGGTTCTGGCAAGCTCCGTCTGTGGCCGGAGTGTGCTCCACAGCACATGGCTCTGCACCAGGATCTCGGGTGTAAGCGGCCGGCTCGTAAGGCCCTGCACCGGCAAAGCACTCAAGAGACTGGATTCGACCAGCGCTATTCCTGCACCATGAAAGGCCAGGACGATCCCGGTCATGGACGTCGCCACCTCGATCTGAATGTTCAGCGATCTGCTCAGGAACGGAGTCAGGCGGCGTCGCAGTATGGCCTGCGGCACATACGTGATGACGGGATAGGGCAGCAGGTCTTCAACGGCGATCGAATCGAGCTCGGCGAGCGGATGCGTGACAGGGAATATGCAGCTCAGTTGTGCCTGTCCCATCATTACCGCCTGGATGCCCTCATACTCGTCAGGAGAAAACGAAACGCCAAGGTCGACCTGTTCATTGATGAGGCGTTCAGCGATAAGGTTGGAGTCCATCGACTGCAGCGATATGCGTGCCTGGGGGCGGGACTTGACGAACGCCGCCACCTCCTGCGCGAGCCATACGTTGGCAATCGGTGAGCTGGCCGCGATCGACAGCGAGCCGCGATTTCCCTCGGCGAGGTCCTGGCTAAAGCGCTCGAGCGCCGCTACCCTGCCAAAAATATCCTGCACCTCGGGCAGCAGCGAACGTGCTTCCGGCGTGGCCACCAGTCGCCCGCCCTGACGCTGGAACAGTACGAACCCCAGGCGTTGCTCCAGGTGCTTGATAGTGGCGCTGACGGCTGGTTGCGTCACGTGCAAAAGAGCGGCGGCACCTGTAATCGAGCCTGAGACCATGACGGCGTGAAAGGCTTCCAGATGGCGCAGTTGGATGCGTGCAAGCATGATGATCAGGCGATGACCATAAGCCAAACTTATGGTCGGCAACGTTTATGTGATTGGCCGCCATGTTAGTCGACTGCCTAGAATCCCGGCACTCAGCAGCCCACGAGCCGGACAGCGACTGCAATGTACGCGCACCGGTTCTCATGCCCCATTCAGGAGTGACCATGCAATCGACTCAGGAAACGGTTTACCGCCCCAAGCAGGAGAATCTGTACTTTCCGAAGTATCCCACCTTCGAGTCCGTGCAGGCCGAGCGCTGGCATCGACGCCAGCGCCTGGCGGCGGTGTGCCGTGTCTTTGCGAAGTTCGGCTACGAGTATGGTTTCGCGGGCCACGTCACGGTGCGCGATCCCGAACATCACAACCTGTACTGGACCAATCCGTTTGCCATGGATTTCGGCCGCGTCCGGGCAAGCGACATGATGCTCGTCGATCACGATGGCACCGTGCTGGAAGGCTCCTGGGCGGTCAATCGGGCGGGTTTCGTCCTGCACTCGGCAATCCACCAGGCTAATCCCGATGTGGTGGCCTCCTGCCATGCACACACCACGCATGGCATGGCCTGGGCAGCATTGGGTCGGCCGCTTGATCCCATCACCCAGACAGCATGCGGGTTCTATGAGGACCAGGCGCTGATCACCGAGGAGGCGGGCGCCGTGGTGGTCGAGAACGAGAAGGGCAGTGCGGTTGCACGCGCCTTCGGCTCGGCCAAAATCGCGATCCATCAGAATCATGGCCTGTTCTCGGCCGGGCGCGAAACGATCGAAGAGGCGGCCTGGTGGTTCATTGCCGCAGAGCGTGCCTGCGAGATCCAGCTCAAGGCCGAGGCGACAGGCAGCCCGCTGAAGACGATCAGCCGGGAAGCTGCGTTGCATTCGAAAAAACACCTGGCTACGCCTTTCATGGCGTGGCTCCATTTCCAACCCATCTATGACGCCATTGTGCGCGAACAACCCGATTGCCTGCTGTAAGCAGTACGACCAAAGCAGGGCCTGACAGAACAACAAGTATGAAACTGGAGATCAAGCATGGCTTTTCCCATTAAATCAGCAGTGTGTGCTGCCATCCTGTTTGGCGCGAGCCTGGGCGCTGCGCCCGCCTGGGCGGCATGGCCCGATGACAAGCCCATCGAGCTGGTAGTGGGGTTCGCCGCAGGAGGAGAAACGGACGTCCTGGCGCGCACGCTGGCTCCGTTCATCCAGAAACACCTCTCGAAATCGGCCAGCATCGTCGTGGTCAACAAGCCCGGAGCCTCCGGCGCCATCGCAAACTCGTACGTCCAGCGCGCTCCGAAGGATGGCTATACGGTGGCGATGGTCAACACGCCGCCCATGAATTTCATGCCGCTGGTTCAGTCCACTCCTTATGACCCGGAACAGTTCGCTCTGGTCGGCCGAGTGGTGAGCGATCCCACGCTGCTGGTGGCGCGCGACGACAGCCCGTTCAAGTCGCTCAAGGACCTGGTTGCTTCGGTCAAGGAAAAACCTGAGAGCGTTTCGATCGGCCAGAATGGCCTGGGCAGCAATGGAGGTGTCGCGCTCAACATGCTGGTGCTCGAAAGTGGCGCTACGTTCAACGAAGTGCCGTTTGCCGGCACCGGCCAGTCGAAGATAGCCCTGATGGGGCAGCATGTGGACATGATCTTCACCAGCCACACTGCGGTGCCGAACCCGGCGGGGGAGCAGACCAAGCTGCGCATCCTGGCCCAGTTCGTGGAAAAGCGGGCCCCCATGCTGCCCGATGTGCCGACCGCCAGGGAAGAGGGTTTCGATGTGGTCGTGCCGTCTGACCGCGGGCTTGCCGTGGACAAGGGAGTACCGGCCGAGATCCGTGACCAGTTGCAGAAGGCGCTGGAGGCCGCGTTGCAGGACCCGGGCTTTCTCGAGGCGGCCAAGGCATTCTCGGCCATTCTTGCGTACAAGCCGGGGCCAGCCTGGCAGGCGGATATCGAGGCAGCCAAGGAGCCGCTGACCCGCCTGGCCGAAGAGCTGAAAAAGAACGGTCGTCTTTCCGGCAAGTGATTTGACCCGGGGGCTGAGCAGCCCCTGGCCTGACGCAGCACGCCCCTGGCTGGCCCTTGCAAAAGGCCCGGCCAGGGGCGTGAGTTCGTTTGAACTCAGAGCGTCGTCAGCTTCTTCTCCAGCGCCCGCATCTCTTCGTAACCCATGATGCTCATGATGTCCTCGATGCCGACCAGCAGGTCCGGACGGTGTGTCGGTTCGCCGGTGGCGATGACTTCCTTCATCACCTCAAGCGCCTGCGTCATCCCATGGATGGCTGCCGCCGGCAGCATGCGGGGCAGGCTGATGCGGCGCACGCCCAGGCGCTTGAGCTCGGGCAGGGGAACCAGCGGCGTGGTCGGGCGCTGGCGGATGCCGAAGCCCATGTTGATGGTCACGGGAATGCCGGCCGTTTCGACGATGCGACCGATTTCGTCGGGGGTGCGCACGGCATCGGGGAAGATCATGTCGGCGCCGGCTTCGGCATAGGCCTTCACGCGGCGCAGGGTGCCTTCGATCCCTTCGACCGCCAGGGCGTCGGTGCGGGCGATGATGACGAAGTCGTCGTCACGGCGCGCGAGGCAGGCGGCCTCGATCTTCTTCACCATTTCCTCGAGCGGCACCACATCCTTGCCCGGCATGTGGCCGCACCGCTTCGGGCTGACCTGGTCCTCCAGGTTGACGCCAGCCACGCCGGCTTCCTCGAACATGCGCACCGTGTGGAACACGTTGACGGGGTTGCCATAGCCGGTATCCGCATCCGCAGTCAGGGGGATGTTGACCGAGCGGGCGAGCATGCGGCAATGGTTCACGTTCTCGGACAGGCCCATGACCCCGATGTCTGCGATGCCCAGCAGGGCGTTCGAGAGGGCGGCGCCGCTTGTGCATGCCGTCTTGAAGCCGGCTCGCTCCACCAGTTTCAGGCTGTAGCCGTCGTAAACGCCAGGGGAAACAATGAATTCATTGGAGTCAAGAAGCTCTCGCAGTTTACGGGGGGCGCTGGTCATATAAGGGTGTTCTCCACAAACACGCAGCCGTGCTGCGCAAAGGTCGTTACGGCCGGAATTATCAAATTGAGATCGACAAAGTGTCAACTCATTTTGGTGTTTCAGGCTGACTTTGCCGGATTTCTGTCTAAATTTGGGAAAAAATTGCGGTTATTTCATCTGTCTTTGCTCGTACTGTTGACAGTATAGGACTTTGAGCCTATGCTTGTTGCAAATGGATAAAAGGTCCCTTATGGATGCAACGACCCGACTTCGCCTGAACGGCTCTGAGACATGTGCCATCGATCTGGCCAAGGTTGCCCGGCGCCATGGAGCCGACATCGAGCAACTGCCCTATGTCATCCGGATCCTGCTTGAAAACGTGGAGCGGCACCGTCTTCTCGGCCGCCCTGTCCAGGAGGAGGAAGGGCGCGCGCTTGTGCACTGGCGCCAGCATGTCTCCCAGCAGCTCGCCCTTCATGTCGAGCGCGTCATCCTGCCCGATTCCAGTGGATTGCCCGTATTGCAGGATCTGGCAGCCTTGCGCGATGCCGTCAGGGATGCTGGCGGCGATGCTTCGCAGGTCGATACCCGCGTGCCGGTGGACCTGATCGTCGACCACTCCCTGCAGGTCGACAACTGGGGATGCGCCGATGCCGTCGCCCGGAACCTGGACAAGGAGTTCGAACGCAATGCCGAGCGCTACCGCTTCCTCAAATGGGCGCAGCAGGCATTCCAGGGCTTGCGGGTGTTTCCTCCCGGCACGGGGATCATCCACCAGGTGAACCTCGAGAAGCTCGCAACCGTCGTCACGGTGGCCGAGCACGGCGGCACGCGCTGGGCCTATCCCGATTTCGTCATTGGCGGCGATTCGCATACCCCCATGGTGAATGGCCTGGGTGTGCTGGGGTGGGGTGTGGGCGGCATCGATGCCGAATCTGCCCTGCTGGGGCGGGCCTATACCTTCCCCGTGCCCGAAGTCGTGGGCGTCGAACTAAAAGGGGCGTTCGCCAGCCCCGTGACGACGACCGACGCTGCGCTTCTGATCACGCAGTCCCTGCGCGAATGGGGCGTGGCCGGGTGCATGGTGGAGTTCTTCGGCGAGGCCGTTGCAGGTCTAACGGCCGCCGAACGCGCGACGATTGCCAACATGGCGCCCGAGTACGGTGCCACGTGCGGTTTCTTCCCGGTCGACGACAAGACGCTGGACTATCTGGCACTCACCGGGCGTTCGCCGCAGCACATTGCAGCGGTCGAGGCCTATTGCAAGGCCAACCGCCTGTGGCGTGAGAACCCTGCCGATGCGCGGGTGCAGTATGCCCGCACGCTCACGATCGATCTGTCCCAGGCGGAGCCGAGCATGGCGGGCCCCCGCAGGCCACAGGATCGCCTGCCGGTCGGCGAGCTCGGGGCAGACTTCCTGCGGCGCCTGACGCTACCCTTGAAAGAAGGCGGATTCGGTGCCTCGGCCGAGTCGACCCGGCGCGAACCGGGTGCCAGCGGCATCCGGCATGGCAGTGTCGTCCTGGCTGCCATCACGTCCTGCACGAACACCTCCAACCCGTCCGTGATGCTGACTGCCGGCCTGATCGCCAGGCGTGCGCGCCAGCGCGGCCTGACGCCGCCGGATTGGGTCAAGCGCTCGCTGGCGCCAGGTTCGAGGGCGGTCACCGAATACCTGCAGCGCACCGGCCTGCTGGACGACCTGCAGGCCATGGGCTTTTATGTCATTGGCTACGGCTGCACCACCTGCGGTGGAAAATCGGGCCCCTTGCAGCCCGAGATCGTCCGGGACGTCACCGACAACGAGTGGGCCGTCTGCACGGTGTTGTCGGGAAACCGCAATTTCGAAGGGCGCATCCACAAGCTCGCGCGTGCGAACTACATCGGTTCACCGGCGATGGTGATGGCGTATGCGCTTGCGGGCTGTGTCGACATCGATTTCCATGAGGATCCCCTGGGCATCGACCCCGATGGCAATCCGGTCTGGCTGCGCGACCTCTGGCCTTCGCAGGCGGAAATCGACGAGGCGATGGCGCTGGCCATCAAACCCGAGGCTTACCGCAAGGTCTGGCAGCTTGCGCCCGACGGCGCCTCGCAGTGGGAGGCACTGGACATCCCGGGCGGCCAGTTCTGGCAGTGGGATCCGCAGTCCACGTACATCGTGGAACCGCCGTTCTTTCGCACGCCACCTGTAGGCCCGGAACTCTTTGCGCAGCGGTTGCGCAATGCGCGGGTGCTGGGCCTCTATGGCGACTCGCTCACTACGGACCACATTTCTCCAAGCGGGGAAATCCCGCCCGAGACGCCGGCCGGCCGGTATCTGCTGGAGCTGGGCGTCGAGCAGCGCAACTTCAACACCTATGTGGCGCGTCGCAGCAACTTCGACGTGATGACGCGCGCGACATTCGCCAATATCCGTATCCGGAACCTGCTGGCTCCCGGTACGGAAGGCGGCTTCACCCGCTTTTTCCCCGACGGCGATGTGCTGGAGACCTATGCGGCCAGCCGGCGCTATCTGGACGCTGGCGTGCCGACCATCGTGCTGGCCGGCACGGAATACGGTACGGGCAGCAGCCGGGACTGGGCAGCGAAGGGTACGGCGCTGCTTGGCGTGCGGGCCGTGCTGGCGAAGTCGTTCGAGCGCATCCATCGCGCCAACCTGGTAGGGATGGGCGTCGTGCCCTTCCAGTTTGCCCCGGGCGAGGGCTGGCAGGAGCTCGGGCTGGACGGCACCGAGGTCTACGAGTTCCACGATGTGGTGGCCGGCATCTCCAAAGGTGGCCCAGTCAGGGTCACGGCCAGCAGAGATGGCTTCCAGGCTGAATTCCAGGTGACGCCGCAGGCATTGACTCAGGCAGAGCGCGAGATGCTGTTGCAGGGCGGCCTGCCCGCCAGCGTGCTCGCTGACTATATATAGACACTTATAAACATCGCAGGGGAATCGCAACATGACGAGTCCGTTGGACACACTCCTGGTCAACACCCAGGTTTTTCTCGAGGGACAGGGCCTGACACCGGGACAGATCGGCATTGCCGATGGCCGCATCGCGCTCATCGCCGGCCACGGCCAGGATGTGCCGCCCGCGCGCGAGGTCATCGATTGCCAGGGGCTGTGGACCTTGCCGGGAGCCATCGACCCGCACGTGCATTTCGGGTTCGGCTCCCCGGAGACCGACTTCGAGACGGAGTCCCGAAACGCCGCGCTCGGGGGCACCACCAGCGTCATCTCGTTTCATCGCTCGGCCGATATCCGGGACAGCTTCGACGCTGCGCGCGAGCGTGCAGAGCGCCAGAGCTGCATCGACTTCGGTTTTCACTTCGGCATCACCAGCAGGCTTCACGTCGATACGCTGAGCGAGATCTCGCGTCGATTCGGGGTGAACTCGTACAAGCTGTACATGATGTACAAGGGCGCCGCAGGGCTGTCCAAGGGATTCACCGATATCGATGACGGCCTGTTGTGGGGGGCGTTGCTCGCCGCTCGCGAGATCCCGGGCGCCATCATGGGCGTGCATTGCGAAAACGTGGAAGTCATCCCGTGGCTGCGCGATCCCTTGCGCGCAGCCGGTCGCGATGACCTGGCAGCATGGAACGAGCAAAGCCCCGATTTCCTCGAGGCCGAGAACGTGCACCGCGTGTGTTATTTCGCCGGCAAGACCGGCACGCCGGTGAACATCGTGCACCTGAGCAGCCTGGAAGCACTGGACGAAGTGCGCCGCCAGCGGCAGCGCGACGCCCGCAGGGCGCCGATCTATGTCGAGACCTGCCCGCACTACCTCTTCCTCGATGACAAGAGCCCGGCCGGAGCCTACGCCAAGGTCAACCCGCCCGTGCGCAGTGCAAAGGACATCGACGCCATGTGGGAAGGCGTATGCGATGGCTCTGTCACCACGATCGGCTCGGATCACGTGCCGCGCAAGCGCGCAACGAAGGACAAGGACATCTGGGCGGCCAGCAACGGCTTCCCGGGCACGGGCATGATCCTGCCCATCCTGCTGCACGAGGGCTACCACAACCGGCAGGTTCCGCTGGAGACCATCATGCGCGTGGCCAGCAGCACGACTGCGCGCATCTACGGCATGCAGGGGAAAGGAAGGATCGCAGTCGGAAATGACGCCGACCTGGTGATCGTCGACCCCGACCTGCAGAAAACCGTGAATCCCGACGAGCAGGAATCGCACGCGGATTACTCGCCCTATGAGGGCATGACGTTCAAGGGCTGGCCGGTGCGCACGCTGGTGCGCGGCCGCACGGTGGCCCTTGATGGAAAGATCACGGACGAGGCAAGGCAGGCTCCGGCCGGACGTTTCCTGCGTCGTCTTTAAGCATCAGCAACTGGAGAGATATTCATGTCTGAAACCAAGACCAAGCGAATCTGGGACGATTTCCTGACGGAGCGCGACAAGGCCGTATTCGAGGTGGCCGGCTATGGCAAGCGCGGCGGGTTCGGCAAGCGTCCGGCCCTTTTCATCATCGATGTGCAGTACAACTTCTGCGGCGACCAGCCCGAGGACATTCTCGAGGGACTGAAGAAGTACCGCACCCACTGCGGAGAAGAAGCCTGGGAATCGGTCAAGCACATCGTGCCCTTGCTCGAGGCTGCACGCGAAAAGAACATTCCCGTCTTCTACACCGAGAGCGGCCGTCGCGCTGATCTGCTCGACAGCGGCGTGCAGGTCGGCAAGAACCATCGCGGCGGCGAGAAGACCGTGCTCGCCAATACGCATGCCACTCAGACGGTGGAGCCGCTTGCGCCACGTCCGCAGGACATCCGGATCGTGAAGCAGAAGCCGTCGTGCTTCTTCGGCACGATCTTCATGAGCCACCTGAACTACCTCGACATCGATACGCTGATCCTCGTGGGGTGCACCACGTCGGGGTGTCTTCGCGCCACCACTGTCGACGCCTACTCGTACAACTTCAAGGTCATCATTCCCGAAGAGGCGACGTTCGACCGCTTCCAGTCCAGTCATGCCATGAGCCTGTTCGACCTGAACTGCAAGTATGCGGACGTGATTCCGAGCGCTGAAGTGCTCGGCTATCTCCAGGGGTTCCCCGCTCCTGCGGCAGACTGAGAACCAGCCATGACGTCCGGTCGCATCCCTGTCACCTTGCTGACTGGTTTTCTCGGCAGTGGGAAGACCAGCCTGCTGCGACGCGTGATACACCAGCCCGGCTTCGCCAGATGTGCCGTCATCATCAACGAGTTCGGCGAGGTCGGCCTGGACCAGGCCCTGGTGGCCGATGCGTCGGACGATCGTGACATCCAGCTGCTGGATTCCGGCTGCCTGTGCTGCCTGGCCAGCAGCGCCATCCAGGACACCCTCGCATCCCTGTACTACCGTCGGCTGCGGGGCGAGATACCGTGGTTCGACCGCGTGCTCATCGAGACCTCCGGCCTGGCCGAGCCCGGGCCCATCATCAATGCCGTCTATGGCGACGACACGATCAACCACCATTTCGTGTTCGCCGGGATCGTGACCACCTTCGACGCCGGTTTTGGCCAGCAGGACAGCGACCGCTATGCCGAGGCCAAGCAGCAACTCATGATGGCCGACACGATCGTGCTGACCAAGGCGGATATGCACGCAGAGCCGCAGGCGGGCGAAGTGATGCAGTGGCTTGCGTACATGCATCCCAGTGCGCGCCTTCTGGACAACCGCCTGCCGGACGAGGAACTTGCCGAAGTCCTGCTTGCGCCGGCCGCGCATGCGCCTCCTTCGTGTGGGGATCGTCGCCACACAAACGATACCGGCGCATCCAGGACCTCAGGTCCGCTGCGCCATCTCATGCGGTATGGCATCCATAGCGTGGTCATCGACGTTCCAGGCGACGTTTCCTGGCCAGCCTGGGCCGCGTTCGTT
>Ga0182742_1005830_pt1 | contig 10154 bp, 9 predicted proteins | sample eDN5th37CBELigMG_FD_128880 | JGI IMG/M metagenome (GOLD analysis project Ga0182742, IMG submission 128880) | Enriched Miracle-Growth compost microbial communities from Emeryville, California, USA - eDNA 5th pass 37_C BE-Lig MG (version 2)... ... | reverse complement strand
GATCGGCCTCGTTAAAACGTCAAAGCCTATAACTGGCAAACAACAAAACAACTTCGCTTTAGCTGCTTAATAGCGCTTAGCGGTTCCTCCCTCCATCGCCCATGTGGTAGGGTAAGGGACTCACTTTAAGTGGGCTACGCCGGATTCCACCGTCTGAGGATGAAGGAAGAGCACAATCAGACTAGCTCTATCTGACGCCGGTCAGCAGGCAGATGAATGAGCGAAATACGAATATGTTGACTACACTCGTAGAAGCTTAAGTGCCGATGTTTCTGGACGTGGGTTCGATTCCCACCGTCTCCACCAAATACATATGTTTGGTGGTTTTTTATTTTTAACCATTAAATTTCCCTTTGGAAGCTATGTGCTTCTTTTATTTTGGGAAATTTGCTCGTTTATTTTTAGAATTCTACTATCAAAAGAGGATATTAATGAATAAGAGGACTTATATTAGTTCCAATGAGAATGACGTGGCAATAGTGTCTTCGCATTTCCCTTTTAAATATCCATCTTTGGATAGACAAATCCAATTTTATGGTTTATAATAAGTTTAATAAGATAATTAATAGAGAAATAATAAATTCACCTATTACAAAGCGTAATTGTGTTTTATGGATTACTTTTTGTAATATGTGAATTTTTTTCTTTTGGAAGAATTGTGATCTTATTAAATATAATTAAATGGAGGTCATTTAAATGACACAAGGTACAGTAAAATGGTTTAACGCAGAAAAAGGTTTCGGTTTCATCGAAGTTGAAGGTGGAGCAGACGTATTCGCTCACTTCTCAGCTATCCAAGGTGAAGGTTTCAAATCACTTGAAGAAGGTCAAAAAGTTGAGTTTACAATAGAAGACGGCCAACGTGGACCACAAGCTGCAAACATCGTAAAACTTTAATTTTTCATGATGTAAACATAAAAAAGAGGCATCCTTTCATTAGGATGTCTCTTTTTTTATAAGTTTTATGAAACTAACAGAAAACCTAGATAAAAAATATTTTAATGGGAATTAACTTTGCAGCACTTAAAATAATCTATTAGAATAAAATTTTACACAAGTAAACAGTAGTAGAAAAGGATGTGGTGCAAATGCAACCACATCCTTTTTCGTCAAAGTTTAAATCTTTGGATCTCAGAATTTAAAGTTTCTGCTAGCGTAGTAAGTGCCGTAGTACTTGATGAAATTTCTTCCATAGCAATACTTTGCTCATTTACTTGTTGTACAGAAGTCGTAGCTAGATCAGATGCATGCTCTGCATCATGTTGTAAGGTGATAAATGTATTATTAATTTGTGCAGAAGAAGCAGATATTTGCTGTGCAATTGCTGATATTTCGATAATTTGATCGGATACAGTATTTGTTGTTTGTATAATTTCGTTAAAGGAAGTACCTGTAACCGAAGCAGATTGCACACCAATTTCAACTTGTTCAAAAGCAGTTGTCATGTACTCACTTGTGATATAAACCAATTCACGAAGTTTATTCATAATTTGTGTAATATTATTGGCCGATTGCTTAGATTGTTCCGCTAGCTTACGAACTTCGTCGGCAACCACAGCAAAGCCTTTACCTGATTCTCCTGCACGAGCAGCTTCAATCGCAGCATTCAAGGCAAGTAAATTTGTTTGGGCAGAAATATCTGTAATGGCAGAAACAAACTGTTCAATAGAGGTTGACTCGCTAACAAGATGTTCCATCGTTACTTTCGCTTGATCTACTGAGTTTTTTATTGTGTTCATTTGATCAATTGTTTGTAATACATGTTTATTCCCTATAGCAGCTTTTTCTTTTGCTACATCTGAAGCGATGGTAACATCCTCTGCTGCAGTAGCTACTTGATGAATTCCAGTAGAAATTTCATTTAAAGCATGTACGTTTTCCGTTAATTGATGTGCTTGTTCTTTTGCATCTGTTGAAATTTTAGATACACTATCGGTAACCTTTTCGCTAATGGAAAGGGTTTGTCTAGAATTTGCTAATAGTTCCTCAGCAGAAGCTGACACTTCTACACTACTAAATTGAACCGTAGTTAATATGTTCCGTAAATTTTGTGTCATTTGGTTAAATGATTGGGTAAGCAGTCCAATTTCATCGTTATAGCGGGATGGAATTTGTTCAACTTGTAAATTACCGTTAGCAATCGTTGAAGCTACTTCATTTAATGAATGAATTGGCTTGATTCGTCGATGTAATGTAATAATAGTTATGATTACACTAATGATGAATAATAAACAGCAGACAAATAACCCGATTGTTGTAAAATTTGAATATTGCTCCGCTTCGTCGATTGTATTATTCATCCAAGATTGAAGGTCATTTAAATATTGATGGTAATTTTCAAATAAAACATTCATAGCTTCATCATATTCTTTACTTGTTAAAATTCTCTCTCCTGCAGCGAAGTCCCCTTGTTGTGCTAGAGTAAGTGCCTGTGCTTGAAATGTTAGCAATGATGTAGCAGGCTCCTCTAAAATTTTAATTTCATTAATTAAATCAGTTGACACATTAAGTTTTGATAATTCTTCTTTCGTTATATTGATTAAATCTTGAGTAGGTAAAGATTTGTATGTTTCTAAGTGTGATGAATCTTTTGTATAAATGAAGAACTTGGCTTCATTTGTGGAATTTAGAGCACCATTTCTTAGCTCTACCAGTGCATCGTTCATTTTTTTATTATTTTCCAATTTTTTCACTAAATCACTTTGAGCTTCCTTCATTAAATAATTGCTTGCCATTAGAATGACTGTTAGTACAAAAGCAGCTGCCGCTCCTATTCTGAATAATTTCTTTATTGTCATGTTGTCCTCCAGGGTGTTATTAAGAATTTATATACATTATGATGAATTTTTGATAATAAATTGCATTGTAATAGTTTACTATGGTTTCTACTGGTCTCAAATTGTTGAATCCTCATATAAAACAAGCTGGTTTAAGTTTTCAACTGCATTATTTAATTGTTTTGATACTTGTTGTAATTCATTAATAGTTTGTAATTGAACAGTTGATGACTGTAGAGAGTTTACAGATTGGCCAAGTAACTGTTCATTTGAATGAAGTACAGCTTGGAATGTTTTATTCACGTTTTTTACAGTTAATACAGTAGAATCAATGATTTTTGAAATATCATACGTTTCATTTTCCATCGATTTCGAGCTAGTCACAATTTGTGAAAATGTTTGTTTTGTATCATGGATGAGGCTCTTTCCACTTACTACCTCTTCTATGCTTGCCAGCATGCATTGCTGAATCTCCTCTACTTTGGAATACATCGTATGAATTAAGTTCAAAATATTACTAGTTGAAATCTTGGAGTTAATTGCTAATGTTTGAACTTCATTTGCTACCACAATAAATCCAGTTCCGTGTTCACCTGCTCGTGCTGCTTCAATGGATGCATTTAATGCAAGTAATTTAGTTTGATCGGATATTCGTTCAATCTCGGTAACTTGTTGAGAAATTTCTTTTGAATTTTCATAAAAATCATCTACTAAAATGCGTAAATTTTGTAACGAAGACTCCATAACATCCTGTTGACTGGAAATTTTTTTAATGGAAAAAGAACCCTCTAAGGCTATTGATGTGGCATCAGTTGCATGTTTTGTAATTTGATTGGTAATCGATTGAATATCCATCATTTGTTGTTCTAATAAATTACCACTAGTAGCTGTTTTGACAACTAATTTTGTCGTATCTTCTATTTGTTCCTGTGTATTTGTTAAAGCATGTTGAATGGCATAACTTGACGAAGTAACAAGGGAGTTTTTCTCATTTAAATTCTCTGCACTAAGCTTAACGGATTTGCTCACACTTTGTACTTCTTGTAATAATTCCTTCATTTTTTTACTACTTTCTAATTCTAATTTAGTATGTGCTCGTTCTAATTCCTGCATATGTTGAATAATGACTGCAGCTGCAACTGTAATCAATAATAAAAAGAACGCATGGATTAATATAAGGGTAAAACTATAATCGTGTGCTCCACAAAGTAATTCTGGAAACAAAAAATAACCACCTAAATGGTGTAGAGTAAAAATGGATGCTGCTGCAAATATAAGGCGTTTGCTATGAAACATCGTAATTAATGACATCACAACAAAAATGGAAAAATGATATTCAATTAAAGCACTACTTGCCGCTATGATTGTAATACTTGAAAGTGTCAATGACAGCATAATTAGCCATGGTAATTGATAGTTTGTAGGATATTTTTTATACATAATCCATCCAACTGTATTAAGTAAGAGTAATAGGATAAGTAAACTTATTACTATTTTTTTTATGTGATTCATCATCATTTGCCCATTTTCCATCATGATATGTACGTGTAATAGTCCAAAATATTGATGGGAAATAAAAACAAGTAATGCTACTATACTCAACACTGTTGCAAAAATGAGTAATAATTTATTTTGTAATGTTTTTTTCTCAACCATAGTAAACCCCGATTTCTTTCGTTATAATGTATAAGTTTGATAAACAATGTTTATAAATTACTAGGTATATATTACTATGTGTATCTCTCGAATTTCTCAAATAAAAGGAGGAAAGCGTTATTCGTATAAAATTTTTTATCATAATTAGCATTTTATTTCCGATATTCTTAATAATGGCATTTTCTTATCTATATCAAAATCAGTTTACGAAACCAGAATTGAATGAGGGTCTGCTACATTTACAAGATGAGGAAGCTATTTTTCAATTAAAAAGAGGGTGGAGCTACTATGTGAATGAGGATGATAAACATAAAAAAAGACTGGAGGATGTTCCTTTTACGTTACATACTAATGAAGTAACGACATTTATGGTCCAATTACGTGTCCCTCAGTCACAGCAAATTTATAGTTTAAACTTAGAGGGAATTTCTCAATCATACGAGCTTTGGGTGAATGGGAAACTTATCAACATTAGCTCCATGAATACACCCAAAAAACTCATCCATTTTTATGTGGACAATCAAACAGTAGATATAAAACTGGTTGTTACCCCAACAAATGAACGGATTGCCTTTTTACAAACACCAGTCTTTGGTCAAACGGATTCCATGCAAGTTTTTACTTTGAAAAAATTGGTGATTGCACTAATTACATTAATATGCTTGACGATATTGGGTATTTATTCTATTATCTATTATTTTTCTAAGCATTCTCAAGTACTACACCTACATATTGGACTTTACTTTCTATTAGTGAGTGGCTCATTGTTATTATCTAACAATGGGATTGGTGCGATAATGCTATCTTTATCACCTAGCCTATTATTGAAGCTTAAAGCGATTATTGGTTTACTTACAGCCATTCCTTTGTATTTCTTTGTAGCAACTATTAACAAGCATATAATATCGAAAGTAAAATTGTATCTCTTTTTAAGTTTAATTACTTTTGTAATCATACTCACTTTCATTACACCGCTTGAAATTTATGGACCTATAGAATTTATTATATGGGGTTGTTTGATAAGTATCATATTAATGTACAAGTTAAAAGCGATTATTTATTTTATAAAAAACAGTCTATTTGATTTGAAACATATTTTATTAATCATCACGTTGTTTTACCTTATTGTTTATCTACTATTGCGTATTTACTATCACATACGGGGGACTGACTTAGAAACAAGCTTATGGTTAATTAATTTTGCTATTTCTATTTGTCTGTATTTGACTTTGGATCAACATCAGCTTGTAAGAGATCTTGAAAAATCTAAAAGAGATGCTATTCAATCTAAAATCTCCTTTTTTAACGCTCAAATCAAGCCCCATTTTATCTATAATGCGATAAGTAATATTATGGCTCTTTGTTACACAGATAACGTAAAAGCAGCACAGTTGTTAGGAAAATTCAGCACTTATTTACGTTTGATTTTTGAAAATAATATGCAAAATGAATGGGTATTATTAGAGAAGGAATTAACGCTAATTGATGCTTATGTTGAAATTGAGCAGGCACGCTTCCCAGAAAAAATTAATTATCAGTTAGAAGTGGAAAAGGATCTAACGGGTTTGAAAATCCCGCCTTTATCTATTCAGCCTTTTGTTGAAAATGCAATCCGACATGGTCTTTTTAACAAAGAAGATTTTGGGACCGTCTATGTAAAAATTTACAAGAAAGTAGAGGGTTTAGTCATAACTATTCAAGATGATGGTGTAGGTATGACACGTCAAGCAATAGAGAACATATTAAAAGGAAAAAAAGAGAATCAAGGGATTGGTGTATTAAACATTATCCAGCGGTTACAGTTTATCAAAAATAGCCATTTTGATATTCAATCTACCCCTAACCAAGGTACAGTGGTAACCATAAAAATACCTATTCAGTCTTAAAGTAAGGAGAATATTTATGTTAAAAGCTGTAGTCGTGGAAGATGAAAAAAATTTACTCGATTTACTCGTTTATTTTCTGAATAGCAATGAACATTATGAAGTTATCGGTGCATTTCAAAATCCAGAAGTTGCTTTAAAGGAAATTCCAGAGCTTGCACCTGACGTTATCTTTTTAGACATTGAAATGCCGAAATTAAATGGGATTGAGTTAGCAACACGTTTAAAAAGCGATGATTATCAGCTAATTTTTACAACTGCTTATGAGGAATATGCATTAGAAGCCTTAAAACTGGAAGCAAGTGAATATTTATTAAAACCGATAACACCTGAAAGTATTGAAGTAATCACTCCAAAAATTATGAAGAAAAATACAATGTTAAAACGTTTTAATGCATCTCTTCCACAAACAAAGGAGCATACCGTTAAATGTTTTGGCAGCTTTACGGTATCTACAGCATCTGAGCAAATTATTAAGTGGCCTACTCGAAAAGTAGAGGAATTCTTTGCTTATCTGCTCGTGCATGCAGGCTGTATCATTAATAAGTGGCGTTTAGCGGAGGACTTGTGGCCAAATAAAGGGATTAATAATATATATAACTCTGTCTACTTATTTAATAAAACGACTAAAGAGTATCATCTTCCTTTGCATGTAGTAAATATGAATGAGGGCTATACATTGGAGATAGGTCCTTCGATAAATATCGACTTAATCAAGTTTAACCAGCTAAATATTGAGCATGTATCATCTAGAGAGACACTTGATCTTGCGAATTATATCTCTCAAAGAGGACCACTTCTTCATGACAAGGATTACCCTTGGATAACGTTATACCGAGAACAGTCTACTATTAAACATCAAAAACTATTGGATAATTTGCTACACTATTATCAAACTAATGATCCTATTATTTATGAAGGCTTGATTCACGACTATCAACGCCTATATGAAGATTAATCCTCTGTTTGAAATGAAAGCTAAAGGAAGTAAAAAATTGAGAACTCTTTTTTACCGTGTGCATAGTATGAAATGACTTTAAAGGAGGAGGCTATTGCCATGGAAAATAATAGAGACTTAATGGAATCGTCTAGTCACCAATTTGCTCATCATCATCACTCTCAGCACCATCATGTAAAGGATCATGAATATTACAAGAATAAGTTTCATCCAAATTGTCAAAAACATTTATTTGGATTTGTTCAAGTGGAGACCAAGGATGGCGAAGTTCACCAAGGAATCCTTCATAGTTATGACGACGAGAAATTGTATTTATTAGTGTCTACTCAACATAGAAGTGGAGAAGATAGTCGTTTATTTTTCCCGTTTGGAGGATTTGGGCTTTTTGGTTTTCCGTTTTTCGGAATAAGAAGATTTGGTCCTTTCTTCCCAATCATCTGGTAAATATTATTTTACTTATCTTAGAATGGAATAAGAGGAATATATTTAGAAGGCTATATCCATATTTAAGTTTTCATACTGGAAGTTAAGATAAAAAAGAAACCTCTGTGTAAAAAGAGGTTTCTTTCATCATGTTATTCATTCTTTTATTTTAATCCACGGTTTAAAAAGGCTTTTGTTCGTTCATATTTTGGATTTGAGAACAATTCTGTTGGAGAACCAGATTCAACAATTTCTCCATTATCCATAAAAACAACCTTATTTGCTACTTCTTTGGCAAACCCCATCTCATGTGTCACGACAATCATTGTCATTTTCTCTTGAGCGAGATCTTTCATTACTTGTAATACTTCCCCAGTCAACTCTGGATCTAGTGCAGATGTGGGCTCATCAAAAAGCATAATCTCTGGGTTCATCATAAGTGCTCGAGCAATAGCTACCCTTTGTTTTTGTCCACCTGAAAGTTTTGCAGGATAGGCATTTGCCCAATCAAGCAGTCCAATTTTCTCTAAAAGTTCGATACTTCGTTGTTCAACATCATGAGATGCTTCTTTCTTTACTGTTTTAGGTGCGAGTTCCAAGTTTTCTTTTACAGTAAGATGAGGGAAAAGGTTAAAATGCTGAAATACCATTCCCATCTTGCCAGTAATTTTTTTTACTTCTAGTGGTTTTACGTATACGCCATCCTTCACTAAATAATTTCCACCTACACAGATGCTTCCATTGTCGATATTTTCTAGATTTACTAGACTACGTAGCATAGTGCTTTTTCCAGAGCCAGATGGACCAATGATTGCTATCACATCATTCTTATTTACATTAAAGGTAATCTGTTTTAACACATCAAGATTGCCATACGATTTTTTAAGGTTGGATACTTCAATAATAGCCAAGTTTCACCAACTCCTTTTATTCAAATTTGAACCGACGTTCAAGCCATTTAAAGAATATGGTTAACAGGATAGTCATGATTAAGTAAATGATTCCTGCTAGTACAAATGGAAAAATGGTAAAATCACGATTTACTGCAGCTTGAGCAAAGTGTAATAATTCGGGTACAGCAACAGCATAGAGTAATGCCGTATCTTTAATAAGTGTGACAGATTCGTTAGCTACAGATGGAAGTGCGATTCTGAACATCTGCGGAAGAATAACTTTCGTGAGTGTTTGCCATTTATTTAAGCCGAGCACTTGCGATGCTTCATATTGTCCTTTATCGATTGCTAAAAGACCACCACGGAATATTTCAGCAAAGTAAGCAGCATAGTTCAAAATAAACCCTAAACATGCAGCTGTGAAACGATCTATAACCAAATATTCTCCGATTACCGGTATCATCGGTAAACCGAAACAGATAAATAATAATTGTAGTAATAATGGTGTTCCACGTAACACATAGATATACGCTTGGGCAAGCCAAGAAAGGGGCTTAAAGCCACTTCTTACGGCAAGTGTTAATAGAAAGCCTAAAGGGATGGAAACGACAATTGCAATGACAAACAAGAGGACTGTCATCTGTGCCCCTTCTAGTAAGGGCATTAGTATTGAGCTCATATAATCAAAAGACATAAAATGATACCTCCGAAAACAAAACGGATTTCCAAATGGAAATCCTGTTTTTTCTTAAATTGCATATTATTTTATCAATTTATCCTCACCAAACCACTTTTTAGAGATTTCTCCAGCTGTGCCATCTTCGTTCATCTCATCTAGTGCTTTTTGAAGTTTATTAAGTAACTCTTCATTTCCCTTTTTCACTCCTATTCCATATTCTTCAGGAGCAAGGGATTCCTCTAGCACTTTAAAAGTACCTTCTTCTTTCGTCATATAATAATTAATAACAATCTCATCAATGACTACAGCGTCTAAACGGCCATTTTTTAAGTCAGTTAAGGCAGAAACATTATCCTTAAACTCTGTAACCTTTTTAATTTTCGCTTTAATTGGATCAGCATCTAAGGCATCTGCTGCAGAAGATAATGATTGTAAACCTACCTCTTTACCTTTTAAATCATTCAATTTAGTAAAAGGGGAATCAGCTAAAGTTACAACAACTTGTGCATTCTTTAAATATGGCTTTGTAAAAAGAACTTTCTTTTTACGTTCATCTGTAATGGTGTACCCATTCCAAATAAGATCTATTCTCCCACTGCTAAGCTCTGACTCTTTTGTTTCCCAGTCGATTGGTTGAAATTCAACCTTCATTCCCATTTTTTTTGCTGCTGCTTTTGCATAGTCAATGTCAAAACCAACAATATCATTATTCTCATCTCTAAATCCAAGTGGAGCAAATTTATCGTCAATACCAATTACTAATGTATTTTCCTCCTCTGACGACTTTGAACAGCCTGCAATAATAGAAATCATTGCTACAATTACTAAGATACTAGTTATAAAACGTTTCATTTATAATAGACCACCTTTAATTAGATTATTATT
>Ga0182742_1005829_pt1 | contig 10157 bp, 8 predicted proteins | sample eDN5th37CBELigMG_FD_128880 | JGI IMG/M metagenome (GOLD analysis project Ga0182742, IMG submission 128880) | Enriched Miracle-Growth compost microbial communities from Emeryville, California, USA - eDNA 5th pass 37_C BE-Lig MG (version 2)... ... | reverse complement strand
TCGCGCAGCTCCACCTCGATCGTCGACGGGTCGACGACGCGAGCCTCGGTGGCCAGCGCGGGCTCGTAGCCGTCGGCCGTCGGCCGCAGGAGCGCGTCGTAGAGGAGGAGCTGCACGTGGATGAGCCCGCCGGGCACCGCACCCTTGGTCGGCTCGAAGAAGGGCGGACCGCCGCCGCCGGCCAGGTCGACGCCCCAACGCAGCACACCGTCCGGATCGACGTCCTCGTCGGCGTCGGCCGCCGCTCCGGTCGTGGACGAGCTCGACGCGTCGCCCGAGCTGGCGGTCGTCGCCGCCGGGCGGTCGTCCCCACCCTGGCCCGCGCCGTTGTCGTCGTCGTCGCCGCACGCCGCCAGCGTCGCGGCGAGGGCGACCGCGACCAGCAGCGCCAGCGCGCGGCTCGGCCGCCGCCGTCCATCGACCCGCAGCTCCATCCTGGGTCCCCCTTGTCGCCCCAACCTTCGCGATCGCGAAGATCCCTTTGCCGGGGCGCACTGTAGGCCCGAGCGCCGAGGCGCACAACGACCGGCGCACCGCTCGTCGCCATCCGGCGAACTTTTGCTTGCACGCCGCTGCAACGAAGCGCATAGTTCATTGCAGTAGGGCGCAGCGAAGTTGCGGCGCCACCGACCCGAAGGGCGGGCGGCATGACGGGCACCATCACCACCCTCGACAGCAGCGACCAGTGGCTCGTCCTCGGCGAGACCCTGCGACCGCTGCTCACGGGCACCATGGGGGCGTCGCTCGAGATCTTCGACACCAGCGGGCCCGCTGACGCCGGTCCGCCGCCGCACTCGCACCCGTGGGAGGAGGTGTACGTGGTGCTCGACGGGGAGCTGGAGGTCCTCATCGACGACGAGGCCCACGTGCTCACCCCCGGCAGCGTCGCCCACGTCCCGGCGGGCGTGCGCCACGGCTACCGCAACCGCACCGAGGCCCACTTCCTCACCATCGTCACCGCGGGCAAGGCGTCGGAGTTCTTCGCCCGGGCCGCGAGCGAGGTGGCCATGGAACCGCCCGGCATCCCCGGCCTGCTGCGCGTCGCCGCGAGCCACGACATCGAGTTCGCGCTGTGACGCAGAGCCGTCGCTACGTCAGCCCGAAGCGGGAGGCCCAAGCGGCGGCCACACGCGAGGCGATCCTGGAGGCGTTCGCCGAGCAGCTGTCCGATCCCAGCTGCACGACGCTGTCGCCGAGCAAGGCGGCGAAGCGGGCGGGCGTGTCGGTCCGCACGGTGCACGTCCACTTCCCCACCGCCGACGACCAGATCGTGGCCATCGGCGAGTGGTTCGACCGCCGCTTCTACCCGTCGGGGGTGAAGGTCGCCGAAGGCCCTGACGACCTGCCCCGCTACTTCCACGACGTGCACGAGCGGGCGCTGACGTCCCCGGTGAGCCGGGCCCTGGCCACGGCGCAGAGCCCGGTCTGGCAGGAGGTGCGCCAGCGCCGACGCGCCGGTCGCCTCGACGCCATCCGCCGGTCGGTCGCCGAGATCGGCGCACCGGCTCAGGCCACGGAGGAGGCCACCGCCATGCTGCTCAGCCTGGCGGGGGCGGACGCCTCCTGGGCCCTGCACGACCAGGGCCTGCCGCTCGAGCGCATCCCTGATGTCATCGCCCGCACCGTGCAGTTGATCGTCGACGACCTGCGGGCACAGGCCAGAGCGCAAGCGAGAGCGCAGGACCGCGCGCAGGCCAGAGCGCAAGCCAGAGCCCAGGCCAGGCGCCGGCAGACGTCGACCACCACCTGACGCGAGCCACCACCTGACTCGCCCCGTCTCGGGCGGCGTCCCAGACAGCCTCGACCCGTCGAGGCGCGACGGCACGCGCCCCACCACCTACCGACCCACCCCGACCCGAGAGGACGGACACCATGACCACCACCACCCGCGTCGACGACCGCGCTGCGGCCCCGCTGGCGCCCACCTTCGAGCGGTTCTTCGCCACGAAGACCGCGTGTGACGTCGAGGGCACGATGGCCTACTTCAGCCGCGACCTCGTCACCTACACCGACGCCACCCTCGGCTGGGACTGCGCCGGGTACGACGCGCTGCGGGCCGTCTTCGTGGAGTACATGCCGGCCTGGGGGCCGCCGGCTCGTTCGTACACCACCGGCGTGCACTCCAACGAGGTGAGCGCGCTGGTGCACATGGTCGACACCCCGGAGCTGTTCGGCGGCGAGCTGCGCATCCTCGCCGCGGTCGACCTCCGCGACGGCAAGGTCGTCCGCTGGGTCGACTACTGGGACGGCGCGACCTTCGACGCGGGCCTGTACCGGGCCATGCGCACCCCCGACGCGCAGTTCCCGAAGGACCTCCGCGACGACCAGGTCCCGACACAGGCCGCGCCCGAGCTGGTCGCCGCGGCCAGCACCCTGCACGCCGCCTTCGCGGCCGGGGACGCCGAGGCGGCCGCCGCGCGGCTCCACACCGACGTGGTGCTCACCGACATGACGCTGCGCACCAACGTCGTCGGCCGGATCGAGACCACGCGCTACCTCGAACGGGTGCTCGGCGAGGTGCCCTACGGACGTGGGAGCGTGCTGCGCCACGTCGTGGGCGGCGCGACAGGCGGTGGCTTCGAGTGGACCGCCGGCTCGACCTCCGACGGGCTCGTCGGCATCACCGCGCTGGAGCTCGACGCCGACGGCCTCGTCACCTCGCTGACGTCGGTGTACGACGGCCGCCGGCTCCCGGCGGAACGCCGGGCGTCGCTGGCCGCCGCAGCGCTCCCGAGCTGAGCGGTTGACTCAGTCGGTGCGCTCCCGCACCGGTCGTTCGCACGCGCCGCCGCCCGGGTCACTCGGACCCGGGCGGCCGGCAGCGGTCAGCGGATGGTCAGCGGGCGCCGGCGCTGGAGCGCTCGATCAGCTCGAGGGCGTTGTCCCGCATGATCTTCTTCTGGTCGACCGGATCCAGCTTCTCGATGCACGACACGTAGTCGACCGGCTGGATGTTGCCCTCCGGGTGCGGCCAGTCCGACCCGAACAGCACCCGGTCGACGCCGATCAGCTCGGTGAGCCCGACCACGTCCTCCTCCGGGAACGGCGACACGTACACGTGCTCCTTGAAGATGTCCGACGGCAGGTCCTTCAGCTTCTGACCCCACGCCGACACGTCACGAGCGATGATCCCACCGGCGTGGTCCACCGCGTGCAGGGCGAACGCCACCCACTGCATGCCCATCTCGATCGAGCCCACCCGCACGTTCGGGAACCGGCCGAACAAGTTGCCCAGCACCAGCGAGATCACCGTCTCCGTGATCCCCCGCGTGGCGTTGAACGTGTGCATCAAGATGTCGTAGTAGGTCTTGTCGCTGTACGGCGCCTTCGTCCCGTACAACATCTTGAACGCGTCGTCGTACACCGTGTGGCCGCCGTAGGCGTGGTAGGCCACGAAGATCTTCGCCTCGTTGGCGATCGACCAGAACCGGTCGAACACCGGATCGGCCTGCGACCGACCCGCCCCCGGCGCCGGGCGCACCGAGACGATCTTGGCCCCCCGGTTCACCACGAACTCCAGCTCGTCGGCCGCCAGCTCCGGATCCAGCATGGGGATGTACGGCGGCGACCACAGCCGGCCCTTGTAGCCGTAGCCCCAGTCGTCCTCCAGCCACAGGTTGTAGGCGTGGAACGCCTTGTGGCCCACCACCGGGTCGTCGTGCATCAACCCCTCGACGCAATCCCCCAACGTGGGGAACAAGAAGCACTGCTCCACGCCCTGCTCGTCCATCACGTCGAGGCGCACGTCACGGTTGCGGTAGGCGTCCGGCAGTGGCTCCAGCTGGCCGTACTGGGACTTCGAGAACTCCCAGCTCTCGTCACGGCCCTTCCCCGCCTCCAGGTCCTTCAGCCGCTGGTGGAACGCCCCCGGCTTCGCGATCGGGTTGAACGTCGGGTTCGGCGGCGTGTCCGCCACCCGATCCCCGAACACCAACCGGCGCTTCTTCCCCTCCTGGATCCACCGCACGAACCGCCGCACGCTCTCGTCGCCGTGCCGGGTGAAGGCGTCCTCGGCCTCGTAGTAGTGGTTGTCCGCATCAATCAGGCCATAGCCCAACTGCTGGTTCACGCTTCCTCCCAGGGCTTGCGCCCGCCGCACCCCGCGGTCGAGCCGGGAACCGGATGGTTCCCACCAGTGTAGATCCGGCACCTCGTTGACCACCCGGTCGAGCCAGGCGGCGGGAACGGGCCGGACGGCCGCGTCGAGCGGCGTGCCGTCCTGGAAGACGCCCACCGCTCCCCCATCGCTGCCATCGTTCCCCTTCGCACCGCTCGAGGCGAGTAAAGAGTACTCTCAACTACCTCAGCAGCGCTAGAGGACGGCCACGGGCTGGTAGACATCCCGTGTGGAGCGAGTCGTGGTGCAGTCGGCGGCGCGCGCTGCCGCGGACGAGTTGCGCGAGGAGATCCTCCGGCGCCCCGAGGGCGACTGGCTCGGCTCGGAGGACGAGGTCCTGCAGCGGCTCGGCATCAGCCGGCCCACACTCCGCCAGGCGGCCCGCTTGCTGGAGGCCGAGCAGCTGCTCGTCGTGAAGCGGGGGCTCAACGGCGGGCTGTTCACCCGCAAGCCCACCGCCGAGGGGGTGGCGCACACGGCGTCGGTGTTCCTCCGCTCGGCCGGCACCAGCCTCCTCGACCTGAGCCGCACGCAGCTCCTCCTGATGACGGAGATCACCAGGCTGGCGGCCCAGCGGCGAGACGTCGGCGCACGCGCGGGCCTCCTCGAGTGGGTCCGCCACCAGGACTTCGACAGGCTCCGCCACGACCGGAGGACGTTCGCCAGGGCCAGGGTGGAGTTCTCACGTGAGCTCGCGCGCGTGTCGGGGAGCACGACGCTGACCCTCTTCCTCGACGTCCTCTGGGAGCTCGGCAGCGACCAGTCCGGCCTGTTCATGGACGACGCCAACGTCGAGATGACCATCCGGCACTGGCACCGCGTCGCCGAGGCCGTGGCCGAGGGCGACGACCGCAGGGCGGTCAACCTCACGCGGAAGAACGCCGCCGCGGTGCTCACGTGGCTCGAGGACCACCTCGGGAACCGGCGCCTCGGGCAGCCCCTCGCCGCCGCCAGCGGGGCCGGACTGCGGCCGCGCGGCACGCGTCGCGAGCAATGAGGTACCTGTTGTCGTAGCCTGGTGGTGCGCCGGGTACCCGTTCAGGGCTCGAGCGACGACGGGGAGGAACCACCATGGTGAAGTTGTGGGCCAATTCGGGCGACTCGCACTACATGGAGCCGCCTGATCTCTACGAGGCGTTGCCCAAGCACCTCCAGGAGCTCCTCCCGCGGACGGTGCGCGACGAGGAGCGGGGCGTCGAGGTGATCACCGTCGACGGCCAGAGCTTCGAGCGAGCCATCCCCAAGCCGCGCACCCGCGAGCAGCTCCTGCGCACCGCGGCCATGCCGCTCGCCGAGGATCGCGACGACGTCGACGGGGACCTCGACGGTGACGACCTCATGCTGCAGCGGGCCCCCGGGGCGTTCGACGCCCACAAGCGGCTGACCGACCTGGACAAGGAGGGGATCTGGGCGGAGGCCATCTACCCCTCCCTCGGCACCTGGACCTTCAACATCCGCACGCCGGAGGTGGTGAAGGAGGGCTGCCGGATCTCGAACGACTTCTTCATCGAGTTCCAGCGGACGTCGCCCCGCTACGTCGTGGCCGCCTCCGTGCCCCTGCTCGACGTGCGTGACACCGTGGCCGAGCTGGAGCGCGCCGCCGGCCTCGGCTTCAAGCTGGCCTTCTTCCCCGTGAAGCCCCCCTTCGGCAAGCCCGACTGGCAGCACGAGGAGTGGGACCCGGTGTGGGCGGCGCTGGAGGCCAACGACCTCGTGATCGGCTTCCACATCGGCACTGAGCCGGTGGACCCCACCGGCCGCATCGGCGTGTACCACCGGGGCCGCGGCGGCGCCGTCCTGAACTACGTGGAGACCACCTACGGCGGCCAGCGCGCCGTCACGCAGCTCATCGCTGCCGGCGCCCTCGACCGCCATCCCGGTCTGCGCATCCTCGTGTCCGAGGGCGGTGCCACCTGGGGCCCCTTCATCGCCGACCGCATGGACGAGGGGTACCGCCAGCACGGCGCCGCGGTGCGGCCCCGGCTGGCCAAGCCGCCGAGCCAGTACCTCTTCGACCAGGTCTACGCCTCGTTCCAGCACGACCGCTCGGCCATCCACGCCAACCTGGCCATGGGCTGGAAGAACGTGATGTGGGGCTCGGACTACCCCCACTGGGAAGGCACCTACGGCCACACCCAGAAGACGCTCCACGAGCTCTTCGACGGCGTGCCCGCCGAGGACAGCCTCCGCATCCGGATCGGCGCCTTCAAGGAGCTGTTCCCCTTCGTCCCCGACCCCCCGGCGGACGGCACCGACCACGTGAGCTGACCGCGACGGCGGCCGGGCCTCGCACCGGGGCCCGGCCGCCCCTTGCGCCCCGGTGGCGGCCGGCACACACTGGCCAGGACCACGCTCGCGCGCTCGCCTATGCCCGCCGGGTGGCGTGACCAGCAGGAGGCCGCGTGCTGGCTGGGGATCCACCGTTCCGCCCGATCCGGTCCCACGACGGCTACCCGCCGCTGACCGACCTGGGCCTGATCGGCGACGGTGCGACCGCGGCGCTGGTGGGGCTCGACGGCGCCGTCCGGTGGATGTGCGTGCCTCGGTTCGACGCACCACCGCTGTTCTGCTCCCTCCTCGACCACCAGCGCGGCGGCGAGCTCCGCGTCGCACCGCAGGAGCTGGTCGAGGCGCGACAGCGCTACGAGCCGTCTACCGGCGTCCTGGTCACCGAGCTGCGCAGCCCCACCGGGCTCGTTCGGCTCACCGACGCGCTGGCGCTGCGCTCCGGCGCTGATCTCGCGGACGACGCGCCCGCCGACCGCGGCGAGCTCATCCGCTCGGCGGTGGTGGTGAGCGGGAGCGTCCGGCTCCACGTCGACGTGCGGCCTCGCGGCGGCGCACGCGCCCGTCCCGCCTTCAACGGCTTGGCCATCGAGTGCGCGGGCCACCCGGCACTGCGGTTGCACCTGTGGTCGAACCGGCCGTTGTCGGGGCTGCAGTCCACCCACGACCTGCAGCAGGGGGACCGGCTCGACCTGGTGCTCTCCTGGGGCCGCTTCCACCGGCACCAGCCGCTCGACGTCGACGCGAGGCTCGCCGAGACGCGCGACGCGTGGCGCCGGTGGACGGAGAGGTTCCACTACGCCGGGCCCGAACCGGCGCTCGTCCTGCGATCGGCGATCACGCTCAAGCTGTGCGACCAGTGGGCCGAAGGCTCGCTCGTGGCGGCGCCCACGTCGTCCCTGCCCGCGCCCGTCGGCGGGGTTCGCAACTGGGACTACCGCTACACGTGGATCCGCGATGCCGCCTTCGCCGTCTTCGCACTGCGACGGATCGGCTTCGTGAACGAGGCCGTCGGCTTCCTCGGCTGGGTGCTCGACGCCTTCGAGCGGAGCGGGCAGCCGCGGATCATGTACACGGTCGACGGCAACCCGGTCCCGGACGAACGGGAGGACGCCGAGCTCGAGGGCTACCGGCGCTCGGGACCGGTGCGGTGGGGCAACGGCGCGGCCGATCAACGCCAGCACGACGTCTACGGCGAGGTGCTCGATTGCGCGGACCAGTGGGTCAGGGCCGGCGGGCACCTCGACCCGGTCCTGTGGGGCAGCCTCGGCCGGATCGCCGACGCCGCCGCAGACGCGTGGCGCGAGCCCGATCAGGGCATCTGGGAGGTCCGCAGCCGCGGCCGAACCTTCACCTACTCGACGGCGATGTGCCAGGTCGCGTTGGACCGCGCCGCGGCCCTCGGCGACCGGCTGGGGCTGCCCGGGCCCATCGCCCGCTGGCGGTCCGAGGCCGCCAACCTCCGCGACATCATCCTGACGAGCGCGTGGAACGAGGAGGCGAAGACCCTCTCCGAGCACCTCGACGGCGGCGACAGCCTGGACGCGAGCCTGCTGGCCCTGCCGCTGCGCGGGGTCGTCCCGGCCGACCACCCGAAGATGGTCGCGACGACCGCCGCGATCGTGGACCGGCTCTCCGCCGGCGGCGGCCTCCTCTACCGCTACCTCCACGAGGAGTCGCCCGACGGGATCGCCGGCGACGAAGGCGCCTTCCTGTTGTGCAGCTTCTGGCTCGTCGACAACCTGGTGCACCAGGGCCGGCTCGACGAGGCCCACCAGCTCTACGAGTCGCTCTGCGCGAGGGCCAGCCCGCTGGGCCTCCTGTCGGAGCAGATCGACCCGACGACCGGCGAGGCGTTGGGCAACTTCCCCCAGGGATTCACACACGTTGGGCTGATCGGCGCGGCGCTCGCCATCGCGGAGGCCCGGAGCGGGATGACCTTAGCGGACGCGTGCGCTTCCGCGCCGCCGGAGGCCGCCGCATGAATGTCTCCGATGTTTTCCTATGGGGATTCATCGCCACGCTGCTGTTGACCTCCGTGATGGCGGGGAGCCAGGCGCTCGGGCTGTCGAGGATGGCGCTCCCGTTCCTCCTGGGCACGATGTTGACTCCAAACCGGGACCACGCGGCGGTCGCCGGCTTCGCCATGCATCTCGCTGCCGGATGGGTTTTCGCGCTCGTCTACGCCGCCGTCTTCGAGGATCTCGGCCTCGCGACGTGGTGGCTGGGCATGGCCGGCGGGTTGCTGCACGGGCTCGTCGCGCTCCTCGTGATCATGCCGTTCCTCCCCGGGATCCATCCGCGGATGGCCAGCGAGCTCGCGGGTTCCACCCCCACCCGGCTACTGCAACCACCCGGTTTCCTGGGTCTGAACTACGGCAGGCGCACCCCGGTCATCGGACTCGTCGCACACCTGCTCTACGGCGGGGTGCTGGGCGCATTCTACTCGCCGGTCGGCGGCTGATCCGGTTTCTGCCCGCGGCTGGCCCGCTATGCCGCGCTGGACATCCCCCCGGCGGCCCGGACCGGAATGCTGAGTGTGAAGGTCGACCCCTCTCCGGGGACGCTCTCCAGCGTAACGTCGCCTCCCATGAGTCTCGCCATGCGGCGGCTGATCGCGAGGCCCAACCCTGCCCCGGGCGCTCGGCCAACCGCTGAAATCGAGCGATAGAACTCTTCGAAGACGAGCGCCTGTTCGTTGTTCGGGATTCCCGGTCCCGTGTCCGATATCGCTATGCGTACGGTTCCCGGCTCGCCGGGACCGCCGACCTCGTGCTCCATGCGGATCGCGATTCTGCCACCTTTCGGCGTGTACTTGATCGAATTCGAGAGCAGGTTGGCGACGATCTCCCGGATCTTGCGTTCGTCCGCGATCACGGGCTCGAACCGGTCCGGCATCGAGAGAACCAGTTCGATCGCCTTCGCCTCGGCCTGATGGCGGTATTCCTCGACCACCTCGCGGACGGCGAGCGTCAGGTCGGAAGGGGCCAGTACCAGGTCCAGCCGGCCGCTCTCCGCGCGACTGAGATCGATCAGATCCGCGATGATGCCCAGCGCACTGCCAATGCCCAGTCGGATGCGTCGCACTGCTTCCAGCTGGCGCGAGCTGAGGTCGCCGACCACGCCCATCTCGAGGAGCTGGGCACTGCCGTCCGCCGCGCCGAGGGGGTTCTTGACGTCGTGCGTGATCCCGCGGATCAGGCGCGCACGTTCTTCCATGAGCGCTTCCGACTCAATGCGACGCCGTTCGGAGATCTCGCCCAGGCGACGGATACGGCCGACAAGAATGATGATCAGCGCCGATGCGATGAGAGAGAGGACCACGAGCCCGAGAGTGAGGTACCAGTCGAGCTGCTCGTCGCTGTCGATCGCGGCTCGGGCGCGCTCATAGTCCAGGCTGAGCGCCCGCTGGACCGCAGTCGCCTCCAGAAGGATGCGGCGGAAAAGGGCGTCCAGATCGGGCGGAATCGCGGCGCCACTGCCTCCGAGGCGTGCGGCAGCCATGGCGTTGGCGGACATGGTGTCCCATACCGCGACGAGGCCGAGGAGGATGGAGGCGTGCTGCGCCGGTTCGCCCTCGAGATCTTCGGATATCGGCACGAGCCGCTGCGCGGCGAACTGGCGCGCCGCGGCATTTCGCTCGTACTCGAGCTGCGCTGCGGAAATCCCGTAATACGAGTACTCGTACAGCGATTCGGTCTCGAGTGCCATGGCGACGATCAGATCCTGCGCCGCCAGCTCCGCCGGTATGATG
>Ga0182742_1005826_pt1 | contig 10160 bp, 9 predicted proteins | sample eDN5th37CBELigMG_FD_128880 | JGI IMG/M metagenome (GOLD analysis project Ga0182742, IMG submission 128880) | Enriched Miracle-Growth compost microbial communities from Emeryville, California, USA - eDNA 5th pass 37_C BE-Lig MG (version 2)... ... | reverse complement strand
GGAACGCCCCCTGGCCGCATTTGGCGGGGGCGCGCGATGAACTCCCGAGGAACCACTCCATGACTACGATTCGATTTCGCCCCGCCTGGATTCCGGTCTTCGGGATCGCCCTGACGCTGGGGGCCTCGGCCGCCGCCGAAGCCCAGCAAGCCCCCGCGCCTCCCCGCCCCCCCCAAGACCCCGTCTCGGAGCGGATGCAACCATACGACGACCCCGCGGGCCAGTTGCCGCACATGAGGCCGCAGGCGGTCTATCCCCAGAAACGGCGGAGCGTGGTGCAGCACTACCAGTACCCGTACCCGGGCGCCTACCACGGCGACGCGACCGGCGGCTTTCGAAATCCGGGGGGCGTGGGGCGCTACTCGGAATACTATCCCCCCGGAGACCGCTTCCAGCAGAACAACGACCCGGTGAAGGTGGCCAAGTTTGACCAGGGCGGAGGGGCTCCCGACCGCCAGGAGCAGATCGAGGCCTACAACGCCGGCACCGCCCGCTACAACGCGATCCAGCGGCACATCGACCGTTACGGCAGCCGGATGTACTTCGGCTTCGGCTTCGGCATGGGAGGCTTCGGCGGCTTCTGGTGAGCCGGAATCAGCGCCGTCGGCCCTTAAAGCGAAACGGAACGCCTCGTGGTGGGGAGGCGTTCCGTTTGATCGTTTCGCCGGCGGAAACAACGAGCCCGTCTCGGCCCGCGGTTATTCCTCCTCGACGCCCGCGCGGGTCTTTTGGTAACGGTCGACGATCTGCTGCTGGACGTTGGGCGGGACCGGCTCGTAGCCCTTCAGCTCCATCGTGAAGGAGCCCTGCCCCGAGGTCATGCTCTTGAGGTTCGAGGCGTAGGAGAGCATCTCGGCCAGAGGGACGTCGGCCTGGAGGGTCTGAAGACCGCCGGAGAGCGTGTCCATGCCGGTGATGTGGCCTCGGCGGGTCGCCATGTCGGCCGTGATGTCGCCGAAGAAGCACGCCGGCGCGCTCACCTCGACGGCCACGATGGGTTCCAAAAGCGCTGGGTGGGCCTTCTCGAAGGCGGCGCGGAAGGCGCGGTCGGCGGCCGTCTTGAACGCCTGCTCGGAGCTGTCGACGGGGTGATCCTTGCCGAAGTAGACCTCGACCTCGACGTCGACGACATGGTTCCCCGAAATGACCCCCTTCTCCAACCGCTCGCGCACCCCCTTCTCAACCGCGGGGATGAACTGGTTGGGAATCACGCCCCCCTTCACCGCGTCAACGAACGAGAAGCCCTTGCCGCGCTCGACGGGGCGGACCCGCAGATGGACCTCGGCGAACTGACCGCGGCCGCCGGTCTGCTTCTTGTGGCGGTAGTCGGCCTCGGCTGGGGCGGTGATCGTCTCCAGGTAGGGAACGTGGGGAACGGTGGTGGTCATCTCCAGCTTGTAGCGGTTCTTCAACCGCTGCTGGATCACTTCAAGATGCAGGTCGCTCATGCCCGAGATGACAAGCTCGTGCGTCTGGGAGTCGCGGCGTATGGTGAAGGTCGGGTCCTCCTCGGCGATCTTGGCGAGCACCGCGGAGATCTTGGCCTCGTCCTCGCGCGCCTTGGCGGTGACGGCCCGGGGGACCATGGGCGTCGGGAACTGGATCGGCGCGACCTTCAACCCCGAGACGGCCGTGTTGCCGCCGACGTTGCTGACGGTGTCGGAGACGTGCAGGTCGTCGAACTTGGCGATCGCCACGATGTCGCCGGCGATGGCCTCGGCGACCTCCTCCTGGGCCTTCCCCTGCAAGACGTAGACGTGCCCCGCCTTGGCCGTCTTGCCGCTGCGGAGGTTCACGAGCGTGGTGTCGCCGGCGAGCCGGCCGCTGAGGATCTTCAGAAAGCTGAGCTTCCCCATGAACTGGTCGTTGGTCGTCTTGAAGACCTGGGCGACGAGCGTCCCGTCGTCGGTGGGGATGATCTCCTCCTCGACGGCCTCGCCATCGGCCCCGCGCTCGCCGCGGCGGTGCACGTCGTTGGGGTTGAGTCCGCAGGCGGCGATCAGGTCGAGCAACTCCGTGACCCCCAGATCCCTCCGGGAGCAGACGCAGAGAATCGGCACGACGTCGCCGGAGGCGATGGCGTCGTGCGCGGCCTTCCGCAGAGTCTCCAGCTCGATAGTCTCGCCCTCAAGGTAGCGCGTCATCAACTCTTCGTCGGTCTCGACGATCTGCTCGACGAGCATTCGGTACGCTTCGGTGGGGGGAAGCGGGCAGTCGGCCGGATCTTCGTCGTGATCTTGAAGAACGTCGACCAGGCCGGAGAAGTTCGCGCCTTGACCGATCGGCACGTTGAACGGCACGCAGGACGAGCCGAAGGTCTCGCGGATCGACTCGAGGAGCGTCGGGTAGTCGACGTTCTCGGCGTCCATCTTGGTGATGACCAGGAACCGCCCGAGGCGCTGTTGTTTGGCCTCGTTGAACAGCCGGCGGGTGTTGACCTCGATCCCGAGCGGGCCGGAGATGGTCAGAACGACGTTCTCAACCGCAGCCAGGGCGCTTAGGGCGTTGCCGATGAAGTCGGGGTAGCCGGGGGAGTCGACCAGGTGGAATTGCCGGCCGCTCCAGGTGAGGTGGCCGAGGTTGCAGTCGATGGTGATCTTTCGACGCTTCTCCTCATCCTCGTAGTCGAGGATGCTGGTTCCGTCGTCCACGGAACCCTTGCGGGGCGTGGCGCCGGCGGCGAAGAGAAGGGCGTCGGCAAGGCTTGTCTTGCCCGACGCCCCATGTCCAGCCAGGGCAATGTTCCGAATGTCCGCCGTTTGATGGGTCGTGATCGTGGCCATGCTTGAAGTCCTCGGCAGGGAGGTTCAGAGAACGCACGAAGGTCCAGACGAACGTCCGCGGGGCCGCTCCAAGAACAAGGAGAGCGAGCCCGCGAAATGGACCAAACCGTCGCGGAGCCGAGGAACGATCAGCGAGCCGGGGCCACGTAGCGAATCAGGAACTCGTTTGCGCCCCCCCCGCCTTCGCCAAGGCGTCCGCCAGCGAAAATTTGCCCTCGTAAAGCGCGCGGCCCACGATGCAACCGGCCACCGGCAGCGTCGCCAGCCGTTCGATGTCAATCAGGTTGCCCACACCCCCGGACGCGATCACGGGAGCGTTCACCCGTTGGCAAAGCGCGCCGGTCGCGTCGAGGTTCGGCCCCTCCAGGGTGCCGTCGCGGGCGATGTCGGTGTAGATGATCGCGGCCATCGGCAGGTCGTCGAACTGCTCGGCCAGGACCGCGGCGGCGATGTCGGAGGTCTTCAGCCAACCGTCGGTGGCGACCTTGCCGTTGCGGGCGTCGAGCCCAAGCGCCAGCCGATCGGGATGTTTCAGGGCCATCGACCGAAACCATTCGGGGTCGCGGAGCGCCTGGGTGCCGACGATCACCCGGTCGAGTCCCGCGTCGAGCCAGGCGGCGATGGTCCGCTCGTCGCGGACGCCTCCGCCGAGCTGGCAGGGAACCGACACGGTTCGGAGGATCGCCCGGACGGGCTCGATGTTCACCGGGCTGCCGCTTTTCGCCCCGTCGAGATCGACGAGGTGAATTCGCTCGGCGCCCTCCGACTCCCAGCGCGCGGCCATCGCCGCGGGGTCTTCCCCGAAAACGGTCTCTCGATCGTAATCGCCCTGCTGGAGCCGAACGCAGAGGCCCCCGCGTAGGTCGATGGCCGGAATCACTTGCATTGATTTTCACCCAAACGACGAACGGTCTCACTCGACTTTCAACTGTAGCCGCGCCCCGGAAACGTCGCAAGGACCGACCGCCCCCCGCCGAGGCCGATCCGCGGCGGATTGGCGAGCCGCGCCCACCGCGCGGGGGGATGGGCAATCCGGGGGAGTACCGCCGGCCGTTGCCGAACCGGCGGCGCCTTGGCCCCCGGTCCCCTCGACGCGAGCATCGGTCGGCTCGGGGCGGCGGCCTTCGATTCGACCTTCGCCGACTCGCCGGAAACGAGGCTTGGGATGAGCGCCCAGCCGTTGGGAACGCCTCGACCCGGCGCCGGCAGCCCCGGCGTCTGGATCGACCGGAAATTGGCCGGCGAGAGGCCGTAAAGCAGCGGAAGCGTCTGGGAGGGGCCATCAAGGCTCGGCTTGCCCTCCAGCGCCCTCCCCTGAGCGACGATCGCCATGACCGCGGCCCACGCGGGGGCTCCCAGGCTGGTCCCGGCCATCACCCGCCACGAGCCCTCCACCGCCCCCGGCGGGGTGTGATAGACGCGGACGCCCGTCGCGGGATCGCCCAGAAAGGCCACGTCGGGCGTGCCCTTGCGCCCGGTTCGCTGGATCATTCTCTGATAACCCGGCTGGGTCGAGTAGCGGCTGATCCCCGCGCCGCTCTTGCTCCAGGCCGTTTCGGCTTCGACAACGCCGCCGGGGCCCAGAGTCAGCGACGTCCCGCCAACGCCGAGCACGTTCGGCGAGCTCGCCGGATACACCGCGCCCCCCTCCGGGCCGTGGTCGCCGCTGGCCGAGATGAAGGTGACGCCCGCGTGGCCGACGGGGGTCGTGAAGTGGGCGTCGTAAGCCCGCTGGCCGGCCGTCTCGGGGAAGCCCCAGCTCATCGAGACCGCCACGACGCCGGCCGTGTTGCGGGCGATGTCGACGGCCTCCAGCATGTCGGGCGCGGAATCCGACCGGGCCTCCACGACCAGGATCGACGCCCCCGGCGCCAGAGCGTGGGCCCACTCCACGTCGAGGGCCGACTCCACCGCCCAGGCGGGAACGATCTGGTCCCCCGCCAGGTTGACGACCGTCACATCGGCGGCGGGCAAGCCGAACTCCCGGCTGAAGACGCGCAGGTCGGATTCCAGGTTGGGGTTATGATAGGCCCCCACGATCGCGATCGTTTGGCCGGTCCCGTCGCCGACGACCGTTCCCCCGGTGGGCGACCTGAAGACGACCGAATCGAGCCCATAGGCGGCGGCGATCTCCGCGGGCGCGTATCCCGACGGCAGGCAACGCTCCCCGAGCCGCTCCAAACTGGGACGTAGGCGACGTCCGCGCGCGCGGCTTCGCATGATCGGCTCCTCCGTCAAAGTCGCGATCCCTCGCCGGGTCGGTCCTCCGACCCGCCCGGACCATCCCAACGCCGGGCGCGGGACGGTCCTCCTCAACTTGGAGCCTAGCCGACGAAAACGCGCCGGGGCGGGAAACCGAGCGATCCCCGGGCGCGGTCCCAACGGCCGCATGGGTTGGCGAGGGTTTGACGGGAAAACGAGGCTCAGAGCCGGGCGAAGTTCGCGTACATCGCCAGGCCGATCCGCTGGCTCTTCTCGGGGTGGAACTGGCAGGCGGTCAGGTTCTCGCGGTTGACGATGGCGGGAAACGGACCGGGATAATCGGCGACGGCGACGACGTCTTCGCGACGTTCGGCGACGGCGTGGTAGGAGTGGACGAAGTAAACCGAGGGGTTGGGGCCGACCCCCTCGAGGAGCGGAATCGGCCGTCGGATCGTCAGGGTGTTCCAGCCCATGTGGGGGATCTTCAGGCCGGGCCGCGAGGCGAACCGGACGACATTGCCGGGGAACAGGCCCAAGCCTTCGTGCAAGCCGTCTTCGAGGCTGGTGGCGAAGAGGAGTTGCAGACCCAGGCAGATCCCCAGACAGGGCTTGCCCGCCCGGACGGCCTCGACGAACGCCTGGTCCATGCCGACTCGGCGAAGCTCGGCCATCGCGTCGGCGAACGCTCCGACGCCCGGCAGAATCACATGCGACGCCGCCTTGACCCGTTCCGGGTCCGCCGCGATCTCCGCGCGATGGCCCACGGCCTCGATCGCCTTTTGCACGCTCCGCAAGTTGCCCATACCATAGTCAATGATGACGATCATGCCCGGCCTCAAGGTGCGGATTCGACGGTTCAAGGGAGCGATCGTATCAAGATCCCCGGCCGCTCGACAATCGCCGCTCCTTCGAACGCTTCTCCCGAAGCTTGGCGACGACGGCCGCGGGTTGCTTACGGCTTGTCGCCGTTGGCGACGGGGATCCATCGGAAGTCGTCGTCGACTCGCATCGAGACGGAATCCTCGCTCCGGGCGGCGGGTTTCTGGCGCGAGGATCGCGCCGGGGGGCGGTCGTCGTCGAGGATCAGCGGGGGGATCTCCTCGTCGTCGACGGGCGACGGGATCCGCGCGGTGGGGGGCTTGCGCCTGGGGGTGGCTCGGCCCGCGGGCAAGGTTCGGGGGCGCGAGACGGGGGCGTCGGCCGCGGCGTCGTCGAAGTCGTAGCCTCGATCGCGGATCATGTTGCGGGCGTCGTCGAGCCGAGCGGCCAGGTCGCCGGAGTGGAGCTGTTCTTGAACCAGGCGATCCTCGAACAAGCGGTTCTCCTCCTTGAGTCGAGCGACCTGCGTTTTTAGTTGGTCGTTCTCGTACTCCAGGCGGCTGAGGCTCGTCTTGAGCTGGCCGGTGGTCGGTCCGCCGGTGATGTACGTCCCCCGGCCCGAGCAGCCCGCGGAGGTCACGGCGAGGCACGCAAGCAGACTCAGCGCCGAGCCGGCGCGCGCGGGAAAGCGCCGGGGGGCGTTCGCGGGCCCCCGGTCGTCCACCCTCCACCGTGCGTGAGTTGAAAATGCCGCCCGAATCACGTTGGCCCTTCGTCGTGGTTTGGGGAAAAGAGTCGGCTCCTCTTATTCTTCGGCGATTCTCACCATCGGGGATTGGGAAACCCGTCCTCGGTTTTCGAGGCGTAATCCGCCGGGGGACGGTCGTCCACGTCTTCGGCGTCCCGCGGATCGGGGGGATTATGCGGGTTCCGAATCCTGCGGAGGGCGAAGAAGACCGTCATAATCAAGATCGTGATCAGCGACCCGACCAGCGCGCTCAGCAGGATGATGACCCCCACCGTGCTGCCGAACGTCCCCAGCCGAAACGGAAAGGCGACCGTCACCGGGGCGTCGTTGACCCAGATGAACCAAAGCAGCACGCCCAAAATGGCCGCCGACCCAATGAGCCGCCGGTACACCCAAAAGTTCCGGATGATCGAGGGCCGCCGGCGCTTGTACTGGTATGCCATCACATGCTCCACTCGGGAAACGGCCTGGCGAGCCCACGGCCCGAGTTCCATGACGATTGATTCGAGGCGTCGGATTCGGATCGATTGGGAAGGCGAGGCTCCCGCCGAGCCGGGACTATTCGTGGGGCTCGGCGGGAGGGTACCGCCCTCCCGAAATCAGGCCCAACGACCTCCGGGCGTCACCTCGGAATTCTAATGAAGCCGCCGGTTTTCGTCGTCCCCAGCTTCGCGGCCGGGCCCCCCGCGCCGGTCAGTCGCCAATGCCGACGTTAACCCCCAGCATCCACCAGAAGATCCAGCCGAGGGTGTCGAAGAACTCCCGCGCCCAAAGCGGCCAGAGCCAGGGCCAGGAGAGCACCAGGACGATGGCGGCCATGCTGAGGTAGGGGCCGTAGGGTATTTCGCGATCGGCGCTGGAAACTTGGATTCCCAGGGCGCGCCGCTTGAGATAATTCAAAAGTTTCCAGAAGGCGTGGGCGAGGCCGAGGAACGGGGCGAGGAAGAACGTCAGCACGGCCGCCTGCCAGCCGAGAAACGCGCCGATCATCGCCATCAAGGTCACGTCGCCGAAGCCCATCGCCTCGCGGCGGAGCAGCGTCGAGGCGAAGGTCCGCACCCCCGCGGTGAGCCCCCCGCCGACCAGCAGGCCGAAGAGGCCCACTCCAAACCCGCCCAGGTGCGTCGAGGCGGCCGACGGCTCCAAACGGATGGCCGGAACGGCCGCCCCCAGGGCGATCCCCAAGACCATCCCGGTGACGGTCACCTCGTCGGGGATGATGTAGAGGTCGTAGTCGATGAACGTGGCCGCGACCAGCAGGGCGGCGAACAGGGCGTGATACGCGAGCGTCGCCAGCGAGGCCGTCGGAATCTGCCCCCAGGCCCCGCGGGGGGCCATCAGAACGTCGATGACGTAGAGGCCGACGAACAGGAGCCCCACCAACGCCTCGATCAGCGGGTAGCGGATCGAGATCGGCAGCCCGCACGACCGGCACTCGCCCCGCAGGGCCAGCCAGCCGAGGATCGGCACGTTGTCGGTCGCGGGGATCGCCGACAGACACCGGGGACAGTGCGAGGCGGGCCAGATCACGCTCTTTTGCCAGGGGATGCGGTAGATGCAGACGTTCAGAAAGCTCCCCACGACGCTTCCAACCAGGAAGACGCCGAGGCCCAAGGCCGCCAGAATTGGCCACGTCACGAACACGGGGCGATTCCTCGGTGGGATCGGGACGCGTCAACGCGCGACCACTGGGTGAGCATTTCCTCGACGATCACCGACGGGGTTTTGCCTTGGGTGTCGATTTCAACGTGGGAAACCGCCCGATAAAGCGGCGTCCGGACCTCCAGGACGTCGAGGATCTCCCGAAGCGTCCCCGCGGAGGTCAACGATGGCCGCGCCTCTCTGGTTTGCGCGTCGGCCTCCAGTCGCCGGGCCAGTTCGTCGGGCTCGGCCCGCAGCCAGACCACGAGGCCGAAGGATTGAAGCAACCGGCGGTTGGCCTCCCGCAGGACCGCGCCGCCGCCGGTCGCCACGACCGCGTCGGGGCGCTCGACGAGGATCTCGCGAAGGACGCGCTCCTCCCAGTCGCGGAAGACCGGCTCGCCGGACTCCTCGAAGATGGCCCGGATGGTCCGGCCCGAGCGCTCGACGATCCAGTCGTCGGCGTCGACGAACGGCCGCCGCAGCCGGTCGGCCAGCAGCCGCCCAACCGTCGACTTGCCGGTCCCGCGATAGCCGACGAGCGCCAGGCCCCCGCCGCCGGTTCCAATCATCTCGGGGTGGCTGTCGTTCATTCGTCTCGCAACGGGCCGAGCTTGCGCTTCAAGGCCGCCCTCATGACGTCGGCCGGGGCGTCCATCTCGGTGTAGATGTAAAACTGCAGCGCCGCCTGGCGAATGAACATGTCGACGCCCGTCTGCGTCTTGCAGCCGTGCTCGCGGGCGAGCTTCAGCATCATGGTGTTTTCGGGGTGGTAAATCGTGTCGAAGACGACGATGCTCGACCTCGGAAAGGCCGAGGGGGGTAGCGGAGTGTCATCGACGTTCGGGTGCATCCCCACCGGCGTGCAGTTGACGATCACGTCGGCGACGGTCGTGGCCCGCAGCGACCAGGGAGCGGCGCGGCAGCCGATCTCCCGGGCCAGGGCCGTCGCGCGCTCCTCGCGACGGTTGGTGATGGTCACGTTCGCGCCCCGGCGGACCGCGCCGTAGGCGATCGACCGGGCGACCCCGCCGGCGCCAAGGACCAACACATGCTTATCAGACAGGGGACTGGGGGCGTTGGGGTCGTCGTCCTTCCCCATAACCCCCTCAAGCGAATCCATGGCCGCCCGGTAGTCGGTGTTGTAGCCGACCCAACCGCCGTCCTCCGCTCTCGCGATGGTGTTGCAGGAGCCGGTGCGCTGAACCGCGTTTTCCTTCTTCGAGAGCAGGTCGATCACGTCCTCCTTGTGTGGGATCGTGACGCTGCATCCCTTGAGATCCAAAAACTCGATCTCGCGGAGGAATTCGGGGAGTCCGCCCCGGGGCACCTTGAACGGGACCAGAACCTTGTTGAGCCCAAGATCGCGGAACGCGGCGTTGTGGATCGCCGGGCTGAGACTATGGCCGATCGGGTCGCCGATCACGCCGTAGACTTCGGTCTCGGCGTTGATCTGGTCATAAAAATAGTCCTTCCGCAGCGACGTGAACCCCAGCATCCCCGGCGCGAAGGTTCGCTCGGGATTGAATCCGGCGTAGGTGAAGGGGGCTCCGAACTTGGCGCCCAGGACCCGAGTGAACACGCCGAACTCGCCCATCGCGATCGTGATCGTTGGATGCTTGGCGCCCACGCCGAGGCGAAGCACCCGCGCCGCGTCGACCGGCTTCGTCGCGAAGGCGGCCACCTTGACGATGTCGGGGTCGAGATCGCCACACTTGGCGACGATCTCGCCAAGGTCCTCGGGGGTCCCCTTAAGGTTGTGATAACTGATGATCCGCTTGGTCCTGCCGAATCGACGGATCTTGTCGGCGATGTCAACTTCCAGGTCGACGTAATCGACCTCAAGCGCGATGGCCTCGCGCAGCAACCGCTGGCGCTGTTCTTCGCGCCCCCGCCAAAGACCGCCGTCGACCGAGCGGCGGGCCGTGAAGACCATGGGCGTGGGACGTTGCTTGAGGATCCGCTTC
>Ga0182742_1005825_pt1 | contig 10163 bp, 7 predicted proteins | sample eDN5th37CBELigMG_FD_128880 | JGI IMG/M metagenome (GOLD analysis project Ga0182742, IMG submission 128880) | Enriched Miracle-Growth compost microbial communities from Emeryville, California, USA - eDNA 5th pass 37_C BE-Lig MG (version 2)... ... | reverse complement strand
TGAGAAGCACCTTAAACGAAGCCTCGCCGACGAGGCATGCCCAGGTGGCGGAATTGGTAGACGCACTGCTTTCAGGTAGCAGCGGGTAACACCGTGGAGGTTCGAGTCCTCTCCTGGGCACCATCACCCCGATAAGGGGTTAATCCGCAAAGACTTCTCAGTAAATCAAAGGCTTGAGGGCACCCGAGTGATACAAACGGGTGATCCAAATGGTCTTGTCTATGGCGCGTCCCTGGAAGCATCCCAAAACCGGTGTCTATTGGTTTCGGAAGGCGGTCCCGAAGGACCTACGACCTATCCTGAACAAGACTGAGGAGCTTCGCTCCCTTCGGACCAAAGACCCTGCCGTGGCCCGTCAACGCTATGTGATCGTGGCCGCAGAGGTGGAGCGGCACTGGCAGGCCCTGCGCTCCGGCCCCATCACGCTCACCAATCAGCAAATCACTGCCCTCGCAGGACTGTTGTATCGGGAGGAGACCTCCGCGCTTGCGGACGAACCCGGTTCGCCCGAGGCGTGGGACCATGTGGTGAGGATACACCGGCAGGCGAGAGAGGCCGGGAAACTCGAACAATGGCTCGGGCCTTCCGTGGACGACTTGCTTCGGCGGCAGGGTCTGAACATCGACAATCAAAGCCGCTCGCGCTTGATCGAGGCTGTGGATGCCGCAGCGATCCAAGCGAGTGAGCAACTGCGCCGGAACGCAAAGGGGGATTACCGCCCCGATCCCGATGCAGCCCGGTTTCCTGAATGGACACCGCCACGTCCGAACGGGGAGGATCGTGAGAAACCTCGTCCCGCAGCGGGTGAGAAGACTGCTACCCTCACTGCCCTCATGGATGGATGGTGGCGGGAAGCCAAGGCCGCAGGCCGGTCAATCAGCACCTACCAGTCCTACAGCACAACCATTGCCAAGCTGACTGCTTTCCTGGGCCATGACGACGCCCGCCGTGTCACTCCGGAGGATGTGGTCCGCTTCAAGGATCACCGGCTCTCCGAGGTAAACCCGAGAACGGGGAAACCGGCGTCTCCCAAGACCGTCAAGGACAGTGACCTTGCGGGCCTCAAGGCCGTGTTCGGTTGGGCGGTGACAAACCGCCTCCTGCCATCCAACCCTGCCGAGGGGATCACGATCAAGATCGGCAAGCCCAAGCGCGTTCGCTCCAAGGGCCTTACCGATGCGGAGGCGAACGCCGTCCTAAAGGCGGCATCCGAGCTTCAACGTGGCCGTGAGAGCCCCAAGACGTTCGCGGCCAAGCGGTGGGTTCCCTGGTTATGCGCCTATACCGGCGCCCGTGTCGGGGAGATGGCGCAACTCCGTAAACAGGACCTTCGACAGGAAAACGGCACATGGGTTCTGACCGTCACCCCTGAGGCTGGCACGGTAAAGAATGGAGAGGCGAGGGAGGTCCCCCTGCACCCTCACTTGGTGGAACTTGGCTTCCCAAGCTTCGTAATGTCAGCCCCGGATGGTCATTTGTTTTTGAGCCCAAATGAGGATGAGGCTGACCTGGAAAAGCGGGTTCTTGGCCCACTGCAAGGGGTGAAGAATAGACTGACAGAGTTCGCCCGAGAGTTCGTGACTGATCGCAATGTTGCACCGAACCACGGGTGGCGGCATCGCTTCAAGACCCTATGGCGGGAGACCGGCTTAGACCCTCGGATCATGGATGCTATCCAGGGACACTCCGCCAGAACGGTCGGGGATCAGTATGGAGATGTAACGATCAAAGCGATGGTCGCAGCATTGTCCAAATTCCCCCGGCAGGGGGAGGACTGAAGAGATTGGTATTCTGCCTCCGGGGGGACTGATCCCTTTCCGTTCGGGGCTGTTGAAATACGCCTTGCCCACGCCTTCAGTAAGGAAGGTGGCAGGGGTGTTCTCCACTGCCGATCTGCGGCAACCCCGTACGGCTCTATGGGCCTGCCATTACTGCCATCTTGTCTGTCCCTGCTACGCTCGCTACCGTCCGGGCCGGGGAGCGTCGGATTTTATGGACATCGAGCATTTTATTTCCCGTTGGACAGCGGGTGAGGGCGGGCAGGAACGTGCCAACTATGCCCTGTTTCTAACTGAGCTTTGCAGCGTCATTGGCGTGTCTCCCCCCGATCCTGCCGGGACGGCCACCGAGAACAACGCTTATGTGTTTGAACGGGCGGTGACCTTCCGCGAAGCCGATGGTTCAACTGCTCGGGGGCGTATCGACCTCTACAAGCGGGGGTGCTTCGTACTGGAAGCCAAGCAGAGCCGCCAGGGACAAGGCCCGAAGGCAAGCGGTGAGGGAAAGCAGGAAACCCTCTTCGCCCCGGAGCCTGCCACGCGGAACAGGCGTTCCGGCAGGCAATGGGACGTTCTCATGATGAACGCCCGGCGACAGGCCGAGGACTACGCCAAGGCGCTGCCGACTGCGGAGGGGTGGCCTCCATTCCTCATCGTCTGCGACGTTGGGCGTTGCCTTGAGTTCTATGCGGACTTCTCAGGCCAGGGGAAGAACTACGCTCAATACCCCGACCGGCAAGGTTTCCGTATCTTCATCGAAGACTTGCGGGACCCTGCCATTCGGGAGCGGCTGAAACTCATCTGGACCAAGCCGCACGAACTCGATCCAACCAAGCGGTCAGCCAAGGTCACCCGCGACATTGCTGCGCGTCTCGCCAAGGTCTCCAAGTTCCTTGAGGATCAGCGGACTGCGGACGGTCGGCCCGTCTACGCGCCCGAACAAATCGCCCTGTTCCTCATGCGCTGCCTTTTCACGATGTTCGCTGAGGATGTGGAGTTGATCCCGAAGGACAGCTTCAAGGGTATCCTTTCCCGGTGCCGCGAGAACCCGGACCTCTTTCCGCGCCTTGTCGGACAGTTGTGGGAGGCGATGGATACAGGCGGCTTCGCCTTCGCCATCGAGGCTACTGTCCGCCGTTTCAACGGCTACCTGTTCAAGGATCGAACGGTGCTGCCTTTGCCGAAGGAGGAAATTGGCGAACTCTTCCAGGCTGCCAACGCGAACTGGAAGGAGGTGGAGCCTGCTATCTTCGGCACTTTGCTGGAACAGGCCCTTGATCCTTCCGAACGTCGCCAACTCGGAGCGCACTACACGCCTCGCGTTTATGTTGAGCGACTTGTGATTGCGACCGTGATCGAGCCGTTACGTGAGGAATGGGACCATGTTCGCGCAACGGCGGAACGTCTAAACGCGACCGGTAACCCCAAGGGGGCACTTGCGGAGGTTCAGAAGTTCCATACCCGGTTGTGTGACTTGCGGGTGATGGACCCGGCCTGCGGCACGGGCAATTTTCTCTATGTCGCAATGGAGATGATGAAGCGCCTTGAAGGCGAGGTGCTTGAGGCCCTGGCGGACCTCGGCGGACAGGAAGCGTTGGGCCTCGAAGGGCATACGGTTGACCCGCATCAGTTCCTCGGAATGGAGATTAACCCGCGAGCGGCGGCCATTGCCGAACTCGTCGTGTGGCTCGGGTATCTCCAATGGCACTTCCGCACGAAGGGGGGCGCTCCGGCAGACCCGATCCTAAAGGACTTCCGCACCATCAAGACGATGGATGCGGTGGTGGCGCACGACGGTAGGGAGCTTGTTCGGGATGACAGCGGACGGCCTGTGATCCGTACCAATGCCGAAGGGCGACAGGTCGAGGTTTACAGCTATCGGAACTCGCGACGCCCGGAATGGCCGACTGCGGATTACATCGTCGGCAATCCCCCATTCATCGGCGGTAAGGACATCCGGGGGCGATTGGGCGAAGGCTATGCGGAAGCCCTCTGGAAGGCGCACCCGCACATGAACGAGAGCGCCGATTTTGTCATGTATTGGTGGGACCGGGCTGCGGAACTCCTGACCCGCAAGGGTTCGCGCCTCAGGCGTTTCGGCTTTGTGACGACGAACTCCATCACGCAGGAGTTTTCGCGGCGGGTCATGGCGGAACGCTTGAAAGCGAAGAAACCCGTCTCGTTGCTCATGGCGATCCCGGATCACCCCTGGACGAGAGCGACACGTGATGCCGCTGCGGTGCGGATTGCCATGACGGTGGCAACAGCCGGGACACATGAGGGTGTGCTGCGGGAGGTGATCCGCGAAGCTGATCTTGATAGTGATACTCCGGTCGTGGACCTCAGCGAGCGCCAAGGCACTATCAACTCGGACCTTACAGTTGGAGTGGACATAACTAGTGCTAGGCCAATGCAGGCAAATGACTACGTTTGCTCACCAGGGGTGAAGCTGCACGGAGCAGGCTTTATTGTCACGCCGCAACAGGCGGACACGTTGGGGCTCGGAAAGCGTCAAGGACTTGAACGGCACATCCGCAATTATCGGAACGGTCGTGACCTGATGGCGCGGCCGCGTGGTGTAATGGTGATCGACCTATTCGGCCTTTCTGCGGAGGAGGCTCGCGCACGCTTTCCTGAGGTGTACCAGCACCTGTTGGCGACAGTTAAACCTGAGCGAGACAAAAATAACAGAGCGTATAGGCGAGAGAATTGGTGGCTGTTCGGTGAAAACAATCCCCAGTTTCGTCAGTGCCTAGCACCGTTGCCCCGCTACATTGCGACTGTCGAGACGGCCAAACACCGCGTGTTTCAGTTCCTCGATGCGTCGATCCTTCCCGATAACATGCTTGTCTGCATGGGCTTGGATGATGCTTACTATCTCGGGGTCCTTTCCTCGCGAGCCCATGTAACCTGGACGCTCGGGTCTGGTGGAACATTGGAGGATCGCCCACGCTACACCAAGTCGCTGTGTTTCGATCCTTTCCCGTTCCCTGAACCCTTGGATGGATTGCGCGACGACATTCGGGCGGTAGCCGAGGAACTGGACGCTCACCGCAAGGCACGGCAGGCAGAGCATCCGCGCCTCACGCTCACGCAGATGTATAACGTCCTTGAAAAGCTGCGGGCTGGAACGTCGCTCGATGCCGATGATGAGCGGATCAAAACCGAAGGACTGGTGCTGATCCTGAAGGAGCTTCACGACCGGCTCGATGCTCTTGTATTCCAAGCCTACGGATGGCCTGCCGATCTGTCGGACGAGGAGGTCATCGCCCGTCTCGTCGCACTCAACAAGGAGCGGGCGTCCGAGGAGGCGCGTGGGACCGTCCGTTGGCTTCGTCCGGCTTACCAGAAGGCCCGCGCAGGCATCGTCGAGGAGGTTGCCCTGAAAGCGACGGAAGGTCAGGGCGAGATGGCGCTTGTGGCGGCAGTCGCCAAGGAGCAGAAACCTCGCTTCCCCGACGACGAGGTGGCCCGTACGGCTGCTGTTATGGCTGCCCTCGCGAACAGCACTGGGGGCATCGACGCTGCGACGCTCGCTAGCACATTCCGGCAGGGTAAGCGCATCGAGCCTCAGATTAGAGCGACCTTCACGTCACTAATGCGGCTCGGGTTCGCCTCATCGAGCGACGGCACGACGTTCCGCCTTCGCCGTGCGGCATAGGGTAAAAACAGGCCACTCGGGGATTAGAGGGTCATTGTAAGGGGCTGCCTAGTCGTAGCCGTTTCTGACCCACCCCGTACGGCTCCATGAGCCTTTTCGATTGGCGGAAGGGGGCGATACTTCGCGAACCGAGGCCCTTCGTGCCGGTTGTCGATCACGGTGAGCTTCGCTGCCCTCTTGAGGGTGGATCGGAGAGACACGACAGACGATCCTTGGTGACGCATGGTGACGACAGTATCCGGGGCGTAGTCCGCATCAAGCAAGACGCGAGCGGCGGACAGGAACGGCGTCAGCGACCGGCAGAGAACCTCGCCATCAAGACGAGCTTCGTAGATTTGTCCCTTCGATGTCAGGGATGATGGGGTGACGATGATGTTGAGTGTCATGGCAATGTGGGAGTGAACGAAAGAACCCCGCCAAGGTGGTCCTTAGCGGGGTCGGTTGAGGTCGGGTTGTCGGGTTCTGACGGGCTTCACGATAAGATTGTCCCGTCTGATGTTCAGCGGGTCTCCGTCCCGGTGTCTGACGTGGAAGGCAGGGCCTTCGACATCCATGATGAGACGGGCCACCCTTGGGGTGTTGTGCTTCCAGTCCGACACCTTCACGGTTCGGACATTCCAGCACCAGTTCGGGCTGAAGCCTCGGGCGATAAGGCGGTCGTAATCCTCAGGGAAAACCCTGGCGAGTTTGTCGCTGTTCGCGAGAGGAATGAGAAGGACCGCCTTACCGTCCCGATCAGTTGTCCTGATAGGGGTGCGAAGAGGTTTGATAGTCATTGCTCTATGAGTGTTGATTGAACGGATGCAGAGAGACAGAGGGTTTAGAATTGAGACGGACTTCCATCGTCCCAGGATCGAAGAGACGCCCTATGAAGGGGAAGACCGGGAATAGGTGGATGGGATGCACTTCAGATCCCATCTGAAGGTGCATGTTAACTCCCGAACTAGAGAGGCTTACATCAACCCTTCTTCTCCTCCCTCACTGGAGACTTCAGAGGGAGGATTATTGGGAGGAAGAAGAGGAGGTGATCCACTCAAGGAAACATGCAAAGGGTCTCTTCAGTAACCTTCAGTTTCCCCCTGTAGTCCCCATGACATCATCAACCCTTCACTGCCCCTGTCCTCAGTGATGGTCTCCGTCTCTCGGCTTGGGTTAGCCGTCTTTCCCTTAAAGTGGGGGATAATTCCGGTGCAGTGGCACTGCACTTGTGTTCGTCCCTCTGTGGAGGTGCAACCTAATGCCGGTGCAGTCTCACTGCACTTTCTCTGCCTTCTCTCTGAAGAAGGGCGGTAATGAAGGTGCAGGGGCACTGCACTTCTGAGAATTGCTCACTGCACCGATAGGAAAAGTGCAGTCACTGCACTTGTGTCGTTCTTACCTGAGGGCGCAACTCAATCAGATGTTCTCCCTGGAGGTGGAACCTTTTAGCTAAAGGTGGAGGATAATGTCCTTAGCCGGTCTCTTCTCTAAAGGTGCATGATAATTCCGGTGCAGTCTCACTGCACTTTTGCAGGTGTTCTCCTAAGAGTGGGGGATTGAGAACGTCCGCTCATGATCTGAGCTTCTAAGCCAGTCGCTCAAGCAGACGAGCAACGCTAGTCGGGTGCCACTGCCCACCTCTAGGGGTCTCTAGTCCTGCGCTATTCAGCGCCTCGGCAATGTCCCTCAAACTGGCATTGGCTTCCTTCAGGGGCATGACGATCCCCTCTAGCTTCTTCGCTCTAGCATCTGCATTGGCTTTCAGGACCTCGTTGCGCTTCATGGTCTTGTCCCTGAGACCTCCGAGCTTTTGCCCTCGCGCCTTGGCCTCCCTCAGTGCAGCCTTGGTTCGCTTGCTGATGAAGTCCCGCTCCTGCTCCGCGAGGGCCGCGTAGATGTGCAGTTGGAACTTGTCGGCATAGGGCATCGAGGCGACCCGGAAGGACAACTTGGGATCGTCCATGAGGGAGGCAATGAAGGAGACCTTGCGTGACAGTCGGTCGAGCTTGGAGACGAGAAGGGTGGCTCCGGTCTTCCTCGCGAGGTCGATAGCTTTCCGTAGCTCGGGCCGGTCCCCATTGGCTCCGCTCTCAATCTCGATGAACTCCGCGACCACTTCCCACGGCTCCGGGGAATAGGTGTCGAGGTAGAGGGCAATGTCCCTGGTCTGTGCCTCAAGGCCGAGACCACTCTTGCCTTGATCCTCTGTCGAAACACGCCGGTAGGTGACGTAACGGTGCATGGTCGCCTCGCTTCAACGCCTTGCGGAGAGAGTAGGGTTTCTCGTATCAAACGTCAACGTTCGTTGTGACTGTAACGAATAGTCTCCCCACCGCTCCTATTCGACTTCGTAGTAGGCATCGAGTAGGGCGAGGCTCTACTTCAAGACGGAGAACCTAAACATGGTGGGATGGATTGCTTTTTGGTTGCAGGCGGCTGTTGTTGTCATTGGGGCAGCATCGGCAGGAGCGTGGGCAAAATCTGCGAGCGTGAAGATACCTTCTCTAACCACGACAACATGGGATGGGGGCGGAGCCTATCCCGCAGCAATGGCGGTGCAGGGCCTCTGGAACAAGAGAGCCGCTTTCCTTGCTGCCATCGCTTCCTTTGTACAGGCAGTAACCCTGCTGTTGACCATGTCGATGCCGCCTCACTGACATCGCTTGCAATCCGGCGAGCCTTCACTGTCTACCTCACGCGCGAGCAATTCCACCGCGCCCGCTCGCGATACCGCGTGAGACCACCGGGAGGGGTACGGGGGTGTTTGGCCTCGACGTCCCGTAGATATGGGCTGAAAGATTTTTGGCCCAAAACATCCAGAGGACACCTAAATTGGAGGATTGACACTCATGCCTTTGAACCAGATGGCTTATTGTCGTTCCGGGCGTCGATGAGAACAATGTCGGGATGGTCAATCAGTTTGAGCTTCTCCAAAATTCCTAGAACCCGCTCCTCCTGTGCCTTAGAGAAGAAGATGATTGCCTTGATAGCGTTCTTTGCATCACTAGCAGCTTGATAAATAGGGACTTGGTTCTGGAGGTTTCGTTCCAAGCTCGTGTTCTTCGCGAGCTTCATCTCAATCAATGTCTTGTCACGACCCCCGCGAGATATTTTGTAGTCAACAGGTCCCCGTCCGTCATTTGCTTCAGCACCAACGTCCGAGGGCGAACCGAACCATACAAGACGATAGAGAATTTGGAGGTCGCTTTCGCGCTCGACGGGCTTTCCTTCATGATAGAAAAGTCGATGGCCGCCTTTATTTTCGATCACGTCCTTGAGGTATTGGAGCCGCGCATGAGCCTCTTCGTAGCTGGTTCTCCCCATCCTATAAAAGGGAGTTAACGAATTAAGGAGAGTTTGCATCTCCTGCAATTGCCGGACGTAAACGTGCTCAGTGGCGAACACCTTTTCCGAGCTAATGTCTGTTGCCTTGTCTCCCGTATCTTCTTTTATCCGAATATAATAGTCGAGGAGTTGCGGGTACTCCAGGATCGTTTTGACTGCGGCTTCTCCCCGTTCCCTCTCATTCGGCCCGCGGCCTTTCGGGCGGGAGAGCACCTTGTTGAAGTAGTTTGCAATTTGCGTTCGGAGTTGTGCGTCTGGGATCGCGGTCGGGATCTGCTCGAAGTCTCGGATAAGATCGCCCCTATTGATCCAATTTTCGTCTCGCGTGAGAATGTCTTTCGGAGTGAGGATTACGTAATCCCCATTGATCCATGGCAGATCATAGTAACCCCGGTTCCACACTTCTAAATCGTAGTTGAAACTGGTCTTGTTGACTGCCACACGCCGGATCAGGCCGGCTTGCAAATGCTTCTGTGCAAAGGTCTGCGTATATTCGCAAAGGAAGCCCTTTATAAGGTTTGTCGTAAAGTCACTGATGTTGTCCCTTCCGATCCCAGGGGCCAACAAGCTCACCTTCTCAAGATGGTTCCCACGCGTGATTTTCTCGTCCTCGGCGTCAGGGAAAACACGCCCGAGGTTGCGATGCAGGAGCCGCGCGAAGTCGATCCCGAGGCCGGACCCTCCGTTGCCAGATAAGGAGAACCCTAGCCAGTTTTGTTTGACTTCAGGGAAGCAGTACCACGCCTGAAGATGCGCGTTACTAGGTAGGCTTCCCTTTGACGCTCTGTTCCTCAAGAAGATTAGGTATCGGATTATCTCATCATGGAGATGGCGATATTCCTCCTTCTCACTGTTGAAGAGTAGGAATGGATCGATGAAGAGAGGCAAATCATTTACAAGTGAGACGTTGAACGCGCCGTATTGATCTAGAACGTCCGGATCAATCCCGAAGAAGTCAGCGAAGAAGGTGGCCATTCCGAAGCTGTTCCGTATTGTCGCGTCAGTAAGTGTCTCAACGGCGACAGATGTTTGGTTGCTGTTAGCCATAGCAGGGTCTGCACAGGACCCAATGCAAGGTGCAGCCACAGTCAATTGGAAGGCTATCCACAGGGATCGGACGTAACGTTCACCACCTCGGCAATCCATAAGGATGGCACTTACCGTACGTGCGAGGAGAAGATCACTTCTGGGGCTGGCGAGGGATACAAGACGGTGATACAAATAGTGCTGAAGGTGCTTCTCCTAGCCGTTGATTTTAAAGGGAAATTTTCGGAGACTGCCCGGTCCTCTCCTGGGCACCATCCCCTTTCTAAGGGGTTGATGCACAAAGAATTCCAGCATCGTTATCTTTGAACTGCCCGAAGGGGCGGTTGGCGCTCGTCGTTTTGGTGCTACCGGCC
>Ga0182742_1005823_pt1 | contig 10165 bp, 7 predicted proteins | sample eDN5th37CBELigMG_FD_128880 | JGI IMG/M metagenome (GOLD analysis project Ga0182742, IMG submission 128880) | Enriched Miracle-Growth compost microbial communities from Emeryville, California, USA - eDNA 5th pass 37_C BE-Lig MG (version 2)... ... | reverse complement strand
GTGCACGATGCCCACGGTGTCGGCGATGTAGGGCTCCACCCGGGGAGCGAGGTCGTCGAGGAAGCGGGCCAGCAGGTCGTCGAAGGCCAGCGGCAACCGGTTGTAGACGCGGGTCAGGACGAGGTTCTTCTCCTTCAGGGCCACCTCGAGCTTCTGGCGGAAGATCTTGGGGTCGAGGAGGTCCTGCACCCGCAGCCCCGAGCGGATGGCCTTGTCGGCGTAGGCCGGGCCGATGCCGCGCCGGGTGGTGCCGAGCTTGTTGCGCCCCAGCCTCCGCTCGGCCACCAGGTCGAGCTCCTGGTGGTACGGGAGGATGAGGTGCGCGTTGCCGCTCACCCGCAGCCGGCTGCAGTCGACGCCCCGGCTGGTGAGCATGTCGACCTCCTGCAGCAGCACCGACAGGTCGACGACCACGCCGTTGCCGATCACGGGGGTGATGTGGTCGTAGAGGATGCCGCTCGGCACCAGCTGCAGGGCGAAGCTCTCCTCCCCGACCACGATGGTGTGCCCCGCGTTGTGCCCGCCCTGGTAGCGCACCACGAGGTGCATCTCCTTGGCGAGCAGGTCGGTGACCTTGCCCTTGCCCTCGTCACCCCACTGGGTGCCGACGACGACGGTGGCGGGCACGGCGGTCTCAGGCGGCCCGGCCGCGCCGGGCGAGGAGGAGCGCGCCGAGGCCGGCCACGATCGAGCCGGCGCCCAGCAGCACGAGGACCTGGCTGGCGCCGCCGCCGGTGCGGGGCAGCGTGCCGGCGCCCGAGGGCCGGGCCGTGGTGGGCAGCACGCTCACCGGGGTCGTGGTCGGCGTGGGCGTGACCGGGGCCACCGTGGTCGACGGGTTCACGATCGTCGTGGGCAGCACCGCCACCGTCGTGGTCGTGGCGGGCAGCGTCGTGGTGGTCGGGGCGGTGGTCGGAGGGCTGGTGGTCGTCGTGGTCGTGCCGACGGTGTTCACCAGCGCAGCGGTGCAGGTCTGGCCCTCGCACGTCGTGGTCGAGGTGACCGAGCCGCCCGGGAGCGGCGGGTCCTCGAGCACCTCGATGCGGCCGTCGAGGGCGATGTCGAGCGCGCCCGTCGCCCCGCTGGCGTTGGTGTAGTCGAACGACTCGCCCCCGTCGCTCGACACGGCCCGGCCCAGCTCGGCGCCGAGGTTGCTGCGGCTCACCACCGTGATCGTGAAGCCCTCGGGGAGGTCGGCGGGCGGTGTGTCGCCCAGCACCCCGTCGATGACCCACTGCTTGTCCACGGTGAGGGTGGCCGGGCAGGGGAACCCGCCGTTGTAGGCGGAGATGAGCATCGTGGGCCCGTCGTCGCCGCGCACGTTGGAGCTGTAGAAGGTGCCCCGAGGCAGGGGCCCGACCACCTCGAGCGGCGGCCCGAGCGTGGCGTCGAGCTGGTACATGCAGGTGACGGTGCGGTCGGGCACGGTCACCGTGAGGGGGCCGTAGCGGCCGTCGGCCCCCGGCTCACAGGCGACGCCGCCGGGCCCGCAGTAGTCGTAGTGCGCGGGCTCGGCCAGCAGCCGCTGCAGCGACGACGGCTCGAAGGTGGGCGCGTCGGACTCCTTCACGGCCAGACCGATGCCGGCCTCCTCGCACCCCGGCGCGAAGGACGCCCACGTCATGGTGACCACGTCGCCGCTCGTGAGCGTGGCCGGGATCTGGGCCAGCGAGGCGTACGTGCCGGACGCCGGCCCGCCGGTCACGGTGTACTGCGTGCCGACCACGACGTCGGGCGCCGACCCGAGGTTGCCCTCGGCGACGCAGCCCTCGGGGATGAGCTCGGGCTGCGGGTAGTCGGCGTAGTCGCTGATCGGCGGCGGGGTCGGCTGGGCGGCGCCGGCCGGCGCCATGGTCGCGCCGGCGACCAAGAGGCAGGGGCCGACCGCCAGCGCGGCGATCCCCGCCCGGGTCCTGCGGCTTCGCACTCGTGTCCTCCTACAACGGCCACGCCCTACGACCGCCCGCTGGGCCCGGCGACCGTAGCCAAGCCACCAGGGGGGAAGCAACGACCCTCCGACGCGCTTCGGGTCACCTCCCACGGCCGGTGGAGCCGCAGGGGGTGACCCGGATGCGTTGCGGACGCGGACGGAGCCGGCGGCGGTGCCGGCGGCTCAGACCACGACGATCTGGCCCTCGACCGAGTCGACCGTGGCGGTGTCGCCCTCGCTGAGCTTGCCCTCGAGCACGGCCGTGGCCAGGCGGTCGGCGACCTCCTTCTGGATGACCCGCTTCAGCGGCCGGGCGCCGTAGTCGGGGTCGTAGCCCAGCGTGGCCAGCGCCCGCAGCGCCGCGTCGGTGACGTGCAGGTTGATGCGCCGCTCGGCCAGCCGCTGGCGCAGGTGCTCCACCTGGATCTCGACGATGCTGGCCAGGTCGGCCTCGGTGAGGCTGCGGAACCGGATGATCTCGTCGACCCGGTTGATGAACTCCGGGCGGAAGAAGTCGCGCGGGTCGCCCGGCAGGTTCGACGTCATGATCAGCACCACGTTGGTGAAGTCGACCGTGCGGCCCTGGCCGTCGGTGAGGCGCCCGTCGTCCATCAGCTGCAGCAGCACGTTGAACACGTCGGGGTGGGCCTTCTCCACCTCGTCGAGCAGCACGACCGCGTAGGGCCGGCGCCGCACGGCCTCGGTGAGCTGGCCGCCCTCGTCGTAGCCGACGTAGCCCGGGGGCGCACCGATCAGGCGGGCCACCGAGTGCTTCTCCATGTACTCCGACATGTCGATGCGCACCATCGCCCGCTCGTCGTCGAAGAGGAACTCGGCCAGCGCTCGGGCCAGCTCCGTCTTGCCGACACCGGTGGGGCCGAGGAACAGGAACGAGCCGATCGGGCGGTGCGGGTCGGACAGGCCCGCCCGGCTGCGCCGGATGGCGCTGGCCACCGCGGTGACGGCGTCGTCCTGGCCGACGACCCGCTGGTGCAGGACCTCCTCCAGCCGGAGGAGCTTCTGCATCTCGCCCTCCATGAGCCGGCTGACGGGCACGCCCGTCCACTTGCTCACGACCTCGGCGATGTCCTCGGGGTCGACCTCCTCCTTCAGCATCTTGCGCTCGGCCTGCAGCTCGGCCAGGTGCGCGCTGGCGTCGGCCACGCGCCGCTCCAGCTCGGGGATCTGGCCGTAGCGGATCTCGGCCGCCCGCTCGAGGTCGGACTCCCGCTCGAGCTGGGCCCGCTTGTCCTCGAGCTGCTCCTTCAGCTCGCGGATGGCGGCGATGGCCTCCTTCTCGGCCTCCCAGTGCTGCTTCATCTCGGCCGACTGGGCCTGCAGCCGCGCCAGCTCCTCCTCCAGGGCGGCGAGGTGCTCGCGCGACGCCTCGTCGGTCTCCTTGGAGAGGGCCACCTTCTCGATCTCCAGCTGCAGGATCCGCCGCTCGACGACGTCGATCTCGGTGGGCATCGAGTCGATCTCGATGCGCAGCCGGCTGGCGGCCTCGTCGATCAGGTCGATGGCCTTGTCGGGCAGGAACCGGTCGGTGAGGTAGCGATCGGAGAGCACCGCCGCGGACACGAGCGCGGCGTCCTGGATGCGGACGCCGTGGTGCACCTCGTAGCGCTCCTTCAGGCCGCGCAGGATGGCGATGGTGTCCTCCACCGACGGCTCGCCCACGTAGACCTGCTGGAAGCGCCGCTCCAGCGCGGCGTCCTTCTCGATGTGCTTGCGGTACTCGTCGAGGGTGGTGGCGCCGATCATGCGGAGCTCACCGCGAGCCAGCATCGGCTTCACCATGTTGCCGGCGTCCATGGCGCCCTCGGCGCCGCCGGCCCCGACCATGGTGTGGAGCTCGTCGATGAAGGTGATGATCTCGCCGGCCGAGTCGGTGATCTCCTTCAGGACGGCCTTCAGCCGCTCCTCGAACTCGCCGCGGTACTTGGCGCCGGCCACCATCGAGGCCAGGTCGAGCGCGATCAGCCGCTTGCCCTTCAACCCCTCGGGCACGTCGCCCTGCACGATCCGCTGAGCCAGGCCCTCCACGATGGCCGTCTTGCCCACGCCGGGCTCGCCGATCAGCACCGGGTTGTTCTTGGTGCGCCGGGACAGCACCTGGATCACGCGGCGGATCTCGTCGTCGCGGCCGATGACCGGGTCGAGCTTGCCCTGGCGGGCGGCCTCGGTGAGGTCGCGGCCGTACTTCTCGAGGGCCTGGTACTGCTCCTCGGGGTTCTGGCTGGTGACCCGGTGGCTCCCGCGCACCTCGCGCAGGGCGGTGAGCAGCTCCTCGCGCCCGACGCCGACGCGGCCGGCCATGGCCAGGAGGAGGTGCTCGGCCGAGAGGTACTCGTCCTTCAGCTCCTTGCGCTCGGCGTCGGCCTGCTCGAACACCTGCCGCAGCTCCCGGCCCACCTGGGGCTCGGTGCCGCCGTAGGCCTTGGGCAGGCGGGCGACGGCCTCGTCGGCCCGGTTGCGCAGCATGAGGGGAGCGACGCCGACCTTCTGCAGGACCGGCAGCACGATCGAGTCCTCCTGGCGCACCAGCGCGGCCAGGAGGTGGTCGGGCGTCAGCTCGGGGTTGCTGGCCCCCCGGGCCGCCTCGGCGGCGGCCTGGAAGGCCTCCTGCGTCTTGAGCGTCCAGCGCTTGGGGTCGAACGCCGCCATGGACCTTCCTCTTCTCAATCAGACCCTTGCACCGGGTCGTAGCAACGAAGTTGAGTGCCAGTGTAGAAGGATCGGGGAATCGTTCCACCCCCGGGCGGGCATCACCGTCGCCGCCAGAGCTCCATGGCCTGGGAGAGCGGGACGAGGTCGCGGCGGTACCGGCGGTGGGTGGACTCCACCGCCTCCGCCGCCTCGCGCCGGGCCTCCTCGAGCTGGCGGCGCAGGTCGCGGATCTCGGCCTCGAGCTCCAGGACCCGCTTCACCCCGGCCAGGTTGAGCCCCTCCGCGGTCAGCTCGGCGATCCGCCGGAGCCGGGCGATGTCACCCTCGCTGTAGCGACGGTTCCCGCCCCGGGTGCGGGCGGGGTCGAGCAGGCCCTTGCGCTCGTAGATGCGCAAGGTCTGCGGGTGCATGCCGGCCAGCTCGGCCGCCACCGAGATCACGTACACGCCCCGTGTGGTCTCCCCACTGGCGAGCGCCACCGTGGTCCACCTCCTCCTCGTCAGACGCCGAGGTGCTCGCGCGGCGACTCCGCAGTCGCCTTCGCCAGCGCCTCGATCGCCTTGCGTTCCTGCGCGTTGAGCCGCGACGGCACCGCCACCTGGTAGGTCACCAGCAGGTCGCCGGTGCCCTTGGGCGTGGCGATGCCCCGCCCCTTCACCCGCTGCGTGGTGCCCGACGACGTGCCGGGCGCCAGGCGCACCGTGACCGGGCCGTCGAGGGTGGGCACCCGCACGTCGGCCCCGAGCGCGGCCTCGGCGAACGTGACCGGCACGGTGACGGTGAGGTCGCGGCCCCTGCGCCCGAAGAACTCGTGGGGGAGCACGTGGCAGACCACGTAGAGGTCGCCGTTGGGCCCGCCGTGGCGGCCGGGGCCGCCGCGCCCCTTCAACCGGATCCGCTGGCCGTCGTCGACGCCCGCTGGGATGCGCACCTTCACCTCGCGCGGCTTGCGCTCCACCCCGCTGCCCTTGCACACCAGGCACGGCGTGTCGATGAGCCGCCCCGAGCCCTGGCAGGTGGGGCAGGGCTGGCTGAAGGAGAACAGACCCTGGTTGTCGTCGACCACGCCCCGCCCGCTGCAGGTGGGGCAGATGCGCGGCTGGGTGCCGGGGCGCGACCCGCTGCCGCCGCAGCCCGAGCAGGCCGCGTCGGACACCACCGACAGCGTGGTGGTGATGCCCCGGGCCGCGTCGAGGAACGACAGCGTCAGCTCGGCTTCGAGGTCCTGGCCCCGCTGCGGCCCGAAGCCTCGCGGCTCGCCCCGACGACGCCGTCCGAACAGGTTGCCGAACAGGTCGCCGAGGTCGCTGGGGTCGAAGTTGAAGGTGGCGCCGCCGGCCCCGCCCGGACCGGCGCCGCCGAACCCCGCGGCTGCCGGCCCGAGTCGGCGGACCTCGTCGTACTCCTTGCGCTTGGCCTCGTCGCCGAGCACGTCGTAGGCCGCGGAGATCTCCTTGAAGCGCTCCTCGGCCTTGGCGTCCCCGGGGTTGGCGTCAGGGTGGTACTGGCGCGCCAGCTTGCGGTAGGCCTTGGTGATCTCCTTGGCGCTCGCGGTGTCGCTCACGCCGAGCACCGCGTAGTAGTCCTTCTCGAACCACTCACGCTGGGGCGCCACACCTACCTCCTCGTCAACCCGGGCCCGGCCGTGCCCGTCAGCCCTTCACCTTCACCATCGCCGCTCGCAGCGTGCGACCCTTCCAGCGGTAGCCGGTGCGGAGCACCTCCGCCACGAGCGGCTCGCCGCCGTCGCCCTCCTCGTGGACCACCGCCTCGTGCTGCTCGGGGTCGAAGGGCTGCCCCGCGGCGTCCATCGCCTCGAGGCCCTGCTTCTTCAGCGCGCCGTAGAGCGCCGACCAGAGCGGTTCGACCGCGTCCGGGTGGTGCACGGCGGCGGCCTCGAAGGCGTCGAGCACCGGGAGGAGCTCGCCGACGAGCTTCCCGGTCTGGCGGTCGACCTCGTCGGCCAGCTGCTTGTCGACCCGCTTGCGGTAGTTCTCGAAGTCGGCCTGCAGGCGGAGGGCGTGCGTGCGGAACTCGTCGCGCTCGGCGAGGACCTTGGCGATGTCCTCCTCCACCCGCTGCTCGGCCTCGGCCACGTCGGCCACGTCAGCCATGTCGGCCGCCTCGGCGGGCGGCCCGGCCGCGGCCCGGTCGGTCGCGGCCTGCTCGCCCGGCTCGGGGCGGCGCTGCTCGTCGCCCATCGTCCCTCCGCTCACTTGTCGTCGACGATCTCGGCGTCGATGACGTCGTCGTCACCGCCGGGCTGCTGACCCGACGCCGAGGTGCCGGTGGCGCCCTGGTCGCGGGCCGCCGCCTCGTAGAGCTTCTGGCTGAAGCTCTGGCTGGCGGACATGAGCCGGTCGCTGGCCGACTTGATGGCCTCGAGGTCGGACCCGCCGAGCGCCTTCTTCAGGTCGTCCAGCGGCCCCTCGACCGAGGCGCGCTCGTCGGTGGAGACCTTGTCGCCCTGCTCCCGCAGGACCTTCTCGGTCTGGTACACGAGGCTGTCGGCCCGGTTGCGGACCTCGGCCTCCTCGCGACGGCGGCGGTCCTCCTCGGCATGGGCCTCGGCGTCGCGCACCATGCGCTCGATGTCGTCCTTGGCCAGCGACGACTGGCCGGTGATGGTCATCGACTGCTCCTTGCCGGTGGCGCGGTCCTTGGCGGACACGTGCACGATGCCGTTGGCGTCGATGTCGAAGGTGACCTCGATCTGCGGCACGCCGCGCGGGGCCGGCGGGAGGTCGACGAGCTGGAACTTGCCCAGCGTCTTGTTGAAGGCGGCCATCTCCCGCTCGCCCTGCAGCACGTGGATCTCCACCGAGGGCTGCATGTCCTCGGCGGTGGTGAACACCTCCGTGCGGCGGGTGGGGATGGTGGTGTTGCGCTCGATGAGCTTGGTCATCACGCCGCCCTTGGTCTCGATGCCGAGCGACAGCGGGGTGACGTCGAGCAGCAGGACGTCCTTGACCTCGCCCTTCAGCACGCCGGCCTGGATGGCCGCGCCGACCGCCACCACCTCGTCGGGGTTGACGGTCTTGTTGGGCTCCTTGCCGGTGAGGTCGCGCACCAGCTCGACGACGGCCGGCATGCGGGTGGAGCCACCCACGAGGATCACGTGGTCGATCTGGCCCTTGGTGAGGCCGGCGTCCTTGATGGCCTGCTCGAAGGGCCCGCGGAGGCGCTCGAGCAGGTCGGAGGTGAGCTCCTGGAACTTGGCCCGGGAGAGGCTCTCGTCGAGGTGGAGCGGGCCCTCCTGGGTGGCGGTGATGAACGGCAGGTTGATCTGCGTCTGCTGCACCTGGGAGAGCTCGATCTTGGCCTTCTCGGCCGCCTCCTTCAGGCGCTGCATCGCCATCCGGTCGTTCGACAGGTCGACGCCGTGGGCGTTCTTGAACTGCTGGACCAGCCAGTCCATGACGCGCTGGTCCCAGTCGTCGCCGCCGAGCTTGGTGTCGCCGTGGGTGGACTTCACCTCGAAGACGCCCTCGCCGATCTCCAGCACGGAGACGTCGAAGGTGCCGCCGCCGAGGTCGAACACCAGCACCGTCTCGTCGGCGGAGCTCTTGTCGAGCCCGTAGGCCAGCGCCGCCGCGGTGGGCTCGTTGATGATGCGCAGCACCTCGAGGCCGGCGATCTGGCCGGCCTCCTTGGTGGCCGTGCGCTGCGCGTCGTCGAAGTACGCGGGCACGGTGATGACCGCCTGCGTGACGGTGTCGCCCAGGTAGGCCTCCGCGTCGCGCTTCAGCTTCATGAGCGTGCGCGCCGAGATCTCCTGCGCGGTGTAGCGCTTGCCGTCGATGTCGATCGTCCACGAGGTGCCCATGTGGCGCTTCACGGACCGGATCGTGCGGTCGGGGTTGGTGATGGCCTGCCGCTTGGCGACCTCACCGACGAGGACCTCGCCCGTCTTCGAGAACGCCACCACCGAGGGGGTGGTGCGGGCGCCTTCTGCGTTGGGGATGACGACGGGGTCGCCGGCCTCCAGCACGCTGACGACCGAGTTCGTCGTGCCGAGGTCGATGCCGACTGCCTTGGCCATGGGGGAGAGCCTCCGGGGACCTGTAGACGGGTGTTCTGCCCCGTCAACGCTAAAGGTTGAGCGCGGGCATGGCAACCTTCCGGAGCCTTCGGGCCGCAGGTCCTGCGGCGGCACTCCCCCGGGGGCTCAGGACTCCCCGCAGTGCTCCTCGGTCCAGTCGCTGATGCGGTCCTGGGCGGCCTGGTACTCGGGGTCCTCCTCGAGCTCCTCCTGCGCCTGGGTGAAGGGCGCGAAGAGCTCGTCGAGCTCGGTGGTGTCGCCCTCGCTGGCCGAGCGCATGGCGGCCACGAAGTCGTCCTGCGAGGGCAGCTCGTCGAGCACGGGGAGGAACTTCTCCATGACCACCTCGACGTCGCCGCGCAGCTCGGACGGCGCCCGCCCGGCCGCCTCCTCGAGCACGTCGCGCAGCTCGACCAGGCCGTCGTAGGCCCGCTCGGCGGCGGCCTCGGCCGCGTCGGCGTCGCCGGCGGAGGTCATGGCGGCCACGAAGTCGCTGGCCCAGGTCTCCATCTCGTCGTCGACGGCGCAGAACCCCTCGGCGTCGCCTCCGCCGCCGCCCCCGCCCGGCGACGTGGCCGCCGTGGTGTCGGGGGCGTCCTCCACCGTGGTGGTCACCTCGTCGGCCGCGTCGCCGTCGTCGTCGCCGCAGCCGGCCAGGACCATCGCCCCGACCGCCAGCCCGGCCATCGCCGTGCGAAGCCTCGCCACTCGCGCCATCTCGTGCTCCTTCCCTGGGGACGGACCACCGTAACGAGACCGGGGGTCGCCGCCGGATACCGTCGGAGGACGTGACCGGCACGCTCGTCCTCCTCCGCCACGGCCAGAGCACCTGGAACGAGGCCAACCTCTTCACCGGCTGGCACGACGTCCCCCTCACCGACCTGGGCCGCAAGGAGGCCGTCGCCGCGGGCCGCACCATGGCCGACGAGGGGCTGGCCTTCGACGAGGTCCACACCTCGGTCCTGGTGCGGGCCATCACCACCGCCCACCTCGCCCTCGAGGAGCTCGGCCAGCTCTGGCTGCCCGTCCAGCGGACGTGGCGGCTGAACGAGCGCCACTACGGCGGGCTCCAGGGGAAGGACAAGGCCCAGACCGCGGCCGAGTTCGGCGCCGACCAGGTGAAGGTCTGGCGGCGCTCCTACGACACGCCGCCGCCCCCGCTCGACCCCTCCAGCCCGGAGCACCCCGCCCACGACCCCCGCTACCGCGACCTGGCCCCCGACGTGCTGCCGGCCACGGAGTGCCTCGCCGACGTGCTCGTACGGGTGCTGCCCCACTGGCACGACCACGTCGTGCCGGCGCTGCGACGGGAACGCAGCGTGCTGATCGTGGCCCACGGCAACAGCCTCCGGGCGCTGGCCAAGCACCTCGAGGGGATGACCCCCGAGCAGGTGATGGAGTTCAACATCGCCACCGGGGTGCCGCGCCTGTACCGCTTCGACGACGAGCTCCGCGTGGTGGAGGTGGCCGACCTGGGCGACCCGGAGGCCATCGCCGCGGCCGCCGAGGCGGTGGCCCGCCAG
>Ga0182742_1005822_pt1 | contig 10167 bp, 8 predicted proteins | sample eDN5th37CBELigMG_FD_128880 | JGI IMG/M metagenome (GOLD analysis project Ga0182742, IMG submission 128880) | Enriched Miracle-Growth compost microbial communities from Emeryville, California, USA - eDNA 5th pass 37_C BE-Lig MG (version 2)... ... | reverse complement strand
CTTTTTCCGAGAATATTTTTTTACTCATACTATCTCTCCCGCACTATTTTTAATCTATTGTACATAAAAAGACCCTGTGCAGCAGACTTTTTTTAATGTGTCTACTACACAGGGTACAGTTTACTATCTGGGACCGTTTTTTTTATAGTACTTTTTGTGTATTTGAACATGTCTTTACATATTAATCAGAACAGAGCATAGGTTTTAATGAATAAAAAAAGAAAAGAAAGACACTCAATATGGCAAAAGTCAGTGTGACTTCCATCGTGTTGCTCTGAAAAATGAGTCTTTTGCCCTATTTATTAAAAGAGGGTTTTTACCAATTTTCTAGAAAAAGTTATTATAAGAGTTTAGACAGTCAACAAATCAGAAACGAAAAGGTCTAGGAACTCACGCTATAGGTACGGAGCGTACACTTTAAATACGTGAAGAACGGAGAGACCAGATGATGACAGGATTCAAAGTTTTTCATTTGATGGCTTTTTGAATTGCCTCTATAACCAGTCAATGAGAGGGTATGAAAGATGGAGATAGGAAGCAGAATACGTTTCTTTAGAATTCAAAACAATATGACACAAGAAGAATTGGCACATGAGATTATCTCAATTTCTTATCTTTCAAAAATTGAAAATAACCAAACCTCTGCAAGCATAGAGGTACTTGAATTATTATGTGATCGATTAGGAATCAAGCTAATTGAAAGTGAAGAATATGCCCAGCTAAAGGAGCTTTATGATTGGTACCACCTAATGGTTTCTCGAAAAAGGGAGCAGGCGGTTTCATTTTATGATGCTTATGAATGTAAGAATACAAATGATTCACGGGTTGCCATTTTCTTTGTTCTTTTTGAACTAAGGTATCTAATATTTACAAACCAATTAGAAAAAGCTGAACAACATATCAAGAAAATTGAATTATATAAAGATATTTTTGAAATTCGAATGAATTACTTCTACGAAAAATTTGTTGGTCAGTTTTATTATTTGAAAAGCCAGTTTTCCGTTGCAATGGATCACTTTAAGGTAGCAGAGGAGATTTTAACGAGCAGTGTACACTTTGAGAGCTGGGAAACGGCTGATTTATATTATTATAAAGGTCTAAATAATAACCGGATGGGGAAATTAGCCTTAAGTATCGTGTATATACAGAAGGCATTGGCAATCTATCAATCTCTTTACGATTTAAAAAGGAGTGCTGAGTGTCAAATATTATTGGGAATTTGTTATGAAAAAATAAACGAATTCGAAATGGCTGAAGAGAATTACTTGCTTGCAACAAAGGTAGCAGAAGGGATAAAAGACCCGTCATTACTAGGTTTAATTTATCATAATCAAGGTGTCCTCTATTCAAAATTAGGTGAATCCAATAAAGCCATTAAGCAATTTGTAAATAGCCTTGAACATAAAGAAGAACACATGGTAATTGGGCGTTTACGGTCGATTCACGGTTTAATTGAAGAAAATTATAAAATAGGAGACCATGAAGGATGCAAAAAATGGCTTGAGGAAGGGTTTACCATAGTTGAGAATCACCAGGGGTATCCTGAATTCAAGATTCATTTTATCTATTATGATTATTTGTTGAATAAGTCTGATAACTTGATGAGATTTATTGAAAAGGATGCATTGCCATATTTTGAAGGCATTGAACATCACCTTTACGTAGCCTATTATGCAGAGGAACTTGGAAAAATCTATCAAGAAAATCATAAATATAAGCTAGCAAGCTATTATTTTTCAAAGGTAATCTCATCTTTGAAAAAACATAGTCATATAAATCAATAAAGGAGATGATCGTAAAATGAAAAAACTAATGCTACTATTCGTGCTTGGGCTTGTGACAATTGCTGGTTATCAATTAAATGAAGGAGTTGCATGGGTGGACAATGACTATCCAGATTCACACGAAGTACAGGTATAATGTAGAAAGCAGCCTGATTGAGGGCTGCTTTCTTTGATTCTATAGAAAATTATGATAATCTGTTTGGTTATTTTTTACTTCATCGATTTGATTTTGAATGCTGCGGGAGTCGGTAGAACGTTTCTTTTTGGAAATAAGGTCTACTACAAAACCAACAAAGAGTAACCCTCCAAAGAAGACTAACATCCAGCCCCATAATGGCATTTTCTCACCCCCATATAGTAACGTATGAAATCGTATTAAATTGATGAGGGATACAGACGAATCGTAATCTGTTTTTAACATAAAAAGAGCAACGTTCATAAACGTTACTCTTTTGGAACAAATGTAAAGATTTCATGTGATTCAAAGCTATCTACTAACCGGTTAAGCCAAAAATAATATTCTAACGCATTGTTTAACTTTGCAATATCATTTTCTGCTTCTACTTTAACCTCTTCGCTAATTTGTTCGTCCTCTATGAGTTCCTTAAGATCAGCTAATGATTTCTGAATGGCACTTACATTCATAGAAATGCCACTCCTCCATTTTATCGTAAAAAAGTCAATAAAAGTTTGATACCAGTCTTCTTCAACCTCATAAAGGTCTTTTCGAATCCCTTTCTTCCATACCTTATCAACCATTTTTAATTCCACCAAGTTACGAACGGAAGTACTCATACTTGTTTTACTCATGCCTAATTCTTGTTTCATATCATCCAGCGTCATCGGCTCATCATGAAAATACATGAGACCCCAAAGTCTTCCAACTGAAGGTGTTACTCCATATAAATTCATATTTTGAGCAATCGCATCAATCACACGTTCTCGGGCTTTTTCTAGCTTGTCTATGCCTTGCAAATAGATTCACATCCTACATCAAAGGTTTGATATATATAGACTACTCATTTGTACAATGAATGTAAAGGGGAGGTGCTGGAAGGATTATGGAGGATACTGAAGGAATTCTATGCATTTAAGATGTAAAGTATGTACAGTTTTTACTTTACAAACTTTACGGTTGCATATCACGTTATATCAACTTTGAGTATTTTGGAAATCATTACTACAATTAAAAGGTCAATGTGACTATTGCTTTCTACATAGGATACAGTAGTTTGTTTGAAAATCATAAAGGGTAGTTTGTATTAGGCAAGTTTTCAGCAAGAAAAAATTGAGGTGACAGAATGGAAAGTGAGAAACAAGCAAAAATAAAGGTTTCTAGTGTAACGAAAATTTTTGGACGATCGTCTAAAAAAGCTATTCAACTTTTAAAAGAAGGAAAAACAAAGCAAGAAATTTTAAAAAGCACTGGATCAACCGTTGGTGTAAATCAAGCAAGCTTTGAGGTATATCCCGGAGAAATCTTTGTCATTATGGGGTTATCCGGAAGTGGGAAATCTACCTTAGTTCGACTTTTAAATAGATTAATAGAACCAACTTCTGGTCAAATTTTTATTGATGGAAAAGACGTCGTATCCATGAATAAAGAAGAAATTCGAGAAGTACGTAGGAAAAAAATGAGCATGGTGTTTCAACGCTTCGCATTATTCCCACATAAAACGGTTCTTCAGAATACGGAATACGGACTAGAAATTCAAGGTGTAGCAAAGCATGAACGTTCACAAAAGGCGTTCGAGGCTCTTAAATTAGTCGGTCTTGAAGGCTATGAAAATCAATATCCTGACCAACTTAGTGGTGGGATGCAGCAGCGAGTTGGGCTTGCAAGAGCGCTCGCAAATGACCCGGATATATTATTAATGGACGAAGCATTTAGTGCTCTAGATCCATTAATTCGTAAGGATATGCAGGATGAATTGATTGAGTTACAAGGCTCTATGGAAAAAACGATCGTCTTTATTACACATGATCTCGACGAAGCGTTACGAATCGGTGACCGTATCGCTTTAATGAAGGACGGAAACATCGTACAAATCGGAACCCCTGAAGAAATACTAATGAATCCATCTAATGAGTATGTAGAAAGATTTGTAGAGGATGTTGATTTATCAAAGGTACTGACTGCAGGCCATATCGTCAAACGAGCGGAAACCGTTCAGGTTGATAAAGGAGCCAGACTTGCTCTTAAAATCATGAAAGATAATGGTTTATCGACTGTCTATGTTGTTGACAAGCAGAATAGACTTGTTGGTGCGGTGAGTGCTGTAGAAGCTTCGAAAGCGGTCGAGCAAAAATTACCATTAGCTGAAGTCATGGAAACAAATCTTAAAACGGTTGATACAAGTACATTACTTGTTGATTTATTCGATGATGTTTCACAAGCTACTATTCCAGTAGCTGTAGTTGATGAACAAAATCGACTTAAGGGAATTGTCATACGAGGTGCCGTGATCGGTGCACTTGCTGGTAATGACACATATATAAATGACTTTGGGGCTGAACAACTCCCTCCAAGTGATGAAAGGGAGGCTTTATAATGGAAGGTTTATTACCAAAGCTGCCAATAGCCGATTGGATCGATACATTTGTAGACTGGTTAGTCTCAAATTTCGAATTTTTATTTGAAGGAATTGCAGTAGGACTTGAAGGATTTGTAGAAGGGATTGTAGCAGGATTAGGATTTATTCCTTCTATTCTACTAACACTTATCTTGGGTGCTGTGGCCTGGAAAATTTGTAATTGGAAAATTGCACTTTTTACATTGATTGGTTTATTTTTAATCGATAACCTTGGTTACTGGGGCAATATGCTTGAAACAATTGCACTTGTGCTAACCTCTGTGGGAATATCGGTTATTCTTGGAATACCGCTAGGAATATGGGCCTCACAAAGTAAAACTGTGGGAAGTATCGTGATTCCAATTCTAGACTTCATGCAAACAATGCCTGCATTTGTTTATTTATTACCGGCAATCTTTTTCTTTAATATCGGAGTTGTACCTGGTGTTGTGGCGTCAGTTATATTTGCAATGCCACCAACAATTCGATTAACGATACTTGGAATTACCCAAGTGCCACAAGATTTAATAGAGGCAACTGAAGCCTTTGGATCTACAACAAAACAAAGATTAGTAAAAGTTCAAATTCCATTGGCTATGCCTACAATTATGGCCGGTATTAACCAAAGCATCATGCTTGCATTATCTATGGTGGTAATTGCCTCCATGGTAGGAGCACCAGGGTTAGGAGCAGATGTATACCGAGCTGTTACACAACTGCAAACAGGAACTGGTTTTGAAGCTGGTCTAGCGATTGTTATTGTTGCAATCATCTTAGATCGGATTACTCAAAATATAGGAAAAACTAAACAAGGGGGAACTGCTTAATGTTAAAAAAAGTAGTCAAAGCATCATTAGCAATTGGATTTACTCTAGGATTAGCTGCATGTGGTGGCAATTCTGATGAGGCAGGAACTACATCTACATCTTCAGCATCTGTAGGAGAAAGTGTAGATTATGAGATTGTTGGAATTGATCCAGGGGCAGGAATCATGAAGGCAACTGCTTCAGCAATTGAAGAATATGGTCTTGAGGATTGGACTGTAGTTGAAGGTTCTGGTGCAGCTATGACAGCAGCACTTAAGAAGGCCTATGATAAAGAAGAACCAATTATCATCACTGGTTGGACACCTCACTGGAAATTCTCAGCTTTCGATCTTAAATATCTTGAAGATCCTAAGGGAGTATATGGTGGGGAAGAAAACATCCATACTATTGCACGAAATGGTTTAGAAGAAGACATGCCAGGTGTTTATAAGTTCTTGGACCAATTCAATTGGACATCAGATGATATGGGAAGTGTAATGGTAGATATTAATGAAGGAACAAAACCGGAAGAGGCCGCTGCGAATTGGATTGAAGAAAATCCAGATAAAGTTGCAGAGTGGACTGATGGTGTAGAGGAAGGAAATGGCGAAGAAGTAAAATTAGCCTACGTTGCATGGGATAGTGAAATCGCAAGTACCAATATTGTAGGTAAGGTTTTAACAGATTTAGGATATAAAGTAAAAATGAGCCAAGTAGAAGCCGGCCCAATGTGGACTGGTGTAGCTGATGGTTCTGTTGATGCACACGTTGCTGGATGGTTACCTGTAACTCATGCTGATTATGTAGAAAAGTATGATGGTCAGTTTGAAGATTTAGGTTCAAACCTTGAAGGCACAAAAATCGGCTTAGTTGTACCAGCTTACATGGATATTGACTCAATCGAAGACTTAAAAGAATAAGAGTCAATCATGTAAGGATAAGTTAAAAAGAAACTGTACATTCTCTAGAGGGTGTACAGTTTTTTTCTATTTAATGGGTATAATGTCAATGATACTGTACTTTTTGCGAAATGAGGTACTTTTTTTATGAACATAAGCAACTTTTCAATAAAACGACCAATATTTACGTTGGTGACAATGTTTTTAGTGATAATTCTAGGATTCGTTTCCTTAATGAATATCCCGCTTAAATTAATCCCAGAAATCAATCCACCTGTAGGTGTAGTTGTTGCAAATTATTTTGGCGCTAGTCCTAATGAAGTTTCTGAAAAAGTGACAAAACCTCTTGAACAAAGTTTATCAACATTGCCCGGCTTAAAAACAATGTCCTCCACTTCTCAGGAGGGTGCATCACTAATCTTATTACAGTTCTCATGGACAACATCGATTGATGATATTGAAAATGACATTTTAAGTCGGACTAATCAAACACAAATTACCGATGATGCAGAGGCGCCTCGGTTTCTAAAATTTGATCCATCTCAGTTTCCGATTATTCAATTGTCCCTTAGCATGGAAGGGGATGAAAAGGGTCTCCAAGAGCTTGCAGAAAGTCTAACAACTGAACTCAATAAAGTTGAAGGTGTTGCGAACGTTAATCTGTCAGGTATTGTTACAAAAGAAATAAAAGTCGAACTTAATCAAGACCAATTAGAAGAATACGCCTTGACCCAGGCTGATATTGTAAACATTCTCCGTGCAAATTCCGTCTCATTACCTGGAAATACAATTGAATCTGAAGGCAGAGAACTTACTACAAGAGTAATTAGTACATTGGGGTCGGTCCAGGACTTAGAGGAGCTTTCGATAACAATTGACCCACTACTTGGTGAAAAAGTAGTTCTAGGTGACCTTGCTGAAGTTAAAATTGTGCCCGAATTAAAGAAAACCATCACTCGAGCAAATAAGGAACCTGCGATGTTAGTCAGCGTCCTCCAAGAATCAGACGCAAATACAGCGCAAGTATCAAAAGCCTTCCAAACAGAACTAGAAAAGAAGCTCTCTCAGGACAAATATAAAAACGTTCAAGCTGAAGTACTGTTTGATCAAGGGGATTATGTCAAAATCGCCATTGGAAATATTACAAGTACATTGCTGTTAGGCGGACTGTTTGCGATGATTGTACTCTTTTTCTTCCTTAGAAGTGTTAAGAGTCCACTCATTATCGGAATTGCTATTCCCTATTCCGTCATTGTTACCTTTGTGCTCATGTATTTTTCGGATTTCTCGTTAAATATACTTACGTTAGGTGGACTAGCACTTGGTATTGGGATGCTTGTTGATAATTCAATCGTCGTCATCGAAAATATTTATCGTCATTTATCAATGGGGAAAGAACCAAAACAAGCTGCTGCAGATGGGACAAAGGAAATTGGAACGGCGATTATAGCATCTACTTTAACTACGGTAGCGGTCTTTTTGCCAGTTGTGTTTATTACCGGTCTTATCGGGGAATTGTTTACTGAATTTGCTGTTACGATCGCGTTTAGTTTATTCGCATCCCTTGTTGTGGCACTAACAGTTGTTCCAATGCTAGCCAGTCGATTTTTAAAGAAACCGAATGGAAATCTTGAGAATAAGCGCCAGTCTTCATGGGGCATGCGATTCTTAGAAAATGCCACGAGATGGTCACTTCGACATCGCCTCATGGTCCTTTTGCTCACGATTGTGTTCTTTGCGGCCAGTATATTCGTGTTGTTTAGAGTCGGAACGGAATTCATTCCAAAAAGTGATGAAGGATTCTTTACAATCAATTTAAAACTTGAAAATGGAACGCCACTAGATGAAACACAAAAAATAGTGGGAGTAATTGAAGATAAATTAGAAAAAGAGGCTGACGTAGATGTATTTGTAAGCCTGATAGGCTCTACTCAAGAGAATAGTTTCAGGGGTGGAGGAAGTTCAAATGAAGCAGAAATTTATGTGAAAATGGTTGGTTTCGAGGAACGTGAGCGCTCAACATTTGAGTTTGTTGACGAGACGAAATCGAAAATTGAGTCTCCAGTTCTCGAACTTCATCCAGAGGCAAAAGTAAGATTTAATTTACAATCCTCATCAGGCTCAACTCCAAACACTTTGCAATTTCACGTAAAAGATACAGATAAAAACAGGCTGAATGAGGCTGTTCAAAGGCTTTCAGAAGCGCTGGTTGATTTGAAAGATGTTACTGAGGTTTCTACAGATGTTTCAAAAACAATTGAGGAGCTTCAAATTACGATTGATCAAGAAAAAGCGTTTGAGGAAGGGCTTATGCCTGTACAAATCGCAACAACGGTAAACGATGTTACAAGAGGAACAAGAGCGTTGCAGCTAACTGATGAAGACAATCAAATTTATCCGGTTACTGTAGGCTATGATCGAGACTTTACAAACAATATCGAAGGTCTAGGGAACCTTCTTATTAAAACTCAATCAACAACTTTTGTGCCTTTAAACGAAGTGGCAGAAATTGAAATAGGCGAGGGGCCGCAAACTTTACGAAGAATTGACCAGCAGAATGCCGTACAATTTACAGTCAAATACGTAACGACAACAAATCTTGGTGCAATTTCGAAAAAGGTGGATGAAGTAGTAGCAGACCTTAAACTTTCTGATGAAACAGACATCGTCTACAGTGGTGATAAAGAACTGTTAGAATCCTCAATTGATCAATTGGGTCTTGCCTTTGTGCTTGCACTAACATTGATTTATACCGTAATGGCAGCACAGTTTGAATCATTAAAATATCCGTTTGTTATTATGTTTACGGTTCCGTTAATGGTCATCGGGGTTGCAATTGGCCTTAGTCTCACAAACACTCCAATCGGAATCACAGCTATCATCGGAATTATCGTGCTAGCGGGAATTGTGGTAAACAATGCGATTGTGATTGTTGATTATATTAATAAGAAGAAAGAGGACGGTATGGCTTCTCATGAAGCAATCGTTGTCGCGGTTAAAGATCGAACACGACCAGTGATGATGACGGCCAGCACAACCATTTTAGGGCTATTGCCTCTAGCATTCGGTATCGGTGAAGGCTCCGAAATTAACCAACCGATGGGAATTACCGTCATTGGTGGTTTGATTAGCAGTACCTTGTTAACTTTGTTTATCATTCCAATTGTGTATAGCTTGTTTGATAAGGAGACGAGGAGGAGAGCTAGAGCGGAATAAGGATAGTTGTTGGGAATATTGGAAATGGTGCAGGGAGCTATAGTTGATATCGAAGGGTTTTTTGGTGGCTTTTGAGTGATGGGATCAATCAATGGTAGATAAGGTGTGGGGTTTGGGTAATCTCTGGAAAAGGTGGTTGGATAAGTGTTAGATATGGTAGGGGTATAGGGTAATGGTGGAAAAGGCGGTTGGATAAGTCTTAGATATGGCAGTGTTATTGGGTAATGGTGGAAAAAGTCATAGCATAAGTGCTTGATATGGTAAGAGTATTGGGTGATATTGGAAAGAGTAGCAGCATAAATAGTAGGTATGAATGGAGTTTTGGGTAATGTTGGAAAAGCTGATGGGATAAGTGCTTGATATGGCAAGGGTATTGGGGGATATTGGAAAAAGTAGCAGCATAATGGTAGATATGAATGGATTTTTGGGCAATGTTGGAAAAGGTGATCAGATAAATGGTTGATATGACAAGACTATTGGATAGTTCTGGGAATTGTCATGGCAAAAGTGGTATTTAAGATAGGGGTTTTGGATAATTAAGGAAAAACAAACGTTAAATAAGCTTGGTGAAGTACATTTTAAGCCAAATTCAGAGCGAAAATGTACTTCATAAGCCCGATGAAGAACATTAGGAGCGAAAATTAGAGCACAAATGTACTTCATAAGCCCGATGAAGAACATTACGAGCGAAAATTAGAGCACAAATGTACTTCATAATCCCGATGAAGAACATTTCAAGCCAAAATCAGAGTACAAGTGTACTTCATAATCCCGATGAAGAACATTACGAGCGAAAATTAGAGCGAAAATGTACTTCATAATCCCGATGAAGAACATTTCAAGCCAAAATCAGAGTACAAGTGTACTTCATAATCCCGATGAAGAACAT
>Ga0182742_1005821_pt1 | contig 10168 bp, 14 predicted proteins | sample eDN5th37CBELigMG_FD_128880 | JGI IMG/M metagenome (GOLD analysis project Ga0182742, IMG submission 128880) | Enriched Miracle-Growth compost microbial communities from Emeryville, California, USA - eDNA 5th pass 37_C BE-Lig MG (version 2)... ... | reverse complement strand
CCACATACCGTGAGAGCAGTTCTTGATCAGGCTCGACATCCATCAAACTGTATTCTTCAGAACGGAGTTTCGCCCGTTCCATCCTTTCTCTGGCTCGTTGCAAGGCGCTGTTAACTGCCGCAGACGACATTCCTAACGTTTCTGCAATCTGTTTAGAGGACCACTCAAATACGTCCTTCAGAATGAGAACCGCACGTTGACGCGGGGGCAAGTTTTGCAAGAGTGTAATAAAACAAAGTTGAAGGGTATCTTTGCGAATAAGTATATCTTCCGGATTTTCCGAAAATGCGGGGGCAGGCCAGATCCAGGTTGAGTCAGGCAACGTTTCGCTGGGTGCGATAATGGTTGCCGCGGAGGCGGAAAAGTCAACGGGACGAGTGCGGCGTTTGGCTTGTCTTAGCTTGTCCAAGCATATATTTGAGGCAATCCGATAGACCCATGTCTTGTAGGAGGATTCTTGTCTGAATGAGCCCCAGCTTTGCCAAACACGAATAAAGCTTTCCTGAACGGCATCGTCTGCGTCATCGATCGATCCTAGCATTCTATAACAGAACGCTGTTAACTCCGGCTTCAAGCTGTCGAATAACTGAAGTTCTAGTGCATGCTCCAGTGCTGTTTCGTTCATTTGGGCCTCCTTCTAAGATAAAAAAACCGCCAACTGCATTCGCATAAGGGGTAGATCAGCGGGGTCAGAATTAATATCCCTCGAAAGTGGAAATTCATCTAATATAATACCGAATGTATGTTTGCGTGTAAAGCCTTAATTAAACACAACTTCCAGTTACTTCAATGAGGGGAGTTGAGATGGTCTATTCCATTTAAAACATGAAACGTTGCCGCACAACTCCCCTCCCGTTTTCTACCTCCACTTCGGCGTACGCCCCATTAATGAAAGTAATCTGCGGAGGAACATGACCGCAGTCGATGTCGTAAACAATGGGAACCTGCAATTCCTCGAACAGTTCTTGATAAACATCCTCTACCGTATAACCTTCCACGGGACGATTGGCGGGGCTGCGGCCAAAGAGGATCCCCGAGCAATGGTCGAACCAACCCGCCAGCTTCATCTGAACCAATGAACGGCGCAGATCCGTTGTAGACAATTCGCAATTTTCCAAATACCAGAGAACAGGTTCATTAGGAATAAACGCCGGCAAGCCCTTCGAAGCAAGTCATGCAGCTCCACCTCTACCCCGGACGAAGGCGCTGTCACTCCAATGGTAGAACCTTTAGCTAATATCGGATATCGGATCATCCCCCTCACCTCCGGCAAATATACAACCCATGAGTGCTCATGCCTAAGATGCTTCTTTCCCTGCAAGTCTGAAAATGATACCCCAACCACGCACCGAATTCCTTCTCTCCCAGCCGATCCACGTGTTCATGAATGGTGTGGCTGATCCCGTCGGTTCCAACGTGATCTACAGGCGTAACGCCGAACGGCTCCAACAATGCCTCAATCTCAGCGGGACTTGTAAAGAAGGCATCTGTCCAAAAGCAATCCGGGTCCACTTCCCTGGTGACTCCTTCGTCAATCACCTTCTGGATGACGCTCTTGCGGATAAACCTCTGGTCCCTCGTGACTAACATCGGAATGGCAGAAAACTTGTTGATGTACGCTACCGCTAGAAGCCCGCCCTTTTTCAAAACTCTCAAACATTCTTTCATACAGCTGATCCGATCCTTCTCGTCTGTAAGGTGGTACATCGGACCGAAGCAAAGCACAACATCGAAGGACTCCGCTTCAAATCTGCTAAGATCCACGGCATTCTCCACGTACGCTTCCATGTCGAGCTGTTTGTGTACTGCCTTCTCCTTAATGATCTCAATATGCTTCGGGGTGAGGTCCACTGCCGTTACCTCGTAACCTCGCTCCGCGTAGTAGAAGGAATACGCTCCCGCTCCGGCGCCAACGTCCAGTATTTTCGCTTGTGGCGGTAAGATCGAATCCAGTACATGCGTTGTTGTCAGGAACTCAATTCGTCTCGAATTTCTGCTGAATCGCGAATCTTCGTCGATCATCTCGTAATACTTCACTACCGTTTCCAATCGAATGCACCCCTTTTTCCTTATAAAAAGAATCCCGCCTCTGCCGAGACGAGATTTCTATATTTCGGAGTATTATAGTCTAGGGGATGCCTTCTGGCAACCAAAATTTTACTGAATGAAGGCGGTTAGCAGCTCCACAAGATGACGGTCTGCATCGGCGCTGAGGTCCGTCGTCGAAACCGATAAATACGTTTCTCCGTTATTCCACATCAATTCTTTCTGGCCGCCGGCTACCGTGATGACCCCATCGATACCGGATACCTTCACCACTTCCGAAGTGCTTACTTTCGACCGCTCCGTATATACGGTGTGCCACCTTGCTCCATCTCCTAATCTTACGACGTACTCATCCGTGCCGTGCCTGAAGTGGAAGGCAGCATTCAGCATCTCACGGCTGGTCTCCGCCTTTAGGGCAACGGGTTGACCGGGATGTTCTGCGGCTTGCTGGTAAATGTCCATAGGATCCAGGGAAATCGGATGGTACTGAATGGAGCCTTTGATAAACTCGAATGCTGCAGGGATAGCAACAGGTACATAATGTCCTCCAATCATCGCTTTCATTTCGGCGAGTCGTTCGAATTCAACAGGCTTGGAATAATACTGTATGATTTTTTGCGGATTATTTTCCGGCCGGTACAATGCTATCGATTCTCCTGGAAGCAGCGTCGCCATATAGCCGTTAATTTCCTCTTGAGTGAACAACTGCAGCGGCTTAGGGTTTTCCTCATCGAACGCTTTGAGCGTCATCACTCTCATATTTTGTTCATTATACAGATCTATGATCATTCGGACGGCCGCAAAACCGGTGACACATACGACAGCAACACTTAGAGCCATGATGAAGGCCGTCTTCTTAAACAACGCCGGTTTCGCCCGACTCCCGCCGATCTGCTCCATTACTCTATCATGTACATCAACATTCGGAATGTGGATACTTCTCAGATTCGTTTCCAGTGCATCATGATTCATAGGAGACCCTCTCTTTCATATAAAATTCACCGTGATTTCGCTGCAGCTTCGCCTTCGCTCTCTCGTACTTCTTCCGAAGATAGGCCGGGCTGCCTCCAAGAATGACACTAATCTCGTTATAGCTCTTATCGTGGATGACCTTAAGGATGACAAGACTTCGTTCGAATGCGCTGAGCTCCGAGAGCAATGCCAATGTTTCGTCCGTACTTGCTTCCGGTTGTTGCGAGACACTGTATTCACTCGTAAACCGGGCGAGCAATCCGCGCAAACGCCGCCTTCGATGGATCATGTTGATGGATACATTATGGGCGATTTTGTACATCCAGGCGGTGAACGAACCATTTTCGCGGTACAGATGCAGCTTCTCGTATGCCCTCACGAATACTTCCTGCACCGCATCTTCCGCATCCTGCTTGTTTCCAATCATCGGGTAGCAGTACCGGAAGATTTGCTGCTGCAACAGCCGGACAATCTGTGAGAATGCCTCCCGGTCCCCTCGCTTCGACCTTTCCGCTAACTGTTCCAGTTCATCGTTCATTGGATCCTTGATCAACTCCTTTCGCTAACTATAACAATCGCGGCGGGCAGTTTGTGACATCCTGAGTAGAAAAAAACCGCACAACTTGTGCGGTTAGCGTCATGTCATCACCAAACGATAAGTACAACGCCTGCGAATAGCACGATTGCGCCGATCATTTTAGGAAAACTAAACTTCTCTTTAAGGATAAAAATTCCTAGCAGCGAACCGATGACGATACTAGACTCCCTCACCGGTGCTACGAAGCTTACAGGAATCTCCGTAAGAACGATGAGTACGAGGATATATGCTAGACCGGCCAAGCCTCCTGCTGCGGCCATCCTTCCCCATTCCTTCTTCCACCGCGCGGCAACCCCGGGGACTTTCCTGACTTGCAGCGTCCACAAAAGGACAACCTGTCCGATATTCTCAATAATATTTAAAGGGATTGGCGGGATGACGCTTAAAGCTAATTTGTCAAACAAAGTGTAGCTTGCTATGCTGACACCGACAAGGATGGGATACGGGGATTGAAGCACTGCGCGTATGGAATGCAGTCCTGCCCGCAAACGCAGGCCTGAATATAAAATATAGATCCCCGCAAAGATCAGCAGACTTCCGATGACACTCAGCATGGTAGCCGGTTCGTTCAACCAGAGGATCCCGACGGCCACCACAATCAATGGCCCCAGTCCCCGGGCGATGGGATATGCCAATGAAAAGTCGCTTTTCTCGTAGGCTTTGGAAAGAACCATGCCGTAAATCGTATGCAGAACTACGCTTCCCATTCCCCAAAATATCCAATCGGACGTAACCTGGGTGCCTGCCGGCCATAAAATGATGCAGAACGGAAGAAAGATGATCGCAGACCAAATTCGCAGAGACCAAAGAAAGACGGTCTTATCCTCGCTCTGTTTCATCATCATATTCCAAAGCGAGTGCGAGACGGAAGCAATCATGACGAGATAAACCCAGTAGTTTTCCATTGTCCCTCCAATGTAATCTGCGGCGAATACAATACTTCCTATATTTCGCCTGAATGGGAATCGGGTGGTATAATAACACTAAAAAGTGAGCCGGTGCGGGAACACCGACTCACTGACAATGCTTCTAGTGAACAACCAGAGGTGCGTCTAAGTATATTAGACGAAAACCACCGTCAAGCGATCAACCTTTTTAGGGACGGTGGTTTTTCGTTTTTCTACGCATCCATCGAACACCGTCCTCCATAATATACCATAATCTTCTATTCACTGGTAGACAAAAACGCAAACATTTGTTCTTGATTTTTACGAACTAGCGTTCTATAATGTAGAAACCTAAGAACGAGTGAAGGAGTTTCCGGTGATGTCGAAACCAGTGAAGGAACAGCCGAAATTTAAACAAATCCCTTGTGAATGCTGTGGATTCCCTATAACCTTACCAGCCGAAGCGTCAGCAGCCGTATGTATTGCATGCCCCCAATGCGGGCACCGCTCTTGCAGCTAGCCCCTTAACGGTTTACGTGGGCATCCGGGGCTTTATCCGAAACAACATTCAACATGATGTTATGCTCCAACAGCGCTTTAAGCGCGCATAACACCATCGTATAGCCGCCCATAGAGTCAATCGCAACATTTACGATCTCATCCCCGGTGCCCGTAAACCCTGTATTTGTAATGGAAACTAAGGTTTCGGTATGATTCGCCCGCGACTCAAACATCCATTCCGTTGTGGTCTGGTCTGAAAATTCGACGAGGATCCGTTTGTTCTGCTCGATTTCTTCGACCGTGACGTAATCCCAGGCGCCATACATTTCCCAATCCCAACGAATTTGCTTCCCTGCTTCTAACCGACCGCTGCTCTTGGTAAACCAAAACTTCGTAGTGACATCCGGATTCACGAACGCTTCAAATACTTCTTCAACCGGCCTTCTAATGAGCATTTCCGTTTGAACAACCGGCGTTTGATTCAACTGCAACAATTGTGATCAATCCTTTAACAGGGAATTTTTCCTCAACTATAGCAGATTTACTATTTGGTTACCATTTTCTGTGTATGCAGCAACAATTGGTTAAACTTCTCCTGTTCCTCCCAGAACGGGCCATGCCCGCTGTAATGAAACGGGATGAGGGATGAATTTGCGATCCTTTGTTTCAGATCCTGCGCTTGAGTGAAAGGAATAACTTTGTCGTGCACCCCGTGAACGATGTAAGTGGGTACGGTGATTGCAGGAAGATCAGCATACAAATTCTCATCCCGCAGCATCACGATGACTGCCGCGGTGGACCAACCCGCTGCTTGAAACCCCATCTGGTTAAACCATTCCGCAAACGGCTCAGATATATATTGAAAGAAGAAGGTATCGGTAACCCCGCGCATCATTTTCGGACGATCATTCAGTGTCTCTGTGAGAAGCTGATCCGCCTTCTCCTTCGTAAAGCCTGTCGGTGCCGCCGCATCTACTAGCACAAGTTTGGATACTCCATGCCCTTTGTGCCTTGTCACGTAGCGAATCGCGATGGCTCCTCCTGTGGAATGGCCAACGAGCGTTACATCGCTCAATTGAAGAGTATCGATGACAATGCGGACGTCATCCGCCAACCGGTCGAACGTATAGCCGTGAACCGGTTTATCCGATTCCCCGAACCCTCTCCAGTCCATCCCAATGCAACGGAATCCCATGGCAGGAAGTACGTTGTACTGATATTCGAATTGTTTGTGACTCAGCGGCCAACCGTGGATAAATAGTAATGTCTTGCTTCCTGCCGGATTGAGGTCTTCAATATACAGCTTGACGCCGGGTTCTACAAAAACAAAGTATCCCATGCCGATCCCCCCATAAATTAGGTTCAACATAAGATACTCAATTCGGCCGAAATAGGTGAATGCCCAACCTCTCAATTGATATCCCCCAAATACACTGTTGTCCGCTCGCCCTTGATAAAATGGTTTATTAAATACCGTACAGCTGCTTTCGGATAAAACTCGAGAGCAGATAGCTGTTCGATCGGCAACCACTCAAGCGCCAATTGGTCGGGGTCCGTTTCATATCCGTTTCCAAAATTCGATTCATCAATAATGCTGCATTTAAAAAGATGTACCACAATATGAATATGGGCATCCCACTCCGCATGCTCGTGGTTTTTGCCGATATATTCCTGTACAAACAAGAGCTCCCCGGCCTCAACGACGAGTCCCGTTTCCTCGAGGCATTCCCTTACGGCCGCATCCTTCAAGGTTTCCCCAAGGTTTTGTCCGCCGCCCGGCAAAATGTACATCATTTTGTTATCGTAATCAACCTTTTTCACAGTCAAAATTTTATTGTCTCTCACTATTGCGGCTTGTACAGAACTTCGTATTTTCATTGCTTCACCTCAAGGCTTGTGGCTTTTCACAATTAATGTCGAAGGGATGATCCTCGCCTTTGCGCCGGAATACCATTTGTTCGGATTGGATGAATCATTGTCGTCGACGTTGGATTCCTCAACGATCCGATCAATCACTCCTCGCCGCGGCTTTCGATATATCTGGATTCAACAACATCCGGAGACAAAGTTAAGAGTACACAGACTGTCCTTTCGGCATTGGGTAATTGGCTATGTATTTTCTTTAATGCTGAAAATGTTGACGATTTCCCAGCTGTTGACATGCCTTCGATAATGAGCCCCCGTATCATAAGGAAAGCTCCAATCGTAACCGTTCGACTTCTTTCACTGCTTCCATCTGTTGCTCCGTTACTAGCATTAACTGAAGGACATCCGGAGAGTCCGCTTCCAGCTTCTTAAGGAGTTTCGGTACTTCCCATATAGAGCGTATGGCGAAAGCGGCTAGGAAGCCGAAGCGTGGAAGGTTCTCATCGCCATCCCATCCAGCACGTCTCATCCCTTTTATGTAAGAAGAATAAAACAATTCCCGGTACTCCATAAATTGTTCAACTGTCACTTGCTCCCGACTTACAAATAACCCAAAGAATCTTCCGAGGTCCTCCCCTATTCCTGATATACTAACGAACTGCCAGTCAATCAAAGTGAGCTTACCTTCTTGCTTGTCCTTATCATTCAACAAAATATTATTTTCATAATAGTCTTGATGAGATACCGTCCTTGGCAAGCGGTCAAGCTCTTCTAACCAGTCATGAACCAACTCCTCGAATTGAGTGAACTGGCTATAAATTGCCGCTACTCTCTCGTCGGATCGCAGTAGTTCTGATATCGCCGTTTCATTCGGAACCTGCCGGTAACGATAACATTCATGTATCCATGAGCGCATCCAACGCCGGTTCAACCATTGATATTCAGGCATCTTCTTACTTAATAGAAATGCTGCATGGAGCTCCCCAAGCATTTCGGTTGCAAATGCATAATCGTTCCAATCCCACTGCTTCGACTCGTTCCTTATATCCTCCAGCCATAACCAAACGGAACCATCATCCTGTACATCGATCGCAAAGCATTCCGGGGACTTTATATTTGCCGGCAAATCCAGAAGAAATCCGGAGTCGTAAACCATGATTTCTCGCCGCCAGTAGTTGTAATGTGACGGATCGTCTCTGTTCGGGTCTGCATTTACAATTTTTAAAATTATAGACCAGGATTGAGTTGCTCCCCCTCTTACATCAGATTCGCCTGAAATTCGGTAGACCCCGCCAGTCACGAAATTACGTCTAACCGGTCCGATCGGTTCGCAGCGCCAATTCTTAATACTGCCACAATCTGATTGTAAGAGGCGATTAGACAAGCTTTGAATCCAGTCCTTATCAATTCTTTCTGACAGCGTTTGCATATATTGTTATGTTATCCTTTCATTCTCTATTAAAATGATACATATTACTGATAAAAATCGCTGCTCTAGCAATAGCGGAACGTGATGGCCATAGGAATTACCTCCTCTATTTTCCATCATTGATAAGCCCATAATATACCAGATCCTCATACCGGTTCTCTTTCAGGACATGTTGTCTTAAGGTACCTTCTTGATGCATGCCTAATTTCTGTATCACTCTGCCTGAAGCCAAATTTGACCCAAAATGACGAGCAAATACTTTGTGATATTGCTTTTCAGCAAAGGCAAATTCCACTATGGCTTTACCAGCTTCTGTAGCATAGCCCTTCCCCCAGAACTCCTCTCCGATCCAATATGCAATTTCGCCATGATTAAATTTTTGGTTATTAGATAATGCGATAGCACCAAATAGCCTTCCAGTATGTTTATCTGTAATAGCAAATTCATATAGTTTGTTGTCATGGTGATTGTTTTATTATGGTTGTCAAAAATCAATTGAATTCCCCCTCATTACTTTTATTTTATACATTTTTCTTTGTTGTTCTTATAAGCTGTCCTGTGATAAAATATGTGAAAGAAAAGCCAAGCGCGGTAACGCTTGGCCTGTACAAACTGGCTTGGGTGGATTGACCCCTTCCAAGTTACAGAAGTGACAAACCCACCTATCGGCTGGAAACCTTGGGGTGGGTTTTTACTTTCTCTTGTAGTTGTTACTAATGTATGATAAAAGCGCAATAACAAAAGTTGCGAACGCGATCATGATGATTATTGCATCCTTTATATCCATGGCTCACCTCCTTTCGAAGGGAAACCATGACCACCCAAGATTCAGTTGTACTCTTATAGTTTACCTCATTTTGGATAATCGGAACAAGTGTTTGTTTTTCGATGCCAACACATCTGCGGCAACTGCTTGCGCTGACACGCTCAACAACGATCCTAGTTGTTCTTGGGTTAATCCTTTGTTGCGACGAAGCTGACTAATTCTTTCACCCAGATGACTCATAAAAACACCTCCACGTCTTTATTCTTCAATGCGAATATAGCGAATCCATCTTCAGAATGGTATGGAGGTGTAGTTTATGTCTCAACTGCGGGTTGAATGAATCATTTAACGGTTGATCGTTATTTTAAGCATGCGGTTCGCACCTTTTTGGAACTCGTAGCCAACTGGTTCTTCCTCCGTAGAACAACCTTGATCATGCAAAAATTGAAGTAGTTTATCCAAATGGGCATATTTCTCCGAAGAAAGGTTAATTAACGGATAGATTCGAATTTCCTGTCCTGTTACTCGAATCAGCTCTTGAATCGTCTGTACGTGGAATTTGAAATCTAACCGATCCGCATACATAAACAGAAAATGCGCAGAAAGCGTGAGCTCAAACTGCTTGTCCTCGAAGGGAAGCGCAGGCAACGTCGCTGGAACGTAGCGATTAGGGTGCAGTTTCATATCATCCGTGCAATCAGTTAACGCTTGTTTTCGGTGCATCTTCAACTCGTCAACGGACTTAAAGTAGTCCCACACATAATTGTTTTTCGCACGTTCCATATTGGTCATGGCGTGCTCTAAGTCTTCTTCTCCTTTATGCCGAAGATCCTCGAAATCGTGATAATATGCGATGTCCGCTGCTGTCACATTCGCGCCGAGCCGGTTGGCGGCCGCCGTGAAGGAGCATGCTCCAGCGGGGCAATCCAAGATTGTACTCCCTATCAAATCCTCGTTGGTTAAGTTGAACATGGCCATGTACTCTTCGAATGTCCTGCCAATGAACACAATCCGACTTAAATCTAATGCAGCGTCTTTATTCATCTCAGCTCATCCTTCCTCTTCTCATCTCGAACTTGCACCGCCTAAACTGAACTGAACTG
>Ga0182742_1005820_pt1 | contig 10171 bp, 10 predicted proteins | sample eDN5th37CBELigMG_FD_128880 | JGI IMG/M metagenome (GOLD analysis project Ga0182742, IMG submission 128880) | Enriched Miracle-Growth compost microbial communities from Emeryville, California, USA - eDNA 5th pass 37_C BE-Lig MG (version 2)... ... | reverse complement strand
CTCGAGCTTATGGGTCAAGATTGTTCCAAGATATTTATACTCCTCACATATTGGTACACCTTCAATTGTTGCTTTTGCCAGGACAAATTTCTTCTTTTAGATTTTCCTTTCCCTTGGGCTACCTGATTCGCTTTCTTCATATTTGGAATATTTTGTCTCCTTCTTGTAGCAAAGATGACTATCCCTGATTTCTTTTTGTTTAATTGCATGCCATTTCTTATGTTCCAATCCAAAATTATTTTAAGCACATTTCTTATTTGTTCCATGGACGTACAGAAGGCTAAGAGATCGTAGGGAATTAATAATACAAAAGGTCTTCGAAATTTATCCCTGTCTTTTCCCTAAGTTCCTACCTTAAATCTTCAATAAATATATTAAACAAAGCTGAACTTATAGCAGAGCCTTGTGCAACTCCTTTGTTGCTTCTAATCCTCGTCTTTGCAATTCTTAATCTCTCTCGAGCATATAATTGTTCCAAAACTCAATTTCATTCTCTTCCAGTATTTTTTTAGCTCTTAACTTTTTGAACAGCGGATAGTGGGGGATACTATTATATGCATTACTAAAACATATGAACAACCCATACACGCACTTCTTCTGCTTTGTTCGAAATATAATCCTTTGCATGGCTCGTACCAGATTTACTTGTATCCCATTTTCTGTATAAATCCTGTTTGTTTGATGGTGTAAAGAATCATCATCATTCCCATAGTTATTGACACCAAAAACATTTGCCAGCGCTAAATTAAACCTATTCCTATGACATGTAGAGTCTACGAGCACAATATCTAAAAAATAATCGGCATATTTTAACGTTGATTTTGAGAGATATAAACATTTTTCAAATGTATTATTTTTTTTAGTGTAACTAAAATATCCTTGGTTGTTCTTAACATCATTTTCTGCCATTATGACAATTTTTTTTGTAAGTGAGAAACCTTTGTCTTTTACTTTTGAAATGAAGAATAGTCTGTATTCACATTTCGGCTCACTGCATTTAAGAGTTCTTTTAAATCCATTTTAATCTCTTTGAGTCCTTCTTTACGTCTGATTTTAAACTTGAATTGAGCTGCCCAGGCGCTAATTTCTGAAACAATCTCGTCATCATCAAATCTCATATTTAATAAATCATGGTAGGAAATTTCATGATAACCACCTTTAGCAAAATTATTCGTTTTTTCTTCTTCGATTTTTTCTGGAGCTCCGTTTTGTTCGGAATCATAAGCAGGGTTGGAAGAATTCTCTAAAATAACAATTTTATATTCTCTATCTTCTTTTAATGATCTCTCAAATGTGACTTCAGCATTCTTCTGAACATCAGTTAGGGAAATTTGCGTGTGAAGCTCGCTAATCTGAAAGAGTTCTTTCAATCTTTTAAAAAGTTGCACAATGAAGTTTTAGGCTCATATACAACGATTTTTCTTGTTGTCTTGTAGATAATTAGGATTTCAAGACAATTTGGATTCATATTTATGTTTCAAAAATATTCGATTTCAAAATTGTCGAGTTTTATGTTTTTGAATTTAAACTGTTCAAATCTATCGAGGAAAAAAATTTACTTGGTAAATTTAGATTTAAGCCTAATGTTTCTTTTTTCTTCTAAAAAATGTTTTAAATCAGTTCTTATTCACAAGGAAAAAACAGATAAAACGATCATTTTTTATTTTTCATAAAAATTTTAATTAAATCTTTTGGTGAGGTGTAAATTTGAGAAAGTGAGGTTTTTTAAGAAAAAACTCGCTTTCTTAAAAAAAAATCTCATTTTCACACCTCACTTTCTTGGTGCCCTTGATTTACTTCCTTACTCTTTTTTTTGTTCTGAATATTATTTGAATGAAAGAGAGTATTTATCTTCTTAAATCCAAATAATAAGAATCTAAAAGAATCTTAAGTTTTCTTCCAATTGAAATTGAAATTCCTTTTTAGTAACCAAATATTTTTTTATTGCAGAATTTCAAATCTGATTTAGAAATCATTGAAAAAAAACGCTCGATTTACGTTTGCTTTTTTCGGACATGATAGAAAATTAATTTATTGAACGAATGAATGATCTATGTAAACGAGTTGAGGAGAATTATTTGAAAGTATTTATTAATTTAAAAGCAATCATTTTATTTTACAGAAGCCTGAAGAGCATTTTTGGATTAATCTTTTTCAGGCGTAACTTTTAAGATGAAATACATATTTTTGATATCAATCATGTCCGAATATAAAAAGATAAAATAATTTTCTAAATGGCTTTCATAAACAATTTTGAAAAAGTATGTTTAGTTAAAGGCATTTGAAACACTTTTGGTTCACAATCTATTTCTTTTCTCAAAAGTCAAACAGAGTTAGATTTAGTCACTACAACCTTGGATGATAGATTGCCGCCTTTATTTTCTTCACTTAAAATGAAAGGTTCGAACCCAAGTTTGGACTTTTAATATAAGTCCTAATTTAAAAGTTTATTTCTTCAAAACAAGATAAAGAATTCCACTCCTCATTGAGGTTTTTTTTTTTGGAAAGGAGTAAAAACTTTTTCAAAAAAAATTATAGAAATTAAAATTATATTCAAGTAAAACCCTTATAATTTTTTTGGCTGCCGCAAGGGAAAAAAAAGAAAAAATCTTGCGGTTGAATTTGCCTGCTTGATAAATAAGTAATATAGTCCTCGGTTTCATTTCGTACATATTCCCGCGAATTTTTAAAGATCAAATTTCTTTGTTTCTCTCATCAAAGGTCCATAAGGGACTCTTTGCCAAGGAAAATAAATCATATTCAAAATAAGTATGAACTTATTGTTAGAGTTTCTTGAATTTTCTCTATAGTAAATTTCGAAGAAAAACTTATTATATAGTAATTTGAGTTCTGAAATAAAATTTGTATCAACATTTTCCATGAAATCAAAACTTTCTGGGTGCGTTATTGACTTTAATCCTAGTTTCTCGTTAAAACTAAAGGATGAAATAGGCTCTGGTTCTTTTTCAACAATCTACTCTACATATGACCCTCGTTACGTCGTCAAAATGATCAATGCATCAGATCCGAAGTCTCTAGCATCTTATAAGAATGAAAAATTTGCTTTTAGTACGATTCCCAGACATAAGAATATTGTTTTCTGTCCAGCATACAGCGAAGGAACCTCTTTAAAAGGAATCAATTATTGTTGTTTGGCTCTTGAAAATTGCTCCAAAGGCTCATTGATCCATATGATTGTTGATCAGAAGATTGTATTTCAAGAACATCAAATTTTTCGAATTCTTTTTGAAGTTATTTGCGCTCTGCATCAAATGCATAGTCTTTCTCGGCCAATTGCGCATAGAGATTTGAAAGGAGAGAATATATTATTGGGAAATGACGGGTATTTCAAGCTTACAGACTTTGGTAGCATTAGTATTCATAAAATACAAAAAATTACATCTGAAAATCGTGATGATATTCAAGAAGATATTGATAAGAATACAACACCAACAATAAGGGCGCCGGAACAATGTGATTTATATTCAGGAGGACTGATTACTGAGAAAGTCGATATTTGGGCTATCGGTTGTTTATTATATATACTATGTTTCCATAAACAACCTTTTGAAAGCAGGTTAGCTACAGTAAATTGCTCATATTTCCTACCAGATAAGTGCCAATACAGTCAGACGCTCTTGAGTTTATTTCCTTTCATATTTAAAGTAGATCCAAGGGAAAGGCCAAGCACAATTGAATTGTTAAGCTTTTTTGAAGAGAATACAAAACGTTCTTTAACAAATTTTGTTAGTTCCATTGAAACTTTAAACGAAAATGAGAATTATGATAGGAATCAAACTTATGAAATTAATCCTTCTCGATACAATCAATCCAATAATCAGTCTTTTGGAAACAACTCAAGACATGCACATTATGATTCAGTTAGATCCCAGTATGCGACAGCTGATGAAAGAAGAGTTCGAGAACCGATTATTGATGTTATTCATAAACATATTGCTAAGTTGACTACAAAAACAGAAGGTTGGATGTTATCATCGATTGAAGAAACGGAAAAGCCACCTAATCAAATTTATGCTCATTATTTGGTCGTGAAAGCATGGAAAAAACCTCAAAAGATTCAAAAATTCTATTCCCTTTTATATAAAAAATATATGAAGAATCCAGAAAATACAATAATATCATTGAAAACATTAATAACACTTCATACTTATTTCAGAAAAGGTCCAATTGATGTTTATCTTGTTCGTGATTCTCATTCAGCTCGTTCTATCCTTTTCTCATTGAATCAAACATGGAAAATTATCTTTGACAGAAACACCTTCTCTGCTAGAGATATGGCTAGAAATACTTATACGACTGGATTGATCTTAGAGTACTCAGAGATAATGTTAAGGAAATATGATTTACATTTGAAATATCAGCGAACTTTTCAAGGAAATTATTCTTTAGAACCATTTTTCTTGATGCCAGTTGAAGAAAATAGTCCAATATTAGCGAGTGTGATTGAAGATTTGTTAAAGTTTCTTTATCATTTAACTAATTTCCATTCGATGCTCTTGCTTGAAAACCATCTTTGGAAGATTCAATGCAGTATTGCTTCTTCAATACTTGACGAAGAATATTGTTTGATTTCGGTCCTAACTCATTTAATTGCAACATTTAAACATGCAACAAATTTTGTTGGTTTAAATGAGAATAACAGAGCAGGTATTGAAGAAACTGTGAGGAAATTTGAAGAGAGGTTTTCACATGAATATGAAAAAGCAAGCATTTTCTTTGAAACTTGTAAAGAACTTGATGAGTTTCACCAGCAAAGAAGAATAATTCCTTCTCTTCATCCAGATGTTGTTCAAGACATTAAAAGAATTCCTATTCTTTTGAGTAAAAGAAGAGAAGATTTCCAAATAACTCGATTTTTAAATCCTAAAAGAGTCATTTGTAATCTTTCCCTTCCAATTAGTTACAATGAAACTGCACAAAATATTAGTTATAGTATGTAGAAAAGCGTTTTCAAATTATTTACTTATTTTTAGGCTTAGAAGATAGAATAATGTCGTCACGCAGAGCCTCATCATTGTCTCCCCATCGATATAATAATCCTTTAAATAATTACGAAGGTAATTTCTGAAATCAATTTGAAACATAAGAGATTTAGGAACAAAAGTTGAAAAAATTCAGAATGAAGAGAATAGAAATCCTAATGCAGTTCCTCGTCAAAATAAAGTTCTCAACCCAATATCTCATCAAAGAGAAAGAGAAAGAGAAGCTCAATCAGTTGAACGTCAACCAACACAAAAAACTGAGTTTAATCCAAATTTTGAAGCATTTAACCTTAGATGTGAAGAAGGAGCAAAAAGAAAACAACTTATAAATCAGCCATCTCTTAATACACATGATATTTTTGCTGGATTTAATTTTGCAAATTCACTTCGAAGTAACCAATATTTAAATAACTAAGTACTAACAATTATTTTAGCAAATAATGATGATGATAAAAATGGAAGATTGTTTGTTCAAGAAAGAGGGGAACCTGATCCCTTCGAAGCATTCCAGTTTTTTGATAAACAAGAAGCTGGAAAAGAAGACTTAGCTTTGACATTTTCTCATCAAATGATTAATTCTACATTCTTCAACTTCCCTAACCAAGGTAACATCACACAAAGTCAAATGAGACAACAACAAGATCAAAAAGAAATTGTTGCTAATGAGACTCAAAATGGATCAGTTGGTCACATTTCAGGATCGAGTTTAGTGAAAAAACCTAGCATTATGAAAAGTAATTCAGATCAGCCTTCAATCCAAAGAATAGACCCAGTGCTACAAGATAAGAATCAAAATAAAAACTCTTTTATCGAGCAGCAAGAATCAAAGAGAGTCAATCAACAACAACCTGACCTTATAGAAGAAAAGTTTTATGGAGGCACTTCTTCTCAAGTTCAACAACCTCAGAATTTAATGGATATGAATCCAAACTCTCAGCAAAATCCGGATTTCCAAATTCAAAGGCAAATTCAAATGATGATGCAAATGCAAGCTCAACAAAACTTTAGACCCCCCAATGCATATGGAATGTTTAATAGTCATGGGAATATTTCATTTATGGCAAGACCACAAGGAAATGTCCCAAATATGATGAATGGGCAAATATTTCCACAATTCATTTCTAATTTTAATAATCAAACAAATAATATTTCGAATCAAAATATGGGGAAACCCCACCAAAACCTTAACCAAAAGGTTCCCAATTTTATGTCAGGACAAGGAAATTTCAACATGGGCCTTCAAAATCAGCAAATGCAAAATATGCCCATCAATATAAATCAGGGTTTACTGATGCAAGAAAATCCTAATTTGTACCTGCAAAATAATGCAAGAGGAGAAAATTACATTCATCCACATATCCAGCACATGCAACAAAACATAAGCCAAAAATCCCAAGTCAAGATCCAAGAGAACAAAAATGCTCAAGTGCCAGATTCAGGAGCCCAAAAAAACGTTGATGAAAACCAAAAGAAAACTTTCGAAAATGAACAAATTCGAGAGGATGATAATCAAATTAACAATGCTGGAAACCAAAATATAAAAATGCAGATCGATGAATATGACTTGCTTTTTAAGAAGTCAATAGTTGAGCAAGTAGAAGAAACGAAGTCCGAAGTTCATTTCACTATTACAGAAGAATTTGGAGGCTGGGATTCAGTTTTTGATGTTGGAAATAACTTTGGGATCCAAAATCAAATCGAACAAGAAAGGAAAATGAAAGAACAAGAGGAAAAAACTCGGGAAAAGAATATTTCACTAACAAATACTTCCTTAACTACTTCAAATCTCAAAAAATTTATTTTCCAAGAATTTTCTAAAAGTAACTATACTCAAGATCATCCTAACTTTTTAAGATATAGCTGATTGGGTTATTGATTATAGACAATTGAAGTTTATCAATCAAATAGGAACAGGTGGATCAGCAGAAGTTTATCGCGGATTGTGGAGAGGAACTGATGTGGGTAAATTGTTCTAAAAATTCTTTAATAAAATTATTCAAGCAATAAAAAAAATGAGGTTAAATAATCTTCCTGAAAGCAGAAAGAAAGAGTTTGAGAGAGAAATTTCAGCTTTAATGAAACTTCGTCCTCATCAAAATCTTGTGAATTTCATGGGTGTCAGCATTACAGAAACTGAACTTTGCATCATTATGGAATATTGTACAGGCGGCACTTTATTTGAATGGCTCCATGTAAAGAAGAATTTTCCAATAACTTGGAAACAAAAGATAAAAATGGCAATAGATGTGGCATGTGGTATAAATTATCTACACACAGGAAATCCTCCAATAATGCATAGAGACTTGAAATCACTCAAGTAGCTTATTTATATATTGCTTTAATGAATTAAAGTTTGTTATTGGATGGGCCTATTGAAAGAGACAGCAAGAGATTTATAGTGAAGCTTGCTGATTTTGGCTTAGCGAAATCTCAAGAGTTGAACCAAGAAAAAATGACTGGATTAATGGGAACCTATGTAAAAATATTTAAAATAATAGTTAATTTTCTTAGCATTGGATGGCACCTGAGATTTTTGAAAATAAGGATTATACAATTAAAGCTGATGTTTACTCATTTGCAGTAAAGATTTTTAGGGTTCTCTTTTAAACAAAACTAAAGGTTATATTGTATGAAATTATCACAAGGGAAACTCCCTATCAGAATTTAAAAAACCCTGCTGCTATAATGAAATATGTCACAATTGAGAAAGGGAGACCTGATCTTTCCAAAATTCCTCCTAATTGTCCGAAACAAGTAAATTCAATCACATTCAATGTTTTTTAATCCTTATTTTAGCTTATTGATTTAATGATACAATGTTGGGAAGAGGATCCTAATAAAAGGCCCTATTTTTCAGAAATTTTGGAGAGATTGAAGGGATTAGAAAACTGGAGCCTAAATTAATAAAAAATGGGATTGAAAAAATTTGTCTGTTTCTATTATTTTAAAGTAACTTTCTTGACAACCCTAAAGTGTCTTTATTGCTAGAGACTATGTAAGTTTATTTTAATTCATTTACTGCTTGTATTTAATTGAGTTATATGAGTTCTTTAAATTTTTTTTTTCAAAGAGTGAAATTATGTTCTCTTTTTTTAAAAAGGTGTGGAAGGTCAGTCCTCCAGCACGAAGTGAACATTCAGTATTCAAAATGGCATAAATTGTGTAATATAAGTTCTCTTTTACAAAGCAGTCATACAAAAAAAAAAAGTTAATCGTCGGTCACTCCGAAAATGAACAGGGAAAAGGGTAGAGAAAATTATGTGTGTACATGTCGAGTGGTAGGCGAATAAGAAGTAGGAAACTCTATTCTCGACAAAATGGATTTTTCACGAACGTCGTATACGAAACCCCCTAAAGTGAATTTTTTTGAAACATTATTTACGAAAAAAAAATTTAATTCTAGGAATGGAAGAATTTTGGAACAATAAGGTTGGGAATGTATTCAGCAGGAGTTACGAAACAAAATGAATGGGGATTGGGGATTGGGGTTGGGTTTGGGGTTTTTGTGGTTTTGGGGGTATTTCGTTACGAAAATTCACTTTAGGAGGTTTCGTATACGACGTTCGTGAAAAATCAAGTTCCTCCTATTCTCTGGCCAGCAAAGTCACCGGATCTTAATATCGTTGAGAACAGCTGGAGCTATATTCAAGATCAATTGTATGGGGTAAGAGAAAGACTTAAAAGTGCCGACGATACTTGGAGATATGCCTTAAATTGCCTTAAATTTTTGGAATCGTATAACATTACATTATTTAAATAATCTGTATGGGAGTCTTCCTGAGCGTATGAAAGCAGTTGTAGAAATGAGAGGAGGGCCGAGAAACTATTAATGTATATAGTATCTGAGCTTATCCTTTGTCCTTATTTCGATATTTAAAAACCAAGAAAATATTAGGGTTTCCAACTTAATTGGACAACCTGTATTTCATCTCACGAAAATACGCTTGCTTATCAAACTTTTTTTAACTCAAATTAAAGACAATTTTAAAAAGCGTTTAATATCGATTGGAAGTCTCGTTTTGGAGTCTCTGATATTGCTGAAAGTTTGAACGGTGCTATGCAGAATGCTTTTGGTGAAATGAATCACATCAGATGTTTTTTTCATGTCGTCAAAACAATTCGAGACAAAATTTCGATGGAAAGTTCTCCCAGAAAGAAAGCTTTTAAAAGACAATTGGGTATTTATACACTATGGTATCAAAATTATGCATAAAATGCAAACTGATGAGGATTTCCTCAATATTTGGAATTTTGTCAAAGCGGATTGGAAATCAAAACAATTACCTGATCTTTTCACAGAATATTTAGAAAAATTTTTTGTGAACAAAAGAAAGAAACCAAGATGGAACTGAATGGAAACTTTAGAGATCAATATAACCAATAATGGTTTGGAAAGGCTTCACAGGGGCTTGAAAGAAACCTACACCCAAAAAAAGAAAATGCAACTAAATGAATTTCCTTTACAGGCTCAAATATTTATACGTGACTACAGCATTGATCATAAAGATCATTTATTGAAGCCATTTGAAGCTACTAACGAGTTCTGGAGAAAAGCACAAAATTTACTCCGCGATGATCAGAATGAACGAGGTTTATTTTACAATATTCGAGAAAGATATGCTCTTTTTATTAAAAAAAAAGAGAATATTAATTTATTTCAAGAGAAGAGAAAGTAAATTTTGTTCAAATTTTTTAACTTGATAAGTTACGTCTTAAATAATGGGGCATTTCATTTCAACTTCTTCCTAATTTTGCAGCTTACGTAGCAACGTTTGATTATTTTAGGTTTTTCTTTTTGATTATTTCTTAGACTTTATAAATCGGTTTACAATATTGAAGAAAACATCTGCAACTGCAAAACATATTTGGCCTACAACCTTTGTAAACATAGTCTTGCAGTTAAAATAAGCAAAGGAATTATTGAATCCCGAATAGCCAAGCTTTGCAAAAATTTACAAAAACATACCTGTAGGGAAACCAAAAAACGTTGACACAGTGTTTCACACGAGTTCATACCTAGGCTTGTCCTGGAAATGTCCTGTCCCGGCACTGTCCTGGAAAATTTTGTCCCAGGACAAAAAAAATAAAAACCCAACCCAGTTAAATTCCCCTTGATTTTCGCTTTATTTCGTGATTTTTATCTTTATTTATCTTTGGTAATTAATTCT
>Ga0182742_1005819_pt1 | contig 10172 bp, 6 predicted proteins | sample eDN5th37CBELigMG_FD_128880 | JGI IMG/M metagenome (GOLD analysis project Ga0182742, IMG submission 128880) | Enriched Miracle-Growth compost microbial communities from Emeryville, California, USA - eDNA 5th pass 37_C BE-Lig MG (version 2)... ... | reverse complement strand
CCTCTTCGGTGGCGAGCGGATCAACGGCATCGACCCGCATCTCATCGTCCGCAAGGGGATCTTCCAGGTGATGGAGGGGCGGCGGATCGTCGCCGACATGACCTGCCTGGAAAATCTCCGCCTCGGCGCCTTCACCCGCTCCGACCGCGAGGTGAAGCGCGACATTGAAATGGTCTATTCTTTCTTCCCCCGGCTGAAGGAACGCACGGGTCTGGCCGGCTATCTCTCGGGCGGGGAGCAGCAGATGCTGGCGATAGGCCGGGCACTGATGGCGCGGCCCAAGTTGATCCTGATGGATGAGCCCTCCATGGGCCTCTCGCCGCTGCTGGTGAAGGAGGTCTTCGGCATCATCCGTCGGCTGAACGAGGAACTGGGTATCACCATCCTGCTGGTGGAGCAGAATGCCCGCATGGCGCTCTCCGTCGCTTCCTATGGCTATGTCATGGAGCAGGGGAAGGTGGTGCTGGACGGCACGGCGGAGGCGCTCTCGGCCAATGAGGATGTGAAGGAATTCTATCTCGGCGGTCATGGGACGGAGCGGAAGAGCTTCCGTAACCTGAAATCCTACAAGCGCCGCAAGCGTTGGCTGTGAACCATGCTGCCCCCCGGCGACAGCTATGAGGCCATCCGCGCCGCCTTCCGCTGGCGCATCCCCGAACGGTTCAATATCGGGGTGGATGCCTGCGACCGCTGGGCGGATGGCAGCGGGCGGCTGGCGCTGCTGCACCTTCGGGCCGATGGCGAGCTGGAGCGTATCAGCTTCGACGCATTGAAGGCGCAGACGAACCGGCTGGCGAATACGCTGCGCGCATATGGGATTGCACGCGGGGATCGCGTCGGCGTGCTGCTGCCGCAGGTGCCGGAGGCGGCAGTGGCGCATCTTGCCATTTACAAGCTCGGCGCCATTGCTGTGCCGCTGTTCCAGCTGTTCGGCGAGCAGGCGCTGGAATACCGGCTGCGGGATTCCGGCGCGGCGGCGCTGGTGACGGATGCGACAGGGCTTGCCAAGCTGGCAGGCATCCGGCCGGCGCTGCCGGCTCTGCGTGTAGTCTTCGCCACGGATGGCCCGGGGGAGGGGGCGCTCGACCTGCCGGCCGAGATGGCACGCGCCAGCGATGCCTTCACGCCTTCGGATACCTTGGCGGATGATCCGGCGGTCATCATCTATACCTCCGGCACCACTGGCAGCCCCAAGGGCGCGCTGCATGCGCATCGTGTGCTGCTCGGGCATCTGCCGGGGGTGGAGATGCCGCAGGACCTGTTCCCGAGGCCCGGCGACCTGTTCTGGACGCCGGCGGACTGGGCGTGGATCGGCGGGCTGTTCGATGTGTTGCTGCCTAGCCTGCATCACGGCATCCCGGTGCTGGCGCATCGCATGGCGAAATTCGATCCGGAATTCGCCTTCCACCTGATGGCGCAATGCGGCGTGCGCAATGCCTTCCTGCCGCCGACGGCGCTGAAGATGCTGCGCGCCGTGCCGGATCCGAAGCGCTTCGGTTGCAAGCTGCGTTCCATCGGTAGTGGCGGCGAGACATTGGGTGAGGAACTGCTGGACTGGGGCCGCGCCACCTTCGGCTGCACCATCAACGAATTCTACGGCCAGACCGAATGCAACCTGGTCGTTTCCAACTGTGCCACCATCATGCCGGTGCGGCCGGGCAGCATGGGCCGCGCGGTGCCGGGGCATGAGGTGGCGGTGGTGGATGCCGGCGGCACGCCGCTGCCGCCCGGCACGCTCGGTACCATCGCAATCCGCCGGCCTGATCCGGTGATGTTTCTGGGCTACTGGAACAACCCGGAAGCCACGGCAGCGAAATTCGCTGGAGACTGGCTGCTGACCGGCGACCAGGGCATGCAGGACGAGGAAGGCTATTTCCGCTTCGTCGGCCGCGATGACGATGTGATCACCTCAGCCGGCTACCGCATCGGCCCAGGCGAGATCGAGGATTGCCTGCTGCGCCATCCTGCCGTCGCCATGGCCGCCGTGGTCGGCGTGCCGGATGCGCTGCGGACCGAGCGCGTGGCAGCCGTCATCGTGCCCGCCGCCGGAGCGCGGCCCGGGCCGGAGCTGGCGCGGGAGATCCAGGATTTCGTCCGCGCCCGCCTTGCCGGCCACGCCTATCCGCGGGAGGTGCATTTCGCGGAATCCCTGCCCATGACCGCCACCGGCAAGGTGATTCGGCGGGAGATCCGGCAGAGCCTTGGCAAACGCGCCGCCGACGGCAATGTTGCGGGCCATGACCCCGGAACGGGGAGGAGCTAGATGCCCTCGAACAGCCAGATTCCGAGTCTCGATTTCGGGCTCGGCGAGGAGATCGACATGCTGCGGGACAGCGTGCGGGACTTCTCCGCCGCGCGCATCGCGCCGATCGCCGCCGAGATCGACCGCACCGACGAATTCCCGCGCTATCTCTGGCCGGAGATGGGTGCACTCGGCCTGCACGGGATCACGGTGGAGGAGGAGTGGGGCGGCACCGGCATGGGCTACCTGGCCCACTGCGTGGCCATGGAGGAGGTCAGCCGTGCCTCCGCCTCGGTGGGCCTGTCTTATGGCGCGCATTCCAATCTATGCGTCAACCAGATCCGCCGCAACGGCACGGATGAGCAGAAGCGCCGCTATCTGCCGAAGCTGATTTCCGGCGAGCATCTCGGCGCGCTGGCGATGAGCGAGCCGGGTGCGGGCAGCGATGTCGTCTCCATGCGGCTGCGCGCCGACCGCAAGGGCGACCGCTATGTGCTGAACGGCACCAAGCTCTGGATCACCAATGCGCATTATGCCGAGGTGTTGGTGGTCTATGCCAAGACCGAGCCGGATGCCGGGCCGCGCGGTATCACCGCCTTCATCGTGGAGAAGGGTTTCAAGGGCTTCCGCCCGGCGCAGAAGCTGGACAAGCTCGGCATGCGCGGCAGCCCGACCAGCGAGCTGGTCTTCGAGGATTGCGAGGTGCCGGCGGAGAACGTCCTCGGCAAGGTGAATGAGGGCGTGCGGGTGCTGATGTCCGGCCTGGACTATGAGCGCGCGGTGCTGGCGGCCGGGCCGCTCGGCATCATGCAGGCGGCGCTCGACATCGTGGTGCCCTATATCCATGAGCGGAAGCAGTTCGGGCAGCCGATCGGCGAGTTCCAGCTCATCCAGGGCAAGGTCGCCGATATGTACACGGCGCTGAATGCCTGCCGCGCCTATGTCTATGCCGTAGCGCGGGCCTGCGACCGCGGCCAGACGACACGGAAGGATGCGGCGGGCGCCATCCTCTATGCGGCGGAGGCGGCGACGAGGATCGCGTTGGATGCCATCCAGATCCTCGGCGGCATGGGCTACATCAACGAAACACCCACGGGCCGGCTTCTGCGGGATGCCAAGCTTTATGAAATCGGTGCCGGCACCAGCGAGATCCGTCGCATGCTGATCGGCCGTGAACTGTTCCGGGAGACGGCGTGAGCATCATCCAATCCGGAGTCGAGACGCGTGGCGCGGAATTCCTCAGCAATGCCGCGACCATGCGCGACCTGCTGGCACAGCTCGCGGAGCGTACAGCCGAGGCGGCGCTGGGCGGCCCGGAGGCGTCGCGCCAACGGCATCTGTCCCGCGGCAAATTGCTGCCGCGGGAGCGAGTGGAGCGGTTGCTCGACCCCGGTGCGCCCTTCCTCGAACTCTCGCCGCTGGCTGCCTATGGCATGTATGGCGGGGAGGTTCCGGCGGGCGGCATCATCACCGGGATCGGCCGCGTCTCCGGGCGGGAATGCGTCATCGTGGCGAATGATGCCACGGTGAAGGGTGGCACCTACTACCCCATCACGGTGAAGAAGCATCTCCGGGCGCAGGAGATCGCGCAGCAGAACCGCCTGCCCTGCATCTACCTGGTGGACAGCGGCGGCGCCAACCTGCCGAACCAGGATGAGATCTTCCCGGACCGGGAGCATTTCGGCCGCATCTTCTACAATCAGGCCAATATGTCGGCGTTGGGTATCCCGCAAATCGCGGTGGTGATGGGAAGCTGCACCGCCGGCGGCGCCTATGTGCCGGCCATGTGCGACGAGGCTGTGATCGTCCGCAACCAGGGCACCATCTTCCTCGCCGGCCCGCCTCTGGTGAAGGCAGCGACAGGCGAGGTCGTCAGCGCCGAGGATCTCGGAGGCGCGGATGTCCATACGCGGCTCTCCGGCGTCGCTGACCATTTTGCGGCCGACGACATGCATGCCCTCGGCATCGCGCGCCGCATCGTCGGTAACCTGAATGGAGTCAAGCCCGTCTCGCTCGATCTCCGTGCGCCGGTCCCGCCGCGCTACGATCCGCAGGAACTGTACGGCATCATCCCCCAGGATGTCCGCCAGCCCTACGAGGTGCGGGAGGTAATCGCGCGCCTGGTGGACGGCAGCGAATTCGACGAATTCAAGCAGCGCTACGGCACCACCCTGGTCTGCGGCTTCGCCCATATCTGGGGATACCCGGTCGGCATCCTGGCCAATAACGGCATCCTCTTCTCGGAATCCGCGCTGAAAGGCGCGCATTTCGTGGAATTGTGCAGCCAGCGCGGCATCCCGCTGCTCTTCCTGCAGAACATCGCCGGCTTCATGGTCGGCCGGAAATATGAGACGGGCGGCATCGCCAAGGATGGCGCCAAGCTGGTCACCGCCGTTGCCACCACTGCCGTGCCGAAATTCACCGTCATCATCGGCGGCAGCTTCGGTGCCGGCAATTACGGCATGTGCGGCCGTGCCTATTCGCCGCGCTTCCTCTTCACCTGGCCGAACAGCCGCATCAGCGTGATGGGTGGAGAGCAGGCGGCCAGCGTGCTCGCCACCGTGCGCCGCGACAACATCGAGGCCGGGGGCGGCAGCTGGACGGTGGAGGAGGAGGAGCGGTTCAAGGCCCCGATCCGGGCGCAGTACGAGATGCAGGGCGATCCCTTCTACGCCACCGCGCGGCTCTGGGATGACGGCATCATCGATCCGGCGATGACGCGGGATGTGCTCGGCCTTGCTCTCTCTGCCGCGTTGAATGCGCCGATAGAGCAGACCCGCTTCGGCCTGTTCCGGATGTAGCGCCGATGTTCCGCACCCTTCTCATCGCCAATCGCGGCGAGATCGCCTGCCGGGTGATTCGCACCGCCCGCCGCCTTGGCATCCGCACCGTCGCCGTCTTTTCCGAAGCGGATGCCGGCGCGCTGCATGTGCAGATGGCGGATCTGGCCTTTCCGGTCGGCCCGGCCCGCGCCGCCGAAAGCTATCTCCGCATCGACCGCATCCTGGAAGCGGCGCGCGCCAGCGGGGCGGAGGCGATCCATCCCGGCTACGGCTTCCTCTCTGAGAATGCCGAATTCGCCGAAGCCTGTGCCGCAGCCGGTATCGTTTTTGTCGGCCCGCCGCCCGCCGCGATTCGCGCCATGGGCAGCAAGGCGGAGTCGAAGCGGCTGATGGAGCAGGCCGGCGTTCCCATCGTCCCAGGCTATCATGGCGAGGATCAGGACGAGGACCGCCTGGCCGACGAGGCCAGGCGCATCGGCTTCCCCATGCTGATCAAGGCCAGTGCCGGCGGCGGCGGCAAGGGCATGCGCCCGGTACTGCATGCGGAGGAGTTCGCCGCCCAGCTTGCCGGCGCGAGGCGCGAGGCGAAGGCGGCATTCGGTGATGACCGCGTGCTGCTGGAACGCTACTTGCGGAAGCCACGCCATGTGGAGGTACAGATTTTCGCCGACAGTCACGGCAACACAATCCACCTGCATACGCGTGACTGCTCCGTCCAGCGCCGCCACCAGAAGGTGCTGGAGGAGGCGCCCGCGCCGGACCTGCCACCGGCCCTGCGCGAAAGGCTGCACGAGGCCGCCATCGCCGCCGCCCGCGCCGTTGGCTATGTGAATGCCGGCACGGTGGAATTCATCGTCGAAGGCGATGATGCCTTCTTCATGGAGATGAACACCCGCCTGCAGGTGGAGCATCCGGTGACGGAGATGGTCACCGGCCTCGATCTGGTGGAATGGCAGCTTCGCGTCGCGGCGGGTGAGCTCCTGCCGCTGCGGGAGGCTCCGCCGGTGCATGGCCATTCGGTCGAGGCCCGGCTCTATGCGGAGGATCCGGCGAAGGAGTTCCGCCCCTCCACCGGCCCGCTGCGGCGGTTCCACCTGCCCGATCCAGCGCCGGATCTCCGCATTGAAAGCGGCGTGCGACAGGGCGATGCGATCACGCCCTTCTACGATCCGATGATCGCCAAGCTGGTGGCCTGGGGGCCGGACCGGGCGGCGGCGCTGACACGTCTTGGCGCTGCCCTGTCGGAAGCCCGAATCGCTGGCATTGCCAGCAATCTTGGCTTTCTGCGGCGGCTCACCGCGCATCCTGCCATGCTGGCGGCGGAACTCGATACCGGCTTCGCCGGGCGCCACGCCGCCGAGTTGCAGCCGCCGCCCGGTCCCCCGCCGACGGCCGCCCTGGCCGCCGCGGCGCTGGAGGTGTTGTTGGCCCCGCCACCGCCGCCCGCTGCAACCGATCCCCACTCTCCCTGGAACCGCCGCGATGGCTGGCGGCTGCACGGCACCGGGAGCCAGTTGATCGTCCTGACCGATGGCGAGGCGACGCACCGGCTACGGCTGACCCATGCCGGGGCCGGCTGGCGGCTCGCCATTGATGGGGAAGGGACCGCCACCCTGGCAGGCCAGCGCCTGGCGGATGGCGCGCTGCATCTGGTGCTGGACGGCGTCGCGCGCCGTGTGGCCGTGCTGCGCGATGGCGAGGCGCTGCAGGTCGGGCTGGACGGCCGCGAATGGGCGCTGCGTCTGCTCGACCCCTATGCACCGCCTGGCGGGGAGGCGGCAGCCCAAGGCAGGCTTTCCGCCCCCATCCCCGGCCGCGTCGTGCAGGTCCTGGTGACACAGGGCGAGTCCGTCACCCGCGGCCAGGTGCTGGCGGTGCTGGAGGCGATGAAGACCGAGCTCCGCATCACTGCGCCCGCCGATGGCGTGGTGGCGCATATCGGCTGCGCTGCCGGCGACAGCGTGGAGGAGGGGACGGAGATCGTCACCCTCGCCGCCGAGGGTCAGTCCACGGAATAGGTTCGGCAGAAGCTTTCCACCGCCGCGGCCACCGTGGCCTCGACCGCCGCGGCATCGGGGGCCGGCAGGCCGAGTGAGGCGCGCAGGAAGACATCGCCGCGCAGCAGGGAGAGGAACTGCTCCGCGGCCCGCTCCGGATCCGGGGCGTTGAGCCGGCCGGCGGCGTGCTGCCCCGCGATCCAGTCCGCCAGCCAGGCGCGGGTCATGCGCGGGCCATTGGCGTGGAAGCTCTCGGCCAGTTCGGGGAAGCGCGGGCCCTCCGCCACCACCATGCGGTAGACGGCCAGGCAGCGCGGCTGCAGCAGGAAGTTCAGCCAGTGCCGGCCCATGGCGGTCAGCGCCTCGCGCGGCCTGCCCTCCAGGCTGCCGGTGCTGGCCGCCGCGCCCTGCCGCATCGCCGTGCAGCCCGCCTCCATGATGGCGGCGAAGAGCCGGTCCTTGGCGCCGAAATGCGCGTAAAGCGTCGCCTTGGAGACCCGGGCCGCCCGCGCCACCGCATCCATCGAGACCGCACCATAGCCCTGCGCCAGGAACAGTTCGGCGGCCGCGTCCAGGATGGCGCGGCGCTTGGCGGAGACGGCCTCCGGGGCCTCCTCGGTCGGAACGGGCAGGGGAATCATGGATGCGGCAACTGGACTGAACGGTTCAGTTTACCATTGACGCCTTCCGCGGTAAGCGCAACCTCCTCTCCGGTTTCAGCATGAACGTCCTGTCCGACACCAAGCCTGCCCCGCCACCGGGCCTCCAGGCTCCACCGCCCCGCCGCTCGCGCTTCCGCCGGCTGCGTCTGCCGCTGTTGCTTCTGCTGCTGCTCGGCGGCGGGCTGGCGGCGAATTGGTGGTGGCAGGTCGGCCGCTTCCTGGAGAGTACTGACAACGCCTATGTCCAGGGCGACATCGCCGTGCTGGGGCCGCGGATTGAGGGCCATATCGCCGCCATCCGCGTCGCCGACAACCAGCGCGTGCAGGCGGGCGAGGCGCTGATCGAGCTGGACCAGCGCCTCTGGCAGGCCCGGCTGGCGGAGGCTGAGGCCAGCCTCGCCGAGGCGGAGGCCGCCATCGCCACCCATCGCCGCCAGGTGGAGCAGCAGCAGGCGCAGATCGGCGCCGCCGAGGCGCAGCTCGACCAGGCGCGGGCGGAGCAGGTGCGCGCCGCCGCCGATGCCCGCCGCGCCGGCGATCTGGTGGGGTCCGGCTGGACCAGCCGGCAGGCGGCCGAACGCGCCATTGCCGACCTGCGCAAGGCCGATGGCGCGGTGGCCGCGGCGCAGGCCCAGCTTACTGTGGCGCAACAGCAACTGGATGTCCTTCAGGCGGCGCTGAGGCAGCAGGAGGCGCGGCGGGATTCCGCTGCTGCCGCCCTGGCCCGCGCCCGCATCGACCTGGAGAACACCGTCATCCGTGCCCCCTTCGAGGGGCTGGTCGGCAACCGTGCCGCGCAGCTTGGGCAGTTCGTGCGCCCTGGGCAGCAACTCATCGCCGTGGCGCCACTGCCGGAGCGGCAATGGGTGGTGGCGAATTTCAAGGAGACGCAGTTGGCCCGCTTCCGCCCGGGCCAGCCGGTGCGGCTGACGCTGGATGCGCTGCCGGGCGTGGAACTCACCGCCCGCATCGACAGCCTCGCCCCCGCCACCGGCGCGCTCTTCAGTCTGCTGCCGCCGGAGAACGCCACCGGCAATTTCACCAAGATCGTGCAGCGCGTGCCCGTCCGCCTGACGCTTCAGCCGGAGGAGGCGGCGCGGCTTGCCCTGCTGCGTCCTGGCCTCTCCGTGGTGGCAGAGGTGGATACGCGGGACGACCCCATGGCGCCGCGCGGCATGTTCGGGGCCGCGGCCGCCAGCCTGCGCGGGTTGTTCGGCGGGCGATGAGCGGCGGCGCCGCTCTTGCCTTTCCCGCCGCCCCGGCACCGCCGGCCCTGCCGCTGCGGCAGAAGATCGGCTTCGCGGCGACGGTCCTCGGCATGTTCATGGCGATCCTGGATATCCAGATCGTCTCCGCTTCGCTTGCCGAGATCCAGGCCGGCCTCTCCGCCTCGCCGGATGAGGCAAGCTGGATCCAGACCAGCTACCTGATCGCGGAGATCGTCATGATCCCGCTTTCGGGCTATCTCTCCCGCGCCCTGTCCAGCCGGGTGCTGTTCACCCTGTCCTGCGCCGGCTTCACCCTGTTCTCGGTGGTCTGCGCCCTAGCCTCCTCGCTGGAGGCGATGGTGATCGCCCGCGCGCTGCAGGGCTTCGTCGGCGGCGCGATGATCCCGGTCTGCTTTGCCGTCAGCTTCCTGCTCTTCCCAGGCCAGAAGCGGGTGCAGGTCAGCGTGCTGATCAGCCTGACCGCGACCCTTGCCCCCACCATAGGCCCGACCCTTGGCGGCTGGCTGACCCAGAGCTGGTCCTGGCACTGGCTGTTCCTGATCAATGTCCCGATCGGCATCGCGGTGGGCGCGATCGTCTGGGTGACGCTCGACATCGACCGGCCGGAGCCCGGGCTGCTACAGCGCTTCGACTGGTGGGGCCTGCTCTGGATGGCGGGCTTCCTCGGCACTGCCGAATACGTCATGGAGGAGGGGCCGCACTGGGGCTGGCTGGATGATCCCGACATCCGCAACCTCACCATCCTCTGCGCACTCTGCGGCGTCCTGTTCCTGTGGCGCGCCCTCACCAGCCCGGAGCCGATCGTCGAATTGCGCGCCTTCCGCGACCGCAACTTCCTCCTGGGTTGCCTGTTCAGCAGCGTGATCGGCGTCGGGCTCTACGGCCTGGTCTATGTGCTGCCGCTGTTCCTGGCGCGGGTGAGGGGCTACGATTCGCTCCAGATCGGCAACACGCTCTTCATCACCGGCGCCTGCATGTTCCTCTCGGCGCCGCTGGCCGGGCGGCTGGCACGGCTGCTGGACATGCGGGTGATGCTGGCCTTCGGCTTCTTCCTCTTCGCCCTCTCCTGCTGGTGGATCGCGCATCTCACCAACCAGTCCGGCTTCTGGGAGATGGCCGCGCCGCTGGGGCTGCGCGGCACGGCGCTGATCTTCATGTTCATGCCGGTGAACCAGATCGCCTTCGGCACCCTGGCCCCGGCGATGATCAAGAACGCCTCGGCGCTCTACAACCTGATGCGCAATCTGGGCGGCGCGCTG
>Ga0182742_1005817_pt1 | contig 10177 bp, 5 predicted proteins | sample eDN5th37CBELigMG_FD_128880 | JGI IMG/M metagenome (GOLD analysis project Ga0182742, IMG submission 128880) | Enriched Miracle-Growth compost microbial communities from Emeryville, California, USA - eDNA 5th pass 37_C BE-Lig MG (version 2)... ... | reverse complement strand
ATTTCAATCGCATTTAAGTTTATGATCAAAGGGAACTATTAAATTTGAGCGGACCCTTAATATATTGTACATCTTTCATTTAAATTTAATTAACATTTACTTTTTATTGTTGGATGAGACTCCGAAGCTTTGTTTATTTAATGTAATTTTTCAGTTCAATATAAAATATCTTATTTTCACATGCCAAGTCCAGTCCTCTTCCCTCAGACATTCCTCAAGATCGTCAAGAGAAATATGCTGATTGATATATTTTAAAAGATTTTTTTTTAAATGAAAACGCGCCTATATATAATAATAAAGCACTTGATATAAAAATACCCTTCAGAATCCAACAAAAATATAAAGCTGTAAATCTAAAAGGTATGTCGAAGCTGAAAAAACGATTCAGTAAACGTGATGAATGTGTTTTGGTATTCCAGATGTATTTTCAAACTATTAAATGTTTATAGGTCCCTTTCATTGATTTATTTCCCGATGGTGAATGTACATTTAACAATGAAGACCAAGTTATTGAAAACCTTAAAGCAAACCTTGCTAATATTGCTTTGAATTCTAATATTTCAAATGCCAAGAATTGGAGGTTCTTCCTTTATAAACTTTATGAGCATCTCGAAAACCGACTTCAAAACCTTAGAGCTTTAAAAGCAAATAACTATAATGATACTATTGAATTGCTAAAGATAGAAAAGAGTCTTGAAAAAATCATCAATATCCATTCCAGTATTTCTATTATCCTTCAATATGAAGAAAAACCTGAAGGTGATTTTACCTATGTCAATGACTTGCTTGAACTCGTACACAGTCCAAACCTTGTTAAGAATATTGCCTTTTTCTGTTATAGTATTATCACCTATGAAGGTGGGACTGAGAAGGAAATTCTGACTTATACCCAACCATTTTTCTACTTTGTGATACCTTTTATTCGATTGCTCCATCATTTTGGATATGATTATGCAAAAATGTTTTCAGAGGTTTCACAAAACACGCCAAAAGAAAGCTCAGATAAAATCATACCAACCTATATAAGAGAGCTTATCCTTGCCATTTTTACAGATGGAAAGTTGGTTCTTAGAATCGTTGAAGAAAATTCTCTTTTAGAAGCCAAAAATCAAGCGCAATTCGTATATTTCTTATATACAAAAATATGTGAGCAGAAAAACGTCACAAAAGAAACGAATAAAGAAACCTTTTTTATGATAATAGGACAGGCCGTGTTGATTTCTAATCTCATGTTCCCCAATGTGTTTGAGACTTTATTCTCAACCATTGTTAGAATGCACTCTTTTTTTGGTAATTTAAGAGTATTAAATTGATTAACGTTTTTAGGAGAATTTTTTGCCAATGCGAAAGAAAAAACGACATTAAGACTTCCAAATGATTATATCAATAATCTTTTAGGGTATGATATAAAATTAACACCTCAATCTTCTATTTGGGAAATAATCCTTGAGAATTCAAAGAAGCTAACCAATTTCTCTGATTTAACTCCACAAGAACAATTTGAAAATATTCAAGTCTTCAATGAAAACTTAGAAGCTTTGAAAGATGGTCTTGAATCATTTTTCAGAGTCAAGAACGAAAATGAATATACTGAATTATTTAAAAGTGGATTCTCAATACACTCAGAAAATAGTACTGAAAAACCATTAGTTTTTGTTTTATGGGAAACTGTTTGGAGGTTATATAACAATTTGTATTCAAGTAACCCTGAAAATAGTTCCAATACTCTTGGAATTCTCGTTTCATCTTCAAAGGATCTAGCAAATTTGCTTATTGTTAACTTCATCCGTATGTTGAAAAATAATTTCCTTTTCGCTATGCAAAGAAATCCCCAAAATCAAGACTTTAAGGAAAAGGAAGGAATAATGTCTCAATTTGCTGAAAAACTCTTTAATATCTTTGACGAATTTTCTTTAGAGTCGGATAGAGTTTCCATTATTTTAGCCCAAGTAATTTTAGAGTTTTCTCAGGATTTTCTAGAGAATAGAATTATGACAGGAGTCCAATTCCCTCTTAAAGTCTTCCAAAAACTCGAGAGTTTTATTCGCATGTCCTTTGAAAACGAAGAATTTCCTCAAAAAATCAAAAATGATTCTGAAGCAAAATTTATTTATAACAGAATAGTACATTTTACCTTAATTCTCCATGAATATGTCGAGAATTTAGATGAGCAGACATTAGGTCCTCAAATCAAACACCTCCAAGATTATTTATCAAAATTCGAAGTCATTGACTTCATTTCAAATTTACCAACTCCAGAAGAAAAAGGAGAAGATTCTAATGCGTACCTTAGAAAAATCCAAGAGAGGCTTATAAGGTCTTATGTTTCCTTCCATATAAAAATAGATACAAAGACATTAGATGATACAGACAAAAACAATTATTACTATACAAGGGAAAGACTGCATCAAATTTGGATAACTATTAGCAAATATTGCAAATACGAGAATTATTTCAGCGAAGAGCTCCAGAATTGCTGGGATATAATAAGAGCCAAGAGGGAACAAGATCCAACTTTTGAAGAAAGGCTTGATGAAATATTTACGAGAGAAATTTTGGTTTATTTATTCAAAAATTGTTTATTTGCTCAAGATTTCCTTCATCTCGACGAGATTAAAGAACAAGGAGATATTTTGGAGAGACATTTATTAGAATCATTATTTAAAAATCAAGAAGATGAAGTCAAAATATTTTGGGAAGAACTGGGAAATTGCATTCACGAGCTTTTTAAAAAAATTATCCAAGAAGGAGAAGTTCTCGAAAAACTTTACAATGAAAAGAATCCATTGTTTTATAAACAATATTTAATAATAGAGAATAAAATGAATAGATTTTCTTGGGTGATTAATTTTTTAGCCAAAATAACTTCAAGAACTTTGTTTTGTTCTCATTTTAAAAAGTTCTTGAAGGCTTTTGAAGAGGGTCTTTGGGATTTAATGGTTTCTCCGATCTTTTTTTTTATTGAATATAATTCAAATTCCCGATTTAGAAACCTTTTCTCAAAATGTAACATTGGAGACTCTGACAAAAACTCTCTAGACAAAATTTCACGTGCTTTTATTAAACTAGGAGAAAAATCAATTGATTTAATACAGATGATTGAACATAATTTAATGGAAAATCAAAATGTCGCTTATTTACATGAAAAACTTATAGCTGGGTTTGGGGGAAGCAGATATGATTCTCCATTTCGAGAAAAAGAGCCTTATTTTAATGATTTGAGAATCAGCTTTCAAATAAAATCAAAATTAGTTCCAGTTGCATTTTTGCGTTGTCTTGAAAGGTCTCGAGTCCATAAAAATATGATCCTTGACCTTGTAAAGTTTTACAAAAAGGACTTGAAAACCTCTATGAAGTCTTTGGTAAACATAACTTTCTGCTTCATGAAACATAAAATTACAGAAGATAATAAAATTGACATTATGAGTTTTGATCTTTTCAATGACCGAGCTCTGTATTTTGATATAAAAAATGAAGAACTAAAAGAGTATTTTAAGGAAAAGTTTTTAATTTTTGTTGATATGATTTCAAATCCAGACCCCACAAAAACTTTTGAGGAAGATTTTCTTTGGAGGCTAGCGGCCCTTAAAAACTTTTTCCAACTTTATGATCTTCTTCACGTAAATTTCGAAGACTTGTGGATTAAAGATGAAATAATGGCAAAAGTTTCCCCATTTATGATTTATATTTTGGAAGGGTTTAACAAATTGATTTTAGAATATAGCCCAAATATCAACTCAATCAGTTTCCTCAGTGAATTATCTATTCAACCAAAAGCGAATTCGATGTTTTCAAAGGAAGATAACCTTAAAGAATTTACTAGAATAGCATTAGACATTATAGTAAAACAATTATCGTGCATAAATTTTGGATTATGTTACTTAGCCAATGATGGTCTAGTCCATAAAGAAAAATCCTTCCAATCTCTTTGGAATGTTTTTACAAAATTAATTGATACGTTTGATGAGAGAATGATATTGATGAGTTCATTAGGAGATGATCACAAATTACTCAATAATTTTATATGGGAATTATGGAGTTGCTACCTAGGCTTTCTGGAACAAATGATAACTTTAAAATCAAATAAAGAAGGAGAAGATTCTATTTTGATCTGTTGGGAAAAGAACGTTGACAAAGGAAAAGGAAAGAAAAAAGGTTTGTTCGCTTCCCGAACAAAATCAAACTTGGAAGATTTTATGGATAACTTACAAGAAAATAGTAATAAACCGGAAAATGAACAGAAAAATGAAAAAATGGAAGAAGAAAATCTAAAAGAAATATTGAACGCAGAATTTTTCAAAAAATGGTTTTTAAAATTGATGATTTTTTCAGCACCAGCTCCTAGAAGGAATCTAACTTTACATGATGAGATATTCTCGATGCAAGAGAAAGCATTACTTGAGATATTGAATGAAGTAAAGCCTTTCATCTTAATTCAAGGGGAAATTATGCCAAGTATCAAGCAAGTAAAAGGACTTGACGTTGAAATATACTCTAATAAAATTGCAAATAGAATTAGGATCCTTTCATCTATCCTTTCAAACCTAAGATTACAATTTGAGATAAATTTCTCAACTAAAATGGAATCTACTTTGGAAGTAGAATTCGAGATTTTTCAAGATACGCTTAATTTATTGATTAAAGAAATAAGCTATCTCATTACAGAGCTCCATGTTGAAGACATTCTTGAAATGAACCAATTTATTAGAGTGGACTTCTTGGGCGTTTTTTGGGAATGTATTTTTTCTTTGATTGATTTTACGTTCCAGAAACTCGAGTACTACTTAATTAAAGGAGAAATACTTGAAGATATTTACCAAAATTTCAACCTAATTAGTCTTGCTATTAAAAAATTTAGAAAAATTGTTGTGGGTCACAATGAAGCAAAAGAATACCTTGAATCATTCTTTAACCAGAAAACTTGCTATAAATTGATTTTATTGATGTTTTTTATTCTACACGATCCCACTCAGCTGAAGAAGTTTATAGAAGATAAAGAGTTCTTGAATATTGTTTTCAATTTTTCAGGATTTCAAATCTATAATATTGCAGAAGTTTTTGCTTTGCAAGCTTATGATCCTGAAATAATTTTATCTATTAAGTTGAAATCTTTAGCTTACTTGGATAAAACTGGAAAGAGAATATATCAAAATTCTTCAATAAAATTCTTAGAACAATATTGGTCTCGAGAAATGCAGAAGGCTTGGAAAGAAAATTTTTCTATTCAAAGAGAAAGCTCAACAGGAGCTAATATAATAAAAATTAAAGAAAATAAAGGTTTTTTTCCCCCTTGATATCATTACTCAAGTTTTTAGGTATGCAAGGTAGAGTTAAAGTCATATTGAATGAAGAAAAGGCTATTAATATCTCAACTCTTACGTTTTTGAAAAAAGGGATAAGCGATTCTGCTGGGATCTTCCTTGAAACGTTAATGGACAGTATTGTTCAGAGCTTTATTTACAAAGTACATGAGTTATTAAACATTCCTCTTCCCAAAGAAAATAATATGATTTCTCCTAGTAAAGTCTTTTTTGATCAACTTGGATGCCTAGTTGTTATTCTCAAAAACTTTCCAGAAATGACTCCCATCATTTTATCTTATGAACTTGGAAACTATCAATTACCAGAAGGTTATAGTAACCATCTCCCCCAATGGAAACCTAAAGAAACATTTTTAAGTTTCTTGATAAAATATGGAAGCTATGTTTACAATCATTCGCTTGTTTTTATCTTTGAATACTTTGTGAAAGAAAATGAGACTCCTATCTTTATTGATTATGATGGAGAGGTTTTACTTCTTTCAACTTATAATGAGATTATTATTATCAAAGAGATTATCAGGCAATTAGAAGAAACTTTCAACACATCTGAACCTTTCCTAAAAACATTGTATACCAGAGCAATCTGGAGTATTCTTCCATATGTTTCAATCAACTTATTGAATCTTAAAATCGAACCTGGTCAAAAACATTACAAACTTGCTTTTATTGAAGACCTCAAAGTTTTGTGTAATAAAGCTTTGCAAGCCTATTTTGTTCAGAATAAGCGTGTGACATCAGACAAAAGTGACCCTGAATATGTTGGCGATTTTGATGAAGAAGAAGTTCATGTGATTTATCTATTTTTAGCTAGGCTTATTGAAACTGAAGTTGTGCTGAAAACAAGGGCTGAATTAATTCGACATGGGGATATTCCAAATGAATTAATCACTTCAAAAGAAAATTTGAAATGGGTAAGTTCATTATTCAAAGAACAATCATACATTGGAAACAACCGTTCCTTCACTAGTGAGTCTGTTGAAGCATTACCGTTAATTCCAAATGAAAGAATATCAAAAGAAATTGAAATCTTAAATAATTACCCTAAAAATGATTTTTCAATTGAGCACGGATATTTATTAAGTAAGTTTTCTCTAATGATAAATCTAAACTTATGATTAGGGAAAATGAAAGAGATTTTCCAAAATAGATCGAAAGTTGAACCAAATCTGAAAGAGAAATATTTATGCCAACCGTCAGACAGAAAACATGACGAGGTGGATAAACTATATCTTGAGTTAGAAACAACCTTAGACCCTTTTGAGAGGGAGTTGAATTCTCAAGAACAAGATTCATTTCAACATAAATTCTTTCAGCTTTTTTCCTGTGTAAAAACTGAGAGCCTTTCAGAGACTTTATTTAAGTAAAATTTTTTTTGGGAGGTTTTAACAAATTTATTTGAAGTGAATTTGGGATACGATTTTTAGATATTAAGCTGGATCCATTTTATTTCATTTTTCATAGAGATTTACTTCCAGAGGTGTTAGATTGGAAGAAAGTCTTCAAGTAAATGCGAATTTGTAAAATCTCAAATTGATCCTCTTTAGATTCCAAAAGAATATCAATAAATCACTGAGCAGCAACGAAAATGGAAAGCAAGCCGGTTTGGGCCTTATATATCAAAGCGAAAACGATAACCTCAGAAACCAAATGATTTTGGAAGAGGTTCTAGTCGCGAATAACAAGAAATTAACTCCAGATGAAATTACGAATCTGAAGAAAAAACTCAAGGAAAACAAAGCTCGAATCAAAACATTAATTGTCGAACAACATGAAAGGTTCTTAATGGCAAAAATGGAGGCAATATTAGCCCAAAAAATTAATATTGATAAAATCATGTCTATTAAAACAGAAGTGGACAATCTTACTTTCTTTAATAGTCAAAATGATTTGGATCAGAAATTAATTCTCTTGACAGCAAATAGAGATTTTATCGAGAGTTTGGGAGAGGAACTACAAAAGGAGTCTGAGTCATTGAGAAAGGATATAGAAGGTAAGCAAAAGGGGAGAAGAAGATTTGACGATGAAGATGAAAATGAAAATAATAATTCTGATAATAATGCACAAGAAGACCCTCCCCAAAATGAAAATGAGTACCTCGATGAAAATCAAAGTCTTGAAGATGAAGAAGAAGAAAATAAAAATGATGAGGATAGCAAATTAGACGAAGAACAATTAGAAGATGAAGGAATTAATGACGAAAATCAAGAAGGAAATGAAAATAATAGTGAAATCGAAATCGAAAATGAAGATGATGATGAAGAAGAAAATAAAGAGGAAAGAGATATTATGGAGGAAGAAGAGGAGGAAGAAGAAGAGGAAGAAGAGGAGGAAGAAGAAGAGGAAGGAGATGAAGAAGAGGAAGAGGAAGAAGCGGAAGGTAGCTATGACTATTTTTCAAAAGAATTTGATGACCTCGAAAAAGTGGACAATTTCACTATTATTGAAAATTTCATGGCAAAATGTCTGAAAATTAAGAATCAATTAAATGAAAAGAAATTTTTCAATCAAATACCTTGCTTGGTTAATGGGGAAATCGAGATTGCCAATCTTTTGAAATGGATTGAAGATGTTTTTCGAATGTTGATAATAATTAATGAAAGTCAAAACTCCATAAATTTCGAGTTAAACCTTTACGATATGAATCCAAACTCATTAATTCATATTATTTTATTAAGGAGCCTCCTAGATCCTTTGAAAGAGTCTGTCACACTGCCAGTGTTTGCCCTTCATCTATTAGGTTACAAAAATATATTTTACTCTGATGACTGGAACTTACACCTTCTCGATGACAAAATCCTACATTTTATTTATTTTTACGCTCAAAGGTCTCCATCAATCTTTTTAAAGACAATACAGCTCAAGAACTTGCTCCCTTATTTCAAAGAAAATCAAATTTATGATGAATCATTGAATGAATTTTCCATCTTTGATCTTTTGTTCAAATTATTTATTTCATATTACTCTCTGGAGGAAAAAGATACTGAAAAGAAGAAAGGCCTAAAGAAAGAAGAAAAACTTGACCTCGTCTCCCACACTCTCAACACACTTTTATATTTCAGATTTACTATGAAAGAAGAAGAAATACCTGAATATATTCAAATTTTAAGGAAAAATAATGCAAAAATAATCCAAGAAACTTTTATCAACCAAATTTTAAAACTTAATGGAAAGAATGAAAAAAACAAATCACAACGTCACATTCCCAAACTTTGTTGTATTTTAGCTTATCTCATAAACTTACCTGAATATAAAAGAAGTATTCTTATTTTCTTTGAAAATCAGCTCAATGCACAAATTCCAATCGAAGAAGAGATTTTGAGCACTTTCATAAAGAATGCAAAAGAATGTTTAGCAGACAACTCAAATCAAATAACTATTGGTAAAATATCCACGGAAGACTTGGACACTACTCATATTTGGATTTCAAGTTTATTTGATGTTTTTAGAAAGATAATTGAAGGAGTCTCTGAAAATGACAAGGAGATAAAAACAATGATCCAAAATTCGGTTTTGCTTAGGAAAGAGTTTGAAACTCTTTCTTTACTTTACATGGAAGCTCTTGAGGTTATTCTCAGGCTACAAGAAAAAGGATATTTGTTTTTGTCTGGAGCACAAAAATCTAATCTCAAGATGCTTTTCGAAATGCCAATAAAATACTACATTTCTCTTTCGAAGCTAAAAGACATAACAGGAAATGGTTTGCGAACATTAAACCAAGGCGAGAGGATAAATAATAAGAACATTAGAAGATTAGCCTCTAACTTGGATACAGGAAAAGTTTTAGAACGATCTTACACTTCAATTAAAAAGGAAAGTACAAATTTCCAAGAAATTCTTCCATTATGGCTCACAAAATGTAAACCGTTTGTGAATTCTGTCTTTGATTCTATAAACGAGTTCGTATGGAAAGGTCAGGATAAACAGGGCCTCTGGATGGTCAAGACTTTTCCTTGGATGATGGCATTCAAGTCTAAAGAAAAACTTCTAAAGTTTGTTTATTACCAATTTTTTGAGTTTATTTATTGTAGAGATGCAATTAACGAACGATTTGAATCTGAGTCCATCAGTGAACTGAGTACAAGTTATGCATTTTCCATTCTTCATTTTACTAGAAATTTGTATAAGAAGGGACCATATCCTCGAAGATACATTAAAGCAATTTGAGACAAACAAAATTGAAAAAGTCATTCTCAACTCTAAGATTGAATTCATAAACGAACTTGGTGTCGACGTTGGTATTTCCTTATTTTCCATGCCATTTTGAACCATTATAGGTGGTCTTAAAAAGGAATGGTTAACTCTTCTCAGTAAAGAGCTATTTGATCCATCTCGTGGTCTTTTTAAACTTTCTCCAAATATGAGAACAACTCATCCAAACCCTTTATCTTTTATTCAACCAGGAGCAATGAGTTATTTCAGACTTACAGGAACTTTGGTTGGTATTGTAAGAATTTTTTTGTTAAGAATATTTCTCAGATTTATTAGGCTATTAAAGAAGGGTTCCCTCTCGATGTAAACTTTTCCAAATCTTTCTTGAAGTTAATAATGGGTATTTCTAAAAATTAATAAATAATATAACTTGAAAGGCGTGCATCCCAATTTAAATGATCTTGAAGATATTGAACCAGAACTTATCTCTTCGTGGAGGTGGATGTTGGATAATGAAGTGAACGATTTGGAGCAGCCTTTTGTCTATGAATTGGATATTTTTGGAACAAGAGTTGTCCAAGAACTGATCGAAAATGGTTCAGAAGTCATTGTATGTGATGAAACCAAAGATATTTTTGTTCAAGAAATAATCTCGGCAAAATCTTACAAAGAGGTCAAAGAACAAATAGAAACATTTAAAAAGGGAT
>Ga0182742_1005814_pt1 | contig 10180 bp, 6 predicted proteins | sample eDN5th37CBELigMG_FD_128880 | JGI IMG/M metagenome (GOLD analysis project Ga0182742, IMG submission 128880) | Enriched Miracle-Growth compost microbial communities from Emeryville, California, USA - eDNA 5th pass 37_C BE-Lig MG (version 2)... ... | reverse complement strand
TGGGCAGCAATCTATAATGAAATCGATTAAAATAATCCGTATCTTTGATAACATGTAAACGATGAATGAGGTTCTTTCGAACCTCATTTTTTTCGACGATACTGTATATATTTGGGATGTTAGTGCCGGAAAAAAGGGGAGGGGAGCTGGAATGGGAACTAACATTGAATGTTAATGCCTGAAAAAAGAGCAAGGATGCGTAAACAGTAACTAATTAAGATATAGTGCCGCAAATAACAGATTAATAGTAAAAAGCGTAACTAGTTGAAGCGACTGGTACCGGAAAAACCACGGACTCTTTTAAAAAGGTAACTAGATAGTCGAACTAGTGCCCGATTTCAAAAGGAAAGCCTGAAAGAGGTAACTAGATAGCGCAACTAGTGCCCATTTGCCAACGAAAAGCTGAAAAAGGGTAACTAGTTTGCTCAACTGGCGCCTGTTTGCCATTAAAATCCCCTAAACTGGTAACTAGTTTTCCGTGCTCAATCAATTATTAAATTAGATTAAGCCCAATATCCTCCTCTAATCAAACGATTGATCAAAAAAACGCCTTCCATCCTCTTAATCAAACATTTGATCAATAAAACTAGCTTCAAAATCTCCTTAATCAAACGTTTGATCAATAGAAATCCTTCCCAAAATCAACTAATCAAACGATTAATTAATAAAAACTTCCGCACAAACTCTACTAATCAAACAATTAATTAATAACCCCGACACGCAAAATCTACTAATTAAATGTTTGTTTAAAAAATTTTACCCGCAAACTCGACCAATCAAACGTTCAATTGACAAAAATACTAATCAATCATTCGCTCTCATCCCCCCTCCCCCATGTCACCCAATTGTCGAATTTCATAAAAAGTTTGGTGACGGTTGTCCTTGCTACTGATTACCAATAATAGGTAAGATGGTTATATGAATAGATAGGGGGATTCTATGAAAAAGTGGGTTAGAAACGCCTTGACGGTATCAGTTGGATTTGGCCTGTTCTCTAGTAATCTAGTTCCTTACAACACGGTTTCTGCAGATACCATAAATAACTCGGTATCAGCGATCACGATAGATCAGCCGCAGTTGCAGCAGAGAATCGATAAGGGGAATGAAAAATTTTTAAGTGAAGATACGCTTGTCATTAAATATACAAAACCCCTCTCGCTGAACGATCACAAGCGAGCAGGCGGGACGCTGTTAAGGCAATTTTCGGGACTCAATTATGCTGTCGTCAAAGTGAAAGACAAACGCAATCTCCAAAAGGTAATGGGCAAATACAAGAGCCTTGGCCAAGTAACTTCTGTCTACCCAAGCGCCCTCTATAAACCCTTCGCCACACCAGATCCTAAGATAAGTGAGCAATATTATCACCAGATGTTAAGCATAGAAAAAGCGCAAAACCTTGCCGGAAAAAACCCAGTAACCGTTGCCGTTATTGACCAGGGGATTGATATGGGGCACCCGGAATTAAAAGGCCGGCTTCTCCCAGGCTATAATGCAGTAAATCCAATGAATCAGGGTCTGCCCGATTTCCATGGCACCCATGTTGCGGGAATTATTGCCGGTAATAAAGGTAATGGAATCGGTGGGTTCGGCGTTAACCCGAATGTCAAAATTCTCCCGATTGATATCGCCGAACGAGGCTGGGGAGTGTACGACTTTGCAGTGGCAGATGCGATTCTTCATGCCGTTGATAAAGGGGTAAAGGTCATCAATATGAGCTTCGGCGGCCCAATGAAATCGCCGCTGGTAGAAGAAGCGATTAATAAAGCGCAGGAGAAAAACATTACCCTGGTAGCTGCCGCCGGCAATGACGGAACGGCCCTTGCCAATTACCCGGCCTCTTATGAAGGGGTCATCAGTGTTGGTTCTGTCGGCAAGGACAAAAGCTTAGCGGAAACCTCTACATATGGTTCAGCGATAGATGTTGTTGCACCGGGCGAGGAAATCTACAGCACGCTTTATGATTATGAGAAAAAGTCAAGCTTCCAGACAATGAGCGGAACCTCGATGGCATCGCCAATGGTTGCCGGCGTTGCGTCCTTACTTTTATCAAAATATCCGAATTTAACGCCTTCACAGATCGAATACATCTTAGAACATAGTGCAGATGACCTTGGGGTAAAGGGTTTTGATATAAAGTACGGCAATGGGCTCATTAATCCAGTTAAAGCCCTGCAGTTTGATACGAAAAAGCTGCCAGCACTCCCTTCGAAAAAGTTGACCGAGAAAGAAATCGCGGAAAAAGCGCAAGAGGTAGATCTAACAAAAACCTCCACTCTAAATGGTGAAATCACCAAGCCGTTTGAACAAAAATGGTATCAAATTGATGCCAAGGCCGGCGAGTACATCCAGTTTTCCCTAGAGGGCGCACCGCAGTTCGATTACAAGCTGATGGTCCATGAAGGGGAGGAAACCCTTGATATTAATAAGGTAAAAGAGGGAAAAGTTGAAGGAAAGTTGTATCAAGTAAAGAAATCTGGCAAGTTATTTTTCGGTGTGAAGGATGTCAATGGAAGCTACGATGATTCAAATAGCAAGCTATCGAACTATCATCTTTCTGTAAAAAAATATACTGAGCTGCCAAATGATGAATCAACATCAGAAACACCTGTTAAAATCGAACTTCCATCCAATCTGCCTAAAGACCAATATACCTTAATTGGCAAAGAGGGCGATAACGACTACTACAGCTTTACAGTCGAAGAAGAGCAGGTTGTTAAAATTGATCTTTCCTCCATTCCTGGAGTAGATACAAGCATCGGCGTTTATCAGCAGTTTAGGGCACCAGAGTCTGAAGAACCTGCAGAACTGCCAGAACAGCCGATAAAACAGCCATCCCTGGATGAAATGGAGCCTTCATTCTATGCAAATAATAAAGGGAAAGGCGAAGCAGAGAGCCTAACTTTTAGTGCACAGCCAGGGAACGATTACACTATTAAAATATCAAATAAAGCAGAGAACTACTTTGGCATATATGATTTTTACATGAATGTTGGCTTGATGGAGGAAGAACAAACCCCTGAATCGTCAGCCATCCCTTATGAGCTAAAGGTTGAAGGCAAAGTGATGCCGCCTGATGAGGATTCATTGCCGTTTGGCGGACCTGTTGAGGAAGAAGTAACTTTGGACATGCAGCGTGAAATCATCGCTAAGGAAGAAACGGTTGAGGAATTTGACTATGTTCAAACCATCAGGGACGGCTCGCAAGCCTACAATATTGGCGACAAGGCTACAGGCTACATTCAATCCATGGATGATGAAGACTGGTTCCAGGTAACGCCAGCGGAAACGGGCATCTATGAGTTTAATTTATCAAAAAATAAAGCTACTGCCCCAATGCTCGGCGTTTATCAGGTGAAGACAGATAAGGATTACAAAGGGAAGGAATATTCCTATTTAGAAATGGTTGCCTCCAACGAGTACTCGTTCTGGCAGTATGGCGAGTTTTTAGACAAGGTAGCGACTGGTTTAAAGGCAAGCGAGACCTATTTTATCAAGGTGAATGCCAATTACTATAACGGAAGCATTTCCTTTGATCCGTACGAATTTACCGCAGGGCTTGTTGTGAAAAATCCTCAGGATAAGTATGAGGATAATGATGAAACGGAAAATATTAAAAATCTGGCCGGCCCGGCAATCGAAGGCAATTTTTCCATGCCATACGATCGCGATGTTTTCTACTTTGAAAGCAAGCAGGATGACATTTACGGCATCACGCTAGAAAGCAAGCAAGCCACTGATGCTCTTAAAAAGAAATATCCAAAGGAATTCCTAGGTAAGTATTACGGATACCTGCAAATTGTGGAGGACACCAATAAGAATCGGAAGCTGGATGACGATGAGCTTATTAATCTTCAGTACATTGAAAGGGGCACCATGAGCGGCAAAGCATACGGCTCCTTTAATGCAGCTAAGGGGAAAAATTACATTATTATCGCATCAGCCTATTTTGATTGGCCAAACTCATTCTCTTTGCTTCCATACCAATTAAAGGTGGCACCGGTGAACAAAAATGATGAGGATAAAAACTCTGTTGTGAAAAATAATATCCCATCCAAGCCACTTCCGATTAACAAGAAAGCGCCAGGCAACTATCAGGCAACGGGTTATTTGAATGCTGGCGTCCCTTACGGTGATGAGGACTGGTATGTACTGAAACTCGATAAAGCTTCAAAAGGAAAAATTGAATTCACAGCTGGAATCGAAGTGGATGGCGTCATCTCGTTATACAAAAATGGAAAACTCGTTGCATCTGCAGACTATTATCCTGGCGGAGATAAGGAAATTCTGCCGTTCGATCTAGCAAAAGGAACCTATCATATTAAGGTGAAAGATACCTTTGGAAATGCAACATTGACCCCATATATATTAGATGTTTACAAGTGAAAATTTTGCGGCCAGATTCCCGTCTGGCCTCTATCTTTTTCCCAGTATCCGGCATAAAATAAGACAAGGAGGGAATGCATCTTGAAGAGAATTTTACTAGTATTTGCAAGCTTAATTCTTTTTTTAACCATATATCCCGAACAGTCCCAAGCAGCCACCGTATATTGGGATGGAGTCGAGCTGAAAAAGGGACAAATTGGCCGGGTCACGGTCATGAAGCCTATTAATCTATGGAAAAGAACAGCGAGCGGAATTGAATTTGAAAGAGTGCTTCAGCCTGGTGAAAAGTATCGTGTGTACCGAATAGATGACCTATATGGAGGTCAATACGGAGTTGGCGGGAATCTTTATATCACGAAAATTCCTAAGCTAGTGAAGTATGAAACTCCTTCAGCATCCAAAAAGAAGCTTCTCGACTGCGGACAAGCCTGTCTGGTTGATAGCATTGTTGTTCTCCCAAAAGAGTATAACGAAGCGTCCGTGAATAAAATCAAGAACCGGCTGGCGGTCTTACCAGAAACGCTGCTTTCTAAGCTAAACAATCATCCGATTAAGATTAAGCTGACAAACGGCCCTGTGACCGATACAGCAGAGTATGCGCATTTGAAAGGTGTTGCACCGCGCGGATGGGAAAAGACGCACAAAACATGGGATGATGTCCCAGGCATCGGCGGCGGCAAAACCGTAGTTGTCCGAATTGGCTACAGCGAACAGGGGAGCGGGCATGGCTCAGTGAATCTCGAGCTGCACGAACTGGCTCATTCCATTGATAACCTATTAGAAGGTCACATCTCCTATTCACAAGCTTTTCTAGCCATCTGGAATGAAGAAAAATCAAAACTATTCCCAGGCGAAGACTATTTCTACAAATACCCAGAAGAATACCTCGCCGAGGCATTTGCCCTATACTACCGTGACGGAACCTCGCGCAACAAACTGCAAACCAAAGCACCAAAAACCTATCAAATCATTAAGAATATGAATTAAAGGACAGGGGCCCCTGTCCTTTTTTTGTGTGGTGGGCAGGGTTCACGTCAACTGTGTGTGGACAAGGGGACAGGCACTCTGTCCTTTTTGGTTGGGTGGAACGGAGAACAGATTAGGTTCCTGTACTGTCTTTTTTGGGGGAGCGGGCAAAGCACCTGTCCTAGGGCCTTGCCGGTGGACAAGGTGCCTGTCCCCTCGTCCCGTGCTGCACAAGCGCCCCGATGTCGGACAAGGTGCCTGTCCCTGCGTCCCGCCTAGGGCAAAAGTAAGTTTATGTAGTTATCTGTCCAATTTTCATAGAAAATGTCATATAATAGTAGAATAGTATGAAGAAGGAGAGGGAATATGGGGAAAAAGTGGTTAGTGAATGTAGTACTTGCAGCAGCACTGGTTTTTGGTTTGCAGTCCCAGGCCGATGCCGCCACTAATGGCAAGGTTTATTGGGATGGACTCATGATGGTTAAGGGTCAGGTCGGGAAAATTAAAGTTATCAAGCCTATTAACCTATGGAAAAGAGACGGGGACAAGCTTGTTTTTTCTCGAATTTTAAAGCCAGGTGAACAGTACCGGGTATATCGCTATGATAATCTTTATGGCGGCCAGTATGGTCTTGGCGGCGGATATTATATTACAAAAATACCTGGTTACGTAGATTACCGCACACCATCGAAGAAGAAACTTGCCGAGCTTAATGCGATCTATGGTAACGGCGGCGGAAGCAGCGAACCTGCTAAACCAGTTGGTAAGCTTTCTATTGGCAGCATAACAAAGCAAGAGTCGAAAACGATTGCTCCCGGGGTAACAGAACGTCAGCTATCTGTGAACAGCAACAGCGGGAAACAGGAAATCTATACTGTTGAATATGACGGAAAAACAGAAAATATCAGTCTGGAAACAGCGCTAGGCAAGGGTCAGATGTACGGATTTGAGCCTGTTTCATCACAAGCGAAGAATGCTCAGACAGCGGACAAGCATGTTGTCGCTGGAATAAACGCAGACTATTTTGATAAAAACGGTCATCCAGTTGACATGATGATTCAGCAAGGAAATATCGTTTCTACAAGCCAGACGCCATTAAATGAACTTGCTGTGTTTGGTGTAACAAAGGATGGGAAGCCGCTTATTGGAAATCCAGAGCTAAAGCTTTCCGTGCAAATTAATGGCCAAGATCCTTATAAAATTAACTCAGTCAACAGAATCAGATCAGCTAACCATCTTGTTCTTTACACACCTAGCTTTGCAAGTTCAACTAGAACGAACGAGCTTGGAACAGAAGCGGTTGTAAAAATTGACGCCGGCCAATTAAATGGACACAGTGTTTTAACGGGAACAGTAACGAAAGTTGTTGCAAATGTCGGTGATGAAAAACTAAATGAGGGCGAATTTGTTCTATCCGGCCATAATTTTGCCAGCCAATTTTTACAGACAGTAAAGGTTGGGGACAAAGTTGAAGTGAAGGCAGAATTTCTCCCAGCAGAATGGAATAATGTTATTGAAGCAGTGAGCGGACGCTATCACCTAGTTAGAAATGGCGCTGTCCTTCCGCAGGATGTTCCTGGCGTACACCCAAGATCAGCTATTGGTATTAAAGCAGACGGCGGCGTTGTTACGGCTGTTGTTGATGGACGCCGAAACCAGTACAGTGTCGGTTTGACCTTAGCTGAAATGGGTAGCTTAATGAAGGATTTAGGCGCTGTCCAGGCATTTACCTTTGACGGCGGGGGTTCTTCTACGCTGGTTGTCAGAGACCATGGGGATGATAATGCATCCTTAGTTAATAAGCCATCTGATGGCACAGAGCGTTCAGTTTCTAACTCCTTATTATTTATCAGCAAATGGCTGACAGGGCCATTACATCAGCTTATTGTCGGTCCTCAGGAGCTCACGCTTTTTGCAGGAGCGACCTATAAAGATTTAGGCATTACGGTTAAAGGAATGGACCAGTATTACAACCCTGTTAAAGTTTCAAATCCGGCCTTTTCTTCGCCAGCTCTGAAGAAAAACGCCGATGGCAGCTATACGGTTTCTACAGGTGTAACTAGCAGTGATGTTGTCGTTTCATCCGGCAGCATTTCAAGCAAGATTAAGCTCAACATCATCAATACACTAGAGCGTATCGATATCGATGAAAAAGATATTATTGTGGAAAACAACTCCGTTTATAAAATTGTGCCAAAAGGTATTTATAAAGGAAAAACAGTTATTACAGATCCATCTTTATTTAAATGGTCTGTCACACCTAACATTGGAACGATTAACAGCAAAGGCGAATTTACGGCAGGAGCAGCGAATGGTACTGGTACGATTACTGTTTCCCACGGAAATGTTTCTGCAAAAATTAACGTGATCGTTGGAACTCCAGATCCAATTTTACTCGAAGGCTTCGAAAGCGGCATTGGCAATTACAAAGCATCTGGAGCCAGATATACGAATGTAAGCATTGAAGCAAGTAATTCAATCAGCAAAACTGGCAAGCAGTCAGTGAAGCTCAACTATGACTTCACTGGTCAAAGCGGAACTTCCGGTGCCTATATCGATGCAGTAAAACCGCTGGCAATCAAAGGCCATCCGAAAAAAATTGGCATGTGGGTATACGGTGACGGCCAGGGACATTGGCTAAGAATGCAAGTCAAAGACGGAAACGGAAACGCAGCCCAGCTTGATTTTACAAAAAATCTTGATTGGACAGGCTGGAAATACATCGAAGCAAACGTACCACAGAACCTGACAACACCGCTTTCCATCGACGCACCAGTCCGCTACATGGAAGTCGACAACGCCAATAAAAACAGCGGTACCATTTATATTGACCAAATCCAGGCAGTTTATTAATGGACAAAGTTGCGTGGACAGAGGGACAGGCACCTTGTCCCGCTGAAGTAAAACCTTTGCGAAAAAGTAAATTTAGTGTATTTGAGTGAAAAAATTAGGGTCAAACTCCTTTTTAGTTGAAAGTTTTTCGGCTTTCAAGCTAAAATAGGAGTCTGGCCCTCTTCTGATTGTTCAAAATTTCCTGTTTGTATTGGTTTGATTTGTCATTTGTGTTATGGTACGCTTGTAAAAGCGACTCAAATTGGCTATGTTAATTTGTAAACCCTTTTCGTTGGAGGGAAAAGAATGTCATTTAGTTCAAATCATGATATCGATCAAGTAAGAAAACAGTTTGAGAAAGAGCCTCCAAAAATTATCGGAGGATATAAACGCCAGGGATGGGCCCAAAAGGCACTGGAGAAGACAGAAAATAGCGACCTTGAAAAGGAGCCGAAGGGCTTTGTGACGGCTAAAGCAATCTTAGAGGCTAAAGATGGCAGCTATTATCCGGCGTTTCTATTAATCGATACGAAAAAAAGCGGGAGAATTAAGGATGCCTTCTTCCTTTCGGAGACGGATGATCAATTTAACCTAATCCCATTAGAGCTGGCACTTGATTATATTGGCAAAGACAAAGAAGAACTGATGCCTTTTCGATATAGAACCCTTGCAAAAATAAAAGGCGACCAATTCCAAAAGAATTGGCCGGACTTCTCCTAGACCTTCTTTTTAAAAGGAGGTCTTTTTTCGTATGGTTTTGGAAGGATAGTTTCTACAAAAAAACACCGTTTGTGACAAAATTTACCCTAATAACCGTATTTTTGTAATACCTTTGTAATATAAGGTCATTTTATTTAATAGAATTGAAATGCTATGAGCCTGAAAAATAAGGTAGAATCAATTTAACGATAAATTTTGACATTTTTCCTTAATTTCAGGAGGATTTCGATGAAAAGATTAGCGAAAGTAGTACTATCAGCATCTTTGGTTTTTCCAGCACTTTTTGGAATGAGCCAAACAACAGAAGCAAGTGCCAATGATAATATTGTTAATTATAGTAAAAAATTAGTAGGAACTCCTTATGTATATGGGGGAACTACAACAAATGGTTTTGATTGTTCTGGATTTATTAGATATGTGTATAGTCATTATGATATTGACCTTCCTCGTATTTCTAGAGATCAATTTGGAACAGGAACTCCAGTAGCTAAAGCTGATTTACAGATTGGCGATGCGGTTTTCTTTAATACTAGCGGATCTGGCGTTTCTCACGCAGGAATTTATATTGGAAATAATCAATTTATCCATTCTGCCACTTCAAGCGGCGTTAAAGTAAGCAGCTTAAGTGAGAGATATTGGAGCCCGCGTTATGTTGGGGCGAAAAGATACAAGGACTTAGGTACAACACCGCCACCACCAGATTTAAATGATGGCAAGTTCATGGGCATTGACATTAAGTCAGGTCAAATTGGGGTTATTGAAGTCAAGAAACCTATTAATCTATGGAAAAGAGACAGCAATAACAAGTTAGAAATGGTTAGAATCCTGAATCCTGGAGAGAAGTACCGCGTTTATACATATGATCAAAACTACGGCGGCCAATACGGACTTGGCGGCACATTCATTACCAATATGGAAGGCTATATTGAGTATCATGAATTAAATAAGTAGTAGATGAGAAGATGTCCAAAGGTGATTAAGCCTTTGGGCATTTTTGTTTTTTACGGGGGATAGCTTGTGGTGGAATGTTTATGTTATGATAACAAGCCAAAGTGCCTCTGATAGATGGCACTTGTTAAAAAAGTAGCAGAGGTGTCTGTTAGATAGGTTCTAATGGATAGAGCACAGAGAAAAAAGAGTCTAGTTGTCCGTGAGGAGGCGTCTCATGGACAGAGCACAGAGAAAAAAGAGCCCAGTTGTCCATGAGGGGGCCTTTCATGGACAGCGCACACAGAAAAAAGAGTCGAGTTGTCCATGAGAAGGCCACTCATGGACGGTG
>Ga0182742_1005813_pt1 | contig 10181 bp, 12 predicted proteins | sample eDN5th37CBELigMG_FD_128880 | JGI IMG/M metagenome (GOLD analysis project Ga0182742, IMG submission 128880) | Enriched Miracle-Growth compost microbial communities from Emeryville, California, USA - eDNA 5th pass 37_C BE-Lig MG (version 2)... ... | reverse complement strand
TAAATCATTTCAAGTAATACAATTTATATCCAATAAATTTGGTGTAGCAACTATTGGGTGGTTATGAAATTTTGAGAATAAGCGAGTATTTGGAAGATAAATTAACTTTATTGAGGGAGGAAATGATTTATCAATGCTTGTAATGTGGTCTGCCTTCTTAATTAATAGTGTCTACGGCTATTACAACTGGATGAATGTTTATAAAAAGCAAATGAGAAAGGTGGCGTAAACAATGACGGTGGGATTTTACGGAGGAAAGTTCTTGCCACTCCATCTAGGTCATGTTTATGCGATTATTCAAGCCTCTACAATGGTTGATGAATTGTATGTGGTATTATCGCATAGTGAAAATCGAGATAAAGAATTGTGTAAGAATACAAACATAGATTATATTGAGAGTCGGGTCCGCTTTAGGTGGCTTCACCAGCTAGTAAAGGATATGGAACATGTTAAGGTGTTGGCTGTTGAGGATTCTAATGGGGATAAAGATTATAATTGGCATGAAGGAGCCTTTAAAGATTAAAAGAAAGATAGGGAAACCTATCGATTATGTATTCAGCTCTGAGCGGGCATATGAGGGTATTTTTGCCAATCTTTATCCTCATTCTACACATATCATAATTGATGGGAAACGCGAAATGGTTCCTATTTCAGCAACAAAAATACGCGAAAATGGGGTGTTTCAGTATTGGGATTTCCTTCCCGATGTTGTGAAACCTCATTTTGTGAAGAAAGTGGTTGTACTGGGGACCGAAAGTTGTGGGAAATCGACACTTACTCGTAATCTAGCAAAAATTTTTAATACTACCTTCGTTGAGGAATACGGGAGAACTTTTTGTGAGAAAGTCGGAGGTTGTGAAGGAATCATGCTTGAGGAAGATTATCCTCTTATAGCTTATCACCATAAAGTAAAGGAAGCAGAGGCAATTGAAAAGGCAAATAAAATTGTTTTTATCGATACCGAAGCAGTCGTTACTCAATTTTACTCAGAACTGTACAATGGAAGTTTTCATCCCATTCTAGATGAAATGGCGAAAAACCAAAATTATGATCTTATGCTTTACTTAGAACCAGATGTGAAATGGGTAAATGATGGTTTAAGAGTGCATGGGAAGCAAGAAATACGAGAGGAAAACAATCAACGTCTTAAGATGCTTTTACAAAAAAATAAACTCCCATTTATTCCATTGTCAGGGACGTACCACGAAAAGCTGGCACAAGCCGTAAAAGAAGTTCGAGCAATATTAAGGTATAGGAAGTAGGGAATATCCCTACTTCTTTTTGTAAACTCAAATCAAATATTAGTTGACACAAAAACAGAAAACCTTTATTCTGTTAAATAGAATTAATAGTCTGAAAGTTTGATAGGGGAGGATGCTTAATGAAAAAGTTATCAGCTTTTGAAATTAGCCTAGCAGGGATGTTCGTGGCCCTAATGGCAATTGGGGCCAATATCACAACGATTGTTCCGTTTATGGTCGTTGGTGGAGTCCCAATTACGCTGCAAACCTTTTTTTCAGTTTTAGCAGGAGCAGTATTAGGGAGTCGGCTAGGTGCAATCAGTATGATCGTTTATGCGGCATTAGGTTTAGTTGGTGCTCCGGTGTTTGCAAAATTTGGCGGTGGTTTTGGTTCGATTGTGAGTCCAAATTTTGGGTTCATTGTATCGTTTATTCTCGTCGCATATGTTGTTGGGAAGATGGTTGAGAAAAAGTCAACCCTACACATGTTTGTTTTTGCTTCCCTTGTCGGAATGGTCATCAATTATTTGTTTGGTACCAATTGGATGTACTTTGCTTATATATTGTGGGCAGCGGCACCAGAAGGCTTTACTTATCAAATGGCTTGGTTATGGATGGCAGTTCCGCTTCCAAAGGATATTATTCTATCCATTCTAGCAGGAGTATTTGCTTATCGATTAGAGTATTCTGTTTTAAGTCGGAGTACATTTAGAAAAATAAAACAATCAGCATAGGAGGAGAGAAGATGAACTGGAAACAACTCGCACAGCAGGTTATCGATGGAAGCGAAATAACGAATAATGAGGCACTTGCGATTTTGACAAGTTCAGACACTGAATTATTAACATTATTGAATGGAGCTTATTTGATTCGTCGGCATTATTTCGGGAATAAAGTTAAACTCAATATGATTGTGAATGCAAAATCAGGGTTATGTCCGGAAAACTGCGGCTATTGTGCACAATCTAGCATTTCGACGGCTCCGATTCAAAAATATAAAATGATGGATAAAGAGGCCATTTTAAAAGGCGCGGAACAAGCACATCGCTTGAATGCTGGTACATATTGTATTGTTGCTAGTGGACGAGGCCCAAGTGATAAAGAAATTGACCAGGTGGCATCAGCTGTAAAGGAAATAAAAGAAAAATACAACTTAAAAATTTGTGCTTGTTTAGGGTTGATACAGCCTGAACAAGCGGGAAAGCTAAAAGAGGCTGGCGTCGAGCGCTATAACCACAATTTAAACACATCTGAAAACCACCACGAAGCCATCACCACATCCCATACGTATGAAGACCGTATCAATACCGTACAATTGATTAAGGAAAAAGGAATCTCTCCTTGTTCCGGTGTCATTATTGGCATGAAAGAAACTATACAAGATGTCATTGATATGGCACGCAGTTTAAAAGCGTTAGATGCCGACTCTATCCCAGTTAATTTTTTGCATGCGATTGACGGAACGCCACTAGAAGGCACCAATGAGTTAAATCCGAGATATTGCTTAAAGGTTCTTGCTTTGATGCGTTATATCAATCCAACAAAAGAGATTCGGATTTCCGGTGGAAGAGAAGTTAATCTTCGGAGCCTTCAGCCTCTTGGTTTATACGCAGCGAACTCTATTTTTGTAGGCGACTATTTAACCACGGCTGGACAAGAAGAGTCTGCTGATCATCAAATGCTGAAGGACTTAGGATTTGAAATAGATTACGTGAAAGAATCTACCACAGTCAATTAATAAATGGAAGGAAGGAGAGGAGATAAGCATCCTCTCCTTTTGTTATGAGCTGGGGATTGTTTTTAATCTTAGTAAAAGGTTTTGTTTTAATCCTTATACGACGATTGTCACGCACTAGAAGTCTAGCGTTCCCAATTAAGGAAGAACAAGACGAAAAGGTAACGCAAGATAAGGCTAGTGTTATTAAGTCTTTTTAATTGGCTCTTTTCTCAAAAATTGTTGCTTTTTAAAGGAAATATAGAATAATTTAGCTATGATTCCATTCCAAATTTGCTTTCAAGAGGCGAAAAGAGCTTACAACTAAGTAGAAGCGCAGAGAAAGGCTTATTCCTCGTTAAAATCGGTTTTAGGATTTTACAACAAACTTTAAGAAAACAGCCTTTTAATTACACTAAATATGAGAAATACCCCTAGTATGGAAACAGGCTGACAAGTACGAAAGGGATTGACACATACTCCTATTCAAGCGGAAAATGACTCTAATGAAAGGTGGGATACTATGTGTGGTATGAGTTAACAGATAAAAAATCGGTCAAGAACTTGTTGAATCAGTATGATGGTTTTCATGATAGTTGTTTAAAAGAGATGATGATTCATACGAATAGTTTTGTGGATGAAGAATATCGAATGAGTGTTGAACCAACGTTTACCGCTTATTTATATTTTCAAAGTCAATGTGAATTACCAGCTTCTACGATTGAAATGAAATTTGAGGAAGTGATTGAGTGTCATTTGATGCCTCATACAAGATATTATGATGCTATCATTTTTGATGTGAAAATAGCATTTTTTGATGATGCTATTTATTGGGCGAATTCCGCGGATTTTTCTCCAGAGCAACCACACTATCAAAAAGGATTGTACTGGCTTTCAGCTAAGAAGGTGTATTGGCGACCGATTGAAGCTGTTTTGGGAAGTGAAAATAGATATATAGTGAGTGAATAGTCCACCTTTCTGTTTGCTAAGTAAGTAAACAAGACAAAGGCAGCATCCGTTAGACGCTGCCTATAAACTTTAATATTTATTTTCAATGACTTTTTCTTTCTCTTGAATCGGGTCAGGAATTTTTCCATCTTCTTTGACTTCAGTATTTGTAGGGAGGTTCTCCATTTGCTTTCCGAGTTGAGTTATTTCTGTGAAATTTCTTGCCATTGAACTGTTTTTAGGGTTGAAGGACTTGTCCATTTTGTTTTTCAACATTATCACCTCTAGTAACCTAATACCCTAATGGAAAGTAGCTAAACCTTTGGAAAACCATCAATTGTACTAGACAAACTAATAGTCTATGGTAAAATAATGCACAAGTGAATAAATCTTGCAGAGATTAGGTGCTATATTTTTAATAGCTTAAGAGGGAATTCGGTGTAAGACCGAAGCTGTTTCCGCAACTGTAATTGCTGATGAAATAAGGAATACCACTGTTTGTTTTGAAACAAATGGGAAGGCCTTAAAGTAAAGTGAAGCATAAGCCAGGAGACCTGCCTTTTCTTGATCGTATTATGCTCTTCGGAATAAAAGAGGATTGTACGGCAGCTCCATTTTTCCAATCTTTTCTACTGAAAAAGGGTTTCCGCCGTCCAATTGTTATGGACGGTTTTTTTACGCTCATTTTTACTGGATGAAGGAAAACACAGCTGTTGTTATTTTCATGTTTCCCGAAGAGTTGTTCTTTAAGATCATTCACAAAAATAATAAGGGGGCAAGAAATTGACAAAAAAAGACATGCGGTACTTGTGTTATCCATTTATGAGGGAAGCGGCTTCGACAGTTGATTATGAAATACGCACAGATTCACTTGCAACAAGGATTGGTGAGGCAGCATCCTTAACAAAGAAGATTCCCGTCGTTCAAAAGGATTTAATGGAACTCCTACCAATGGCTTACCATTTAAATGGGTCAGCAAGGGGGAAGGTAGCGATTAGTGAGGCAAATTTGAAGCGCTTAAGTGATAAGTATGATTTTTATGTATCAGAAGTTGAAGATCGGATTCAATCGTTTGTACTACCTCAAGGCAGCACAGCGGCTTGTGCACTTCATGTATGTCGCAGTGAAGCCAAAAAATCTGTCCGTGCTTTACATAAGGTAAGTTTAGAAAGAGATGTCCCTGAAATTCTTTTCGATTACGCTCATCTAATGGCCAATGTTTTATTTGTCATGGCTGTGTATGTAAATAAACAAGAAGGGATTAAGGAAATCCCATTCATTAGTAAATCGTATCCAAATTCATTTAAAGGAAAGAAGAGGAAGAGTGAAAATGAACAATAACAAATTGTGTAAATGGTTAGCTGGAATTTTTCTGTTATTATTTTTAGCCGGTTGTCAATCTAATGAAACAAGTTTGGAAGAGACTCCAAAAGCTACAGAAACCGAAGCTTATAGTGTGGTCGACGACCGTGGCAAGGAAATTCTTTTCGAAAAAACACCTGAAACTGTTGTATCCTTACAGCCAAGTAATACCGAAATACTTTTTGAAATCGGTGTGGGTGATAAAGTAATTGGTGTGACGGAATTTGATAATTTTCCTGAAGAAGTAAGTGAGATTGAAGTGGTTTCTGATACGGTAGTGTTTAATGCAGAAAGAATTATTGAATTGGATCCGGATGTTGTCATAGCTTATACGATTGGCGATGAAAATGCCATAACTCCGTTAGAAGAAGCGGGTATCCCAGTATTCGTGATTGAATCTGCGAGTGCTTTTGAGGATGTTTATAGTGATATCAAACAGATATCGAAAGTAATGGGGGTTGAAGAAACCGGAGAAGAGTTAGTGGCGAACATCCAGTCACGAATTGAAGATGTGAAAAAAACGGGAGAAGTTATAGAATCAGCGAAGAAAGTCTACCTTGAAATTAGTCCAGCTCCAGAAATTTTTACAACTGGAAAAAACACTTTTCAACAGGAAATACTCGACCATGCTGGTGTTGAAAATGTATTTTTAGATCAAGAAGGGTGGATAAAACTATCAGAAGAAGATGTGATTAAGCGAAACCCAGAGATTATCGCGACAACCGTGTATTATACAGAAGACCCACTTGCAGAAATTAAAGGGCGGAATGGTTGGAATGAAATCCAGGCCATTCAAAATGAACAAGTGTTTCAATTAGATGGTGATATTTTATCTCGTCCAGGCCCTAGAATTGCTGAAGCGGTCGAAATGGTAGCAGAAATGGCTTATCCAGAGCTCTATAAATAAGGCTGTTTTTATAAGGCTATTTTCGTAAAGTTTGTTGTTAAAATCCTAAAGCCGATTTTACGTGAAATAAGTTTTTATCTGCGTTACTACTTAGTTTATAAGCTCTTTTCTCATCTTATAAACATCTTTGGAATGGAATCATAGATAAATTATTCTTTATTTCCTTTAAAAAGCAACAATCTTTGAGAAAAAGAGCCTTAATTAAGACGAAAGGGACTGGCCATTTTGTCAGTCCCTTGATTGTTCCAAGGCTTTGCTCGCTAAAAATAATCCAACTGCTTTATTGCGTTCCCAAATATCAGGAAACTCTTGGAGAGGAAGGCTATTATCTTCAATCAACTCACCAATCTCAATGGTGACGCCCGGTTTTTTGAATTCCTGAACAAACCAATCTGTATAACCACCTCCTTGTTGATGAGAGGAAGGCTCTTTTAATGGATAGTTTGTAATAGTTGAAAGTGGTTGAGCGATCTTATAAATATCTTTTGCATACTCAGTGGTATGAGTCAGCCCCCATTGATGATATCCCCAAAATAAAACATTCCCACTTGAATGATAAGCTACTGCGATCTCCGGTTTGACTTGATAGGTAAAATGAAAAAGTGCGAGTACTTCTTTTGCTTCGAGGGGATAGTTCCCTTTGAATAATTTGTAACATGGTTTTAGGGTCACTCTTTTTAGCTGATCCCAATTAGCTGGATATTGGCGATTTAGATCAATGCCTTGTAAATTGGCTTTCCATCTTTTGAAATCCTTCGAGCCTTCATTCATTTCTAGTAAATGTGCATGCATCTTTTCGGGAAAAGAGTGTATGCCTAATTGTTGTAATGTAACTCCATCAGGATTCAGCATAGGTACGAACCAAATCGATACTTCCTCTAGTAAATGAGGGGAAAAGCCTGCTACATTTTCCTTATTTGTAATTGCCTCTGCATAGGTTTCTATCATTTTCATCAGCAGTATGCTTGTCATCCACTCACGACCATGATGGGCTCCATGTAATAAGATCGATGTTTCTCCAGTTCCCAACCGAATGGCCAAGATGTCTCTACCGAAAGGCGTGGTTCCAATTGATTGGGTCTTAATCCATTCTGGGTATTCGTAGGCAAGTTCCATGGCATCTTGTAGGAGTTTATTATAAGAATATACTTCAGAAGGATTAATAATTTGAGCTGTACTATTTGTAGGATGAAGGAAAAAACATAGGCATAAAACAACAAGAATAAATTTCATACATAGCTTCCTTTTTACGTAATGTCACTTTATTTATGGCTCTTTTCTCAGTGGGAAATAAATAGGTGTTAAAGGCAAAAGGGCTTTGATAGTATAGTTGTGCCCCCTTATAATGAATCCTATCATTTCTTAGTTTTGTTAGAAGGAGCAGTAAAAATGCATTCAATCAGACTCCATATCGTAACTTGGATCAGTAATTGAATATGGTTAAAAGCTCTGTAGGTGATAACAGAATACAAGGGATAAGACTGTTCTTTTTTACCATCCTCATGGTTTATTCAAACTAAAGGAAAAGACAGTACGGCAATGTTTTCTATTTTCACATACTAATTTTTGATAATCTGAGTAATTCCTTTCTTTCAAAGCAAATAGCTTAAAGATGGCTTTATCCACTTATTCTTTTCACATGCGCTTGGTCTGTAAATTTTTATTATTCGAAAAGGAGGAAAAGCATCATGCAGTTTTTACTCTTTTATTGATAAAAACAAGGTTAACTAATAAGCGATTGATAGAAGGTCGTGAAAACATGAATACAACAGAATATCGTTTGGAAAATTGGAAAAGGAACATCATCCTTTTTTTAAGTAGTCAGACGGTTTCCTTGTTTGGGGCGTCTTTGGTTCAATATGCGATGATGTGGTATGTCATGCTTCAAACAGAGTCTGGAATGATGATGACTTTGTACATTATTTGTGGATTTATTCCTACCTTCCTGTATCACCAGTAGCTGGTGTTTGGGCAGATCGGTATAACCGCATAAAATTGATTGTGATTGCTGATGGGATGATTGCGTTATCAACGCTCATTCTCGCGATTGTTTTCATGATGGGATATGAGGAAATTTGGTTGCTATTTTTGATGGCAGGTATACGTGCCCTTGGACATCGGAACAGGGTTGCTCATGTTTGTCCTCTCGTTCTTCTTAGGGATAAACAAAATCCTTTAGAAACAGGTAAACCAGTTGTTCAAGAACAAACAAAATAGGAATGACTAGCCGGTTCAGTTTAGTAGTTGGCTCTTTTAAAACTAGGTAAGTCATATACTTCAAAAGACGAGTTTTCAGTTACTAGGATGGAGTACAAGCACATAAAGTAAGTGGAGCATAAATTAGAAGGAATCGAATAGAAAGGGGGATTAGATGTGTCTAAGAAGCATAGGGAAACGGATACAAAAATGAGATTTGAAAAAGAGTTCAAGGCTAGATTTCCATTCAATACAAAATTGCGATGTAAAATGAAGTTTTCATTCGACAGGAATTAACACTAAAAGAACCTCTTCTATTAGGGGCATGCGTTTCAAGCCCCTATTGTTACATAAAATAGAACCAAACAGTTGTTTATTACGGTTGGGCGGTTACATCGAAGCTTCCAAAGACAGTGCTAAACAGTTGAACTTTTAATGCCAGATTCTTTGATTTAACCTTTTCAGATTATTCTGTTATTATAAAAAGGAGATATGTAAATAAAAGGTAAGGGAGTTTTGGCAAAAGTGACAACACTTGCTGGTCAGATGAATAGCGTTGAGAGTGTTTTAAGCAAGGCGGAAAAAAGAAAGCTCTTGTTTTTAATATGCTCCGTTTTGTTATTTTCCGTTATGAACGGAACGATGTTTATGATAGCTGTTCCAAATATCGCGAAGTCGTTTTCACTTATGCCTTCGCAGGTAAGTTGGGTTGTAACGGGATATATCATCCTTTACGCCATCGGTGCGCTAATGTATGGGAAATTAGCGGATTTTTACCCTTTAAAAACATTGTTGACGTTGGGCTTATGCTTATTCGCAACAGGTTCCATTCTGGGGTTTTTTGCTCCGAATTATTTAACGGTCATCTTCGCAAGATTAGTTCAAGCATCCGGAGCATCGTCGATTGTCGCACTCGTTTTTATTGTTCCCACGCGGTATTTTCCAGAAGAACGCGGGAGGGTTTTGGGGATTGTTTCCAGTACAATGGCTTTTGCCTCCGGTATTGGTCCGGTATTAGGTGGATTTATTGCCGGGGCCTTAAACTGGCAATTTTTATTTTTAATTTCTGTTTTTGTTTTGTTAACGATCCCATTTTTTCAAATGTGGATGCCGAAAGAGGAGAAGAAAGAGGGGAAAGTCGATATTCTCGGTGCGATGCTGATTGCTTGTGCCTCCGCGTCACTCATTTTAGTTATTACAACCTTTGTGTGGGAGTACTTCGTCTCTAGTCTGATTTTTTTGCTACTATTTCTTTGGAGAATTCATCATCATCCTGAGCCGTTTATCCATCCTGACTTGTTTAAAAATATTCCTTTTCGAACCACGATTATTTCATTTTTCTTTGCAATTATGACGATGTTTGGCATGATGTTTATGTTGCCGCTTTTGTTAAGTGAAGTAAATGGGTTAAATACGCTCTTGATTGGTCTTACCCTGTTTCCGGGTGCAATGGCGGCTGCTTATACGGGCAAATGGGCAGGCATTCTAAATGATTTATGGGGTAGTCAGCAGGTAATTTTTTTAGCGTTTAGCTTAATGGCGTTAGGTTTTTTTCTTTTATCTACCTTTATTGGAACAGCAGCTTGGGTCATTAGTATAATTGTTATTATTAGTTATATTGCATTTCCCTTTATTCAGACGGGGACGGCTAGCTTAATTTCGTCCACATTGCCTAGTCATGTACTTGGTGTGGGCATGGGGATTTATAATTTAACCAATTTTATGGCGGGGGCATTTGGTAGTGCGATCATTGGGAGAATATTAGATTATCAGACGGAAATTAAGCTGAACCCCCTTACATTTGCTCAATTTG
>Ga0182742_1005812_pt1 | contig 10183 bp, 9 predicted proteins | sample eDN5th37CBELigMG_FD_128880 | JGI IMG/M metagenome (GOLD analysis project Ga0182742, IMG submission 128880) | Enriched Miracle-Growth compost microbial communities from Emeryville, California, USA - eDNA 5th pass 37_C BE-Lig MG (version 2)... ... | reverse complement strand
TTCAAGTTATGGGTCCGGTTGTTGACGTAAAGTTCGAAAGCGGTCATCTACCACAGATCTATAATGCACTTAAAATTGTAAACAACGCGCAGAGCGAATCTGAAGTTGATATCAACTTAACCCTTGAAGTTGCCCTTCACTTAGGTGACGATACAGTTCGTACCATCGCAATGGCTTCTACTGACGGATTAACTCGTGGAATCGAAGTAGAAGACACTGGTGCTGCTATCTCTGTACCAGTTGGTGATGTAACACTTGGACGTGTATTTAACGTACTTGGTGAGGCAATCGACTTAAACGAGGATATTCCTGCAAGTGCTCGTCGCGACTCTATTCACAGAGAAGCACCGAAATTCGAGCAACTTTCTACACAAGTAGAAATTCTTGAAACTGGTATCAAAGTAGTAGACTTACTTGCTCCATATATTAAAGGTGGAAAAATCGGTCTATTCGGTGGTGCTGGTGTAGGTAAAACAGTTCTTATCCAGGAGCTAATCAACAACATCGCTCAAGAGCACGGTGGTATCTCCGTATTCGCAGGTGTTGGTGAGCGTACACGTGAAGGTAATGACCTTTACCACGAAATGACTGACTCTGGAGTTATTAAGAAAACAGCGATGGTATTCGGACAAATGAACGAGCCGCCTGGAGCACGTATGCGTGTTGCTCTAACGGGTCTGACAATGGCTGAATTCTTCCGTGATGATCAAGGACAAGACGTTCTTTTCTTCATGGATAACATCTTCCGTTTCACACAAGCAGGTTCTGAGGTTTCTGCCCTATTAGGCCGTATGCCATCAGCGGTAGGTTACCAACCAACTCTTGCTACTGAAATGGGTCGACTGCAAGAACGTATCACATCTACTAACGTAGGTTCTGTTACATCTATCCAAGCGATTTATGTACCTGCCGATGACTATACGGATCCGGCTCCAGCTACAACATTCGCTCACTTAGATGCGACAACTAACCTTGAGCGTAAGCTTTCTGAGATGGGTATCTACCCTGCGGTGGATCCGCTTGCTTCGACTTCACGTGCATTGTCACCTGAAATCGTTGGAGAAGAGCACTACTCAGTAGCTCGTCAAGTACAATCAACATTACAACGTTATAAAGAACTTCAAGATATCATCGCAATCTTAGGTATGGATGAGCTATCTGACGAAGATAAGCTTATCGTAGGTCGTGCGCGTCGTATCCAGTTCTTCTTATCACAAAACTTCCACGTGGCTGAACAGTTCACGGGACAACCAGGTTCTTACGTTCCTGTTAAAGAAACGGTGAAAGGCTTCAAGGAAATCCTAGAAGGTAAGTATGACCATCTTCCAGAAGATGCATTCCGTCTTGTAGGTAGAATTGAAGAAGTAATCGAATCAGCAAAGAAAATGGGCGTAGAGGTCTAAATTAGGACCAGGAGGGTAAAAAATGAAGACGATTAAAGTCAGTGTTGTTACTCCCGATGGCCCGGTGTATGAATCAGATGTGGAAATGGTAAGCACCAAAGCTCAAAGTGGTGAGTTAGGTATTTTACCAGGACATATTCCAATGGTCGCACCGTTACAAATTGGATCTGTTCGTTTGAAAAACGGCGGCAAAACAGAATACGTAGCAGTAAGTGGCGGTCTTTTAGAAGTGCGCCCTGACCAAGTATCCATCTTGGCTCAATCTGCGGAAGTATCTGATAGCATCGACGTCGAACGCGCACTACGTGCAAAAGAGCGTGCTGAAGAACGCCTGCGCGAGCAGCAGCGTTCAAACGTAGACTTCAAGCGTGCCGAAATGGCATTGCAACGTGCCATCAACCGTATCTCTGTTTCAGAGAAGCGATAAAACAATTAATCAAGCAACCCCCTTTGGCGACTCTTAGTCAGATCGTCGGAGGGGGTTTTTTTATGTTTATATTTTGGTGGAACGGGGAAAAAGAGGGTGTTAGGTTCCCGTGAGTGAGAGGAGAGCTGTGTGATGGTAATCAAAATGGTAGTTAGGTTCCCGTGAGTGGGGGAAAAACAGGATGTCGGTAATCAAAGTGGTAGTTAGGTTCCCGTGAGTGGGGAAAAAACTGTGTGACGGTAACCAAAGTCGTAGTTAGGTTCCCGTGAGTGAGGAAAAAGCAGTGTTGCGGTAACCAAAGTGGAGGTTAGGTTCCCGTGAGCGAGGAAAAAACTGTGAGACGGTAACCAGAGTGGGTGTTAGGTTCCCGTGAGCGAGGGAAAAGCAGTGTGACGGTAATCAAAGTCAGGCTTTAGTGCCCGTAGAGCTGGAAAAAAGCTCGCATGGTAACTGAATCAAACAAAGACAACCAAGAACACCTCAATGATCTACTAATCCTCCAAAAATAATAATATTTTCATATTTCATTGACTATTCTCACAGACAAACACCGCTTTTTACCATTTAATAGAATAAAGATTATTATTTCACATACTATATCCTCGAGGGACAAGAAACATTTTTTCAGAAATTCCAATAAAAGTCTTTGGCTTGTCGACACAAATTTGTAACAGTGTTATAATGAATTCGGTTACATATTTAAATGTTTAGAAAATTATAAGACATTGGAGGGGATGGACATGGAGCTTTTAAATGTATATCAGAATAACTATCTGATTGTCTTTGTGTTTCTATGTCTAGGTGTTTTATTACCTGTGGTTGCGCTGTTTCTGGGGAAACTATTGCGTCCGTATAAGCCTTATGATGCGAAGTACACCACATACGAAAGCGGAATTGAACCATTTCACGATTCAAGAGTGCAGTTCAATGTCCGCTATTATATTTTTGCTCTAATGTTTGTAATCTTTGATGTTGAAACCGTGTTTCTTTACCCATGGGCAGTAGCTTATGAGAAACTCGGTATCTTTGCATTGATTGAAATGCTTATTTTCGTATTAATGCTGCTTGTAGGACTTGTCTACGCTTGGAAGAAGAAGGTGTTAAAATGGACTTAAAATTGGAAAACATCTCACCAGAAGAATTAGAAGAGTTAAAGAGAAATGTATTTTTAACAACACTAGAACAAATTAAAGCATGGGCACGAAGCAATTCATTGTGGCCAATGACATTCGGGCTTGCTTGTTGTGCGATCGAAATGATGGGCGTAGGTTCTTCACACTATGACCTTGACCGATTCGGATCGTTTTTTCGTACGTCTCCACGTCAGTCAGATGTCATGATTGTGTCGGGTACGGTTACGAAGAAAATGGCGCCAATTGTCCGTCGACTTTACGATCAAATGCCAGAGCCTAAGTGGGTAATTGCGATGGGCTCATGCGCTACAGCAGGTGGACCTTATGTAAAGTCGTATTCAGTCGTGAAGGGTGTCGATCAAATCGTACCTGTCGATGTGTATATTCCAGGCTGCCCTCCTAACCCAGCAGCACTTATTTACGGAATTAATAAATTGAAGGAAAAAATTCGATATGAGGCTAAGACTGGGAAGAGGGTGATCTAATCCATGAGTGGGGAAAAGGACCTGGAACAGTTAAAGAAGGAAGCTGCGGAAAAAGCAAAAGCGGCCGCACTTGCAAAAATGAAAGCGAAGGAAGCTTCAACAGAAGCAGCCACTGATAAGCCGATGACAGATGAGGAAAAAGCCAAAGCAAAGGCTGCCGCTGCTGCAAAGGCCAAAGCAGCCGCATTAGCGAAAATGAAGGAAAAAGAGCAAGTCGAAGAAGAACCGTCTAGCTCTGATGACACAGATATAGCTAAACAAAAAGCCGCAGCTGCCGCGAAAGCAAAAGCCGCAGCAGCAGCCAAAGCAAAAGCGGCCGCACTAGCAAAACAGCAAGGTGGGGCAGAAGAAGCGCCAGCGGGAGACGACGAAAAGGCAAAAGCCATTGCCGCCGCGAAAGCAAAAGCCGCAGCAGCAGCCAAAGCAAAAGCGGCCGCACTAGTAAAACAGCAAGGTGGGGCAGAAGAAGCACCAGCGGGAGATGACGAAAAGGCAAAAGCCATCGCCGCTGCGAAAGCGAAAGCCGCAGCAGCAGCAAAAGCAAAGGCCGCTGCACTAGCGAAACAGCAGGGCGGAGCAGAAGGTACTTCAGCAGGTGATGACGAAAAGGCGAAAGCGATCGCAGCCGCAAAGGCAAAAGCCGCAGCGGCAGCCAAAGCGAAAGCTGCCGCACAAGGCGGAACCGCTGGAGATGATGAAAAGGCGAAGGCGATTGCTGCCGCAAAAGCCAAAGCTGCAGCTGCAGCCGCTGCAAGAGCCAAGGCAAAGCCTGCGGAAGAAGAGGCTCCAGAAGAACTGGTCCCTTCACCAAACCAACCGTATTTGGATAAATACGTGAAGGTCATTGAAGAGCATCTGGGCAAGGATGTATTGGAAGACTTCTATATTAATAATCTGTCGAAGGACGTGCCAACTTTGGTGGCAAAGCCGGAAAACTATTATAGAATTGCTGAGTTCCTTCGCTACAATGAGCAGCTTGGCTTTAATTATTTATCAGAGTTTCATGGGGGAGATTTTGAGACGCACATGGAAGTGTATGCTCATCTTTACTCATATAATAACAGGCAATCCGTTGCGTTAAAGGTGAAGATTGATCGCGAGAAACCTGAGGTAGAGTCGCTTTCGAAGCTTTGGGCAGGTGCCAACTGGCCGGAGTGCGAAACATATGACTTACTAGGAATTCAGTTTAAAAATCATCCGAACTTATACCGAATTATGCTCGGTGATGATTGGATTGGTCACCCTCTACGCAAAGACTATGAACCATACGATGTGGAGGTGTAACGAGTGCTTCGAACGGAAGAAATGCTTTTAAACGTAGGTCCTCAGCATCCAAGTACGCATGGTGTATTCCGACTGGTGTTGAAAATTGATGGAGAAATCATCAAGGAAGCAAAGCCAGTTATTGGGTACTTACACCGTGGAACGGAAAAATTAGCTGAGAATCTACAATACACTCAAATCATTCCTTACACAGACAGACTCGATTATTTAGCAGCAATGACAAACAACTATGTGCTCTGTCATGCAGTTGAAACGATGATGGATTTAAAGATTCCAGATCGAGCGGAATACCTCCGTGTTATCGCGATGGAGCTTGGTCGTGTTGCTAGTCATCTCGTTTGGTGGGGTACATACTTATTGGATATCGGGGCGGTAAGTCCGTTTCTATACGCATTCCGTGAGCGTGAAATGATTATTAATATGTTAAATGAATTATCCGGTGCACGTCTTACCTTTAACTACATGCGGGTAGGTGGCGTAAAGTGGGATGCACCTGAGGGCTGGATTGAAAAAGTGGATGAGTTTATCCCATATATGCGTGAACAGCTGAAGGGCTATCATGACCTCGTGACGGGGAATGAAATTTTCATGAACCGAGTGAAGGGTGTGGGTCGCTACACGAAAGAAGATGCGATTAACTACTCATTAAGTGGAGCTAACCTAAGATGTACGGGAGTCAAATGGGATCTTCGTAAAGATGAGCCGTATTCGATTTATGACCGATTTGACTTTGATGTTCCTGTTCAAGAGGGTGGAGACGCTTGGGCAAGATACCATGTTCGTCTAGCGGAGCTTGAGGAATCTTTGAAAATCTTAGAACAAGCGGTCGAGCAGTTCCCGAAAGAAGGGGAGATCCTCGCGAAAGTTCCGAAGATTATTAAAGCGCCAAAGGGCGAAGCTTACGTTCGTATCGAGTCACCTCGTGGAGAAATTGGATGTTACATCGCGAGTGATGGAAAAAAAGAGCCGTACCGCTTGAAGTTTAGAAGACCTTCTTTTTACAATTTGCAAATCCTTCCGAAGCTATTGGAGGGAGAAAATATAGCAAACTTAATCGCGATTTTAGGTGCAATTGATATTGTCCTAGGGGAGGTTGATGGCTAATGGTAGAGGAACTGCTGCAATCACAACCAGGACTCTTAAACTTTGGGATTTTCTTTTTACTAGCAACGGTTCTATTATTAGTGGTTTTAGGATTTGTTACGTATGCGATTTTAGCAGAAAGAAAAGTCATGGGTTTCATGCAGCTTCGTCAAGGACCGAATCAGGTAGGAGGCCGCTGGGGGCTTTTACAAACGGTAGCTGACGTATTAAAGCTTCTATTAAAAGAAGATACGATACCGAAGCTAGCAGACCGCCCGCTTTTTATCCTTGCACCTGTCATTGCGTTTGCACCGGCATTTATGGTGCTAGCAACGATTCCGTTAACCGATCACCTTCAGTTTGCTGATATTGGTGTTGGGTTATTGTACTATATCGCTATCTCAGGTTTAACAACCGTGGGAGTGGTAACAGGTGGATGGGCATCAAATAATAAGTACGCACTACTTGGTGGGATGCGTGCAGCAGCCCAAATGATTTCCTACGAAATCCCACTCGTGATGTCGGTAATTGGAGTCATCCTTTTTGCAGGCAGCTTGAATTTAAACGATATCATCGCCGCTCAAGATGAGCAAGGCTGGTTCATTATTTGGCAACCGATTGCGTTTCTTGTATTTATCATCGCATCCGTTGCTGAATTAAACCGTACACCGTTTGACTTACCAGAAGCCGAATCCGAACTAGTAGCCGGATTCCACGTTGAGTACTCAGGCTTCCGTTGGGCATTTTTCATGCTCGCGGAATATGTTTACCTATTCGCAATGGCATCACTAACAACCGTACTATTTCTAGGAGGATGGCTACCACCATTCGACTTCTTAGGATTCATCCCAGGAGCCGTATGGTTCGCCCTAAAATTCAGCGTCGTCATCTTCTTCCTAGTCTGGATCCGAGTCACCTTCCCACGCCTAAGAGCAGACCAACTAATGGAATTCGGATGGAAGGTACTATTACCAGTAGCCTTGGCGAACATTTTCTTAACTGCATTGGTTAAAGAATTGTTGAAGCTTTTTTAAGACAGAAACTCTGTTGTGATAACGTGTTGATTGGAGCGGAGGGCGCTTGACTCCTTGGGGATCAGCGTCACAGGCGAGACCCCGCAGGAGCGAAAGCGACGAGGAGGCTCGTCGGACGCCCCCAGGAAAGCAAGCGCCCGGAGCGGAAATCAACACCCCAGTTTAACAGACACATTAAGGAGCTGTTTCGCCTGAAGGAGCCTTTGTTGCAAAGCAACACCAGCGAACGGAAGGTGAAATAGATCCTTTACCTAAACAAAGCCTACTTACTAGAGAGGGTGAGTCAACGTGCTTGGATTAGCAAAAGGGTTAGCCTATACACTCAAGAACCTAGCAAGAGAAAAAGTAACCTACGATTATCCAAATGAGCCGCTGCCACTTCCGGACCGGTTCCGTGGGATACAGAAGTTTTACCCCGAGAAATGTATCGTCTGTAATCAGTGTGCAGCCATTTGTCCAACCGATTGCATTCAATTGACCGGGAAAAAACACCCTGACCCTACGAAAAAAGGAAAAATCATTGATACGTATGATATCAATTTCGAAATCTGTATCCTATGTGATCTTTGTACGGAGGTATGTCCGACAGAGGCCATCATTATGACAAATAATTTTGAGCTCGCGGAATATAGCCGTGATGAGCTCTTTAAAAACCTAGAATGGTTAGATGAGAACGATGAAAATATTCGGAAGGTGAATAAAGCATGACAGTTACGGGTGAATTAATCGCATTTATGTCGCTAGCGCTCGTTGCGGTCATTGGCGGCGTTCTGTTATTGAATTTGACGAAGGTTGTTCATATGATCGTAGCTCTTGTGTTCACCTTTGTGAGCATTGCGGGAATTTACGTGATGCTCTCTGCTGAATTTGTCGCAGCGGTTCAAATCCTAATCTACTCAGGCGCCATTACCATCATTATGCTATTTGGGATTATGCTTACCCGTCATAATGATACGAGCGAACCAGAGGAAGGTTGGATTCGAAAGACTCTCCTTTTTATCGGTGTCCTCGGTTTTGCGGTTGTGATGTATATCGGGGTGTATGACTTAGATTTGGCTTCTGTACCAAACACACTTCATGAAAATAATACCGAGCAAATTGGTGTGGCGCTTTATTCAAAGTATGTTATTCCATTTGAAATCACATCTGTCATTTTGTTGGTTGCATTGATCGGAGCGATTGTGTTAGCGAAAAAAGATGATGAAAAGGAGGCGAATAAGGAATGAGCTCAGTTCCCGTTTCAGCCTACCTCACGCTTGCGTTAATTCTGTTTTGTATCGGATTGTACGGTGCATTAACGAAGCGAAATACAGTGATCGTATTAATTTCCATTGAATTGATGCTAAACGCAGTCAATATTAACCTGGTTGCCTTTAGTAAGTACGGAGCGAATCCAGGGATTACGGGTCAAGTGTTTGCATTATTTTCAATCGCTGTGGCTGCAGCGGAGGCAGCCGTTGGGTTGGCGATCTTAATTGCCCTTTACCGTAATCGAAAAACCGTTAATATGGATGAAATGAACACCTTAAAGCATTAGAAAAATATGACTCGCTTATTTACAGCGGGCCTCAATCAAACGCGCAACATAAAAAAACCGGTGCGCGTTCTAAAAGGGGATTGTGATATTGATGGAAAATGCATGGATCATACCGCTTTTCCCGCTACTATCATTTTTGTTCCTTCTTCTGTTCGGAAAAAAGCTAAAGGAAAACAGCGCCTTTGTTGGTATCCTGCTAGTGGGTGTTTCGTTTGTTTATTCGCTCATCGTCTTATTTGAGCGGTTCACACAACCGACCTACAAAGCAGAAGGCACATGGCTTTCGATAGGAGATGTTCAACTAACAGCGGGTTTTGAAGTAAACCAGTTAAATGCGCTAATGCTCGTCATCGTATCTCTTGTTAGTTTGCTTGTACATACGTATTCAAAGGGGTATATGCATGACGATGAACGCTTTCATGTGTTTTACGCGTATTTAGGATTATTTACGTTTGCAATGCTTGGATTAGTAATATCGCCCAACCTATTACAAACGTATATTTTCTGGGAATTAGTCGGCGTTGGCTCTTTCCTATTAATCGGTTTCTACTTTTTTAAGGAAGACGCCAAAAAGGCTGCAAAAAAAGCCTTTATCATGACCCGTATTGGGGATGTGGGCCTTTTTATCGGGATGATTCTATTATTCTGGCAGGTAGGAAGCTTTGAATATGATGAGATTTTTGCTGCGGTAGAGGCGGGCTCGATTTCTGCAGGCATGATCACATTAACGGCGATCCTGATCTTCATTGGTGCCGTTGGGAAATCAGGTCAATTCCCGCTTCACACTTGGTTACCGGATGCGATGGAAGGTCCGACACCTGTGTCAGCATTAATCCACGCGGCAACGATGGTTGCGGCAGGGGTATATTTAGTAGCAGCTTTGTTCCCGCTCTTCACCGCGAGTGAAACCGCGTTAATGACAGTAGCAGTGGTGGGGGCGATTACCGCGATCTTTGCGGCTAGTATCGGCTTAGTTCAAACCGATATCAAAAGAGTCCTTGCATACTCTACAGTATCTCAGCTTGGTTATATGATGTTAGCACTTGGGTCAGCTGGATATGTGGCTGGGGTATTCCACCTGATGACACACGCGTTTTTCAAAGCGTTATTATTCTTAGCAGCAGGTAGTGTTATCCATGCCGTTCATACGCAGAACATTGAAGAGATGGGTGGCTTATGGAAAAAGCTTCGCGTCACGGGTCCATTATTTTTAGTGGGGACATTGGCGATAAGTGGAGTTCCATTATTCTCAGGGTTCTTTAGTAAAGATGAAATCTTAATTTCTGCTTGGGTTCATGGAAACACGGCATTATTTTGGTTAGCTGTAATTGCAGCCTTCTTTACGGCTTTTTATATGTTCCGATTATTCTTCCTCGTCTTTACAGGTGAGGCTAGAAAAGAAATCAAGCAGGTACACGAGTCTCCTGCAGTAATGACACTTCCAATGGTTGTGCTTGGAGTACTAGCAGTGGTTGCTGGTTATGTGAACACACCTTGGTTTGGGACATTTTTAGGAGATTGGTTAGTGGAAGGCAATGAAGCGCTTGGCCATGGTCACGTCGAAGGTCCAGTGTGGATCATGATTGTGGCAACACTTGTGTCACTTGCGGGAATTTTCCTTGCTTACCTTATGTATGGGAAAAAGTCTCTGTCACGCGATTGGTTATCCAGCCGTGCACCAGTGACGTACAGTGTTTTATACAACAAATACTTTATAGATGAATTTTACGAGTTAACGATTGTGAAGTTAACCAAGTTCTTTAGCTTGTTCCTCAAGTATATTGAAGTGTTTATTGT
>Ga0182742_1005810_pt1 | contig 10185 bp, 10 predicted proteins | sample eDN5th37CBELigMG_FD_128880 | JGI IMG/M metagenome (GOLD analysis project Ga0182742, IMG submission 128880) | Enriched Miracle-Growth compost microbial communities from Emeryville, California, USA - eDNA 5th pass 37_C BE-Lig MG (version 2)... ... | reverse complement strand
GCATCTCGGTCATGCGAATGTACTTCTTCCGGTTAGGGCGCGCGCCATGACACAAGCTGCGGCGGGGCGGAACCCCGCGGGCGCGAAACAGCACTCCAGGAGAGTTCGCTAGCTGCCGGGAACAAGGCCGCTGGTCAGCCATAGTTGTGCCGGAACGACACAGTATGCTGCATTGCAAAAATTTCATTTGAGTTGCAGGCCGCCTACGGACAATTGCGTAACGGCAAGAAGCGAGACCTCCGGATCGTTGAGACGGAGAATGGATATGAAGACGGTCAAGACGGCAATGGCCTCGCTGGCACTGGCGACTTTCTTGATGGGGCAGTCCGCTTACGCGGCGACCCGCTCCTTCGATTCGCTGCCCTCCAGCGGCGTGCAGGCGCCTGCGTCGATCGAGCGTGCCAGCGCGACATTCGGCGCTGGCGAGCAGCTCGGCAAGGATGCGGATGGCTTGAGCCTGATCATCCTGCTGTTCGGTTCGGCGGCCGCCTTCGTAGCCTTCCTCGAGGCGGTTGGCGCGATCAACATCATCGGTGACGATGACAGCCCGGGTGGCTGAGGCTGCGCCAGGCAAACAGAACAGGTGACATGGGCCCGCTGATCGCGGGCCTTTGTTTTTGAGCCTGCCGAATCACCTGATCGGGTTAGCGGGACGAAGGCATTGAGACTGACGTTGCAGAACGACGCGTCGGCACATGCGCTGATCGCAGCGGCATTTCTCGCTGCTGCCATCCTGCTCGGCGGAGGCGGGAACTCCAGCCCTGGGGCCGAAATGATGGTTCAGCTCCTATGCGCCGGAGCGGCCCTTGCCTGGCTCTGGGCTCCTTCCCCGAATGACGGCATCCCCCGTCCGACTGACCGGTTCGCCTGGGTGCTGTGCGCGCTCGTCCTCGCTTTGCCCCTGCTGCAGCTAATCCCGCTCCCCCCCGCCATCTGGACCGCTGCGCCCGGTCAGGAGAGCCGAGTCGCGGCGCTCTCGTTGGTAGGGGCGGCCGATAGCTGGCAACCGCTGTCGCAATCGCCACCCCGCACGCTTGCGAGTCTCCTCGCAATGGTACCGGCACTCTTTGTCTTTCTGGCAACGGCATCACTCCCCGCCCGCCAGCGGCTTCTGATCGTGGCGGCCATTGCAGCGATAGTGCTTGCCTCGGCGCTTTTCGGCGCAGCCCAGCTCTCTCTCGGAAGCGCGGCACCCTATTTCTACACGGAGAGCCATCGTCCTTATCTGTTGGGCTTTCAGGCGAACAGGAACGCGCAGGCTGACGTCCTGCTGATCGGCGCGCTCGCTGCGGCCTTCTGCCTGATGCCGTCTCTTGCCGACCGAACCCCAGTGGATGGGGGAAAGCGCCGCAGAGGCCTCATAGCGAGCCCTCGATCTGCAGCGATTCTGCTCTCGGCTCTTCTCTTCCTTCTGGTTCTCGCGGTCATCCTGACGGGGTCTCGAGCAGGAATTGCGCTACTTGCTCCCACGCTGCTCGCGATCTGGTTCATGTTGCGGCCGGCCATGGTCAATCTCGGCCTGTTTCGTTGGGCACCCGCCGCCATCGCCGCGCTCCTCCTGCTGGCTGTCGGCCTGCTGGCTCTACAGGGTAGCAACACGGCGCTTGGCCGCGTGGCCCAGCGCTTCGCCTTTGAGGGCGATTTCCGCACCGAACTGTGGGAGGATACGCGCTTCGCCATTGAGCAGACCTGGCCACTCGGCGTCGGCCTGGGGGGGTTCCAGCCCGCCATGATGGCGGCGGAGCGGCTGGAAGTGGTGGACCAGACAAGGCCGGTCCGGGCGCACAACGACTATCTTGAGCTGACCCTGGAAGGTGGCCTTCCGGCCATCGTCCTGTTGTGTCTTATTGCGGCACTACTCGGCTGGCGCGCGCTCCGCATGTGGCAGCGAAACCCCCGCGAACGACCGACAATTGTCTTGTCGTTCACCATCTTATTCATCGTGGGCGCACACTCGCTCGTTGATTATCCTCTTCGTTCCATGGCATTGGCCTGCCTGACAGGGGCAGGTGCGGGGTTGCTGATGGCCGCACCTCGCCTTGAGGGTGCGTCGCCCACAATGACAGCGCGGCGCAAACTGATTGGGGACCAAGCTTGAGATTCTGGAATCCACGCGCGCTTGCGGCTCTCGTCGGCTCATTGGTGCTGGCGGCTTGCCAGCCCACACTCAAGTCCGACCTGCCCACAGCTCCGGCGGCCTATCAGGTCCTTGAAGAGGCAGCATCACCTGAGGGCGCCCCTTACCTCATTCAGCCGGGAGACCGGGTCTCCATCAGCATCTATCAGGAACAGGAACTCAGCCAGCCTGACATCTTCATCGACGAAGCAGGCAAGATCAATCTGCCGCTGATCGGAGAGGTTCAGGCATCCGGCCGCACACCGGCCGAACTCGCGAGGGCCATCGAACAGGCTTATGGCACCCGGTACCTGCGCAATCCGCAGGCAAGTGTCGCCCTTCGCGCATTGCGCCCGCGCACCTTCACGGTGGAAGGGCAGGTCAATGAGCCTGGCGTGTTCGAGTACCAGCCAGGATTCACGCTGCTCAGCGCGATGGCTCGGGCGGGCAGCCCCTCGAACGACGCCAAGCTGGACGAGGTGCTGGTGTTTCGCACCATCAACGGCCAGCGCGCGGGCGCCCGCTTCGATCTGACAGAAATCCGTGCAGGGCGCTTGGACGATCCGCAATTGCAGCCCGGCGACAAGATCGTCGTGGGCTATTCGGCTCTGCGCGGCCTGTGGCGGGATATCCTGACGAGCTCCCCGCTGCTGGCTGTCTTCACTCAGTTCTGATGTGAGCGAGAAAACCTTGGACGCGACCACCACCTCCTACGCCGTCGAGAGCCAGCCGAGCCAGGATCTGGACCGGGGGGTCGGGCCGCTGCTGCGTCATGCGCTTGCGGCAGTGCGTCGCAACATCTGGCTCATCGCTGCAATCATGGTCCTGGCGGTGGTCGCGGCGGTGATCCTCACCATGCTGCAGACGCCGCGCTATACCGCAATGGCCACGGTGGAGATCAACGAGCAGGCGGCGCAGGTGCTTGGTGAGGATCTCGCAGCGGAAGTCGACACCTACAACTGGGACACGGAGCTCTTCCTCAACACGCAGATGGAGATCCTCAAGAGCCGCGCGCTTGCGGAGCGAGTGGTTGAGCGGCTGGACCTTGCCTCAAGCGAGCGGTTCTTCGATGCGATGGAAGCGCCGGACCTGGTGGAAAGGCCGGAGAGCGAGCGTCATTCGTCCGTTGTTGCGATGGTGCGCGACAACTTCCGCGTCGAGCTGCCGAGCCGGACGAGGATTGCCGAGCTGTATTTCACCAGCACCGATCCGGGGCTGTCGGCCGACGTGGCCAATGCTTTCGCGACCGAATTCATCCAGGCTAACCTGCAGAGGAAGTTCGACAGTTCCGCCTATGCGCGCAGCTTCGTCGCCGAACAGCTCGAGGAGGCTCGCGCCCGCCTTGAATCGTCCGAGCGCGATCTCAACGCCTATGCTCGCGAGGCGGGCCTGATCCGCACACGCGACCCGTCGAACGAAGACGCCGCAATCGCAGGTAGCATGACGGCCGCGAGCCTGATGCAGCTGAACCAGGCCGCCAACGCTGCGCGCGCCGCGCGGATCGAGGCAGAGGCGCGTTGGAACGCCGAGAATGCACAGCCGCTGTTCTCCTCGCAGAGCGTTCTGGCGAGCCCGACAGTTCAAACGCTGATGAGCCGCCGGGCTGAACTTCAGGCCGACCTCAATGCGGCGCAGCGCCGGTATCTGCAGGATCACCCCACTGTCGTCCGGCTCCAGACCGAGCTGGAAGCTGTCCAAACCAGCCTGACGCGCGCGGCAAACGAAGTTCGCACATCCATCCGCGCGAACTACCAGGCGGCCGCCGCAGCCGAACAACGGCTGGAGAGCCAGGTGAACACGCTTCAGGGCGCCACATTGGCGGAACAGGACCGCTCGGTTCGTTACAATACCCTGGCGCGCGAAGCGGATACAAACCGCTCACTGTATGACGGGTTGCTTCAACGCTACCGCACGCTGAACGCGGCAGCCGGAATTACGGCCAGCAATATCGCTATTGTTGACGAGGCCGACTCCCCGAACTTGCCATCTTCGCCGAATCTGCCGCGCAACGTGGCGATGGCCCTGCTGCTGGGCGCGGCGCTGGCGGGCGGGATCGTCTTCCTGCGCGATCAGATGGACGATCGGCTCCGCATCCCCGAGGACGTTGAGAGCAAGATCAACCTGCCCCTCCTGGGTGTCATTCCGCAGGTCGCCGAAGGCGAACCGGCTACCCTGCTGGACGATCCCAAGTCGCCGCTTTCGGAAAGTTACAACTCGCTGCGAACGGCACTGCTTCATTCGACACGCGAGGGCCTGCCGCGCCTGCTGCTGGTCACCAGTGCGCAGGCCTCCGAAGGCAAGACGACGACCAGCTTCGCCATCGCCCGCAGCTTCGCCCGCGTCGGCAAGCGAGTGCTCCTGATCGACGCGGATCTCCGGCGCCCGGCAGTCCACAAGATCGCCCGCGTCAGCAACAAGACGGGCCTCTCGACCCTTCTCGTGGGCGAGGCCATGCTCTCCGACGTTGTGGTGTCGACCAGCTTGGATGGGCTGAACGTGCTCACCTCCGGGCCGGTGCCGCCCTCGCCTGCGGAGTTGCTCTCATCGCCCCGCATGGCTGCATTGCTTGAGCAGGTGGAAGCCCGCTACGATTTCGTCGTGGTGGACAGCGCGCCGATCCTGGGCCTGGCGGACTCGACGGAATTGGCCGCACTGGTCGATGGCGTCGCCCTGGTGATTGAGGCGGATCGCTCACGCGGGGGTCAGCTTAAGGGAGCGCTGCGGCGTCTGCGCGCGGCCAATCCGACATTGGTTGGTGCCGTCCTGACCAAGTACGATCCCGCGAAGAGCGGCAACAGCTACGCTTCATACTACGGCTACGACTATTATCGCTACGACAGCGATGAGAACGAAACCGCTTGATGCCGAGGCGGAGACTGCTGGCGGTTCGCCTCGCGGCATCTGCCGGAATCCTGGGGTTTGCCGCTTTGGCCTTCGCCAGCGGCATGGACCGTCTGAGCTCCAGCTCGCCAGGCGTGGCCCGGCTGGTGCCGGATTCGGTACGCGCACAGGCGTATCGGACGGAGGCGAGGCTGGCCCTTGCCATGTTGGAACCGGAAAAGGCGCTCACCGCAGCCCGGGCCGCAGTCGCCGCCGACCCCGTCATACCGGACTCGACAGCCCTGTTGGGCACGGCCCTCCTGCTGTCGCAGCGCTTCGACGCTGCAGAGCAGGCGTTCCGTGTCGCCGCACGGTTCGGCTGGCGCGAACCGATGACGCAACGCTACTGGTTCCAAGCTGCAATCCAGGCGGGGGATTTCGAGAGCGCCGCTGACCGAGCCGACGCGATGCTCCGGGCGCAGCCCCGCATGCCGGATGCGGAACGGCTTCTCACGCCCCTCGCCAGCAGCCGGGAAGGACGTGCCGCCCTGCTTAAACGGATGGCGCGCCGCCCCCAATGGCTTGCCTCCTATGTGCGTCCTGCCGCCAACCTCTCAGAGGAGGGTTTCGATCAGCGCAGCGGAATACTCATTGCCCTGGCGCAAGGGGGCACTCGCCTCGGTTGTGCGGAGACGCGCAGCTTTGTCGACAGCGCCCTGCAGCGGGGGGCGCGTGAGCAGGCGGAACAAGTGTGGGCCGCCCATTGCCCCACCGCTCAGCCGATTTTTGGGCTGGCTGACGCCGGATTCGAGGAACTTGCCGGCTCGTCCCCCTCCCCGTTTGGCTGGACAATCCGGCGTTCGGGTGACCTTTCCGTCCGCATGCCGGAAGATGCAAAAGGCGGCCACTTTCTCCGCCTGCGCAGCACCGCTTCCGTCAGCCGTCTGGTGCTGCAACAGGCCGTCTCGCTCTCTCCCGGCCGCTACAGCCTCAGCGGAAGAGGCACCACCGGAAGATTCGCGGCCTCTCTGGGCTGCGACCGCTCCCCGGAGGTGCCGAGCGGCGTGAGGGGTGATCTCGCCTCCGGTGGGCAGGAGCTCCGGATCGACGCCTGTGGGCGGCTGACGCTCGGCATCTGGCTCCGGCCGGGCCCCGGCGAAGCGGAGCTCGATGACCTGCGGCTGGAGCGGATCGACTAAACGGCGATCTCTTGGGGCCACCTTCGCTCCTTGAGGAGCACCGCCGGGTTACCACGATAGACGCCCATCGGCTGTGCATCCTCGAACAACGCGCCCCGGGCGGCCAGTACGGCGCCGTCCCCCATGGTCACGCCAGGACCAACCATCGCCTCCGCCGCGACCCAGCAGCCCCGACCAAGGGTGATCGGTCGCGCCACCAGCTCAAAGAGCACATCCGATAGGCGGTGAGTGCTGGCGCAGAGGAAGGCGCGTTGGCTGATCACGCTATAGGCTCCGATTTCGATGATCCCTTGGTTGTAGAGCTCGGCGCCAGGACCGACAATCGCGCCTTGGCCGACCTGGAGCCTTCGCGGCAACCAGATCCGCACGCTCGGATAGACTTTGGCGCCCTGGCCGATCTGGGCCCCGAAGAGGCGCAAGAGAAAGCAGCGCCACGCATGCAGCTGCGGCGGAGTGAACCGCGCGAGCAGAAACCAGGTCAGCTTCCAGGCAACCCTTTCCAGTTTATTGGCGAGCGAGAACACCTCGCCCCGTCCCATGGGGCGGAAGCTATCCGCCGGACCCAGCTCGCTGATTTCGCGGGTCATAGGGCCACCCCAGCCACCAAGCCGCGATAGGCGGCAACCCATTCGCGCGCGACAGCGCCGGGCGAGAAGCGCTCCCTCGCAAGGGACAGCGCGGCCGAGGACATTTCCTGCCATTCGGCCGGGGCGAGTGCCAGCGCCTGGCCTAGTGCCCGGGCGATGGAACCTGCGTCCGTCTCACAACGAATTGCCGCGCCGGCTTCAAACCCCTCGGACAGGTGGCACGCGTCAGTCATGATTGTCGGTGCGCCCGTGGCCCAGGACTCAAGGATCGCCATCGGCAAGCCTTCACTGTGGGAGGCGAGGACCATGAAACGCGCACGCTGAAGAAGGCGCTGCTTCTGTTCGCCGTGCACAGGGCCGAGGAACGACACGGATTTCGGTGCGCTCGCGAACCGCTCCTCAAACGCGCTGACGTCGCCCGGCTCGCCCCACCCCGCAATCGCCAGTTCGGCGCCAGGAGGCAGTTCCGCCTGTTCCCAGGCATCGATCAGCGCGTCCAGATTCTTCTTCGGATGGATCCGCCCAAGATAGATCACCAGGGGGTCACGCGCGGCCACCGCTTCGGACGTGGCCGGCGGGCCTGCGTTTGGAATGGTCAGGATCGGGCGATCGCCCGCTTCCCGCCCGATATCGCGCCCCTCATCACGGGTCAGCGCATGCAGGGCCGCCGCCCTGCTCCAGCTGTTCCGCTCATATCCCAAGCGGGCGAGCGCCTTTTTCCATCGGCCCCGCGCCACGATCCATGGATCGAGCATTCCGTGGGGCGAAACCAGATACGGTCGCCCTGTTCGCTTCGCCCACTGTGCACCGGCGTGCGAGGGATACATCCAGATGCCATTGAGATGGACAATGTCAGCGTCAGAGCGCAGCAGCAGGTCCAGCAGGTCGGGCGCATAGCCGATCTGCGCCGGGCCCTTGACTGGCGCGGTCACGAGCGGCGCTTCAATCGCGGCGCGGTCCTCCTCGGAAAACGCATCTTCCAGCGCCACGATAGTGGCCTGCCCACCCATGGAGCGGATCATCTGCGCCTGCCCGACGACGGCCGTGGCAACGCCCCCTCCCAGGCGGGAAGCAGAGGCGGTGAGCAGCACGACATGCAAGCCATCGAGCGAGACTTCGCCATCAGCTTTCATGCCCAGACCGGCTCCAGATTGCTGCAAGTGCGAGAAGCCTTAGCGCGCAGCCCGGCGCGCGCAAGTAAGAGCTTTACTGGTCGGGAACAGAGAAGGTCCCGCTGACTCGGCCACCCGCTGTAGCCTGCCCGCCAACGCCGCTGCCCGTGCCGCCGCGCCCGTCCACGCTGGAGACCCCGGAATTCAGGTCGATCGTCAAACGCCCGCCATTGAGAGTATCACCCCCCCTGCGCAGCGCCACTCCGCCGGAGAGCACGATCACTCGGCGATTGAAATCATAAACCCCCGCCGCTCCCTGGGCACGCTCATCTCCGCGCGTCACCACCACGCCGCCGGTCGCATCGATCCTCTGGATACGCAGAGTGCCGGCGTCCGTGTAAGCCACCGTCGTGCGTCCCGCCGTCAGCCGCAGGTCCCCCTGGGTGATCACCACATCACCTGAGAGCACCACCCGATTCTGCCGGTCCTGCAGTTCGATCCGGTCCGCCGCATAGTTGACCGGCTGGTTCGAGTTGAAGCCCGCGATGTTCTGCGCGCCCGCCATGGAGCCGAACAGCAGGGCGACCATGCCGGATGCGGCAAACGCCGCTGCGAAGGAGCGAAGCGCCATGCGGCGCAGCGATGCGGGGCGAGTGCGGGCTGCCATCGGCAAAGTCCTTAAAGACGCGGCGCTGGGCTGCAAGGCGGAACTCATGGCATCTGCAGCCGGCCTGGGACCATCCGCAGGCGAGCATTGCCATCCAGTGTAACCGTCCGCGCTTCAAGATCGGCGAGGATACGATCGGCCGCGAAAGTGCCGGCGGGGATCTCCCCCTCCACCCGGCCCTGCCCGACAAGTGTACGCCCGGGCAGGTCTATCCTGACATTGCGCGCGACCATCGAGTACCCATCGGCCGCGTTGAAACGGACCATGCCGTCCACATCGACCCTTTGTTCCTCGATGTTGTAGCGGCCGGCGGGAGCGGTCAGAACCGCCGGCCCTTCGGCGAGGAGCAGCCGCGCGGTCAGCTGCCGCATCCTCACCAAAGGCTCGCTGGCGCTGGCCTGAACCGCGGAACCGGCGGCTAATGAGAAGGGGCGGCCGCGCCGGTCCTGCCCGCGATACATAGCGTCGTCGACCCGCAGCCGATCTTCGGCGATGGCCACCTTGTTCCGGTCCAGAAGGAAGCTGACCTCACCGCGTGGGCTGAGCGGCGCAATCACCATTGCAGCCGCCACGGCGCCTACCACCGCCGGGAGCCCGATCGCCAGCAGGCGCACGGCGCGATCGAGCGTGCTGCCCGGGGCGGCGAATGCCCGGCGCCGCTGGCGCATCCTGTCGGCTTTTTCAGTCATCGCTGGCGCTTCGCCGTCCGTTTCGGCTGTGCGAGTTTAATCGTGGGTGAAGATGTCCTTGTCGGCCCAGCCGGCAATGTCCAGCCGGGCGCGGGTCGGAAGGAAGTCAAAACAGGCCTGCGCGATCTCGGTGCGCCCCTCGCGGGCCAGTCGTTCTTCAAACACCGCGACCAGCCGATGGAGGAACCGCACGTCGGACGCGGCATAATCGCGCTGCGCATCGCTCAGCACGGGAGCACCCCAGTCGCTCGATTGCTGCTGCTTCGAAATGTCTTCGCCCAGCAGTTCATTGATCAGGTTTTTGAGACCGTGACGATCGGTGTAGGTGCGCGTCAGCTTGCTCGCGATCTTGGTGCAGAACACCGGCGCCGCCGTAACGCCGAGATAATACTCGATCGCCGCAAGATCGAAGCGCGCGAAGTGATAGAGCTTCACCCGCGCGGGGTCGGCGAGAACCGCCTTCAGCTCCGGCGCGTCATAGCGGCTGTTGACGCCGAAGCGGACAAGGTGCTCGTCGCCCTTGCCGTCGCTGATCTGCACCACGCACAGTCGGTCGCGCGGCGTGATGAGACCCATTGTCTCCGTATCGACGGCGACAGGACCCGGTGCGAGCACGCCTGCGGGCAGATCTTCTTCGTGGAAATAGACGGCCATGAGCGGCAGCACTTAGGGTCCAGACTCTCTGCTTGCAATGGCAGAGAGCGACCTAGCTCGCTGGAGGGGATTGGGGAAAGATGAGCGGTGGCCGCTGGCCCGCCCGCCCCGGAGTTCGTAAATCCGATGGCCATGAACGAGTGCATCCCCGACAGCTGGCGAGAGGTTCTGGCGCCGGTGCTGCAAAAACCGGAAGCGCGGCGGCTCGGCGGTTGGCTGGCGCAGGAGGAACAGGCGGGCAAAAGCATCTACCCGCCACGCGGCGAGCGACTTCGCGCGCTCGAGCTGACTCCGCTGGAGCAAGTGCGGGCCGTGATCCTGGGCCAGGACCCCTACCACGG
>Ga0182742_1005808_pt1 | contig 10191 bp, 6 predicted proteins | sample eDN5th37CBELigMG_FD_128880 | JGI IMG/M metagenome (GOLD analysis project Ga0182742, IMG submission 128880) | Enriched Miracle-Growth compost microbial communities from Emeryville, California, USA - eDNA 5th pass 37_C BE-Lig MG (version 2)... ... | reverse complement strand
GGGAGCGATGCAGGTTGGGATTCCGTTTTTACCGGTCTCTCCCGCCTATTCGCTGATGTCGGAGAATTTCGCGAAGCTCAAGCATGTCGTCGCCGAGCTTCAGCCGAGCCTGATCTATGTGCCCTCGCTTGCGCAGTTCGCACGGGCGCTGAAGGCGATCGATGCGGGCGGCATTCAGTTCGTGGCCGATGCGCCGCACGATGATTTCCCCGATGCAGTCCCGTTCGCCGAGCTGCTCGCGGCAAGAGCAGGACCGCAGGTGCCGCAGCGGCGCGATGCCGTCGGGCCTGACACGGTCGCCAAGATCCTGCTGACCTCCGGCTCGACTGGAATGCCCAAGGGCGTCATCAACACGCATCGCATGATGTGCGCCAACGGCACCGCCGTCGACCAGGTCTGGATCTTCCTGACGAGGACGCGGCCGGTGCTGGTCGACTGGCTGCCGTGGAATCACACCTTCGGCACCAATTTCAACTTCAATCAGGTGCTGCGGCATGGCGGCACGATGTATATCGATGCCGGAAAGCCCGTGCCCGGCAAAATCGATATCACGCTGAAAAACCTGCGCGAGGTGCAGCAGACGCTGCTCTACAACGTGCCGCGTGGCTACGACGTTCTGCTGCCGGCGCTGGAAGGCGACGACGCATTCGGCCACTTTGTGTTCGAGAAGTTGGAGGTGATATTCTACGCCGGCGCGGCGCTGCCGCCGCACCTATGGCAGCGGCTGGAGGCGCTCTCCATCAAGCATCGGGGCAGGCGGCTGCCGATCCTTTCATCGCTCGGCTCGACCGAGACCGGGCCGGTCGCCAGTTTCTGCCATTGGCCGGCGGCCGATATCGGCGGCGTCGGGTTGCCGGTGCCGGGATGCACGCTCAAGCTCGTGCCGGACGGCGGCAAGCTGGAGATGCGGGTCAAGGGCGCCAACGTCACGCCCGGTTACTATCGTCGTGCCGATCTCACCGAGATGGCATTTGACGATGAAGGCTTTTTCAAGCTCGGCGACGCGGTTGCGTTCATCGATCCCGGACGGCCGGAGCGCGGGCTGCGCTTCGACGGGCGCGTGTCGGAGAATTTCAAGCTCTCGAGCGGCACCTGGGTGCAGGTCGGCGATCTCCGGCTCTCTGCGATCAGCGCGGCTGCTCCGGCCATCCAGGATGCGGTGGTCACCGGCCACGACCGCGAAGAGGTTGGGCTTCTGATCTTTCCCAATCTTGATGGCTGCCGAACCATCTGCAACGCGCCGGGCGCCACTATGGCCGACCTTGTGAGGCGTGCCGAGCTGCACGCGCATCTCGCCAGGACCCTCGGCGCGTTCAACGCGGGCAATCCGGGCACGAGCCGGCAGATCGCGCGCGTCCTTGTAATGGCGACCCCGCCCTCGATCGACGGCAACGAAATCACGGACAAGGGCTACATCAATCAGCGCGCGGTTTTGGAAGCGCGCGCCGCGGAGGTGTCGCGGCTTTATGCCGGGACAGTCCAGCCGGATGTGGTCCTCATCCCCCGCGAGGCCATGACGAAGCAGCAAAGCGCCGCCTGACGGCGAATTTCACGCGCACAACACTGGAGACGACCATGAAGGCATTTTCTGCCAACGGCACTCTATTGCCTGCACTCATGCTGGCCGCATCGCTAATTGGCGGATCAGCGGCGGCTCAGGACGGCAAGCCGATCAAGATCGCGATCATGAACGATATGTCCGGCGTCTATGCCGATTTCCAGGGCTTCGGTTCGGTGGTCGCGGCGCGGCTTGCCGTGGAGGATTTCGGCAAGCAGATCGGCAACCGACCGGTCGAGATCGTGTTCGGTGATCACCAGAACAAGGCCGATATCGGCGCCACCATGGCGCGCAAGTGGTACGAGGTGGACGGCGTCGAGGCCATTGTCGATGTGCCCAATTCCGGCATCGCGCTCGCCGTGAGTGAGATCACCAAGGAGAAGAACAAGGTCTTTCTGATTTCCGGCGGCGTGACGACCGATCTCACCGGTGCCAAATGCACGCCGAATAATGTGCACTGGACCTTCGACAATTACGCGCTGGCAAATGGGCTGGTGAAGGCGGCGCTGAAGGCCGGCAACGAATCCTGGTATTTCCTGACCAGCGACTACGCTTTCGGCCACAATCTCGAACAGGCCGCATCTGGTCTTGTCAAGGCGAATGGCGGCAAGGTGCTGGGCGCGGTGCGCCATCCGATCGGCACGGTCGACTTCTCATCCTTCCTGCTGCAGGCGCAGGCTTCCAAGGCCAAGATCATCGCATTGGCGAATGCCGGCGGCGACACCACAAGTGCCATCAAGGGCGCCGCGGAATTCGGCCTCGGCAAGGGCAACCAGCGCATGGCCGGCCTTGTCTTCATCATCAACAACGCGCATGCGCTCGGCGCCGCGGCGCAGGGTCTCCTTGCGGTGAGCCCCTTCTACTGGAACACCAACGACGCGACACGCGCCTTCGCACAACGCTTCCAGGCCGCGCATCCGCACAAGAACATGCCCAATGAGATGCAGGCGGGGGTCTATGCCGCGATCCTGCACTACCTCAAGGCCGTCAAGTCGCTCGACGGCGACACCACCGGCGACAAGGTCGTCGCCAGGATGAAGGAGATGGAAACCGACGACCCGCTGTTCGGCAAAGGGCGGATCCGGATCGACGGACGCAAGATCCATCCGATGTACCTGTATGAGGTGAAGGCGCCCGGCGAAATGAAGGGACCCTGGGATTATTACAAGCAGGTGCTCGAAATCCCGGGCGAGCAGGCGTTCCGTCCGCTCGACAAGGGCGGGTGCTCCCTGGTGCAGGCGAATTAGGTGCTGCTCTGGCGATTGGCCGGCGTGTTGCCGTTGCGCGCGGAACGCCAGCCTCCCGGAACTTGGCACTTGGCCCAGGGATCGGTTATGCAGGAGGCAGCCCCCTGCATCACCGGTGAGAACGCATGTCTGCCCGCCAACCCGTAAAAAAGGTCAAAAAGTCGGAACTCCGGCGCGAGGCGATCCTGCAGAATGCGCTGAAGATCTTCGATCGTCAGGGATTCGCCAACACCTCCCTCGATGACATCGCCAAGGAAACCGGGGTCAAGCGCGAGGCGATCTATTACTATTTCAACAACCGTGCCGAGATCCTGCTGCACATCATCCGGCCGCAGAGCGAGTCGCTGGTTGAGGGGCTGCGCGAGGTGGTCGATGCGAAGGCCTCGTTTCAGGACAAGCTTTATGGCGCGATCCGCAACCATCTCGAGCGGTTCGACCGGCATTGCCTCGAAATGACCGTGAGCTTGCGGGACGTCTATCTTGAGGACGCGCGCGAGGTGCGCCGGGAGATGGACAAGATCTGGCGGTCCTACGAGTCGATGTGGACCGATCTGATCGCGGAGGGGCAGAAGAAGGGCGATTTCGAGAAATGCGGCGAGCCGAAGATGATTGCGTTCGGTATCCTCGGCATGTGCAACTGGCTGGCGCGCTGGTACGACCCGAAGAAAACCATCGCGATCGATGAACTGATCGAAACCTATTTCAGCATGGTCGCGTTCGGGCTGGTAAAGGATCGCGCGCGTCGTGCGGTTCCCTCACCCGAAAGGAAGGCGGCTCCGCGGCGCGGGATGCGGAGCACGCCGGTTGAGGTCGCGCTGAATGCGGTGAAATAGCCGTCACCATTTCATCGGGCATTTTTCCGCGAAATTGTCTTTCGCGTCCTTCAGCACCGTCGCGGCAGTCTTGAGCGTCAGAACGCCGTCTGCGTCCTTCACGACATCCTGCAGATAGAAATTCTGAATCGGGAAGTGGTTGTTGTTGTATCTGTAAGGTCCACGAACCGACGCATAGTCTGCGCGCCGCATCGCATCACGCATTGCGTCCTTTCTTGACGTGTCGCCCTTGACCGCATTGACCGCGCTGGCAATCAGATTGGCCGCATCATAGGTCTGGGCGGCGTAGAAGGAGGGATAGGCCTTGTACCGGGCCTTGAAATCGCTGACGAACTTTTTGTTGGCGTCGTTCGGAAGATCGGCCACCCAGTGCTGGGTTCCTGGAACGCCGAGGGCAAGATCGCCCTGACGGGGAAGCGATAGCGCATCGATCGTGAACGCCGTGTAGAGCGGGATCTGCCCCCGCAAACCGGCCTGGTTGAACTGGTTGAGAAATTGCACGCCGGCCGCGCCGGGATAAAACACGAAAAGCGCTTCGGGCTTGGCTGCGCGAACCTTGGACAGGTCCGCGGAGAAGTCGAGATGATCGGGCCACTTGGTGTAGTCCTCGCCGGCGATCCTGCCCTTGAACACGCTCTTGACCCCTCCGAGGATATCCTTGCCGGCCGCGTAGTTCGGACCGAGAAGGTAGAGCGACTTGATGCCCTTCTGGTTCATGTATTCGCCAATGGCCGCCGGAGTCTGATCGTTCTGCCATGATGTGGTGAAGAAGAACGGCGAACAGAGTTCGCCGGCCACCTGCGAGGGACCGGCATTCGTGCTGATCAGGAAGGTGCCGGAATCCGCCACCGGCTTGAGCGAAGCCAGAAGGACATTCGACCAGATATAGCCTACCACGAAATCGACCTTGTCGGACTGAACCAGCTTCTCGCTCTTCTGGCGGCCGATATCCGGCTTCTGGCCGTCGTCCTCGTAGATCACCTCGACCGCCCGTCCACCGATCTTGCGTCCGAGGTGATCGAGGGCGAGTTCGAAGGCGTTCCGCATGTCGTTGCCGATCACTGCGGTCGGCCCGCTGAACGTGCTGACGAATCCGATCTTGACCGGCTGTCCCTGCGCCATCGCAGTCGTGCTCATGGCAATCACGGCGGCCGTTCCGAGCAGAATGGATTTCATGGGCTTTCTCCCTGTGCGCCGGCTTCTCTTGTTGAAGACGTCGCGATTGCGCGACGCTTTATCGGTTCAGTTGGCAGCCGATTGCTGCCGTAACCGGAAGCGTTGAATCTTGCCGGTACTGGTCTTCGGCAATTCGTCGACAAACTCGAACCAGCGCGGGCATTTGATATGCGCCAGACTCTCGCGCACATGCATGCGCAGGGTTTCAGCGAGAAGGTTCCGGTCTTCCCCGTTCGCCTCGCGCAGCACGACGTAAGCCTTCGGCTTGATCATGTCTTCGGCGTCGGGATGGCCGACCACGGCGCATTCCAGAACGGATTCGTGCTGGGCGATGACGCTTTCAACCTCGGCGGGCGACACCCAGATTCCGCCGACGCGAAGCATGTCGTCCGATCGGCCGACGAGGAAGAAGTTGCCATCGTCGTCCTGACGCATCTTGTCGCCGGTCAGCACGCCGCCGCCGCCCATCACCTCCGCGGTCTTCTGCGGCTTGTTCCAGTATTGCTCGGCTGCCGTCGGACCGAACACGCGCAGGTTTCCAATTTCGCCTCGCTGAACCGGCTCGTTGTCGTCATTGACGATTTCGGCGCGAAAACCGCTGACCAGCCGGCCGCAGCTGCCCGGCACCGACCGGCCGGGCCGGTTGACGATGAACATATGGGTCATTTCGGTCGTGCCGACGCCGTCGAGGATTTCCACGCCTGCAAATTGCTTCCAACGATGGAGCAGGGCGCCGGGCAGGATTTCGCCGCCGCTGAGGCAGAAGCGCAGGTTGCGTGAGGCATGGCGCACGCGCTCCTGCCCGATCCTGTCTTCGGCAAAGCGCAACAGGCCCGCGAATAAGGTCGGCACGCCCATGATGACCGTGGGCTCGTGTCTGAGCCATTGCTCCCAGACCGTTTCAGCCGAGATCGGGCCGGGATTGACGACGATTTGGGCCCCGGTACGGATCGGAAAATAGACCTGATTGCCGAGGCCGAAGGCGAAGTACATTTTTGGCGGCGACAGCACGACGTCGCTTTCCGTCATCTCGAGCGCGCCGCGTCCGAACAACTCTGTTGCCCAGTAGATGTGGTTGCCGGTATGCACCACACCTTTCGGATTGCCGGTCGAACCTGACGAATAAAGCCAGAAGGCCATGTCATCAGGGTTCACCGGCTGGGTGTCCGCATGCACCGGCTGCGACGCCAGAATATCGTCGAGATGATCGAGCCCAGCGACGCGTCCGCGTGCGCAGAACAAGTGACGCAAACCCGGCAGATCGCGGCGGAGGCTCGCGATCACCGGGGCGACGGTATGATCGGCAATGACGACGACGGCTTCGCTGTCGCCGATATAGTAGCGGTAATCATCGGGCTTAAGATACGTGTTGATCGGTATCGCGATGGCGCCGATCTTCATTGCGCCGAGAAATAACGCCGGGAAGTCGATGTCATCGACGAGGCTGAACAAGACGCGTTCACCGCGTGTCACGCCGATGGAACGCAGCGCGTTGGCAACTTTCGCAACGCGGGCCGAGAGTTCTGCGTAAGTCCAGCTGCGCTCGGGCCCGATCAGGTAGGTGCGGTTGGCGCCGGGTCCGGTGTGCTTTTCGAGCAGATAGTCAACGACGTTCCCGCGCAGGCCCGTGCATGGGCGAGCTGCCGCGACCCTCTCCATAGCGTCCCTCGTATAATATTTTTACTTATGCGTAAAATTTACATGCGAGTAAAATCGAGTCAAGGTCGCTCTGCGGCTTTAAGCCGGGCGGTACGGAGCGTAGCCGGGTGTTGGTTGTGGCAACCCTACGGTCAGCAGAACTGCGCTTTGGTGTGGTCGGACGGTTTTCCTCGCCTGCCTTCGCAACACGGTCAGGCCAGGCGCGCTGGCTGCCTTGACCGCATTAGCCGCGCGACGTGCCGCGGCTATTCCATGCTGATCGTTGCGCTAAGAGTAGGGGGCCATATGCCCTCGGCACCCCCCGACTGCCGGATTGAAGCGAACCTTAACCGGCTAACTGCCGTAGCAGCTTGCAGGAGCATAGGCACCCCGGCGCAGCACATGCAGCGGTTCGGGGCGCACTCACCAGGCGATCGAGTGCGCCCCGCTCCTTGCTGATCCAGCAAGCCGGACAGGCGTCCGGGCCGGGCACAGACAAACGAAGGTGTCTGTTGTCGTGATTGCCGGCGTGAGGAGGGCGCGGTCAGCGAACGTGCTGTGGCTGGCCGCGATAGTGCCGACCCGAATGGACTGTCAGCTCCCGTTCGACCGGAACCAATTGTAAATATCTGCGCCAGTCGCAAACCAGACGCGGTCGTGGGACAACACATAATCGAGCGCTTGCTCAAAATATTTGAGCCGATGGGGCGCTCCGATGATGTACGGATGGACGCTCATCGACATGATGCGCGGCTGCTTCTCGCTTTCGGCATAAAGGCAATCGAACTGATCCTTGGTGCGAGAAAGCCAGACCGACGATTCGTGCTGATGTGCGACCATCATTGGAAGGTCGCTCAGCTCGAAATTGTACGGGATTGAGGCAATCGGACCCGACTTGGTCTTGATATCGAATGGCTGGTCGTCCAGCGCCCAATCGACCACGTATTCGAATCCGGTCGCCCGCAACAGATCGAGCGTGTCCCATGTCTCGTGAAGCCCCGGGCCCAGCCATCCCTTCGGCGGCACGCCGGTATAGGCCTTGATCACGTCGAAGGTCCGCTGAATGGCTTCGGCTTGATCGGGGATGATGTGCATCGCGCCCTGGCGGTAGCTGTGGCCCATGAACTCCCAGCCGGCCTCCTTCATCGCGCGCGCGACGGGCTCATACTGGCATTCACAAACGCGCGCATTGATCGCGGTGCTTGCGGTGATGCCGCGCTTCTGGATGGCTTCGAACAGGCGCCAGAAGCCGACACGCATTCCGTATTCGTGCCAGGACCAGTTCGGGACGTCCGGCACGGTGGCGACGCCCTGGGGCGCGCCGAAATACTGGCGCGCCACCGGCTTTTCGATATCCCAGTCCTCCACATTGACCACGAGATACACCGCCATCTTGGCGTTGCCGGGCAAACGCATCTGGGGACGCGTCGAAATCGGAGAATAGTCGAAGCGATCAGTGGGAAGTTTCATGTCACATCGGGTCCATGACTATGGCGGCTTGATTTCGATCAGGCGCCCGTGATTTTTTCATAAATGTTTTCCGCCGCGCCCTCCTTCATCGGGACGATGGCCGCGATGTGGTCATCGGGGCGGATCAGCATGATGGTGTCGGTGCTGCAGCCCGCGCGCTGCCGGAACCGGTCGCCGACATCAAACAGCGATCGCTCCCGCAGACCGGAATCGAGCGGCGCATCCCGCCGCGAGACAACCCGATGCTTGAGGCCGGGCCGGTCCGGGGGAAGATTGGGGCGGCGCCGGACATCGGTAAAGTAGAGTGCGACGAATGAGTCATCCGTCAGGTCGTGCAGCCGCACCGGCTTGCCGTTCCCGGCATGAAGCGCGAAGTCGGGCAGGCGCTCGCCGACGCGAAGCGGTCCCGGTTCGGTCCGTACCATCGACCAGTCGCCGGACTGATCCACGTCAAGCCGCACACCAAGCATCGTGCGGGTCAGCGCGTTAGCCCACTGGCCGCCCGACATCGCGCGAATGGCGTCATTCTGTCCGAGCAGGTATTTGCGCGCCGCTTCCGCCATTTCGCCGGAGCCGTGCGCGGCGACCGGGCGCTGTTCACGCGCGTAACCGTCCAGCAGCGAAGGCTTTGCCCAGCCACGTTCGACCCAGGCAAGCCGCCAGGGGAGGCTGATCGAGTCGAGAACGCCGGTGTTGAGGCCGAGCGCCCACATCGGCGTGATCAGATGCGCTGCATCGCCCATCAGGAACACGCGGCCCTGGCGCCACTCTGTCGCGATCCGATGGTGGATGCGGTAAACGACCGTATTGATGATCTCCATGTCTTCGACCGGCCCGATGAACCGCAGAATCTTTTCGCGGAATTCCTCACGGGTAGGCTCCGGCCGATCGGCTTTCAACGGAAACAGGAACCGCCAGCAATGCGGCTGGCGAACGAGGATCATCCACTCGTTGGGGTCGGCGAAATAGGCGAGATAGGGGTAGTCTCGCGGATTCTGCACGTCGAGATCGACTTTGACGTCGACCAGGATCGTCAGAACGTCAAGGGACTCGCCCTCGACCTGAATGCCCAGCTGCCCTCGAATGGTGCTGCGTCCGCCGTCACAGGCGAGAAGGTACGACCCCTCGACCTCGCGGGTGCCGGCCGGGGTGTCGAAGGTTGCGATGACGCCGTCGTCGGTTTGCCTGAACGCGGTCAGCTTGTGCTGCAGATGGGTCGTGCCCGGAAACTTCTCCTCCAGGCTCTGGTGCAGGATCGGTTCAAGATGATGCTGCGGAAGGTTGATGACGAAGGGATAGCGCGTCTCTTCGGACAGCAAATCGACACTCACTGACGGGCGCGCGGTATTGGTGGCGCGCTCGACGTCGCCGATTTCATCGACGCGCAGCGCTTTCGCCAGAACCTGGTCGACGACCCCATAACGCCGGAACGCCTCGATCGTCCGGGTCAGTGTCGTTCCAGCCTTGGTGTCGCTCGAGAACGTGGCGTCCTCTTCGAACAATTGGAAGGGCAGTCCATAAAATCCGAGACCAAGTGAGGTCATCAGCCCGACGGGGCCGCCACCGACCACCAGGACAGGCTTCATTCGGGAGGTGTCTTGAATCTGGTTCATTGCGATTGGTCTTCGACTGGATAGGCAAAGTCGCGAGAAAGCAGGGACGCGGTCATCGTTGCCGCGTCGGAAAGAAGAAACATCAACGGCCCGACGACATCCTCCGGGGTTCCAACGCCCGTCGATGCGCGCCAGCGCTCGTGGTCCGCGCCTTCATTGGCGGCGCGATATTGCGGTGTATCGATGACACCGGGCGCGATCAGGTTGAACCTTACCCGGTACGGCGCAATTTCCTTCGCTGCGCTTTTGACAAATCCGATGAGGGCGCCTTTGGTCGCCGCATAGGCGGACGCTTGCGGCCACCCCTGATGGGCAAGCCCTGAAGAAAAGGCGACGATGCTGCCACGGCGCCGGCGTATCATTCCGCCCACGGCCGCTTGATAGCACCACACAACGCCATCGAGATTGATCGAAATTGTGCGCCGCCACTGTTCGGGCGTTGTCTCATGCGCCAGTTGTCGGGGCTGGACAGCGGCGGCGCAGACCAGCCCGTCGATCTTGCCGAGCCGTCCCTCGATCTTGCCGAACACTTCGCGAACCGCGATGGGATCGCCGACGTCAAGGTGTTCACATGAGATCGAGGGATGCTCTGCGTGCAACGCATCCATCGCGGCGCTGTCGATGTCGCAAACGGCGACTTTGGCTCCGGCCTTCGC
>Ga0182742_1005806_pt1 | contig 10193 bp, 3 predicted proteins | sample eDN5th37CBELigMG_FD_128880 | JGI IMG/M metagenome (GOLD analysis project Ga0182742, IMG submission 128880) | Enriched Miracle-Growth compost microbial communities from Emeryville, California, USA - eDNA 5th pass 37_C BE-Lig MG (version 2)... ... | reverse complement strand
AGGCGGCAGAGCGGGGCCGCGATCAAGCATGTGGCCACAGCCAAGCTGCTCGCGGAGCAGAAGGCGAAACCACCAAAGCGTCAAAAATAGTGCACAAGACATCATCTACACAGGGCTGGGTGCCGACGGTACTTGACCTCGATGAATCGGAAGAGCAACCCGCCCTTCGGGCCGCGGGAAACGTGGATTAGGTCGGGCCTCACCGCCTGCTCGACCCAGGATTCGTCCTCGCCCTCCGATTTGGGGCGGTCGGTGGGCGGGAGCAAGTCTCGAACGTCGTCGACGGGGATCAGGAATCCGTCGCGGGGCGGCCAGCAGTCTCTCGAACCGCCTTCGCGGCTCGCGTGGGCGTGGCTGAGCGCCAGGGCGATTAACTCGGACGTGGACGCCACCTTCCGGCCGGTGAGCCGGATCGCGAGCCGACCGCTTAGGGCCTTCAGGTGTCCCATGAGAAATTCCGCGTTCCGCCGAGAGTGGCTCAGGCCCATTTGGTCGAGCGCTCGGTCGAGGAGTCCTCGGACCTCGTCGAGGTTGCTGGTGGAGGTGATCAACTGCAGGCAGCCCAGGTCCTCCCGTTCCGGAACGCAGTCGATGACGTAGGCGTCGTAGACCTCGCGATTGTCGCGGGGGGAGTCGAAGTACTCGACGCCGGCGTTCCGGTCCAGGGTGATGACCCAGTCGCAGAGCCGATGAAGCCGCTTTAGGTTGTCGGCCTTCTCGGGCGGGATCTCGGTTCTGAGCACCGCTTCGCCGGAATCGGAGCCGAGATTCCTGACCACGAGGCGCTGGACGATCTGTTGAAGCCGGGCGAGTCGATCGGTGTGGGCCTTGTCCGCTGGGTGCTTCTCTCCTTCCCCGGCTTCCGGGATTCGGCCCCGCCAAACCGGCGAGGGGAGGCTCGCGTACTCCCGCTCGAAGAACGACATGAGACCGTGGGCGAAGAGGGGGCGGCTCTTCGGCGTCTCCGTCACGTCTTCGGCGGTGACGCGCGAGTCGAACGTATCGAATGCGACGGCCAGGTGGGCGGCGCTTTCGGGGTCTTCCTTCATCTTCTTGGCCCACCGGAGGCGAGGCGCGTACAGGCCGCCGGGTCGGTCGACGGACTGGAGCATCCAACGGTCCTCCAGGGGAATCTCGCCGGCGCCGGCCCGCCGCTTCTCTCTCGCCTCGGCGATGAAGCGACCCGTGACGACGCGCTGTTCCTCCGATGGATAGAGTTCCAGCTCGAAGGCCGGAGAATTCCGCGCTTCGTCTCCCTCTGCATCGATCTCCGGCTTGTCGGCGGCGCGGCGAGGGTTCCCCGCGCGGCCCAGCGACCGCGCGACCGTCATGCCATCGCCGGCCCGGAGGGCGTGGATCCGCACAAGGGGAGTCCGGTCGTGGCAGTCCAAATACTTGCGGATCTCTCGGCCGAGTACCTCGGCGCTTTGCCGGCCGACGGTTGGACCAGCGTCCGCCGCGTCGGTTTCCGCCAGGGCCCTCGCCAAGATCGAGAGGGCCGCCTTGGGCTCCTTGTCGTCGTCGGCGACCATTCCGACCGCGTTCATGCCCAGGGTGTCGGCGAACACAAAGGTCCGTCCCGCTTCCAAACCCGGCAGGAACGCGGGGAACATCGCGCCGTCGAGCGCGGCGAACTCGTCGCGAATTTGCTTGGGTTTGGGCTTGGGCTTCCACTCAAATGCGGCGTGGAGCAAAAGGTTGTCGTAGGCCGCGTGCCAGGCGACCCGGATCGGGTGGCTGGGAAGCACGATCAGGCCGATCGTCCGGCCGGAGAGCGATTGCGCCTCGACCGTGTTGGCGAGGGCCAGCTCGGGGACTCTGTGTTCAAGCAGCTTGGCCCAGGCCAGGAGATACTCCTTGGCCACGTCGAAGCTCTTGGCGTTCTGGTCGTAAACCTGTCCGTAGCCGCCCCTCAAGCCAAACCTTTCCGCCAGCCTCCGGCTGGCCGTCTCGACTCGCCCCCAGTCTGAAGCGGCGGCTCCCTCGGGCCGATCGATGGGAACGAATTCGGGCGAACCCGCCCGCTCGCCCGACGCCCGAACCTTGATCCTCCAGCGGCCCGGAGCGCCCTCGCGTTTGGCCCATTCCTCATCAATCTCGCGGATCAACGGGGGGGCGTACACCCGGTACGACTTTCCGGGGGGTGGCGTTCGGATGTTCAGAAACCCCTTGCCGTCCACGTCAAGCGGCTCGGCCGACGAGGCGATCGCGGTCACCGTTTCGCGGTCGCCGAGTTCGATCAGCCCGTCGCTCGCCCGGCGGAACACCTTGCCGACGCCCCCGGAGGTCTGGGCCGGGGGTTCGCCGAACCGGATCTGAAATTCCTCGCTCTCGGCGACGAGTTCGTCCTTCTCCGAGCCGACCACCGAAACGACGACCTTCGCCGAGACGAGGACGTCGTCGCCGAGCATTGCGAAATCGTCGCCGCCGAAGCGGTGCTTCTCCTCCTTCTTGCCGCCGTGGGAGACGTCGCGGGCGGCCAGTTCCTCGTCCAGGTCGGTCAGGATCGCGACCTTGTACTCGGCCGCCCCTTTCTTCAGACCCTCGGGCTTCGCCCTCCAGCGAACCTCCAACTTGGGGTAATTCCCGTTTTGCTCGGCGTTAGGATCGATCACGAGGACCGGGACGGAAGACTCGTCGGAGGTCGATCCGACCAACCCCGACCACTTGAGGAGTTTTCCATTGGCGCCGCGCCAGGAGACAATCTCCAGTTTCGACACGCCTTCGGGCGCGTCCTCAACTCGAAGCGGGCCGATCCAGAGGGTTCGACGGCCTTCAAGGCGCCCAAGCGCCTCGCTCGCGCTCATCGACGCGGTCTCTTGGAGGAACCGCTGAAGATCCTCCATCTGATTCGAGGACGGTTCGCGGAGCTTCAGCGCGGCGATCCGGCGGCTGGAGGGCTGGCCGGCGACCGACGCGCCAAGCAACCGATCGGCGAAGAGCCTCGACAGATCCAGATCCCGCTCGGACAGAGTGGGGCCGTCGGTCGACTCGACGGGCCAGAGTCCCAGCAGAGGAAGCAGCTCGCCGGGGGAACGGTCGCTCGCGGCGATTCGCGTCAGGAAGTCGAATTCGGCCCAAGGCGGGATGCCGTGGATGTTGCCGTGTCCCCGGGCTTTTTGGGCGGCGCGCTCGGCCGACTTCCGGGTCTCGCCGGAGTAGCGCCTCGTGACCGCGGCTCCGGCTCGGCTCATCGCCTCTCGGAAGAGTTCGGCCTCGGCCAGCTCCTTCGCCGCGCTGTGGATTCCGTCCATGCCGGCGCCCGCCCGTGTCGGGTCCACCAGCAGGACGAGCGGGTCGGCCTTGTCCTCCCGCAACTCGACGGCCTGGTCGGCGGTGATCGTCCGTTTCGCTTCGTCCTCTTGGTCGGCCACGCGTCGAACCATCCAGCCGTCCGGGGAGAACGTCGGGTCGGCGGCGAGCGCTTCGACCACCTTGGGCGCGAGGCACCTGACGAACGCGACCGAGCCTTTCTCGGGTTGGCCGAGAAGCTTTTTGAAGGCGTCACCCAGCAACTTCGCGTGCAGATCAGTCCAATCCATGATGCTTCTCCGGCCGCTCGAACCTCGGTCGCAATCGCTTCATCGACTCGGCGTCGTTGACGCCGACCAGTAGCCCCAGGTCGCGCAGTCGCCGCTCCAGCGCGGTTCGGTTCGCGCGCAAAAGTTCGTTTGAGACCGGCAGATTCCGGGGCGACGCGTCGACGCAAAAGCCGTGGCGATCTTTGAGGGTTCTGAGAAATTCGTGGAACGACACGGGACGATGCCCCGGCTTGTCGCCCGAGCGGAGAAGATGCCGGTGCGCGAGGTAATCGAGCGCCGAGTCGGAAAGAACCAGGCTCCGGGCGTCCCGCTTCTTCTTGGGCTCTCCGGGGAAAAGTTGCCGAATGACCGGCCGTTTCAAGGCGAGACCGTTGGGGCGGTTGACCATCAACGAGGAATCGATCATCGACATCACGTTGCCCTGCGCGTTTTTTCGCTCCTGCAAGAGGGTCAGCGCCTCGGCCATCCTCCAGACGGGGTTGGCTTGCGCGCCGTCGTTGGTCAGGATGCTCGCCGCGTCGGGCTCGTCCTCCTCCAGCCGCTCCGCCAGCTCCATCGCCTTCTGATCCAACAATTCGTGGATGAAGCCAGCTTCTGGTCGATGTTTCAGAAGCAGATCGCCCAGCAGGTTGAGCCAAGCCGTGGCGTAAGGCCAGGTGGGTATCGCCAACTTCTTGATCTTTGAATTATGGCGGGCGTGGTGGTCGAGGAGCCGAAGGGCCATGAGAACGATGGGGAAGCGCTCGATCCGGCGGACGAGGTCGTCGAATGATCTCTCGGCGATCGCGCGCAGGTCGCGATCCATGCCGTTGGAGCAATCGACGAACAACTCGCTTGGCCTCTGGTCGGCCCTCTCGCGGATCATTCCCGTATCGGCCCATTCGAGCAGTAGTTCAATCGCACTGGTCGCGATGGTCGTCAGTCCCAAGGCCATGCACGATTCGAGCAGCCCGACGAAAGCGAGCCTTGGTATGATGGCGGAATAGCCACGGACGAAGTGGCGGAGGTCCTCAGAGAACTCGCGGGCGGCTTTCTCGGCGATGGGGCGCTGGTTGGAGATCCGCTCACCGGCCTTGCCCTTTAGTTTCTCGGGCGCTTGTCCAAGACCCTGAGCCAATCGGACCATCAACAATTGGTCCAATCCGACTTCGGAATCCTCTTGGAACTTGTCCGCGCTGCGATCAGCCAAGAGCCCCTCGAGCGTCATGCCTTGGCTGAAAGCCTCAAGCAAGATATTACGCTCGAAGCCCCGGCCGACGGCGAACCAGGCGCGCTCGTCCTCTCCCGTTTGCTCGACGAACTCTCCCTTCTGGTCCGCGAGGAGCGAGACGATCATCTCGGGCACGAATCGAAGATTGGCCACATCCCCCGGCAGATCCACCCAGCTTGCCATATGGTGGGCCGGCGCGACGCGCTGGACCTGCTCTCGCCTGCCGAGTTCGCGGCCTCGGTTCTCCAGGCAGAAACCCAGGAGCAGGTCTCCCAGGATGGCGCGCTCCACTTCGCCTTCGAACCTCTCGAAACCGTCCGTCTCGGAGAGGCGCCTCGAGATCTGATCAATTGTTGCTGACTGCCTGCGCTCTCGGAGGGTTCCTCCCGCCGGGGCGAACACCTCCAAGAACCGTCCTTTCCCTCGGCGAAACCCGAATCGAAACATATAAAAGACGGCTGGGAGGACGGCCCCAAGATCGAAATCCTGGATGGTCACCGGCAAAACCTTGTCGTAGCTGGTCGTCCAAACCTCGCGGGCCATCGCGCGGCCGAGGACTTCGTCCACAATCGCTCGGGAACTCATTCCGCGCTCCCTTCTCCCAACAGAGTGAGCGTCAGGCGTTGCCGCGGGCCCGCGTCGGTTTGGCGGCGGGCGGCGGCGACTTGGAAGATTTCCTCGTCCCGCATGGGGTTCCAGGCGAACAGCTCGCGGGCGTCTTCTTGGACGAGGCGTTGAACGAAGATGGACAGGTTGGCGAAGACGTCGTCGCTGGAGGCGTCGCCGAGTTGGTAGCCGTCGTTCAACTCCAGAAGCAGGTGGAACAACTCGGCGCCCAGAAGCAGGCGCTCCTGAGTTCCGTTCCGATAGTCATAAGTTAGGACCGCCTGGCGGTGCAGTCGGTCGATTCCCTCCTCGGCCGGAAAGAGGCGGGGTTGGAGACGGAAATTCTCCAGCGGCTTTTCGACCCAGAAGGCCGTTTCGGTGGGTGTACGCGGGGTGATTCGGAGGGGGACGACCCCCTCGCGCTCCAGCGCTTTTGGAGGGAGGTCTTCGAGCCGGGAGACGCCGCCGCAGATACGGCGGCACAACGCCGCCCGATCCTCCTCGCTCATCAGCGGGAGGCGGCGGAACTCCGAAAGATGGCGGCCTCGCGCGAGCCCGAGCGCCTCGGCGTCGCCGGCGACCCGCTCGACGTGGGTTTCGGTCCATTCGAAGAAGGCCCGTCGCCTCGCGGATTCGAGCGGGGGGCCGGGATACCGCGGCGCCTCGCCCGCCGCGTCGTCGATTGGTCGAGAGACCAAGTAGCGATCAATCTGGGGATGAGCGTCCCAGGCTGGGTCGAGCCGGGCCAGCTCCGCCAGCAGTTCGCCTTGCCTGGCGTCGGATTCGGCGTCGAAGGCGCGATCCCAGTACGGCGCCGGCTCCTCGGCCCCCTCATGATAGTCTTCGCAGCGGTGGAGGCCGAAGAGGACATAGACGAGAGCCGCTCGCAGCTCGCGCATGGTGATGTGGGTTTCGCCCCGGAGATGCGCGGCTTGCAGAGCCTCGAACAGCCGGTCACGAGCGCGTCGGCGTAGGGGCTCGTCATCGGCGAAGGGCAGGTTCGCCGAGCCGAAGCGCTTCGCGGCCCGATAAATCTCACACCGGCGCTTCGCCGAGCAGGTCACGCAGGGTTTCCAGGTCTCGCCGGCCCGCTCGCCCCCATACAGCTGATCCAGCAGGTGGTCCAGGAACTCCGTGGTGATCGCGGGAGGCTCGCGATGCTCGTTCACGTCGCCGACAAGGGACCGTCGGTTCAGACTGATGAATCGAACGTGGGGATGCTCGGAATCGTCGGAGCCGCCTTCGAGCCGGCTCGTCAAGAACTCGGTAAGCCGGGTCTCGAGTCCCTCGCGCCGGTCGGCGTAGCCCTCGACCCACTCCAGAAGCCGTCCGTCGTTGATCGCCAGCAGGTGGGCGATGTCTTCGGCCGGGGCCCCATCTTGAAAGGGTTGCAAGAACTCGTCGAGAAGCTCGTCCGCGGAGCGGCCTCTCCAAGCGGCCGAGCCGTCGAGGTTGATGCGCGCGTGGAGGCCGTCGGCCAGGCGGCCTTCCAACACGCGACGCGCCGAGGGATGCTTGCCCAGCCCCAGCTTGCGCGCCAGATGCTGAAGCAGCGCCGTCTTGCCGTCGCCGGCGTTGCCGCAAAGGATCACCAACCTCGTCGAGCGGTCTCGGATTCCCCTAAGCAGCGAGGTTTCAAGTGGAGTCTCAACATAGGTGGATTCGGAGAACGGCGAGTCGAGCCCTCGCGTTTCGCTGTTGCCCCAGCGCGACCCTGGATAGGCTTGCAGCACCGAGCCGATCCACTCGACGCGCTCCTCGCGGAGCGCTTCCGCCGGGGGGGCGCCCGCGGCGGTTGACACCCCTATTGCCGGGCCAGCCTCCTCCAAGGTCGGAGCGGCGTTTGGCGTTGATTTGGTCAGTCGGGCGATCGCCTCCTTCGTTGATTGGAAGCGTTTTGCCGGATCGGGATCGGTCGCGAGGTCGAGGAAGTCCGCGAGAACGCCGCATTCCTCTCGATCGAGACCATCCCAATTCAGGCCCAGCCGCTTGTCGATCACCGCGCCGCGCTGGAACGGCTCGCGGCCGAAGAGCACATGGAAGAGACTCGCGGCCAGCCGGTAGATGTCGTCGGATGGTGACGCGTTCCGCGAGTCGTCCATTGGCGGCGCGTACAACTGCGTTCCCGGGCCGGGCGGCGGTTCGCCGAGCTTTGTTACGAAGTCGTAGTCGGTGAGCACCAGTTCTCCGCCGGAGACGATAAGGTTCCGGGGGCTGACGTCGCCGTGCGCGAGCCCGTTGTCGTGAAGGGCACCGAGCGCCTCGCAGGCGTCGACGAGCCAACGGGTCGCGAGGCTCGCGGCCGACGGCTCCTGAAGATCCTCGGCCAGCAGCGGCAAGAGACCGGAGAACCCGTCCAGCGGCGAGCCGTCCACCCAGGTCAGAAGCGCCACGGGTTGGTTCTCCCGCCATTCCCCGGCGATTTCGAAGATGGTCGATAGCCCTCCACGCCGACCCAGGTGCGACCGGGCGAGGCGGTACGATCGGAGGATTCTTCGGCCCTCGTCCCCGTCGTGAACCACCTTGGCCACATACGTGCCCAAGTCCTCTTTCGTGGTGCGGTCAACCTCGACGACTTTGAAGACGGTCCCGATCCCGCCGCTCCCCAGGCGGTTGACGAGGCGATACTCGCGGTCGTTGAAGTCGATCGTCTGCCCCTCGGTCCAGTAGCGGGCCGGCGGCGCCTCCGGCCGAGGCGGGGAATTTCCGAGCAACCGGCCGCACCCCTCAACGAGTTCGGCCAGACCGCTTCGCCGCGCCGGATCGTCCCTCATCCCCCCCGCGAGAAGTTCCGCGGCCTGAAGGCTCAACTCATCCGTGGCCTCCCGGAAAAGGATGATCGCCGTAGCGCAGAAAGAGTAGATATCCGAGCGGGCGTCGGCCGCCGCGAGCCCCGAGACGCGCGCCTCGGGCGCGATGAACTCGTCGTGGGACGAACCCGCCGAGCCGGCCGAGGTCACGCTGATGTCGGAGGCGATCTTTGTCCGTTCAAATCCGGTGAGGATCGGCGCGTTGTCGTGTCGAACCAGGATCGTTTGCGGCGAGAGGTTTCGATGGATCAGGGGTTGGCCCTCGTCCAGCTCGGAATGCAGGTCGACGAGCGCCTCCAGGGACTTCCTTACAAACTCCAGCCGCTCCTTGGCATCCCAGGTCGGGTCCTCGGCGCGCTGTTTCAGGGTCGGAGCCGAGGGATCAACGACCGTGAAGAAGAACATCTCGCCCGGGTATCCAGGGGCGTCCTGAAACGAGTCGAGGATGCGGGGCACCCACGCACGCCGTTGAAGGCAATGGAGCGCCTCGAATTCACGCTTGGCCTTGGTCTCGGCGAGCTTGTCGTCGGATGCCGACAGATCGTAAAGATGAAGGATGACCCGGTCGCGGCGAGTCGGATGGCTCCCTCGATAGATTCGGTGAAACCTCCTCTCTCTCGGCGTAACCAACTCCAAGTTGACATAGCCGGCCAGCCGCCTTAAGGAGCCGTCGAGGGCGACCGGACTTCTGGGGTCGAGGCGGTTACAGAGACCCCTTATGTCGGTTGTCGAAAGAGCGGGCGGATCGGCCAGCCCGACCGCCTCTCTCCAGCCGGACAACGGGTGGAAATTGACGCCTCGAACCGTTTTCCCGGCCAGTCGCTTCAGCTTCGAGGCGTCCTGGGTCAATAGAATGCCGGCCGCGACGAAGGGCAGCCCCGGCGCGTGGCGGCGGAGACTCGTGCCGACCTTTCGCGCCTTCGCCGCGACGAGGTCCACCGCGTGGTCAATCTCGAATTGTCGATCTTTCACCCAATCCGATGCCCAGTGTTTGACCTCAAGGACCCGGACGCCCGGGGGACCAATGACGACGATGTCGATCTCGTCCGATTGTAGACGATGATCCACGGAGAACGTCAGGTTCGCCAGGAGGATCCACTCGTCGTTTCCCTTCTCGGCCGAGAGGCGGCGCTCCAGATGATCGACCGCCTTGCTCTCGCTTTCGTTGACGAACGGGCCGCAATGAACGACATGAACTCGCATGGCAATCCCCGTGTAATGACCCGATCGGCGTCGAGCGGTCTCGGGGCCTCTTCTCCAGGATCGTGGAGGACATGGAGAGAATGGCCTAATCGATTTAGGCTGGGCGCTCACTTGACTCACGCTCCGGCGCTCGTGAGCCTGCTTGAATAAACGGTACGCCTGCTTCGTCGTGCATGCAAGCCGCCAGTGTCGATTGGCTCAGTTCGCGGCGGTGGGAGCCGACGTGTCCCCAGGCTCCCCGGTGTTCTGGGACTCCATCAGGGACTCGTGTTTGAGGCTCACGAGACGAGACCTTCGGAAAGCCTCGCGATGGGCATGGCGACTTCAAGGAAGGGACGCATGGGGGCAGGCCGCCCCTCCGATCGGGGGGAGATGGACATCTCCCCGTGGTGTCAGCGGGCGAGAGGTTTAGCGCATCAGCTCGGTTGGCCGGGGTGCGGAACTCGATCCAAAGCCCGTCTCGCCGCCGCGCGGAGAGGCGCCGGAAGAGTCGACTTCGATTGCTCGTGGGCGCTGGCGGGCCGTCGGAGGCTGCGTGCGGGGCACCGGATTGTCCGACGCAAATCCGACGCAGGATGGGACATGCTGACGCCGTCCAATCGACGCTCATTTCAAGCGTCGGATTCCGTAATCTGCTTTGGGGTAACAAGATGCCGTTGAGTACCCACGCAAGCCAAATGTGGATATTCGCACAATACTTAGGTTCAGGTCCTAGTGGGGTTAATCACCCCGTGGAGGTTCAAGTCCTCTCTTCGGCACCTTGCAGCGAAAGGACTTAGGGTTAATCACCCTAAGTCCTTTTCTTTTTCCCCATCGCCTTTT
>Ga0182742_1005804_pt1 | contig 10197 bp, 7 predicted proteins | sample eDN5th37CBELigMG_FD_128880 | JGI IMG/M metagenome (GOLD analysis project Ga0182742, IMG submission 128880) | Enriched Miracle-Growth compost microbial communities from Emeryville, California, USA - eDNA 5th pass 37_C BE-Lig MG (version 2)... ... | reverse complement strand
CGGTACCGGCGGCGGCTTCAAGCTGATGATCCAGGATCGCGCCGGCCGTGGCCCGATGGAACTCGAGCGGGCGACGCAGGCGGCGCTTGCCGCGGTGAACCGAGCACCCGGCATCGCCTTCGCCTTCAGCCTCTACAACACTGCGACGCCGCAGATCCGCGCCGAGGTGGACCGCACCCGCGCGGAGATGCTGGGCGTGCCGGTTTCGCGTGTGCATGAGGCGCTGGGTATCTATATGGGCTCGGCCTTCGTGAACGACTTCAACCTGCTGGGCCGGACCTGGAGGGTGATGGCCCAGGCCGACATGCAGCACCGCACGGCGATCGAGGACATCGCCCGGCTCCGCACCCGAGCCGAGGGAGGCGGGATGGTTCCGCTCGGCAGTGTCGCCACTTTCCATGAGACATCCGGGCCGTATCGCGTGCCGCGTTACAATCTGTTCCCGGCTGCTGAGGTGCAGGGGACTGCGCTGCCCGGCATATCCACCGGCCAGGCGATCGCCGCCGTGGAGGAGGCGCTCAAAAATGCCCTGCCGGAGGGCTTTGGCTTCGAGTGGACGGAACTGGCCCTGCAGGAACGAATCGCGGGCAACACGGCGCCGGTTGCCTTCGGCATGGCGGTGGTGTTCGTCTTCCTGGTGCTGGCGGCAATGTACGAAAGCTGGCTTCTGCCACTGGCCGTGGTGCTGATCGCGCCGATGTCGATGCTTGCCGCGCTGCTGGGTGTCGCGCACACGGGCCTCGACAACAACGTGCTGGTGCAGGTCGGCTTGGTGGTTTTGGTTGGGCTGGCGGCCAAGAATGCTATCCTCATCGTCGAGTTCGCCCGCGTGGCAGAGGCGGCGGGCGCCTCGCGGTGGGAGGCTGCCGCTGCCGCGGCGCGCACCCGCTTGCGGCCGATCTTGATGACCAGCCTGGCCTTCATCCTTGGTGTGCTGCCGCTGACGGTGGCAACCGGCGCAGGCGCGGAGATGCGGCAGAGCCTCGGCGTGGCCGTGTTCTATGGCATGCTTGGCGTAACTTTGTTCGGCCTGCTGTTCACGCCGGTGTTCTATGTGGCGGCGCGCGCCCTGGCGCGCCGGCATGGCAAACAAGAAGCCAAACAGGAAAGGGCTGCCGAGGTTTGAATGGCCGGCTGTAAGAGGCGCCGCTCCATTGGCCGACTTTCGCTCCGGTGCATGCAGAAGTCGCGAAGCCTGTTGAAATAGGCCGGCATGGCGGGCGGATCGTGCCCGCCATGCCGGCCTGTGATGGTGCTTCCGTTCAATCTCATTGATTTTTCGGGGCCGCCTGCTCTTTCTACCTCCATTGCAATCCTGGGCACCCCGGAAGGCGCTGCGGACGCAAATACCGCTGCTGCGTCAATTTCTGCCAGCATGGCCCAGGCAGTGCATAGGCATGGCGATGGAGGTTCCAAACGTGACCGAAACGCAGCGCTGAACTGGCCAATGCCCCGGATGCTGCAAATGGTGTGCTTCATTACTCCGAGGAGCCCGACCTTTCCTAAGCAGCGGTGTGATGCCATCAACGCAAATGGGAGGAGACAACGTGACCGGAGCCGTATTGATTGCGGGGGCACTGGGACTTGTCGGCCGCGCGGCGCTCGAACATTTCGAATCCCTGGAAGGCTGGGACATCATCGCCCTGGCCCGCCGTGCGCCGGATTTCCCGACCCGTGCCCACTTTCTCTCCGTGGATCTGACAGACCCGGCGGATTGCCGTGCGAAGCTTAGCACGCTGCGCGGCATCAGTCGTATCGTCTATGCCGCGCTGTTCGAGAAACCGGAGTTGAACAAGGGCTGGCTGGAGGCGGACCAGATAGCCACCAACCTGGCGATGCTGACCAACCTGATGGATGCGGTGGAGCCGGGCAATCCGGGGTTGCGGCACCTTGCCCTGCTTCAAGGCACCAAGGCCTATGGCGTGCATCTCGGCCAGATGCCAATCCCTGGGAAGGAGAGCGCGCCGCGCCATATCCACCCGAATTTCTACTGGGCGCAGGAGGATTTCATCCGCGCCCGCCAGGCCAGGGCGGACTGGAGTTTCACCATCTTCCGCCCGCAGGCGGTGATCGGCTTTGCCCTCGGCAGCGCGATGAACCTGCTCTCCGCCATTGGCGCCTATGCTGCCATCAGCCGGGAACTGGGCCTGCCCCTGATCTGGCCCGGCAGCGGCCAGCGCATCACCGAGGCGACGGATGCGCGGCTGCTGGCGCGGGCCATTGCCTGGGCTGGCGACACGCCCGCCGCGGCCAACCGGACCTTCAACGTCACCAATGGCGATGCCTTCCTCTGGCAGGATCTGTTCCCGGTGGTGGCCAAGCAGTTCGGCATGGAGATGGGGCTGCCACATCCAATGTCGCTGGCCGTGGTCATGGCGGACAAGGAACCGGTCTGGCAAAGCCTGGTGCAGAAGCACGGGCTGCGGCCTTACAGCCTGGAGCAACTGATCGGCAGTTCCTGGCAATTCGCCGATTTCGCCTTCAGCCGCACCGGCCACACCGCCTCTCTGCTCAGCACCATCAGGATCCGTCAGGCCAGTTTCCACGACTGCATCGACAGCGCCGAGATGCTGTCCTGGTGGCTTGGCGAGTTGCAGCGCCGCCGCGTCCTGCCGCCCTGACCCGGGGTTGACGAAGGCAGGAGCCTTGCCTGACCATATCTGCAAGGCTCCGCCGCCGGACCGGCGCGACAGGGGCGAGAGGAGGCGTCCATGCAATTCACCCGTAGACAGGCCGTGCTGGCCGGCGCGGCGGCTCTTGCCTTTCCTGCCATCCGCGCTGCGGCGGCCGAGCCGATCAAGGTCGGCGCCATCTTCCCGCTCAGCGGCGGCGCCGGACCGCAGGGCCAGAATGTCTGCCAGGCAATCGATGCCATGGCAGCCATGCTCAACGAGGGCGGCGGTGTGCTTGGCCAGCCCATCGAGATTCTGAAACGCGATGACGAGAGCACGCCTGCCGTCGGCGTCAGCCGCGCCAATGAGCTGATCGCGGAGAAGGTGGCGGTCATCATCGAGGGTTGGAACAGCCCGGTAACGCTCGCCATGCAGCCGGTGATCGCTCGCGCCGGGGTGCTGGACATCACCGCCATCTCCAAGGCGGACCAGATCCTGAGCGGCGGCGGCAATCCGCTGGCGATCCGGCTCAATTCCTCCAATGCCCAGGACGGGCATGTGATCGCGGAATACCTGGCGAAGAGCGGGGCAAGGCGCATCGCCTTCCTCACCGAGAACGACGCCTATGGTAACGGCGCCCAGGCGGCGATTGAGGCTGAGCTGAAGAAGCTCGGTCATGCCTATAACAAGGTGACGGAGGAGCGCTTCCCCTTCGCCCAGGCGGATTTCCGCGTGGCGCTGACCAATGTGCGCGCTGCCAATCCGGATGCGACGGTGGCGATCAATGCCAATGAGGGGCTCGGCATGCCGGCCCTGATTCGCCAGGCGCGGCAGATGCGTATCCGCGGCGACCTAGTGACTGCCGTCGGCACCATCGCACCCAGCGTGATCCAGGTGGCGGGCGAGGCCGCCAATGGCATCATCGGCGCCGATATCTACTTCCCCGATATCGAGCCTTTTGCCTCCAACCCGGTGAACCAGACCTTCATCCGCCGGGTGCAGGACATGTTCAGGCACACGCCGGACAAATACATGGCGCTCGGCGCCACCGCGCTGCAGGTCTGGGCCATGGCGGCGAAGGAAACCGGCAGCCTGGAGCGCGAGAAGGTAGCACAGCGCATCCGCGGCGGCAGCTTCCCCGGCACCATCATGGGCGAGGCGGTCTTTGCGCCGGATGGCCAGATGCAGTCGCAATACACGTTGTTCACGGTGAAGGACCAGAAGATCGTGATCCAGCGGTGACACGGCCAGGCCCGATGCTGCGGGTCGAGGGGCTTGGCGTGCGCTACGGCGCGCTGGTGGCGCTGGAGGATGTCTCCTGGCAGGTGGGGGGCGGCGAGATCCTCGGCATCATCGGCCCGAACGGTGCTGGCAAGAGCTCCTGCTATGACGCCGCGACCAATATGGTCCGCCGCAGCGGCCGGGTGTTCCTGGATGGCGAGGATGTCACGGAGGTGCCGCCACATGGCCTGGCGGAGCTTGGCCTGAAGCGGGCCTTCCAGCAGAACGCCTTCTTCGCCGAACTGTCCGTGCTGGACAACATGGCGGCGGTGCTGCAGCGGAGCTGGGGCACCGGCCTGCTGGCCAGCATCTTCGCTCCCTGGCAGGAAGCGTCACGGCGCCGGGCGCTGGAGGCGGAGGCAGCGGCGCTGCTGCACCGCTTCGGCGTGCCGCCGGAAATGCACGGCAGGCGGCCGGGCAACCTGCCCTATGGCACGCAGCGCATGCTTTCCATTGCGCTCGCCTGGGGTAGCGGCGCCAAGGTGCTGATGGTGGATGAGCCAGCCGCCGGCCTGGGCGGGGAGGACATGCTGCGCCTGCGCGACCTGCTCGATACGCTGAAGGCGGAAGGCGCGGCGCTGGTGGTGATCGAGCACCATATGGACCTCATTATGTCGGTTGCCGACCGGATCGTGGTGCTGGATCAGGGCCGTTGCCTGGCCATCGGCACGCCGCGCGAGATCCAGGCGGATCCCCGCGTGCTGGAAGCCTATCTGGGGCGAGTGGCGTGAGCGAAGCAGTGTTGGAGGCTGATGGCCTGCGCGTCGCCTATGGCGGCAACCTGGCGCTGGACCTGCCGCATCTGGCTCTCCGGTCGGGGGAGCTGGTAGGGGTGGTCGGCGCCAATGGCGCGGGCAAGTCCACCCTGGTGAATGCGCTGCTCGGCTGGTCCCGTGGCGCGCCGCGCGTCTCCGGTCAGGTGCGGCTGGCGGGCGAGGAGATCGGCGGCCTGCCGACCCATGAGCGGGTGCGGCGCGGCTTGCTGCTGGTGCCGGAAGGCGGAGCGGTCTTCTCCCGCCTGACGGTGGAGGAGAACCTCACGGCGGCCGAGGCGCCCGCCGATGCCTCCCGCCGTGGCTACAGCATGGAGGAAGTCTTCGACCTTTTCCCGCGCCTGCGGGAGCGTCTGCATCACACAGGTTCGGCCCTGTCGGGCGGGGAGCGGCAGATGCTGGCCATTGCCCGTGCGCTGCGGCTCGGGCCGCGGGCACTGCTGCTGGATGAGCCCTCCATCGGCCTGGCGCCGCGGCTGGTGCTGAGCGTGCTGCAGACGGTGCGCCGCCTGGTGGATTCCGGCCTGCCCGTGTTGCTGGTGGAGCAGAATGTCCGCGCCGCGATCGAGGTGGTGGACCGGCTGGTGTTGCTGGAGCGCGGCCGCATCCTGGCCGAGGGCCCGGTCGCTGCCATGCGCGACGATCCCCGCATCATCGCAGCCTATCTAGGGGAGTCGGTGGCGTGAGCCTGGTGCAGCAGCTTATCAACGGGCTGATCCTGGGCCATGCCTATGCGCTGATCGCGATCGGCTGGACCGTGCTGCTGGGCGTGGCGCGGCTGGTCAATTTCGGCCATGGCCAGATGTACATGATCGGGGCCTTCATGGCTTGGTGGGCGACCGCGCCGCTCGGCCTGCCCTATCCGCTGGCGATCCTGGTGGCGATCGGCGCCGGCCTGCTGCTCGGGCTGGTGATGCAGATGGTGATGCTGCGGCTGACGCTGGAGCAGAACCTGGTCTCCATCATGATCGTGACGCTCGGCTTCGGCCATGTGCTGCGTGGCGCGGCGGCGCTGGCCTTCGGCGGCACGCCGCAGATCCTGGAAACGCCGCTCAGCCTGGTCGAATTCGAGATCGCCGGCGCCTGGATCACGGCGCAGGACCTGCTGATCGTCGGTGCCGCCATCCTGGTCTTCGCCCTGCTGCGGCTTGTGGTGGAGCACGGCCGGCTGGGCCGCACCGCGCGCATGGTCGCCGAAGATCCGAAGCTGGCGCAGCTTGCCGGAATCAATGTGAAGCGGGTCTATCTGGCGGTCTTCGCCTTCGAAGGCGCGGCGGTGGCCCTGGCGGCGGCGCTGGTGGCGCCGCGCACGCCGATCCTGACCTCCATCGGCTTCGAGGAGGTGATCGTCACCTTCGTCGTGGTAGTACTGGGCGGCATCGGCTCGGTAATGGGCAGCTATGTGGCGGGGGTGGGGCTTGGCCTGTTCACGGCGCTGTTCGGCGGCTTCGTCTCGCCGGCCTATACCACCGCCGCCGCCTTTGCGGTGCTGATCGTGGTGCTGGTGCTGCGGCCGGGCGGACTGGCCAGTGCGCGGGCGGTGCGGTGATGCCGGGCTGGCGCAGCCTGGCCCTGCTGGCGGCCGCCATCGCCGGCTTCTTCCTGCCGCAGATCCTGGGCGGGGCGGCCTATGGCGCGCTGGTGGTGATCGCCCTTTTCGCCGTCATGGCCTATGGCCTGGACATCGTCCTGGCCGATCTGGGCGAGGTGAGCCTGGCACATACGGTTTTCTTCGCCGCCGGCGCCTATGCCACCGGCCTGCTGGCGACGCGCGCCGGCTTCGGCGCCTGGGGCACGCTGGCCGGCGCAGTGATTGCGGCGGCGGTGATTGCGGCGCTGCTCGGCCTGCTGACCCTGCGGCTGCGGGAATTCGTCTTTTCGCTCGTGACCTATGCCGCCGCGGTGGTGGCGGCAGCGGTGGCGCATAACTGGGATTTCCTCGGCGGTTCGGACGGCATCGTCGGCATCCCGCAATTCGACCTTTCCATCGGGCCGCTGTCTCTCGTGGCGCGCAATGATGTGGAGATGTGGCCCTATGCCTATGGGCTGCTGCTGCTGGTGCTGTATCTGGTGGCGCGGTTCCGCCGCTCCCGCCTCGGCATCCTGGCGGTGATGGCGCATCTCAACCCGCGGCTAGCCACCATGTCCGGCGTGGATATCGCGCGGGTCCGGCTGGCGGTCTTCGTGCTCTCGGCGCCGGTCACGGCGCTGGCCGGCTGGCTCTATGCCTATCAGCGCGCCTATGTTGGCCCGGACCTGTTCGAAACCTATTTCCTGGTGCTGATGCTGACCGCCGTGGTGCTGGTGGGCCGGCGCCTGCTGCTCGGGCCGCTGATCGGCATGGCGCTGGTGCTGGGGCAGGAGAAGTTCCTCTCCTTCGGCGGCGATGTCGATGCGATCATCCTGGGTAGCGTGCTTATCATCGTGCTGGCCTTCTTCCCGGGCGGCCTTGCCGGTATCTGGGCCCTGATCTTCCGCCGGCGGGAAACCGCTGCCCCGGCAGCGCCCGCCGCCCCGCGTCCGGAGAATGCCACGTGACCATGCCCCGTCGCCCCGTCTATCGCCGCGCCGATCTCGACCGCCTGCTGAATCCGAAGAGCATCGCCATCATCGGCGCCTCGGCGCGGCCCGGCTCCTTCGGGGAGAGGACGCAGAGGAACCTTGCGGGGTTCAGCGGGCGGGTCCATTTGGTCAACGCCCGCTATGAGCGCCTGGGCGACCAACCCTGCCATCCTTCCATCGCGGCCCTGCCGGAAGTGCCGGACATCGCCGTGGTCGCCGCGCCGCTGGAGGCCATCGAGGGCGTCGTGCGGGACTGCGTCTCGGCCGGCGTCGGCGCCGCCATCCTCTATGCCTCCGGCTTCGCCGAGACCGGCAAGCCGGAGCGCATCGCCCTGCAGGCGAAGATCGCCGATATGGCGCGGGAGGGCGGGCTTCGGCTGGTCGGCCCGAATTGCATCGGCCTGCTGGACTATGCCTCCGGCGCCACGATCAGCTTCGCCGCGGTGCCGCGTCCGGCATCGCCGCCCGGCCCGGCGGCGGTCGGCATCGTCAGCCAGTCCGGCAATCTGGGCTTCGCCCTGGCGCAAAGCGTCGAGCGCGGCGTCGCCATCAGCCGTGTGCTGGCCTGCGGCAATTCCAGCGACGTGGACGTGGCGGACTGCGTTGCCGCCCTGGCTGAGGATCCGGGCTGCGCCGCCATCGCCTGCCTCTTCGAGGGCATGGCCGACCCCACCCGGCTGATCGAGGCGGCGGAGATTGCCTGGGAAGCCGACAAGCCCCTGGTCGTCTACAAGCTGGCCACCGGGGAGCAGGGCGCCGCTGCGGCGCTATCCCATACCGGCTCGCTCGCCGGTTCCGATGCCGCCTACCGCGCTGCCTTCGAGCGTGCCGGGGTGGTGCTGGTGGACCGCTACGAGGCGCTGCTGGAAACCGCCGCCTTCCTGGCCAAGGCGCCGCTGCCCAAGGCGCCAGGCGTCGCGGTGGTCTCCACCTCCGGCGGTGCCGCCATCATGGCGGCCGATATGGCGGAGGGGCGAGGCGTGCCGCTGCCGCAGCCGAATACGGAAACCCAGGCAGTGCTGGATGCGCGCATCCCGGAATTCGGCTCCGCCCGCAATCCGGTGGATATCACTGCCCAGGTGCTGAACGACCCGGACTCGCTCCGCGCCTGCGCTGGCGCGCTCTTTGCCGACCCAGCCTACGGCGCCGTGCTGCTGCCGAACGGCTATGCCTATGACTTCGCCACGCCGCGCTTCGCCCTGCTGGGTGAATTGGCGGCGCAGCACGGCAAGCCCGCCTGCGTCGTCTGGCTGACCGAATGGCTGGAAGGCCCCGGCGCACGGGAGGCGGAGGCCAATCCGCGCGTCGGCGTCTTCCGCTCCATGGATCGCTGCTTCGCCGCCCTGGCCGCCTGGCAGGCACGTGGGCAGCGTCGGGCCGCGGAGCGGTCACCCGCCACGCGCCTTAGCCCGCCCGAGGCCGCTTCCACCGCCGCCCGGCTGCTCGATGCCACCGCCGGCGGGATGCTGACCGAGCGGGAGGCGAAAGCCGTCCTCGCTGCCTATGGCGTACCGGTAGTGGGAGAACGCCTAGTCACGGATGCCGAGGCCGCGGTCGCAGCGGCCGAGGCGCTGGGCTATCCGGTGGTGCTGAAGGTCGAATCCCTCGACCTGCCGCACAAGACCGAGGCCGGGGTGATCCGCCTGGACCTGCGCGACGCCGCGGCAGTGCGCGAGGGGTTCGCCGCGGTGATGGCCAATGCCGCCCGCGTCACCCCGCCGCCGCGCATCAACGGCGTGTTGGTGCAACCGATGATCCAGGCGGGGCTGGAATTGGTGATCGGGGCGCGGCGCGATCCACTCTTCGGGCCGATGGTAGTGGTCGGGCTCGGCGGCATCCTGGTGGAGCTGCTGCGGGACACAGCCACCGCCCTGGCCCCGGTGCAGGAGGACGAGGCCCATGCCATGCTTCGCCGCCTGAAGGGCTACAGGCTGCTGCAAGGCTTCCGCGGCTTGCCGCCCGTGGATCAGGACCGGCTGGTGGAGATCATCCGGCGCGTCTCCGAATTGGCCGCCGACCAGCGCGAGCGGATCGCGGAGATCGACGTCAACCCGCTGATCTGCGCCGGTGATCGCCAGGTCGCGGTGGATGCGTTGATCGTCAGGTCTGCGCCAGGTCAGTGACCACCACGATCTTGCCGGCGGCGCGGCGCGAGAGCAGCGCCTCCAGCGCCGCGGGGGTTTCCGCCAGCGGGTAGGTGGCGGAGACCCAGGGGCGCAGTTTTCCCTCCCGCACCCAGGCGAGGAGCTGGCCCATCAGCGCCCGGTGCGCCTCCGGCTCCCGCTTGGCGAAGCTGCCGAAGAAGACACCTAGGATGCCGCAGCCCTTGAGCAGGGCGAGGTTCAGCGGAATGCGTGGGATCTCCCCTGCGGCGAAGCCGATGACCAGATAGCGCCCGCTCCAGGCCATGGAGCGCAGCGCTGGCTCGGCATAGGGGCCGCCGACCGGGTCATAGACCAGGTCCACGCCGCGGCCATGGGTCAGTTCCCGCAACCGATCGCGCCATCCCTCCTGCGCGTAGTCCAGCACCGCATCGGCGCCGGCCTGCCGGCAGGTCTCCAGCCTGTCACCTGAGGCGGCGGCGATGACCCGTGCGCCCAGCAGCTTCGCCAGTTGCACGGCGGCCAGGCCGGTGCCCCCGGCCGCGCCCAGCACCAGAACCGTCTCGCCCGGCTGCAGCCTGCCGCGATCGCGCAAGGCGTGGAACGCGGTGCCATAGGCGTAGGAGAGTGCCGCGGCGGCCACGGGGTCCACCCCCTGTGGCACCGGCACCACGGCATCCGCCCGCGCCACGGCCAGTTCGGCGAAGCCGCCTTGGCTGGTCATGGCCAGCACGCCGCTGCCAGGCGGCGGACCGGCGACGCCCGAGCCCAGCGCGGCTACAATGCCCGCCACCTCGCCGCCCGGCGAGAAGGGCAGGTCCGGGCACGTCTGATACCTGCCCTGGATCATCAGCGTGTCGGCGAAAT
>Ga0182742_1005800_pt1 | contig 10203 bp, 6 predicted proteins | sample eDN5th37CBELigMG_FD_128880 | JGI IMG/M metagenome (GOLD analysis project Ga0182742, IMG submission 128880) | Enriched Miracle-Growth compost microbial communities from Emeryville, California, USA - eDNA 5th pass 37_C BE-Lig MG (version 2)... ... | reverse complement strand
GATCGCCATCGGGAGAGCTCTGATGGCGAACCCGGATCTCCTCATCCTTGACGAGCCATGCGAGGGGCTCGCACCGGTCATCGTCGATGAGATCAGCGCCATTTTCAAGAATCTCGCCTCTACGGGAGTCGCGATCCTGTTGATCGAACAGCATCTCAATCTCGTGCGGGAGATAACCGACCGTTTCTACGTGATCTCCAAAGGAAGCGTCGTAAGGTCGGGTCATGTAGCTGACGTCAGCCAGCATGATCTTCAAATGAGCATAATGCAATAAGAGCGAGCAAAACCGTTCCTGGAGGAAACCCACATGTCTTATCACAAATACTCTCTTGCCGTTCTCTTGAGTCTATCGTGTGCGACCAGCGCCTTGGCGCAGTCGGAGCCATTGAGAATCGGTGTTCCCACTTCGCAGACCGGGCCTTACGCCGCTCTCGGAGAGCAGGTGATCCGCGCGATCGAGTTCGCCGCTGCCGAAGCCAATGCAGCGGGTGGCGTCGATGGCCGCAAAGTCGAGGTCAAGATCGGCAATACAGAAGGAAACCCAGAGGTCGGCCGTCGTGCGGCCGAGAAGCTTGCGACCGAAGGTCACAAAATCCTGATCGGTTCCATCTCGTCTGCCGTCGGCCTCGCCCTATCGACGCAGCTCAACCGCTGGGACGCGATCTACGTATCAGTCGTCAACAAAACCCCTAAGCTGACGGGCGATTCCTGCACGCCGCGCACATTCCGTGCGAACCACTCCGACGATATGGACATCGCTATCGTTGAGCCTTGGCTGGCGGAGAGCAAAACGAAGAACTGGGCCATCATCGGCGCGGACTACGTTTGGGGACGCGGCTCCGGCGCTGCCTTCAAGGCTGCGGCTACGAAGACCGGCAAATCGATAAAAACCGAATTGTATGCCCCGCTCGGTACGGCCGACTTCGCGCCATATATTACTCAGCTCCGCGATTCCGGTGCCGAAGGTCTCTGGGTGGCTCTGGCGGGCTCCGAAGCCGTGAACTTTGCCAAGCAGGCGAAGCAGTTCGGTCTGATCGACAAGATGACGGTCTTCGGGCACAATTTCGTGGCGTCCTCAATCATTAAGGCTGTCGGTCCGGATGCCATCGGATTCTGGGGCAACGTCAACTACTCGGCATCCATCGAGACTCCGAATAACGCGAAGTTCGTCAACGCTTGGCGCGCGAAGTTCAATGCCGATCCGACTGAATACGAGGGTGAGGCATATTCGGGCATGCAGGTGATTTTCGAAGCAGCGAAGAAGGCGAAAAGCGCCAAGGCGTCGGATATTGCCAAGGCTCTCAACGGGATGAGCGCTGATACCGTTTATGGGACGGTCACCATGCGCGCTGCAGACCACCAGCTCGAGATGCCCAACTACCTGGGCCGTGTTGCCGAGAAGGCCGGCAAGCCCGTGATCCAGGTGGTGCGTGGGTTCGATTCAAAAGCCGCCACGCCTCCTCCAAGCGGGGAATGCAAACTTTGATGACCTGCTAGGATCATAAGATACTGAGCGGACTGCTTGGATCGCCGGCAGTCCGCTGAGCTGTTTGGCCATTCGCACGTGAAACGCTGACCCTGGCGCCGGAGTTTGTTCCTCGCGTGATCACGGTGCTGAAGGCGCATGCCAGAGGCACGGCCGATGGTGAGTTTATCGATGGTGTCCTGCACCACGGCGGGATGCTGTCCTATAAGGAAGAGAAGATTGAGCGGCACCGTTGAGGTTCGCTGTAGCAATAAATGTGGCAGCGGGCGTCCAGTCCTGGCACCGAGCCGACTTTAGCGGTGTTTGCGTAAGAGAGGGCGTAAGCCGGCCTTCGCATGGTTAAGCTTGATGGCCGTCCCTGACCCCATCCTGACAGTCAGTACGATATCGGGTCCTGCCTAGGTTAAGCGTTGTAGCGCCCGAAGAAGACGACGTTGTCGTTGGCCTCAACCACCTTCTGGAGTTGCGACAGCTCGATGAAGGCGTGGGGGCGATACAGCCTCCACATCGGGTTGAGCACCTCTTGAAATGGGACGTCCGGATTGGACGCCCACCAGGAATCCCACTCCTGGGCGGTGAAGTCGTCGCCGTAGGCGTGCGTCACCATCAGCTCCGGATCGAAGCCATCGTCGATACACAGAGCCTTCGCTCTGGCCCGGATCTGGCTGTCCATGATGTCGGAAGTTGCCTGAGCCTGCGCGTACAGCATGATCAATCCGCCATCTTCCTGGATGAGGGGAGAGGCTGGCTGCGCTGCTCCATGCAGCGTGTCAGCTCCTGGATGACCCAGCGCCTGGCTTGGCGTTTTGAGGATCGCGTCATGATGACCTCCTGCAATGTCACCAGGATCGCGCGAAACAACCTGTCCTTCTGTGACGGGGGCCACACAAGACTTGCATGAAAGCCATCAAAGCCATGCTTTCGGGAAGATAGTCTCCTGGGCTGTCTATGCACCGCTACATCCAGCTCGCCCGCATGAAGCGGGCCTCACACCGGCGGCCTGCAGGGATGCCCAAAGCATCACCGACATCGCGATAGATGCTTGTTACGATGCGCGACGTGCCTGCCACGCCGGTGGACATCGTGGAGCACCGTGGCGATCCGGCGACCCTCGGCGCCACCATCCAGCGCTTCATTGCGTGGCGCAAAACCGCCGGCCTGCACCCGAGGAGAGAGCCGACCGTCATATCTGGCGCTCCGAGCGGCGTCCCACGTCGCCTACCGATTATAGAATCGACCCTTGTGTCGGGCCGACCGGTCGGGGCGAACGGCGAGCAGATTAATACCGGCGAGATCGCTGGTGGGCGCTGCGCGGTACTGCGCACATCGGCAACGCCGACAATCTCGAGCCTGCCGCACACTAGGCTCGGGTATCAGATTTTGCTCCTATGTCCGCGCCGCGATCAAATGGGCAGACGTTGAGAGCGAGGGTTGCTTCTCCGAATGCTGAAACTGCCGTCTGCTATGGATAGTCGATTGGCGTCGTCGAGGCTGAACCCCTGGCGGCCGGCGGGGCTGCGTCTGAGGTTCTGGGCCGCCATCGCGACTTCGACACGGTTTCGCACATTCAGCTTCTGCATCAGGATCGTCATGTAATGCTTGACCGTCCGCTCGGTGAGGCCCAGGTCGGATGCGATCTCCTTGTTGGTTCTGCCCTCGAGCAGAAGACCGACAATCTGATCCTCGCGGGCAGTCAGGCTGAGCGCCTGCATGGCAACCTTGCGCACGGATGCGTTCTTCAGCGCAGCGATCGCCCCGCTGGCGAAGTTCTTTGATATATAGGTGCCTCCGGCGATCACGGTATTTGCGGCATTGATGAGTTCGCCTGCTGCGCAGGATTTGGATACGTATCCTCGTGCACCTGCCTCGAGCGCACTCACAGTGTACTCGATCCCAGGAAGCGCCGTGAAGGCGATGATCCCCATGCTCGGGTATCGGGCCGTGATTTCCGAGATTGTCGCGACGGCATTTCCGGAAATCGCCAAGTCCAGGATCATCAGGTCAGGCCGATGACGCTCGGCGATCGCGAGCGCATCGCGGGTGCTTTCGCCGCGTGCCACCACATTGAATGGACCTTGCGCAGTAAGCACATGCGCCAAACCTTCGATCGTGACGGGATGGCCGTCGATCAAGGCAACCGAAACCGAGTGCATGAAGTGATCCCCCCTCACACCTGGAGCCGTGGGGTCGGATATGCCGGTGGCTCTGGATGTGCTGATCCAAGGAGCGTAGCCGACGAAGGAAACTGAGTCCCCCATCCCGAGGAGCTATCCTCATGACAGGAAGTGCTAATCCGAGAGGGGTAGAGGTCAATGTAATAGTGCTACGACGAGCATTGTCTATAGGCGATAGAATGCTTGTGCCACAAGGAAAATATGAGCCCAAAGGGTGCTCAGGTCTCCTGCCGGATCCTGGCTAATCAGCCCGAATAGGTCGTCTCCTGGACCAAAGTCTGGGCTCTCGTTGGACCTTCGGCGATTGCGGGATGGTCGGTTCCGCGTATCCTCTTCTCAAGAGAAGCATTTGGGGCAGCCTATGTCAGGGTTAACAGCACGGCTGGGAGGGAGGCGCTGGGGCACCGTTTTGGAATCCTGGAGCCTGACCCGCCAGTTTGCTGTGACGGGCGGCGCCATCATGCTGTTCGCCATGATCGTCGAAGGATTGTTCACCGCCGAGATCATAACGCAGAGCACGGTCGACCGGAAGGCTGTGACGACTGCCCTGTTCATGGACAGTTTCCTCTCGCCGCTGACCCATCATCTCGCTTCCAGCGACGTCCTGCCTGCGGAGGAACGAGCCGAACTGGATCGGTTGCTCGACAGGGACAATTTCGAGGGCCGTTTCCCTCACCTCGAAATCTGGAAAGAGGGCGGTCTCGTCGCGTACTCGCGTTCACCCGAACTGATCGGCCGCAAGTTTGATCCACCTGCAGGATTGATAGACGCCTTGAAGGGCGAAGTTTCGGCGCGCTATGCTGATCTGAAAGCTGACGAGCACAGGATCCGGGGATTCACCTCCCGCTATCTCGAGATCTACACACCCATCCGGGAGCATCTTACCGGGCGGATCATTGCCGTTGCGGAGATTCATGAGGTGGCCGATCCGTTGGAGCGGCGGCTGTGGTGGTTGCGCCTGAAGAGCTGGCTCGCCCGGATCGGCGTCACTGCCCTGATCATGACCGGCCTGTTCTGGATCGTTTATCGGGGTAATGGGATCATCATGGCGCAGCAGCGCCAGCTCGGCGAACGCATGGCCGAGGTCGAGCGCACGTCCCGGTACAACCGGATTCTCAGGGAGCGGATTCAACATGCTTCGGGCCGCGTCTCGGAACTGAATGCGCATTATCTGCGCGGGATTGGCGCGGATCTGCACGACGGCCCCGCGCAACTCATCGGGCTGGCCGCTTTGAAAGTGGAGCACGTCAGGCGGGCTGAAACAGCCGAGAAGCGGCAGCAGGAGTTGCAGATGCTGGACACCATTCTCGAGGATGCCCAGCGCGACATACGCACCATCTCGAAAGGGCTTATGCTGCCGGAGATCGAGGGCCTGCCGCTGTCGGAGGTCATCAGACAGGCGGCCCGTGCGCACGAGAAGCGCACCAGCAGCGCGGTGACCGTCCGGTGCGAGGACATTACGCAGCCTCTGTCGAGCGCACTCAAGATCTGCGCGTATCGGTTTGTTCAGGAGGGCCTCAACAATGCCTTCCGCCATGCCGGCGGCAACGGGCAGGTTGTTACATGCGAGGTCGAGGGCACGGACCTGTGCCTCGCCGTGGAGGATGCTGGGGGAACGGCCCCCACAAGTCCATCCGGACGAGATTCCGGTCTGGGACTCGTCGGATTGCGGGAGCGGGTGGAGAGTCTGGGCGGCACATTCCGTATTGGCAAGGTTCCCAGCGGAGGGACCAGGATCGAGATGAAGCTGGCCATGCCAGAGGGAGGATAGGATGGTTGAGAGGATTCGTGTCGCCGTGGTGGACGATCACGCCATGTTCCGAGCCGGGGTGATCCAGTCGCTCGGGCTCGACGGCGATATCGAGGTCGTGGGAGAGGGAGCCTCTGCCGCGGAGGCCGTGCAACTCGCGAAGGAGCTCGCGCCTGATCTCATCCTGCTTGACGTTTCCATGCCCGGGAACGGGGTCGAGGCGGCCCGTGAGATTCTCGGGATGCCGAATTCGCCTCGGGTCGCGATGCTGACGGTGTCGGAAGCTGACAACGACGTGATGAGCGCGCTGGAGGCAGGCGCGGTCGGATATCTTCCCAAGGGGATCCGGGCGCCCGACCTGATTACGGCCGTGAGAGCCATGAAGGATGGTCGCAATGTCGTGCCTCCAGATCTTGTGCTCCGCGTGCTGTCGAACAAGGTGCGAGCGGATGGAAGCCCGCTGGCGTCCCTCTCCGATCAGGAAAAGCGCACGCTGCGTCTCGTTGCCAAAGGATTGAGCAATCGCGAGGTCGGTGAGCAACTGGATGTGCAGGAAAAGACCATCAAGTACCACGTGACCAACATCCTGAGGAAGCTCAAGGCCAGGAACCGAGTCGAGGCCGTGCTCATCGCCAAGCGGGAATGGGGCGAGCTCGTCGACGAGGCAATGTGATCAGGCGTCCTTAGGCCTCATCGCTCGAGCTAGTGTTACGGAGGAGCGCCGACACGGCTTGGACTGTTGGGTTGAGGCCATTCATCTTTTACCGACGCGACAGCCGCCTTTCCTCGCGGCTGTTCTCCCGGCGAGGCCGATGATCCCGGTCGTGTCGCCTCCTGAAACGAAACGATTTCCGGAAAAGCTGTGCATCGCAAGCCTGTGTACCGACAGCTACACCGGATAAGCACTCGAACACATCGATTCGAGACAGGAATTTCGGACAATTCGCGCAGATCGAGGACGCCCGCCAGGCGCGACAGATCCTGGCGGCGGACCTATGTATCGATGCCTCCCGCATGGCCGTGATGAAGTTCTCATGAGGCTGCGTCGCGGCGCCCTCTCGTGGGCATCATGGCAATCGCCGATTACCTGACATGAGAGCGCGCAACGCGACCGAAACGGTCGGCTCTCCGACGCATCGCGTCAATCCGACACCCCGCAATGAACGATACGCTTTTGCTCTCGGAGAACTGGACCTTGGTCCAGGAAGCGCCTGGGCTCGGGTCCAGGCAAACCCCTCGACCGATGGTTAAAAAATCGTTGCACCTCCATCCGATGCGGGCCGGGTCGTCCTTGGCCAAGATTGTTGACGGAATTGCAGGCTGACGGGCGAAGCAGCGCCAGCCGGGACAATACGCACAAAGGCAAGTCCTCAGAGGGAGAAGACTTATGGTCCAACTGGTCAAGCACGATCTCGAGTACATCCTCAAGCAGATCAAGATCGCGGAGGAGCACGCGAAGGGCACGCCGCTCACCGAGCTGGTCGATGATCCGCTGCTGCCGTACGGCCTGCGCACCGTCGACGGCAGCTTCAACAACCTCGTCCCGGGGCGCGAGCAGTGGGGAGCCTCCGATCAGCCCTTCAAGAACCTGTACGAGGACGATACCTACGCGCAGGGCAGCGGCAGCATGGGGCCCGCTCCCTACCCGCAGAACCACGACTACGGCGCTCCCGGCAGCGTGGTCGATGCGGATCCCCGCCTCATCTCGAACCTGATCGTCGACCAGACGCTGAACAACCCCGCGGCCATCGCGGCGGCCCTGGAGCATGCTGGGCTGTCCGGGGCGGCGCTCACGGCCGCCCAGACCGCCGTGATGAACGCGCATACGGTGGTCAAGGCCCTGACGCCCGGGACGCCCGCCTATGACCTGGCCAAGACCCAGCTTGACACGCTGCTCAACCAGTACGGCATCGAGATGGACGGTCCGACCGTTCTCCTGCCCAACGTCGCGCCCGACATCGGCGATTCCGCATCCTACAGCTCGATCTTCACCCTGTTCGGCCAGTTCTTCGACCATGGCCTCGACCTTGTCGCCAAGGGCGGCAATGGCACGATCTACATGCCGCTCTCGCCAGACGACCCGCTCTACGACCCGGCCAGCCCGCACACGAACTTCATGGTGCTGACGCGCGCGACCACGGGCGAGGGCGCAAGGAACACGACGACTCCCTGGGTCGACCAGAACCAGACCTACGGCTCGCACGCGTCGAAGCAGGTCTTCATGCGCGAGTACGCCATCGCTCCGGAAGGTGCCGTGGACGCCGACGGAAACGACATCTCCGGCAAGCCCTACGCTACGGGCAAGCTCCTCGAAGGCAGCACCGGTGGCCCCAACGGCACCAAGGGCGGGCTTGCGACCTGGGCTGACGTCAAGGCGCACGCCGCCGAGTTCCTCGGCATCAAGCTCACGGACAAGGACGTCGGCAACATCCCGCTGATCGTCGCCGACGAGTACGGAAACTTCATCCCCGGCCCGAATGGCTACGCCCAACTCGTGGTGGGACTGGGAGTCGACGGCATCCTCGGGACCGAGGATGACGTGCTCGTGGAGGGCAACCCGGCCGATCCGGTCGATCCGAGCGCGGTCGGCGCGTTCCGCACCGGCCATGCCTTCCTCGACGACATCGCGCACACTGCGGCGCCCGTGTTCGATGCGAGCGGCGAACTGGTCGCCGACGCCGACACGGACACGGGGAATGAAATTCCCACTGACGCGCGAGGGCAGAACACCGCGTACGACAACGAACTCCTCGACAGGCACTTCATCACCGGCGACGGCCGCGGCAACGAGAACATCGGTCTGACCGCGATCCATCACGTCTTCCACGGCGAGCACAACCTGATCGTCGAGCAGACGAAGATCCGAGCGATCGAGGCCGCCATTGAAGGCGACCTGTCGTTCCTCAACGAATGGCTCATCGTCAAGGTCACCGACTTCCCGCTTGGCCCCAATGCGACGGAGGCCGACAAGAAGGTCTTCGCAGACAGCCTGTCATGGGACGGCGAGCGCCTGTTCCAGTCCGGCCGTTTCGTGACCGAGATGGAGTACCAGCACCTGGTCTTCGAGGAGTTCGCCCGCAAGATGCAGCCGGACGTGGACGCGTTCCTGTTCGAGCCGGATCCGGACATCGACCCCGCGATCTTCGCCGAGTTCGCCAACGTGGTCTACCGCTTCGGCCACTCGATGCTCAACGAGAACGTGGACCGGGTCTACGCCGACGGCCAGACCGATCCCATGAGCCTGTTCTCCGCGTTCCTCAACCCGGTCGCCTATGACAATGACGGGGCGCTTACCCATGAGCAGGCGGCAGGGGCCATCCTGCGCGGGATGAGCGGACAGTTGGGCAACGAGATCGACGAGTTCGTCACCAACACCCTGCGCAACCAGTTGCTCGGCATCCCGCTCGACCTCGCGGCGATCAACATCGCCCGCGGTCGCGACACCAACATGCCGACCCTCAACGAGGCCCGCGCCAAGTTCCGGGACATGGCCAACGGCGACAGCCAGCTCGATCCCTACACGAGCTGGACCGACTTCGCGTTGAACCTCAAGAACCCGGCCTCGATCGTCAACTTCATCGCCGCCTATGGCACGCACGAGCTCATCGCGAACGAGGAATCAATCGCGGGCAAGCGCGCCGCGGCGATGGCGATCGTCTTCGGCACGGCACAGCAGTGGGTCGAGACGGATCCCGTGACCAAGGTGAGCACAACGTACACCGTTGCCCCGCCTGCCGACCGTCTTGCCTTCCTCAACGCGACGGGCGCCTATGCGGCCGACGGCAAGCTCGGCGGCCTCCAGAACGTCGACCTCTGGGTTGGCGGCTTGGCCGAGAAGAAGATGGACTTCGGCGGCATGCTGGGCTCGACCTTCTCGTTCATCTTCGAGCTCCAGCTGGAGAACCTCCAGGACGGCGACCGCTTCTACTACCTGTCGCGCGTCCAGGGCATGAACCTGCTGTCGGAGCTGGAGAGCAACTCACTTGCCAAGATGATGCTGCGCAATACCGACCTCGGGGAGGAGGGTACCGCGGTGCCCGGCGACATCTTCTCGCGGCCCGACGTCGTGCTCTACGCGGACTATGCCAAGCAGTTGCAGATGACCGGGCAGGGCGACCCCACGCACGCGAACCCCGTGCTCGAGGCGATCTCGAAGCTGGTCGAGCGTTATGACGGCAGCGTCCCAACGGGCCTGACCGCATCGAACCTGCCGGAGGGCGTGACCTTCGATCCCGCCACGCGCACCTTCTCGGGAACGCCGACCCAGGGCGGCGTGTTCGAGGTCGTCGTCACGGCGACCTATGCGACGGGCGAGACGCGCAACCAGAGCGTCAAGCTCCTCGTGATCAATCCCCAGCCGATGCCGAACCATCTCGACGTACTCGTCGACGATGCCGACTACTTCGAGCTTTACCCGGATGTGGCGGCGGCGGGCGTCGACCCCGATGCGCATTATTCTGGATGGGGCCGGGGAGAGGGCAGGAAGCCGAATAAGTACTTCGACGCCGCCTGGTACCTCCAGCAGAATCCGGACGTGGCCGCAGCCAACATGGATCCGCTTGAGCACTACATGAACTTCGGCTGGAAGGAGGGCCGCAATCCCTCGGCGGAGTTCGATGTCCAGAGCTACCTCGTGGCAAACCCCGACGTGGCGGCGGCAGGCATCGATCCACTCTATCACTATCTCGCCTCGGGTCGTGCCGAGGGGCGCGCGATCTACCCCGCGCAGGTTGACACCCACCTCATCGTGCCGGCCGGGCAACCCTTCAGCCACACGCTGACCCTCGAGAGCG
>Ga0182742_1005799_pt1 | contig 10203 bp, 8 predicted proteins | sample eDN5th37CBELigMG_FD_128880 | JGI IMG/M metagenome (GOLD analysis project Ga0182742, IMG submission 128880) | Enriched Miracle-Growth compost microbial communities from Emeryville, California, USA - eDNA 5th pass 37_C BE-Lig MG (version 2)... ... | reverse complement strand
TTGCCCGTCCGACGGCAACGCGGGCAAGGACCACCTCAACAGCTACCACGGCTCGTACGGCACGGGCACCGACGCCTCGGCCGCGAGCACCAACGGCGTCTTCGCCCCCGGGAACACCGCCTCCAGCATCGCCACCATCACCGACGGCACCTCCAACACCATCTCGCACACCGAGGCGCTGACGGGGGACTTCAACAACCTTCGCCAGCGCCACCGGCAGTACGTCTCGGGGCTGGGGCTGAATTCGGCCGAAAACACGCTCTACGACGCGAGGACCAATCTCGCCGCCGTCATGCAGGCCGCCCAAACGTGCCAGCAATCCGTTCAGACGGAGCCCGGCGAGAACAGCAACCGGGGCTATAGGTGGGCCACCGGATCGCCGGGCCTCACGCTGACCAGCATCATCCTCACGCCGAACTCAAGCCAGCACACCTTCTCGGGTTGCCGATGGGACGGCACTCCCCTCGGCGGGGTCGACTTCGGGCACCTCTTCGTCTCCAGCAGCCACCATTCCGGCGGCGTCAACACCCTGATGGCCGACGGCTCGGTTCGGTTCATCAAAGACTCAATCGCGCAGCAGACCTGGATGGCCCTCGGCTCGACCAACGGCGGCGAGGTCATCTCGTCCGACAGCTATTGAGTGGGGCTTCGGGGCCTTGGGCCCGAACCAACCCAAGCGAGCGAAGGCCGGGGAAATCCCCCGGCCTTTTTCAATGGCTCCACGCCAAGAGACCCGCCCCCCCCTCAGGCCATGGGACGGGCGTCCGAGGGAGCGACAACGTGGTTGAGGGTCCGAGCGCTCCAGGCGGCGCCGTCGTGGGCCAAGTCGTTGATCGAGGCGAAGTCGATGGCCACCCGATCGAAGTCGGCGGGGGCCAACTCGGGCAAGAGGCCGACCAGGGCCACGCGGATGACGATGCCGTGGGCGATCACGACGGAGGTTTCCCCCTCGCCGCGGCGGCGGATGTCCTCCAGGATCGGAGCGACCCGGCGCTGGATGTCGGCGAACGACTCGCCGCCGGGGTGGGTGAACTCCAGATCGCCGGCGAGCCACCGCCGCTTCGACTCGTCGTAGATGCTCCAGCCCTCCTCGCGACTCAGGCCGCTTAGGGGGCCGATTCGCCGCTCGTGAAGCTCGGGGACGACCACCGGATCCAGGCCGAGGGCCTCGCCGATCGGCCCGGCGGTGGCGCGAGCCCGCCGCATCGCCGAGCAATACAGGCGGTTGACCCCCTTGGTCTTCAAATGCTCGGCCAGAAGGACCGCCTGGCGCTCGCCCCAGGGGCTGAGATCCACGTCGGACTCGGCGCCGTGGAAGAGGTTCGGAGTGGATGTCTCGGCGTGTCGGATCAGCAGAAGGCGAGTTTCCCGCAACGTCTTGCTCCCGGGGGGGTGAAAGAGGACAATCGGAGTCGGTGATCGGTACGTCGGCCCAAGGGTCGCGCGCCGTTTCTTGTTGCGATGGCGCGATTCAGTCTCGAGGTCGGGCCGGCCTCCGTCGCGCCGCCGTGCGAGCCCCGCGCCCCAAGCTCAAGGTGATGTCATGACGTCAACCGGATGCAAGTTCGAATTCTCCGGGCACGACGGCAAATTTCGAACCATTCTCCTGTTCGGCATGCCGGGAAGCGGCAAGGGAACGCAAGGGAGGGTGCTCGACCAGCTGCCCGACCTCGTCCATGTCTCCATGGGAGATGTTTTCCGCAAAATCCCGCGTTTCGGCAAGCTCGGCGCCGAGATCGACAGCTATACATCGGTCGGCCGGATGGTTCCCGACGACCTGACCGTCCGGATCTTCGAGCGGCACGTCCGAATCCTGGAGCTTCAGGAGTTCTTTGTTCCGGGCGAGCAGACCCTGATCCTCGACGGCCTGCCCCGGACCTACGCCCAGGCCGAGCTGCTCGACAACCTGCTCGACGTCGTGCAGATCTTCTATCTTAAGATCGAAGACAAGCAACTGGCCCGCAAACGGCTGAAGGCCCGGGCCCTGATTGAGAACCGCTTGGACGACATGAGCGACGAGGTCATCAATCGGCGGCTCAACACCTATTATGAGGAAACCTACAAGACCCTCAGCTTCTATCCCCCCGAACTGCTTTACGAGATTGAGGCCGGGCAGCCCATGATCAACGTCCTGCGCGACATCGCGATTCGGCTCGCCGAGGTCAAGGCGAAAGTCAAGGATCAGGCCCCCATGACCACCGAGGCGTAGGTCCAACCGCCGATCACCGCCCTCCGTCCATCCCCGTTGCCGCCGGGTGAACCGAAGCCCGCTTCGCCCGGCGTTCCCCTCCACTTTCCCAGCTTGAGGGAGCGTCCCAGCAAATGGCCGACACCGCGGCATCGACCGGCGAGGCGCCGGCGTTTCGACCCTTCATCCCCGACCATCAAGAGCCGGCCGAACTGACGTTTCGGGCGGTCGCGCTGGGCTCGCTTTTGGGGATCGTCTTCGGGGCCTCGTCGCTCTACCTGTTCCTGATGGTCGGGATGACGGTCTCGGCGTCGATCCCGGTGGCGGTGTTGGCGATCACGATTTTCCGGGGGCTCTCGCGCGCGTTCGGCCTGCGCCGGGCGACGATCCTGGAGAACAACATCGTCCAGACGGCGGGCTCGGCGGGCGAGTCGATCGCCTTCGGCGTCGGCGCGACGATGCCGGCCTTGATGCTCTTGGGCTACGACCTGGAATGGTCGCGGGTGATGGTGGTGGCGATCCTCGGCGGCCTGCTCGGGATCCTGATGATGATCCCCCTGCGCCGGGCGTTCATCGTCAAGCAGCACGGCGCCCTGCCCTACCCCGAGGGAACCGCCTGCGCCAAGGTCTTGATCGTCGGCGAGCGCGGCGGGTCGAACGCCCGAACCGTCTTTTATGGCTTCGGCGTCGGCGCGGTCTACAAGATCCTGATGGACGGCTTGAAGCTCTGGCCGGGAGGCTGGGAGAAGGCGATCACGGGCGTCAAGGGGTACAGCAAGGGGGTCGTCTCGCTCCAGCCCGACCCGACGCTCTTGGGCGTCGGCTACATCATCGGCCCCCGGATCGCCTCGATCATGGTCGGCGGCGGAACGCTGACGGCGTTGATGCTCGTGCCGATGATCGCCTATTTCGGCGAGGGGCTGACCGACGCCCTTCCCCCCGGCCAGCGGCCGATCGGCCAAATGAGCGCCGGGGAGCTTTCGGGGCAATACGCTCGATACATCGGCGCGGGGGCGGTGGCGACCGGCGGCATCCTGAGCATGCTCAACGCCCTGCCCTTGATCTTCGGAGCGATCGCCGGCAGCTTTCGGGCCGTCGGCGGGTCCCAGAACTCAAGAGACCCCGAAAGCGCCGCGACGGAGCGGCCCCGAACCGACCGCGATTTGCCGATGTCGCTGGTGTTCTTCGGCTCGCTCGGCCTGATCGCGGCGATCGCCTCGTCGCACCTGATCCCAACCAACTTGGCCGGGCGGGTCGCCGGGGGCTTGCTAATCGTCCTCTTCGGCTTCCTGTTCGTGACGGTCAGCTCGCGGATCACCGGGATCATCGGGTCGTCGTCCAACCCGATCTCGGGCATGACGATCGCGACCCTGCTTTTGACCTGTCTGATCTTCGTGATGCTTGGCTGGGTGGGCAACGAGTACCGGCTGATCGCCCTATCGATCGCCGCCATCGTCTGCATCGCCTCGTCCAACGGCGGCACGACCTCGCAAGACCTCAAGACCGGCCACCTCGTCGGCGCGACCCCCTGGAGACAGCAGGTGGCGATCCTCGTGGGGGCCTTGCTCTCGGCCGTGGTCATGGGCGGCACCCTGCTCTGGCTCAACGACGCCTACACGACCATTTCCGACCGTCCCGAAGACCTTCCCACGATCGCCGCGCCCGCCGAGCAACTGACCGGCGAAACCGCCGTCCACGACGGCCGCGAATTCCAGGTCTGGCGAGTCTCGACGCCCCAGGAGGGCGCCTTGCCCGGCGTCTATCTGGTCGACGAGGATGGTCGCGCCCAGTTCATCAAGGATCCGGGCATCGGCGGGCGGCTGAGCCACACGACCAGCGGCGCTCCCATCAAGAAGTTCGACCCGCCGCAGCCCCGGCTCTTCGCCACGATCATCGACGGCATCATGTCGGGCGACCTCCCCTGGGGCCTGGTGATCCTGGGGTCGGTCCTGGCCATCGTGGTTCAGCTCACGGGGGTCTCGTCGCTGGCCTTCGCCGTCGGCGTGTACCTGCCGCTGTCGACCACGATGCCGATCTTCTTCGGCGGCCTGGTTCGTCTTTTGGTCGACCGCGTTCGGAAATTCAGCGCCGAGGATTCCGAAACCAGCCCCGGCATCATGATGTCGACCGGCCTGATCGCCGGCGGCTCGCTCGCCGGAATCCTCATCGCGCTCTTGGTCGTCTTCGAGCGGTTCGGCCAAGCCGTCGACTTCTCCACCAAGGGCCCCAGCGGCGAACCCGTTTATCTGATCCCCGCCCTGGCCGCCTTCGCCATCCTGACCGCCTTGCTGGTCTTCGTCGCGATGACCGGCAAGCGTCCAGTGCCCGAAATGGACGCGGAGGAGCCGAATTCGGTGGAGGCGGGGTGATTCGGTAAGCGGTCGCCCCCGGGAACGCCAATCTCCCGATTGGCGTCCGAAGCTGTTGGAGCGAAGAGCCGAGCAGGAGATCGGCGGTCCCGGTTGGGGGTGCCCGACGGTTCCATCGAACCGTTGCGTGGCCCCGCGAGAGGGCGAGGGCTTGAACCATGAAAACCGGCGCGCCGCCGCCCGAAAAGCCGGAGCCAATCAGCCGGCGCCTCTTGCTCGCCTACGCCCTGGGAACGCCGCTGTTCTTCGTCCTGGCGCTTTTCCCGGCGGCGGGCACCCTGGCTTGGGCGAGGGGTTGGGTGTTCCTCCTGATCTTCCTGCCGGCCCTGACGGTTTCGGCGGTTTATCTTTGGCGGGTGAACCCGGACATCTATGTCGCTAGACGCCGCGTTCACAAGGGAACGAAGCGTTGGGACAGGATCCTCCTCACTTTCCTACTGCCCCTGACGGTGTCGGTCTACCCGGTGGCCGCCCTCGACGACGGTCGATATCACTGGAGTTCCCTCCCCTGGTCGGTTGTCGCGATTGGATATGGCTTGATGCTGACCGGATTAGCGCTCCTAACCTGGGCCGAAGCCGTGAACCGATTCTTCGAGCCCGGCGTCCGCGTCCAGACCGATCGGGGCCATGTGGTGGTGGACGCCGGCCCTTACGCGATCGTCCGGCATCCGGGGTACGCCTCGACGTTGCCGTTCTTCGTGGGAACGGCGTTGGCGTTGGGCTCTCTTTGGGCGCTTGTCCCCGCCGTCGCGGCCTCCGCGCTCTTGATCCCGCGAACGATCTGGGAGGAGCAAACCCTCCGCGACGAACTGCCCGGCTATGCGGAATACACGCGGCGCGTTCGATACAGGTGGCTGCCGGGGGTTTGGTGACGGCCGGCCAAGCCACGCGGCCCCATGGGACACCGCGCTAGATTACGCCTCCCGACGGGTCGGCGATCGCTCCCGGGGGGAGGAAGTCGGGCATGTCGAGCCGAGCCACGCCGATTCGGGTGTCGGCCATTCCGTAATAAACGTCGTAGCGATCCGGCAAGCCGAGATCGTTGCGGCGGTCGATGCCGGTGGGGAAGACGACGTTGTCGACCACGCCCCGGCTCTCATACGGCAGTTGCGGGGTCAAGAGCGGGTTGGGCGAGCGGTGGCGGATGTAGCGCGGGTGGGCCTCGGAAAGCACCAGGACTCCGGCCGAGTAGCGGAGGCGACGGGCGCTCCCATCGGGCTCGACCTCCTCGCCGACGCCGTGGTACATGGCGAGCCAGCCGTGCCGGCTCATGATCGGCGGCGTGCCCACGCCGATCTTCAGACGCTCCCAAGGCGCGGCGGGGCTGGCCAATCGGTGGTGCGACGTGAAGAGACCAAGCCGGCGCGCCCTCATGTCGGCCGTGACCACCGGACAGTAGGAAATCCAAATGCTTTCACGAGAAAGGTCCATCACGCGACGGCCGGCTTGAGCCGCGGTTTCCTCGGGGCGGGTTCCGGGAAACAGGGGCCGATGCAGAAGCGCGATCGCGGGCTGGCCGAACGGGTCGGGGACCGCGATCGGGAAGAGGCTGGCGTCCTTGTTGTCGACGCCTTCGAACTCGACGCCCCGAAAGGGGCTGAAGGTCGCCAGCCCCAATCTGCGCCATTGGATTAGATCGTCGGAGATGGCCAGGGCGATTCGGGGTCCCTTCGCCGAGAGCGCCGTGTAGGTCATGACGAACAGTTGAAGCGGTTCGACGAACGTGACCCGAGGATCCTCGCAGCCGCCCCCTCCGGGCCGAAGCTCATACTCCTCCTCGGGCTCCAGGGCGACGCCGAGCCGTTCAACCTCCGCGGGATCCCCGGCCGCGTTGAACACCACGCGCGCGACGCCGATCCGCGAATAATTGCCCGCCGCCACCAAACGAGGGAACAAGTAGAGCTGGCCGTCGTGGCCGCGCGCGGCGGCGGGGTTCAGAACGCCCTCCTCCTCCAGCGGGTCCCCCTCCCGAGGCTCCATGAGGATCCCAAGACGCTGCACCTGCGCGCCGGCCATCGTCCGCTCCTCGTTGCCAGAGCGATTCTTGATTGAGCATGTCGCTTGTTCCGAGGCTCCCAGCCATCCGCTTAGACTGGCGTCCCGAGGGGCACGGATCCAGCCGCAACGGGCCGGCCTCCGCGAGGCCGGCGACCGCCTCAGGCGAACATGATGGTCAAAAGCACCAGAGAGTCTTCGTGCGCGGCGAGGGCGTGGGATTCGCCGCCCCGGAGATAGAGCCAGTGACCAGCCCTCAATTCGCGGGTCTCTCCGTCGGTGGTGAAGGCGACGAGGCCCTCCAGGCACTGCACGGTGATCGGGCCGTCGACCTTGTGGTTGGGGATCTCCTTGCCCTTCGGGATCACCAGGCGGATGACCTCGAAGTTCGTCTCCTTCACCAAGGCCGTCGTGCGAACCTCGGTGAGCGCTTCGTCCTCGGGCCGAAGATTGACGGGTACTCCGGGAAATGCGTGCGGAATGGCCATGCTTTTTCCTCCCACCACCGAGCCGACTTAAACCGTGTTGATCCGGCGGGCGACGCCCACCTTCCCAAAGCACTTATTAGAGCAGGTTTTTGACGGCTTGAACAATGTGTTCCGCGTCGATGCCGGCCGCGCCCAACAGTTCGGCCGGTTTGCCCGATCCGGGCATGCCTTCGACGGCGAGCTTCACGACCCGCGGGCGATCGAGCCCGGCGTCGGCCAGCGCGCCGAGCACGGCGTCTCCCAAGCCCCCCTCGGGCCAGTGGTCCTCGACGACGACGACCCTGCCCCCGGTCTCGCGGGCCGCCCGCCGCAAGGTCGTTCGATCGATGGGCTTGACGGAGTAGGCGTCGACGACCCGAACCGCGACCCCCTCGTCCTTCAATGTTTCGTGGGCCTTCAGGGCCTCGTGGAGCGTCACGCCCGCGGCGACGATCGAGACTTGATCCTGGTCCGAACGCCTGACGACCTTCGCGCCGCCGACCGGGAACGACTCGTCGGGAGGATAGATCACCGGCGTTTTTTCGCGGGTGGTTCGCAGGTAGGTGATCCCCGGCAACTCCACCATCGCGCGGACGAGCTGAACCGTCTGGTTCGCGTCGCACGGGTACAGCACGGCGCTTCCGAAGACGCTTCGCATCATCGCCATGTCTTCAAGCCCCATCTGCGATGGTCCATCCTGGCCAATACTGACTCCGGCGTGGGAGCCGACCAAATGAAGCGTGGCGTTCGAGACCGAGGCCATGCGGATCTGGTCGAAGGCCCGGGTGAGGAACGCGGCGAACGTGGACGCGACAACCCGCTTGCCCAAAACGGCCAGGCCGACCGCCGAAGCGACGAGCTGCTGCTCGGCGATGAACATCTCGAAAAAACGCTCGGGACAAGCGTTCTTGAATTCCTCGGTCATGGTCGAGTTGGAGACCTCGCCGTCCAAGGCCACCAGATCGGTCCGGACGGCGCCGAGGGCCGCCAAGGCGTCGCCGTAGGCCTGGCGCGTGGACTGCTTGCCGCCCACGTCGTACCGCGGCGGCGAGAATTCGCCCGGGGCCTCCGGCTCGGCGAGGCGTTGATCCTCGGGTTTGGCGGTCTCAATCGTTAGGTTCCGAAGGCCTCCCAGCTCGTCGATGGCCGTTTTGGCCTGATCCTCGTTGAGCGCCTTGCCGTGCCAGTGCTCCTTGTTCTCCACCAGGGAGACGCCGCGCCCCTTCTTCGTCTTGGCGATCAAGAGGGTGGGCTGGTCGCTCGTCTCCAGGGCCTCGGCGTAGGCGCGGTCGATCGCGTCGAGGTCGTGACCGTCGAGCTGAATCGCCCTCCAGCCGAAGGCGCGGGCGCGGGCCGCGTAGGCGTCGCCGTTCCATCCCAGCTCGGTCTCGCCGCGCTGGCCGAGCCGGTTCATGTCGAGGATGGCGATCAGGCGGTCGAGCTTGTAATACGACCCTTTGTCGAGCGCCTCCCAGATGCCGCCCTCGGCCATCTCGCCATCGCCCAGCACGACCCAGACGCGATACGGAAGCTTGTCCAGATATTTGCCGTTCAACGCCATGCCGACGCCGATCGGCAAGCCCTGCCCCAGCGCTCCGGTGGCGACGTCGACCAGGGGCAGCACCCGGGGGTTGGGATGGCCCTCCAACCGGCTTCCGAACTCGCGGAGCGACATCAGCTCGTCGTCGGTGATCGCCCCGGCGGCCTTGAACATGGCGTAGAGGAGCGGGCAGGCGTGGCCCTTGCTGAAGATCAAGCGGTCGTTGTTGGGCCGATGGGGCGCGCTCCAATTAAAGCGCAGGTACTTGGCGAGAAGCACCGCCATCAGGTCGGCCGCCGAGAGGCTTGAGGTCGGATGCCCCGATCCCGCCTTCGTCGTGCATCGAATGGAGTCCACGCGCAATTGCGCGGCCAACTCCGCCCATTCCTTCGTCGCCATCATGACCTCCCTTCAACGCTCGGATTTTCCGCGACCGGCTCTTCGGCTTGCGGCGGATAGGTGATCCGCGTTCCCTCGACCCGCGCCCACGGCTTCAAGACGTGCCGACTCGCTCGGGAACCGCCGATGATGTTCTCTACGGCGATCCCGCGAACGACCAGAGCGTCGGCGATCAGCGAGCGATGGCAGCGCCAAGGGACGGCCTCGGCGCACATCAGGGCGGGGACGGCCGCCGCGGATCGGCTCAGCATTTCATCCAGGGCTCCTTCAAACTCGGGCGTCAGCATGTAATCGGCGTAAGCCCGGAACGAGGCGTTCCTCCAGCCCCCGTTGGGCGACTCCTTGACGCGTCGTCGAAGGCCTCCGAGCCCCGGAATATGAACATAATCGACGCCAACCTCGCGCAAGGCCGCCGGCAGCGCGTCGATGTTGAACTGGGGGTTGGCTCGCGAGCGCGGCATCTTCCTCACGTCGACCACCAGGTCCGCCCCGTGAGCCTTAAGCAGCGCCACGAACTCCTCCAGCGATCGATTGGAGTGGCCGATCGTGAGCACGAGCGCCGGTCGCCGACCGAGTTCGGGCGAGGCGGTCATCCCTGGCTCCCCCCATTCAACCGCGTCTGGGAGGCCCCGGGGCCAACGGAGTCCACGACGGCGGGTCGCTGGCCGGGAACGATTCCAGGCCCGACTCGTAGACGATGTCGATTTCGGGTCGCTCAGCCTCGGTCGTCGACGGTTTCGGAGGCGCTCCCGCTTTCGGCGTTTTCGGTTCGCCGCTCACCTTGGGCTTGTGCTTGTCCTTCGTGTTCTTCTTCGGTTGTTTGGCCATCATCCTCGCCTCCCTCGCGCTCGCGGCGCTCGACGCGTTTTGAGATGACGCGGCGGGCGCGAGAGCGCCGTCCTCGTTCCCGAGACGCGCCGGCTCCACGTCGAGAAGCCCCGACTCCGCGAGCCGACTCAACAGCAAATGAAAATAAAGGAGACCGCCGAAATCGTCCCAGGGGGCCACGACCCGGCGAACCCCGTCGTAATCGAGCGGCTCCGACAGGCTCAGCCAATCCCTCAGGTTGTTTCGGGCGCCCACGTCGTCGCCGGGGAACAGGTGGGTCCGGCCCAAATAACGGAGCAAAACGTACTCGGCCGACCAACGGCCGATGCCTCGAAGGGCGATCAGGCGGGCGATCGCCTCGTCGTCGGGCATGGTTTCCAGCCTCGCCAGCTCCTCGCGCTCCTCCGGCCCGAGCCG
>Ga0182742_1005798_pt1 | contig 10206 bp, 10 predicted proteins | sample eDN5th37CBELigMG_FD_128880 | JGI IMG/M metagenome (GOLD analysis project Ga0182742, IMG submission 128880) | Enriched Miracle-Growth compost microbial communities from Emeryville, California, USA - eDNA 5th pass 37_C BE-Lig MG (version 2)... ... | reverse complement strand
CGTCGGTGGCTTCCCAGGCCAGGCCGAGACGCACCGCGTCGTCGCCGTTGATCCGCTGTCCCGCCAAGCCCAGCGCGCACGCGACCTGAGGTGACGACGACCGCGCCAACAGGTCGAAGTGCCCGCCGCCAGGATGCAGGCCCTTGGTCACGAAGCCGGACATCAGCCGCGCGTCATGGGCGACGATGCGAATGTCGGTCGCGAGCACCAGATTTAGTCCTGCGCCCACCGCGGCTCCCTTCACCGCGGCCACCGTCAGAACATCGAGTTCCTCGACGGCGAGGAACGCGCGGTAGATTCGTTCGATCGCGTCGAAGTTGTCGTCGCGCAACGGATCCCCCGACACTTCGCCAAGGCTGGACAGGTCGGCGCCGGAGCAGAACGAGTCACCCGCCCCGCACACCACCAGGGCCGCGATGTCGGCATCGGCCTCGACCGCGCGGCAGTGTTCGGCGATGTCGTCAGCCATCTCGGGGGTAATTGCGTTGAGCCGCCGGGGCGCATTCAAGGTCAGCGTGGCGATGCCGTCTCGCACGTCGACGTGCACGTCGTTCATGAGGCTCCATTCCTGTCGATGCTGCCGCTGGGGAAGCCTAACGGTAGTATTAGGGTACTTATTATGCTAAAACGGTTGGCATAACGGAATGCCTGCGGTTGGAGGACCACTCAATGCAACAGTTCGCGCTGACGCCGGACCAGCTTGCTTTCGTCGCGCGGGTCGACGACATCGCCCGCCACAAGCTGCGGCACGACGTGGAGGCCGTAGCCGGGCGCGTCGACCGCAACCTGGTCCGGTCGCTGGGTGACACCGGGCTGCTGCGCGCGCTCTTCGGAGGCGCCCCCGACGAGCCTCTGCAGGGCGCGGCCGCCATGCAGCTGTGCCTGTTGCGTGAGACGCTCGCGCGGGTCGACACACATGCCGAAACTGCGCTGGCGCTGCAGGGCCTGGGCAGTTATCCAGTCCTGCAGTCGGGCAAGCCGGCAACCATCGAGCGGTGGATGCCGGGCGTGGTTTCAGGGGAAGTCGTCGCCGCATTCGCGTTGTCGGAGTCCGGCGCGGGGTCGGACGCCGCGCGACTGGCGCTGTCAGCAGACGTCGACGGCCCCGGTGCCTGGCGGCTGCACGGGTCCAAGACGTGGATCTCCAATGCCCCGGATGCCGACCTCTACACCGTCTTCGCCCGCACCGGTGGCGAGGGGGCCAAGGGCGTGTCCGCGTTCGCGGTACCCGGCGATGCCGAGGGACTGAGCGGGCGGCCTCTGGACATGATCTCCGACCACGCCCTGGGTGAACTGAACTTCCACGGCGTCCGGGTGACCGACGATGACATGATCGGAGCACCGGGAGAAGGGTTCAAGGTGGCCATGCGCACGCTCGACCTGTTCCGGCCCAGCGTCGGAGCGTTCGCGGTGGGCATGGCTTCCGCCGCTCTCGATGCGACGGTGGGGTGGGCGACGGAGCGCGAGATCTACGGTGCGTACCTCGCCGACCAGCCCAGCGTGCAGCATCAGCTCGCGGGTATGGCGACCAGGACCGCCGCTGCCCGGCTGATGGTCTACGCGGCGGCCACCGCCTACGACTGCGGCCGTCCCGCGCGCGAGATCTCCTATCTGGCGGCCATGGCGAAACTGCAGGCCACGGAGTCCGCGCAGTATGTGGTCGACCGCGCGGTACAGCTCCACGGTGCCCGGGCCCTGCAACGCGGCCACCTGCTGGAGCAGCTCTACCGAGATGTCCGGGCACCGCGGATCTACGAGGGGGCCTCCGAAGTGCAGCGCACCATCATCGGTCGTCATCTCATCAAATCGCAACGCGCCAAAGCAGATACGAAAATCACCGGAAGAGAGGGAAGTGCATGATGCGGTACCGTGCTTCAGCGGACATCACCCAGAAGTGGCAACACTTCAAGTTCGATCTCGAGGACGGCGTCGCCACTGTGACCCTGAATCGGCCCGAGAAGATGAATCCGCTCACCTTCGAGAGCTACGCCGACCTGCGGGACCTCCTGGGTCAGCTGCCGCACATGGAGGGCGCCCGGGTGCTCGTCATCAAGGGCGAGGGCAAGGGCTTCTGCGGCGGCGGTGACGTCAACGAGATCATCGGCGAGCTGATCAAGATGGACGCACGGGATCTGATGGGCTTCACCAAGATGACCGGCGATGCGATTCGCGCCATGCGGGAATGCCCACTGCCCATCATCTCTGCGGTGCAGGGTATCGCCGCCGGCGCCGGTTCGGTCGTGGCGCTGGCGTCCGACTTCAGGATCTGCACACCCAAGGCCAAATTCGCGTTCCTGTTCACCAAGGTGGGGCTGTCGGGCGGTGACATGGGTGCGGCGTATCTGCTGCCGCGCGCCATCGGTTACACCCGCGCGACCGAACTGCTGATGCTCGGCGACACCATCGATGCGGCCACCGCGCAGAGCTACGGTCTGGTGTCTAAGCTCGTCGAACCCGAAGATCTCGACGATGAGGTCGCCGCTCTGGCTCAGCGCTTGGCAACCGGACCGCATCTGGCATATTCGCAGACGAAGTCGCTGATCACCCGGGAGCTCGACATGCCGATCGCCTCCGCGATGGAGCTCGACGCGATGACCCAGGCGCTACTGATGACCACGAAGGATCACGCCGAGTTCCACCGCGCCTTCAACGCCAAGGAGACACCTCAGTGGGAGGGTCGATGATCAACCCGAGGGACTATCTGCTCATCGATGACATGTTGACGCCCGATGAGCGTGAACTCCGCGACGCCGTGCGGGATTACGCGCGCTCGGAGCTGGCCCCCCACGCGGCGGAGTGGTATGAGGCCGGCCACGTACCCCGCGACATCGCCTCCGGTCTGGGCAAATTGGGGGTGTTCGGGATGCACCTTCAGGGCTACGGCTGTGCCGGTACCAACGCCGTCTCCTACGGCCTGGCGTGCCAGGAGCTCGAGGCGATCGACTCGGGATTGCGCAGCTTCGTCTCTGTGCAGGGCTCGCTGGCGATGTTTGCGATCCATCACTGGGGCACCGAGGAGCACCGGGCGGAATGGCTGCCGCAGATGGCCACTGGCGACGTCCTGGGGTGTTTCGGTCTGACCGAGGCCGAGGCCGGCAGCGATCCCGGGTCCATGCGCACGACCGCCCGCCGCGACGGCGACGACTGGGTGCTCAACGGGTCGAAGATGTGGATTACCAACGGCACCTTCGCCGGTGTCGCCGTGGTCTGGGCGCGCACCGACGACGGCATTCGCGGCTTCGTCGTCCCGACCGACACCCCCGGATTCACCGCGGTCCCGATCAAGCGCAAACTGTCGCTGCGAGCTTCGGTGACCGCCGAGCTTGTACTCGACAACGTGCGGCTACCCGGGTCCGCGATGTTCCCCGAGGTTCGCGGGCTCAAGGGGCCGCTTACGTGCCTCAACGAGGCCCGCTTCGGCATCCTGTGCGGCGTCGTGGGTGCGGCACGGTCGTGCTACGAGGAGGCTCTGGACTACACCACGGTGCGCAGGCAGTTCGGCAAATCGCTCGCATCGTTCCAGCTGACCCAACGAAAGCTCGCCGACATGGTCGTTGCCGTCAACAATGCGGCGCTCGCGGCCCTGCGGATCGCTCGACTCAAAGATGAGCATCGTGCCGAGCCGGCACACATCAGCTACGGCAAGTTCGCGAATGTCAACGCCGCGCTGACCGTGGCTCGCACGGCGCGCGGGATGCTGGGCGCCGCGGGCATCACCCTCGACCACCAGACGATGCGACATATGGCGAATCTGGAGACCGTGGCGACATATGAAGGCACCGAGGAGATGCACGCGCTGAGCATCGGGCAGGCGGTGACCGGTATCGCGGCATTCCGCTGACTGGTATCAGACAGCAACAGATCAGCCCCGGGGCGCACACCCCCGGGGCTGATCCGTGTTCAGTGCGTCAACAGCGCGGTCCGCCAGCCACGTAGATCACCTGGCCGTTGACGAACCCCGACCGCTGGTCGACCAGAAAGCTGACCGTGTGTGCGACGTCCTCCGGCGTACCGCCCCGGCGCACCGGTATGGCGGCCGCCTTCGCCCGTTCGAACTCTTCGAACGGCTGGCCGAGGCGCTCGGCTGTCGCCCGCGTCATGTCGGTGACGATGAACCCGGGCGCCACCGCGTTCGCGGTGACACCCGAAGGGCCCAGCTCGAGCGCCAGGGTCTTCACAAAACCCTGCAGGCCTGCCTTGGCGGCCGCGTAATTGGCCTGGCCCCGGTTGCCGAGCGCCGACGTCGACGATAGGCAGACAATCCGGCCGAAGCCCGTTTCGCGCATGTACGGCTGGACGGCCCTGGTCATCAGGAAGGAGCCCCGCAGATGGACCCCGGACACCGCGTCCCAGTCGTCGGAGGACATCCGGAACAGAAGGTTGTCTCGGAGAATGCCGGCGTTGTTCACCAGTACGGTGGGCGATCCGAGTTCTTCGGCGATGGTGCCCACTGCCGCCGAGACTGAATCCTCATCCGACACATCCGCCGCCACAGCCACCGCTGCGACGCCCGTGGCACGCACCTTCTCGGCGACCTCGTCACATGAGCCAGCGTCGCGGTCCAGAAGAGCGACGGCGTGGCCGTCCTCGGCGAGTCGCAACGCGATCGCCGCGCCGATTCCGCGGGCGGCTCCGGTCACCACCGCCACCGGTGTGGGTGTCATCAGATCACGTCCTCTCAGTTGAATTTCATGTCGAAGTTGGTGGACAGGAAGTTCTGCACCCAGTGCAACGACTCGGGGTCCACGTCGGAGGCGCTTTCTCCCCATTGCTTGGCTTCGTCGCCGGTGATCTCGTTCGGGAACGGGCCCATGAAACCCTTGAGTTGCTCGGTGAACTCGGCGTCGGCGACGACGGCGGCGATCCCGGCGTCAAGCGCCTGAACGGCTTCCGGAGGGGCCTCTTTGTGGGTCTGTAGCGAGTAGCCGCCGCGGCCCAAAATGTTCAGCAGCATGACGTAGGCGTCCCACGCTTCGCCGGACGGTTCCTCACCGAAGAGTGTGCGGTACGCCTCGCCGACATCGGGAGCATCCGGCACCACCTGGTCTCGAGTGACGTTGCCCTGCCCATCGGTCTCGCCGTAGGTGTAGATGGCCGGATAGGTGCCCTGGAATTCTTTGACATAGCCGGACGATCGGTCGAAGTGGACATCGAGCTCCCCGGCCATGAATGCATTGCGCACCGCGTCGCCGTTCTCGTATCCGCTGATGACTTCGACCTTCTTGTTGAGCAGCCCGAGCACTTCCAAACTGACCACCGACGGGAGGTCTGCGCCGGCCGGGGAGATGGTGCCCATCGTGAGTTTGCCTGGGGCATCGGCCAACTGCTTGACATTGGTGATCCCGGTGCTGGTGTTGGCCATCATGACCGCTTGACCGCGGTTGGCCGCCCACACCGCCGTCATGTTGGCCAAGTCGTACTGGACCGCGTCCATGCCGAGGATCTCCGGCAGCACGGAGACCTGCGTCATCAACATCAGCGTCTTGCCGTCGGGCCGGTACTTGTTGGCGAACTCGTTGCCGGCCAGAATCCCACCGCCGCCGTCGATGTTGACCACCTGGACCGTGGGGTTGCCTTCGAGGTGTTCGGACAGCTTCTTGGCGAACAGGCGGGCCACGCCGTCGACGGATCCGCCGGGGGACACCGGTGCGATGAGCTCGATGGTCTCGTCGGCGTAGAAGGCTCCGTCGTCAGCGCCGCCACCGCTCGTGCCGCTGCATGCGGACAGTGTCAGCGTCGCCACCGCGGCTACCGCGAGCAGAGTTCGGTTCGTGGGCATCGCGCTCCTCGTCATCTCCGTAGGATCCAGGATAATTAGTATACGAATCCTACTGATACCAGCTCCATCGAACCGGCGCAGAGAAATGGCAGAAGCCGCGCGCACGGTAATGCGCGCGGCTTCGGGTGCCCGCTCACAACCGCTCGATGATCGCCTCTGCGAACTGTGAGGTCGTGACTTCGGTTGCAGTGGGCCGTAACCGGGCGAAATCGTAGGTGACGATGCCGGCGGCGATCGTTTCCTCCATCGCGCGTACCACGCCGTCGGCGGGCTCCTGCCAACCGAGGTGTTGGAGCAGCATCACTCCCGAAAGCAGAAGTGATCCGGGGTTCACCTTGTCCTGCCCGGCATACTTCGGGGCGGTGCCGTGGGTCGCCTCGAAGATCGCATGACCGGTGCGGTAGTTGATGTTTGCGCCGGGTGCGATACCGATGCCGCCCACCTGCGCGGCGAGCGCATCGGACAGGTAGTCGCCGTTGAGGTTCATGGTGGCGATGACGTCCCATTCCGACGGCCGGGTGAGCACCTGCTGGAACGCGATGTCGGCGATCGAATCCAGCACCAGGATTTTGTCGCCGGCTTCGCCGCCGCAGTCCGACCAGGTGACCGCGACATCGCCATATTCCTCGGCCACGACTTCGTAGCCCCAATTCTTGAAAGCCCCTTCGGTGAACTTCATGATATTGCCCTTGTGCACCAGGGTGACCCGCTTGCGCCGATGGCTCACCGCGAAATCCATTGCCGCACGTACGAGCCGCTTGGATCCGTGCTCGGAGATGGGCTTGATCCCGAGGCCGGTGCCCGGCCGCAATCCGGCCCAGGGACCGCCGAATTCGGCGAGCATCTGGCGTATCCGATCGGCCTCTGGGGAGCCCGCCTCGAACTCGAGGCCGGCGTAGATGTCCTCGGAGTTCTCGCGGAAGATCACCATGTCGACCAACTCCGGGCGCTTGACCGGCGACGGCACGCCCGAGAAGTAGCGCACGGGCCGGACGCAGGCGTAGAGATCGAGCAGTTGGCGCAAGGCGACGTTGAGGGATCGGATGCCGCCGCCGACAGGTGTGGTCAGCGGGCCCTTGATTCCGATGAGATGCGTACGGAAGGCGTCGAGGGTTTCCTCAGGCAGCCATTCGCCGGTCTCGTCGAAGGAGCGCTGGCCGGCGAGCACTTCTCTCCACGCGATGGCACGTCCCGTTCTGGCCAGCGCCGCGTCGAGTACCGCCTGTGTGGCGGGCCAGATGTCCACGCCAATCCCGTCTCCGCGAATGAACGGCACGATAGGTGTCTCTGGGACGTTAAGGCGCCCGTCGCCGGCGACGGTGATCGGGGCGGGCGGCGATGGGACCTGTTCGCTCATACTTGACCGCTGGGGAACGGTACGAAGTTGATTCGATCGCGGTCGAAGGTCTTCTTGCGCATCTCGGCGGTCCACTCGGTACCCGCGGCGGCCTTCCATTCGGGAATGCCGACGATGTCGATGTCCTCCAGCCAGTAGAGAGCCAGATGTTTGCGCGGTGAATCGGGCGAGTGCAGCCGACGGCCCTCGAGGACGCCGGTCACGTGGCTGAACTTCGGCAGGTGGTCTTCCTCGTACCAGGCGTGGAACTCGTCCTCTGCCCCTTCGGCGCAGTTCATCGCAACGAAGCGCAGGCCGTTGGCGGTGTCGGGTTCCGGTCGGCCGTCGGCGCGTAGCCGGCTGACGGCTTCGGCGTCGTAGGTGTGGCGCAGGGTCAACCACTCCGGCGGGGTGTCGGGCAGAGGAATCTGCCCGACCGGAGCGACGGGGTGGTGCATCAGTAGGACCCGCGACCGTTCTCCGCCCAGTGCCCCGGAATCGTCCGAGACGGCGAGCCAGTGTTCGACTCCGCCGAGATTGGGGTTCGACGAACGGCGTTCGACTTCCGTGCGCACCCAAGCGATCACCTCCGGACGCAGGGGTCCGTCGATGTCCAGGATTTCGATCAGCAGCCGGTCGTCGCTCGGCTTTTCCGTGGCTTCGGTGTTCACTGTCCTCCTTCATGCAGGTCTCGGCCGTGATTCCTTGACGGCGGGACCAACTAGTGGTGCACTCCCTACAAGTGGGATAATCAGGATACTTGATAGGACGTTCGTAATGATTCGTTTGGTTCGGGTGCATCGTGCTTGACGCCGCCACCACCGCGATGGCGAACCTGTTCACCATCGAGGTTCTCGGCTATCTGTTGGTGGGCGTCGCCGTAGGGTTGGTCATCGGCGTGTTGCCGGGCCTCGGCGGCAGCTCCGGAATGGCGCTGCTGCTGCCGTTCCTGTTCGGGATGGAGCCCGAGGCCGGTATCGCGATGCTGGTGGGCATGGCGGCCGTGGGCGGCACGAGTGACACCTTCTCGTCAGTGCTCATCGGCGTGCCAGGTTCGGGCGGCTCGCAGGCATTGATTCTCGACGGTCATGCCCTGGCCAGGCAGGGACAGGCCGCTCGGGTGCTGGGCGCGTCGTTCTCCTCGTCGCTGATCGGCGGGCTGATCGGCGCCGTGTCCTTCCTGTTCGTCATCACCGCGGCGCGGCCGCTGATCGGCGGCATCGGCACGCCGGAGCTACTGATGTTTGCGCTGCTCGGGCTGGCCACCGTCGGCGCGTTGGTCAAAGGCGATCCCCTCTTCGGATTCGCCGCCGCGGTGCTGGGCGTCATGATCGGCCTGATCGGAGGGGCGCCGGCCTATCCGGAGTACCGCTACACCTTCGATTCGCTGTACCTGTACTCCGGGGTGTCGATCGTCATCGTCACCATGGGGCTGTTCGCCGTGCCCGAGGTGATCTCACTGTTGGTCAATCGCGCCGCGATCGCCAAGACCGAGAAGATCGAGGGCAGCATCCTCGACGGCTTCAGTGAGGTGCGCAAGCACAAGGGTCTGGTGATCCGAAGCTCGCTACTGGGGACGATTCTCGGGGTCATCCCCGGTATCGGTGGAACCGCCGCGAACTGGATGGCGTACGCCATGGCCCGCCAAACGGCCAGGGACAAAAGTAGATTCGGCCGCGGCGACATCCGCGGCGTGATCGCACCGGAGGCGGCGAACAATTCCGTCGACGGCGGATCGATGGTTCCAACGTTCACCTTGGGCATCCCGTCGAGCGGCTCGACGGCCGTGATGCTCGGCGGGATAGTGCTTTTGGGGCTCACTCCCGGACCGGCCATGCTCGAACAAGACCTCGACATCCTGATGCTCGTCGTGTGGGCGTTGGTACTGGCCAACGTACTGGCCACCATCACGTGCTTCTCGCTGTCGCGCTACATCGCTCGGGTGACCCTGGTGCCGGGACAACTGCTCGCGCCGTTCCTTCTGATCCTCTTCTTCGCCGCGTCGTACCAGGCGTCGCTGAACTTCGGCGACCTGGTGGCAGTGCTGGGCCTTGGGGTACTCGGATATGCGATGAAGATCGCAAACATCCCGCGGGCCCCGGCGGTGGTGGGCTTCGTGCTGGCGCCCAGCATCGAGCGGTACCTGCACCTGTCGATCAGTCGCTACGGCACGGAGTGGATGTATCGACCCGGCGTCATCACCATCGGCCTCATCGTCGTGGCGGTCGTGGTGGCAGTGCCGATGTTCCAACGCATTCGGAGACCAAAAGCGGTGACGGCGAATCTCGACAGTGAGGCCGGGCTATGAATGATCGAGTGATCGAGGGCCCGTTCCGGGTCGCACTCTGCGCGCTTCTGTTGGCCGTCAGCGTGCTCTATGCCCACGAGGCACTGAGCTTCCACCCGCTCGCGATGTACGCACCACTGGCGGCCGGGACCGTCGCGACGGCGCTGATGTCGATGCTGCTGGCCCGGGAAGTGGTGCGGGTCATCCGCACCAGACGCGGCGACACGCGCAGGTACGCCACCACCGCGGAGGCGACGTCCGATGCGTTGACCGTACGGGTCCTGGGCATCAGCGTTCTCTACCTCGCGGTGATGGTCGCGTATGTCGCCGTCACCTACGTGACCGGCATGGTGATCGCGTCGGCGGTGGTGCTCGCATTGCTGCTGCATTACGACGCCAAGGCGACTCCGAGGTTCACGGCCATCTCGGTGGCATTGGTGCTGCTGCTGTTCTACATCTTCGGAACCTTCGCCGAACTGCAGTGGCCACAAGGCCTGACGAAGGTCCCGGTGTTGGGATGAGCGGTCAGTGAGCGGCGACTTCGAGGTCGTCGCGGCGCACCGGCTTGGCGCCCAGTCGGGCGATGGCGTCAGAGGCCTGCTCGGCGGTGATCTCGCGGTTCTGCAGCGCGACGCCGATACGCGTGACCTCGAAGATCTCGGTGATGTTGGTGCGGGCCTGCTCCAAGCGTTCGGTGAAAGTCACTGCTGCTCCTCTTTACGTTGTTTGTCTATGCATTCCATTAAACAAGCCCGGCAACGCGAAAGCACCCGCTGGAGGCCGTTAGATTCGTCATGTGACCTG
>Ga0182742_1005797_pt1 | contig 10206 bp, 7 predicted proteins | sample eDN5th37CBELigMG_FD_128880 | JGI IMG/M metagenome (GOLD analysis project Ga0182742, IMG submission 128880) | Enriched Miracle-Growth compost microbial communities from Emeryville, California, USA - eDNA 5th pass 37_C BE-Lig MG (version 2)... ... | reverse complement strand
GGGACTCGGTAGCGTCGTGTCATGAATTTCGAGGAGGGTTCGCCGCCCGGACCTGCACGCGTCACCCGTTCGACACTCGCCGCTGCACTTGCGACGGCCGTCTCGCTGGCCCTCCTCGCCCTCGTCGCCGTCCCGCTCAGGGACTCCGTCTATCGCGCGGTCGCCGGCACGATCGAGCCCTCACCCCTCGCGCCGCTCGCCGCCGTCGTCGCGGAGAAGGGACCGCTCGTCCTGGTCGCGACCTTCGTGGTCCTGGCCGCCTGGACGTGGCAGCGTGATCGCCGGGCCTTCGGGACACTCGTCGCCGGCGGAGCCGGGGCGGTCGTCGCGTACCTGACCAGTGAGGCCGTGAAACTGGTCATCACCGAACCCCGTCCTTGTCGGGCGGCGGACGTGACCACGGTCCTCGAGTGTCCTGCGATCGGGGACTGGTCGTGGCCGTCGAACCATTCGGTGATCGCCGCGTCCCTCGCAACCGCCTGCATTCTCGCGGTACCCCGCATCTTCTGGTTCGCGGCGCCGGTCGCTGTACTCCTCGGTTTTTCACGGGTCATGGTGGGCGTGCACTACGCGCACGACGTGCTGTCCGGCTTCGCTCTCGGGGTTCTGGTCGTGACGACGGCGGTCGTCGTGTTGCAGCCAGTCGTCGATCGGGTGTTCACCGTGCCGCGGGAACCCCAGCGGGTCGGCTGACGCTTCGGGCGCCGGAAGTGCTACGCCGCGCGCGAATTCCGGTGTCCGGTTAGCATGAGCGCTCGTCGTAGGTCGGGGGGACTGATGGTGCGTGCGCTGATCGTCGGATTGTCGTCGGCTCTGGTGGCCGGGGTGCTGGTCGGTGTCGTGTCCCGAATCCTGATGCGTGCGGCCACCGTTGCGGTCGGGGGAGAGCCGCACTTCTCGTGGGACGGGTCGTTGTTCATCGTGCTGCTCTACGCGGCCGCAATGGTTCCCGGCGGCCTGCTGGCGGCAACCCGGCATCGCTATCGGTGGCTGTCTGCGGCCGGGGTGCTTTTCCTGTTCGTGCCCGCGACCGGCATTGCGAGCGAGGAACTCACGAATCTCGACCGGTTGAGCACGCTGCGCCTGTGTCTCGTGGGGGTGCTGGGCTTGTCGATCTATGCGAGCCTGGTGGTGCTGCCGTTCGTCACGGTCCTGGTGTTGCGGCGCCTCGAGCGAATCTTCGGGTCGCCCCGGCGTTTTCCCGACCCCGCGCCGGTCGGGATGCAAAGATGACGTCGCCAAACCGAAACGGTCGCGAGGAGCCACGGATGGAGCCCATCGTCGAGACAACGCTGGGGCGGGTGCGTGGGACGACCAGCAGCGGAATTTCCGTGTTCAAGGGGATCCCGTACGCGGCCCCGCCGTTCGGCGATCTGCGGTTCGCGGCGCCCGCACCCGCACGGCCCTGGGACGGGGTGCGGGACGCGTTCGAGTTCGGTCCGACCGCGCCGAAACCGCCCTACCACCCGCCGCTGGACCGGCTGCTGCCGGACCCGTCGATTCCGGGCGAGGACATCCTCAGCCTCAACATCTGGACTCCCGACCTCGAGATGTCGTTGCCGGTGCTCGTGTGGATCCACGGCGGTGCCTTCGTCCACGGCAGCAGCGCGGTGCCGGTCTACGACGGCGGCTCGTTCGCGCGCGACGGTGTGGTGTTCGTGTCGATCAACTACCGGCTCGGCGTGGAAGGCTTCGCCTACCTCGAGGGCGCTCCCGCCAACCGGGGGCTGCTCGATCAGGTCGCGGCGCTGCGCTGGGTGCGCGAGAACATCGCCTCCTTCGGCGGCAACCCGGACCTGGTGACCGTCGCCGGGGAGTCGGCGGGGGCGATGAGCGCGGTGTCGCTGGTGGCGATGCCGGACGCCGAGGGCCTGTTCCGGCGTGTCATCGCGCAGAGCGGCGCCGGGCACTCCGCGATGTCCCTTGCCACGGCCAAGCGGATCTCCGCCGCGCTCGCGGAGGACCTGGGGGTCGAACCGACCCGCGAGGGCTTCGCGAGCATCGACCCCACCGACCTGGTGGTGGCGCAGGACGCGCTGTCCCGCCGGATCCTCGCCCAGCCGGACCCGCAGCAGTGGGGTGAGGTGGCCGCCGACTCGATGGCGTTCGAACCGTGTGTGGACGGGACGGTGCTGCCGGGACGGCCGATCGACCGGATCGTGGCCGGCGCGTCGTCCGACATCGATGTCCTGATCGGAACGAACGCCGACGAGTACAGCCTGTTCCTCGTGCCGGGCGGTGTCGATCAGGGCATCGACGAGAACGTGCTGCGGATGATGGTCGGAGCGTACGGACTCGACGTGGAGGCCGCCCTCGCCGCCTACCGGGAGTCGCGGCCGGATGCGACGCCGGGGCAATTGATGACCGCGGTCCTCGGTGACTGGATGTTCCTGATCCCGGCGCTGCGTGTCGCGGAGGCACGCGCGGTGCAGCTCCTGTCGACCTATGTGTACCGGTTCGAGTGGCCGTCGAGCCTGTTCGAGGGCCGGTTGGGCGCGACCCATGCGCTCGAGCTCGGTTTCATGTTCGACAACCTCGGGGTCGACGGAGCCGAGCGGCTCGCCGGACCGCATCCGCCGCAGGTGCTGGCCGACGACATGCACCGGGCGTGGGTGTCGTTCGTGAGCACGGGTGGGCCGGGCTGGAGTCCGTACGGCGAGTCCCGCACGGTGATGTGCTTCGGCGCGGAGTCCGGGCAGCTGGAGGATCCGGGTGCCGACGTTCGCGTGCTCTGGGAGGGAATCCGGTAGTCCTACCCGGAAGCCGAGCCCACAAACTTAGGTGTGACTCACTTCACGGGTCATCAGGTTCCGTCGTCGGGAGGGCACCTGTTACCGTATCGATACCGCTGACCGCAGCTGAATCAATCGCTGCGGTCAGTTGTTATTTGAGGGGTATTTTTCGTCAGATCCCGGTTGTCGCACGCGGATACGCGGCCTCGACGTCGGTCAGCACGTTGATCAGATACGGCACGTCCGCCGCGAAACCCCGATCCAGCGCCGACCCGATCCGCCGCGGGTCACGAACCGGTTCACCGGCCGCACCGAGCGCCGTCGCCACCTCGTCGTACCGGGTGTCCGGCGCCAGATCCGCGGCCACGTCGTAGCCGTACAGCAACCGCATGGGTCCCTTCTCCAGCCCCCACGCCGAGTTGTTGCCGACGACGATCACCACCGGCAGCCTGTGCCGGACGAGTGTGTCGACGTCCATCAGCGACAGGCCGGCGGCACCGTCGCCGAGCAACAGGACCACCTGGCTCGACGGGCGCGCGATGCGCGCGGCGATCGCCGCACCCAGGCCGGCGCCGAGACACCCGTACGGGCCCGGATCGAGCCACTGGCCGGGCCGCTTCGGTTCGACGAATTTGCCTGCGAACGAGACGAAGTCGCCGCCGTCGCCGATGACGACCGCGTCCTCGGCCAGTCGCGGCAGCAGCTCCCCGTAGATACGGGCCGGGTGGATCGGGTCGGAATCGGCGCCGAGCAACACCGCGTCCCGGGCCGTCGCCGCGTCGACCTCGCTGCGCAGCCGGCTCACCCAGTCGCCGGTGTCGGGCCGGGCGGGCAATGCGGCGAGGATTCCGTCCAGGCACGCGGTGAGGTCGCCGGACGCCGAGCCCGCGAGGCTCGCGTGCGCCGACACCTGACCCGGGCTGTCGGCGATGTGCACGACCTGCGCGTCGGGTGCCCCGTCCCGACCCCCGAACCGGCCGTAACCGAGCCGGAAATCCAGCGGCGTTCCGACGACGATCGCCAGGTCACAGGTGCCGACGGCGGTCCCGCGCGCTTTCGTCACCAGCAGCGGGTGCCCACCGGGGATCGTGCCGCGACCCATGCCGTTGGTGATGGCGGGGACCCGGAGTTCCTCGACGAACCGCAGCGCGGCCGCCTCGGCTCCGTCCGACCACACGTCGGTGCCGAACACCACGAGCGGTCGCGACGCGGCGGCCAGCAGGACGGCGATCTCGGCCAGCGAATCGGGGTCCGGGTCGATCCGAACATGTTGGGGTGTAGCAATTTTCGCCGAAGTTCGGCCGAACAGTTCGTCCATGGGGACGTCGACGAACGCCGGTCCGCGATGCGACGAACCGGCCGCGGTGAATGCAGCGTCCACGGTCGGGACGATCCGGTCGACGGTGCGCGCGGTCTCGGACAGCTTCGTGACGGTGTGCAGCAGCGGCGGCTGGTCGAGTTCCTGCAGGCTGCCCGTACCCCAGTGGCCGTTGGGTGCGCGTCCGCCGAGCACCACCAGTGGCGATCCGGAGAAGTGCGCCTGGGTGACGGCGCTGATCCCGTTCGTGACTCCCGGGCCCGCGGTGAGGACCGCGAGCCCGGGGTGGCGTTCGAGTTTTCCGGTGGCCTCCGCGGCGAACACCGCGGTCTGCTCGTGCCGGACATCGATCAGCCGCATCGGCGACTCGCCTTTGACGACGGCGTCGTACAGCGGGAACACGTGTGCGCCGGACAGGGTGAACATCGTCCGGACACCGTGGGCGTGGGCCACCGCCGCGGCGAGATCGCCGCCGTGTCCCTCGATTCCGTCGTGTCCCTCGATTTCACCGCGTCCCTCGGTTTCCGGGGCCATGCCGGAAGGCTACGGGCGCATCCGGCGCGATGCGGCCGATTTCGGGGGAACGCCGATGTCGGGGGGACACAGCGCCGTGCCCGTTCGGGTCACCACCCGGGGAGGGCCGGCAACACACTCGGGGGAGTGTTGCTCGTGTCGGAGTCGGCTCTTTCCGTCTGGATGCTGCGACCCCACGCCTGGCACCGCTGCCGGGTGCCGGCCGGGTCGGCGGCGAAGTCGACGGTCCATCCGGATCCGGTGAACAGATCGGTCGCGGGCGACTGCCATTGCCGTTGGCTCGACGTATGTTTCGAATCGGCCGCCGCGTCGGCCGCTGCCGGCTCGATGGCATCCGCGGGCGGCACGGTTCGCGCGAACCGGACCAAGGACTCGATCTCCGTCGTCTTCGTGAAGTGGTATCGCCCGTCGGGCCACTTCTCCGCGAGTTCGGACCGCTCCGTGCACACGGCAGCCTCGAAACCGGTGTCGGTCGGTGTGATGGACAGGACATGCGCGCGGAGCGTCCCGACGGGCTGCCGGTCCCGCAGCGGTGTGATCATGCCCGCGGAGGCGGGATTCAGTGCCGCCGCGAATCCGGGATAGGAGTTCTCGATGCCCACGTAGCGGGCGACGAACCTTGCTTCCTCGGCGGCACGCACGAGTGTGCCGTGTTCGTCCTGCAGGTAGACGCCGGGCTCTGCCGACCACACGACGGTCGCGCCCCGGATCTGCTCGGGTGGCCGATACTGCTCGGCCGCCTCGGCCGGTGCCGCGTCCCCGGGTTCGCCACCCGAGCAGGACACCACCATCAGGGACGCGCCCACCGCGAGCGTCGCGCAGCCCGTCATCCGGCGGAGCGACCGCCCCCGGCGCGCTGGTGCGGACTTCGACCTGTCCATTCGACCCCTCTCCACATCGCAGTCGGATCACCGCGGTTGATTACGCAGTTGGATTCCTCGGAGGGATTGGACGCATCGGCGAACCGAATGGTTCCGCGCGCCGGCCGGATTTTTTTCGGCGGTCGTCCGGGACGGTGTTCTCCTCAGGTGAACCGCGCCGCGCCGGCGAGGATCGCGTCGCGGATGCCGGTGGCGCGGTGCGCGGTGCCGATCCGGCTCATGAGGTGCGAGGCCGTCACCAGCCGCTGGGTGCGGCGGCGGCGCTCGCGGTCGTAGCGGCGGAGCGCGTCCGGCACCGGATGCCGGGTGAGCAGGGTCGCGAGCGTGGCTCCGTCGACCATCGCCTCGCACGCACCGCGACCCAGGTTCGGTGCCATGGCGTGGGCCGCGTCGCCGATCAGTGCGACGGTGCCGGACACGTAGGACGGCAGCCTCGGCGACTCGTACAGGTCGTGATGGAGCACCGTGCCCGGCTCGACGCGGTCGAGCACGTCGCGCACCGCGGGATGCCAGTGCCGGTAGCGCTCGCGCAGGTCGTCGAGGCCGCCCGTGGATCCGGCAGGGGCGCGGACGGCGGCGAACCAGTTGGTGAGGTCGCCGTCGCGTGGGGTGATGCCGAAGAGCGCGCCCGGCCCCCAGCTTTCGCTCGTGTCGTCGGTGGTGCCGGCTACCCAGCCGCGCCACGCGGTCAGCCCGGTGTACACGGGCCGGTACGCGGGCCCGAACAGAAGGTCGCGGGTGGGACTGCCGATGCCGTCCGCCGCGATCACGACGTCGTAGCCGGCGAGGTCGCCGGGTGCAGGCGCCGGCCGGCCGAAACGGATCGTCCCGGAGGGAACGCCGCCCGCGAGGAGACCGAGGAGGACCGGGCGCGAGAGCAGCACCGCGGACCGGCGGATCCCCTCGAGCCGCGCGATGACCCGCCCGTCCCACCTGCGGAACGTCCCCGACGCCTGCAGCACACCCTGCGACTCCGCGGCACCGCCGAGGCCCGCGGTCTCCAGAGCGTCGAGGGCCTCGGGCCACAGCCCCAGCGCGGTGCCGGATTCCGGCAGCGCGTCGGAGCGTTCGAACACGTCGACGTGCCAGCCGTGGCGCAGGAGTGTGTTCGCGGCGGTGAGACCGCCGATGCCGCCGCCCAGAACTGCTGCTTTCCCGCTTCTCGGAGTAGTCATGGACCGAACGTACTACATCTGTAGTGTGCTGTCACTACTGTTGTAGTGTCGCGGTGTAGTGTCACGCTGTGTCCGACAAACGCAGCACCGTCCTCGACGCGGCGATCGACCTGCTCGGCACGGAAGGAATGCGCGGCCTGACCCACCGGGGTGTGGACGCGACCGCGGGTGTCCCGGCCGGCTCGACGTCCAACTACTTCCGCACCCGGCGCGCCCTGCTCGAAGGTGTGCTCGACCGGCTCGTCGACCGCGACCGTGCCGACGCGGCCGCGCTGGTCGGGCCGGCACCGCGGACCACCGACGAACTCGTGGAGCTGCTGGTCGGCTACGTGCTCACCGCGACCGGACCCGACGTGGTGCGCACCCGGGCCCGCTACGCGCTGTTCGTCGAGGCGGCCGCGGTCGCGGAGTTGCGCGCGGCGGTGCAGCTGCGGCGCGACGAACTGCGGGCCTGGGGAACGGGCATGCTCACGGCGCTGGGGGTCGGGACCGACGACGCCGAAACCTGTGCGCGGGTCCTCATGGACTATCTCGACGGGGTGATCCTGCATCGGCTCACGTCGGACGACGACTCCGACCCGCGCGAGGGCATCCGCCGGGTACTCGGGTCGCTGTTGTGAGCGGCGGTTCTGCTCCGTTTCGCCGTGTCACCGCCGCGCTACGGCCGTGTTAACGAAACATCACCGCAGCTCAGGGGATAGGTAGGGCAGCCTTCCTTGCATTACACCCGCATTGTTGACATATCGTCTGTCCGAGACGGTGGACGCACAACGTCCCCACCGGCCGGAAGTTCCAGGGCCCGAGCTGCCGAAAAAAAGGCACCCGCATCGTCGCGGAAGGGCGGATACTGACGGTTATCGGTGCCGATCCACCTCGTGTCGGTACTTGCTCAGAGCAAGTAGATGGCCATCAGCGCTGCTGGTCGTCGGTGCTATCACATGCAACGAAGGCTAGGTATGAAGCATCTTCCCGGGCCTCAAGGGCTCTACCACCCGGCGAACGAGCACGACTCCTGCGGCGTCGCTTTCGTCGTCGACATGCACGGCCGCAAGAGCCGCGACATCGTCTCCAAGGCGATCACCGCGCTCGTGAACCTGGAGCACCGCGGCGCGGCGGGTGCCGAGACGAATACCGGCGACGGTGCCGGCATTCTCATCCAGGTTCCGGACCGGTACTTCCGTGAAGTCGTCGACTTCGAGCTGCCCGAAGCCGGTGCGTACGCGACCGGTATCGCGTTCCTGCCTCAGGACGCTGCCGCGGCCGACGCCGCGCAGGCGGCCGTCGACAAGATCGTCGCGGAGGAGGGCCTCGAGGTCCTCGGCTGGCGCGAGGTTCCCGTCGACGACTCCGACCTGGGGTCGATGGCCAAGTCCGCCATGCCGACGTTCCGGCAGATCTTCATCGCTTCCGGCGCCCGCACCCTGACCGGGCTCGAGCTCGAGCGCCGCGCCTACGTCGTGCGCAAGCGCACCGAGCACGAACTCGGCAACGAGGGTCCCGGCGAGGACGGTCCCGGCAGCGAGACCGTGTACTTCCCGAGCCTGTCGCCGTCGACGTTCGTCTACAAGGGCATGCTCACCACCCCGCAGCTCGAGGGCTTCTACCTCGACCTGCAGGACGAGCGCGTCGAGTCGGCCCTGGGCCTGGTGCACTCGCGCTTCTCCACCAACACGTTCCCGTCGTGGCCCCTGGCGCATCCGTTCCGCCGCGTCGCGCACAACGGTGAGATCAACACCGTCACGGGTAACGCGAACTGGATGCGTGCCCGCGAGGCGCTCATCGAGTCCGAGATCTTCGGCGGCCGGGACAAGCTCGACAAGATCTTCCCGATCTGCACCGAGGGCGCGTCCGACACCGCGCGTTTCGACGAGGTGCTCGAGATGCTGCATCTCGGCGGCCGCAGCCTCCCGCACGCCGTGCTCATGATGATCCCCGAGGCGTGGGAACGTCACGAGAGCATGGATCCGAAGCGCAAGGCGTTCTACGAGTACCACTCGGCGCTCATGGAGCCGTGGGACGGCCCGGCGTCGGTGTGCTTCACCGACGGCACCGTCGTCGGCGCCGTGCTCGACCGCAACGGCCTGCGTCCGTCCCGCGTGTGGGTCACCGACGACGGCCTCGTCGTCATGGCCTCCGAGGTCGGCGTGCTCGACATCGCCCCGGAGAAGGTCGTGCGCAAGATGCGCATGCAGCCGGGCCGCATGTTCCTCGTCGACACCGCGCAGGGCCGCATCATCGACGACAACGAGATCAAGAACGAGCTCGCGTCCGAGCACCCCTACCAGGAGTGGATCGACCAGGGCATCGCCCGGCTCGAGGATCTGCCGCCGAGCAAGTACACCTACATGTCGCACGAGCGTGTCGTGCTGCGTCAGCAGGTCTTCGGCTACACCAACGAAGAGGTCAACCTCCTCGTCAAGCCGATGGCCGCCACCGGTGGCGAAGCCCTCGGCTCGATGGGCACCGACACCCCGATCGCGGTGCTGTCGTCGCGTCCGCGGATGCTGTTCGACTTCTTCCAGCAGCTGTTCGCCCAGGTGACCAACCCGCCGCTCGACGCCATCCGCGAGGAGATCGTCACGAGCCTCGGCGGCATGCTCGGTCCCGAGGGCGACCTGCTGAACCCGACCGCCGACTCGTGCCGTCAGATCCTGGTGTCCGCACCCGTGATCGACAATGACGACCTGCAGAAGCTCATCCACGTCAACGACGACGGGCAGTTCCCGGGCTTCAACAGCGTCATCATCCGCGGCCTCTACAAGGTCGCCGACGGTGGCGAGGGCCTGAAGGCCGCGCTCGACTCGATCCGCAGCCAGGTGTCGGAGGCGATCGCGGGCGGCGCCCGCCTGATCGTGCTCTCGGACCGCGAGTCCGACGAGACGATGGCCCCGATCCCGTCGCTGCTGCTCACCTCCGCGGTGCACCACCACCTCGTCCGCGAGAAGACCCGCACCCAGGCGGGCCTGCTCGTCGAGGCCGGCGACGCCCGCGAGGTGCACCACATCGCCGCGCTGTGCGGTTTCGGTGCCGCCGTGGTCAACCCGTACATGGCGTTCGAGACGATCGACGAGCTGCTGCAGAACGGTGACCTGCCCGAGGGCATGACCCTCGAGAAGGCGATCCAGAACTACATCAAGGCCGCCTCGAAGGGTGTGCTGAAGGTGATGTCCAAGATGGGCATCTCCACGCTCGCGTCCTACACCGGTGCGCAGCTGTTCCAGGTGATCGGCCTGTCCCAGGAACTCGTCGACGAGTACTTCACCGGCCTGCAGTCGCAGCTCGGCGGTGTCGGCCTCGACGAGATCGCACACGACGTCGCGGTCCGGCATGCTGCCGCGTTCCTGGATCGCCCGTCCGAGCACGCGCATCGTGAGCTCGAGGTCGGCGGCGAGTACCAGTGGCGCCGCGAGGGCGAGTACCACCTGTTCAACCCGGACACGGTGTTCAAGCTCCAGCACGCCACCCGCACCGGGCAGTACTCGATCTTCAAGGAGTACACCAGGCTGGTCGACGACCAGTCGGAGCGGCTCGCGTCGCTGCGTGGCCTGTTCGAGTTCCGCAAGGGT
>Ga0182742_1005796_pt1 | contig 10208 bp, 12 predicted proteins | sample eDN5th37CBELigMG_FD_128880 | JGI IMG/M metagenome (GOLD analysis project Ga0182742, IMG submission 128880) | Enriched Miracle-Growth compost microbial communities from Emeryville, California, USA - eDNA 5th pass 37_C BE-Lig MG (version 2)... ... | reverse complement strand
GCGTTTGCTGAGTTGAAAGACTTTGAATTATCTTTAAAGTATTTTGTTGCAAAGGCTTGCATAACTCTATCAATTTTCTGACTTTCTCCAGGAAGATAGAAATATTGGAGATATGTTCTTAATGATTCATCAATTGGTAGTCCTTTGAAGTTTATTAATTCAGTATATTCAGTCAGAGCCTATATTAATAACTTTTGAGTTTTATTTGAGTACTTACTTTGACATTTATTTCATGCTCTTCTCCAAAATATTCTCCCAATTTTTCCTTTGATAGCTTTGGTGTATTAAAAAAGAAATGAGCGATACTCTTTGGACTATTCGTAAAATTAATATAATATTCTCTGTTGACTACTTACTCATCAAGCCTAAGTACTTCAAGCTTTTCAAAGTATTTCATTCCAAGCTTAGTTTTAAAGTTGAATTTATTTATAGCTTTTTGTATCTCGTTTTTCATCATCCTTTGTTTTTCTATTCTATTTTGGAATTATTTCCCATTTTTTCTAATTTATCCTTACGTGTCACCTTTTTCAAGTCCAAAGTTTTCTCTCATTTCATCCCCTATAATTGTTTCAAAATCTTCTCCTTCTCTCTCTGCTTCCCATGAAGTATTTTTCAAGTTATTCTCATCCAATTTCTTTTGATAATCTTCAGTAAACATAACTAAGGATTTTGCAAGATTGACTAAAGACTCTAAAGCAAGAATTTTGAGATGAGGCTCTTGTTGTGGTAATATAAGAGCACCATATTCAGATCTCAAGTATTTTCCTTGTGCGATCTTACCTAATTTAACATAAACGAAGGATGACTAGGATATTATTACATAATAAATCAACCATTTTTTCGACAACATTTGTTGAATTCATTTTGCAATCATAATTTACATAGAATTCTAACATAGTTCTCGCTTTTGAAGTAATCTTATAGAACACCTGGAACTAGTTAAAATTTTTTTCTCTAGAGAAATACTTGAAGGGCAAGTAATCTGTGGTTAAAACTACTATTTGCGCTTTCCAACATTTTCAAAAAGATATTTTCAATAAAAACAGCGATTTCTGACTTCAAGATTTGTCTGAAGTTATTCACCTGAAACAAAATGTTAGAGCCTTAGGAAATAAATTATTTTACCAATGCAACAAAGGCTCCCAAACTATAAGCAAATACAGGTTTATCTGTACTGACTGAATTTTTTAATATACTATCACACAAATGCTCTTTAACAATATCTCTAAATTCGTCACGTGCTGAAAATGTCGGTCCAGGATTCTCCATAATTGAAACAATTAATTCGAGAGTCAACGTTTTACTTCTTAGGGAGGTTGTGCTTCCATCACTAAAGCTTATAGGTTCATTTTTAAAAAGATTACTTTGCGGGATCTTTTCCAGAAAGTTTACATAAATAATTGAAAATTTGGTAAGCATCCTGAAAATACGTATTTGTGACAATATTTTGCTCATATTTCCTGTACCTCTTTAATTGACCTAAAAATTCAGACTAAAGTTTTCTTTATTATTCTCACTTAACTCTTTTTGATGGTGTATTTTACATTCCACTGAACAAACGGGCACTCTAGTTTCCTTGCAATAGATATTCGCTCTTGCTCTACACATAATACACCACCCAAAGTAACCTGCTGTTTCATTATTCTCATTTTCAACATCTGCTTTAATTAATGTTTTAAACCCTGGAGAATCTGCATCTAAAGAAAATGGAACAGCTTTCAAAGGAATATTTTTTAATATAGCATTTAGATGTTTCTTTTGTATTTCATCAGCATTCTTCAATTGAGTTTTTATCGTCTCAACTTTCCCAAAATGCAAGCATACATCATCAACAAGGTTCTTCACACAACGATAAATATACCTTTCCTGTGGCGTTTCAAACTCACCTACATTTGGCCTTGATTCAACACTATCACTCAATATTTGCTCAGGATAAAATTGAGTTGTTGTACCAGCCGAAACTATACTCACTGCATCATCATTAGAATTACTGCTAAAATATCGCTCCAATACAATCGCATTTCTATTTAAGTTAAATATAATACTCAAACAAAAAGATTATAGCATACGGCTCTGGAGATGACAAGCGAGGAGGTTGTATTGAAGCATTTTGTGTCAACAAAGCTGTAGGTGAAGGATCGAAGATCATTTTTTTAACTTCAGGGACTCTAAGCCTACTTGTTACTGAAGATTGGGGTTGCCTTTTATTCCTATAATCCTCGTCTCCACTCTATAACCTCTTAACAAACTCCAAAGTATAGAAAATTTAACATTATATTGTTCCATTCTTTGGAAAATCACATTAGAAATTTGTGTAAGGGCGGCACGAGCTGTAGCTTGATTCACTGGATTCTTTGTAGCTTTGGTAAGATTAGAAACCTTGAAACTAGTTATAAGTACTAAGATAAATTGTAAAAAGTGTTCTAACAATTTCTTGTAGACTTTTTCCGTGTACTTCACATACAATGCTCATTACTAAAGTGACTAAAACCTTGAATGCTTTTTATAAACATAGACTAATCTTGTTTACCTTGATAATTTGTAATTGAATATTCTCATTTTTCTCATTTTTACACGAACAAACATTCTCAACAATTGAATCAATTAATTTTCTTTCAGCAGGAGGACGTTCAGATTCTCCAGGTTTTCTATTCTCTTCAAGATTCAAATCATAAACAAAATCCTGGGTATTTCCATCAATGAATCCATGTGACACAAGTTTCTATAATGAAAGAGATTAGAATTACTAATAAATAAACTATATTTACATATAAATAATATATGGAAGTTTCAACCAATTTGGTATCTCTCGTTTCAATACAAAGCTTGAAAATACCATAATATTTATTAGCATTAAGTTCCCTATCTTCTTTTATTTGATCTAAGATATTAACACTTTTCAAAATAAAACTAAAACCAGTGTATTGGGATATAAGTTGAGCTATTTCCTTGTATTTTTTCTGAAGATGCTTCTTAACTTTCTCGAAACATGTATAAAGAAGCTCTTTATAAAGGGCATGTTGGTCGTAGAGATTTTCTGTCATATTAAATAAATAAGTAAGTCTGACTTGACTCTGGTATTTTATAAATTAAACGTAAATAAAAAAGTTTTCTTAATTCAAATTTTTTTTCAAAGAGTCAAAAAAATTACAGTATCCATACATGTCTTCCTAAATAAGTCTATAAACCTTTCAAACAACGGATAAATACAAAACAAATACATAAAAAGCCAACAGAAAGCTCAATTTTACCATTGTAGGAAATATATACACTTTTCAGGGCTGATTATACTCCCCTCTCTACATTCAGAAAACACAGGACATGTTCCACATGGTGTTTGTGTTAATACTGAAGCCTTTATTGCATTCTCCCAATCACAAACTCTATACGTCTGAGGGCCTAATTCCTCTATTTTATCGTCATATATGAGAGTATTTATTATAGATTGTATATCTTCATCTCTTAAATCTGCAGAAGCAAATTCTGTTGATCTTAAAAATATTGCAATTTCATTTTTACTCACTGTGCTTTGTTTTTCCATTTGTCCTTCTATATAGGAATAAATCTTCTCATAAATAGCATCAACAAACTTTTGGTCAAATTCTCCTTTATTATAAAAGATATTTCCTCTCACACTGATCGAAGGCTCAAGTTCAAACAATATCCAAACGTTTCTATTCTTTTGATTCAAAGCTTTTTCTGATTTTATGAGGTTTCTCTTCTTGAGATTACTCAAGATATTATCTAATGCTTTCGGATTCATGCCTGATTTGCTTTTTATATCATTTCTAGTCAAACCATTCGTTTGAGCGTCTTCTATTAATTTGTATATTGCTAATGAATCTCGATCTAATCCTGAAAATCTTCTTGCTTTATCTGGATCTTGGAATTGATAAATGGGAAGATTATCCGCACTTTGCTTTACGGTAATAAAGCCTGCTCTGATGAGTTGATTTAAAATTTCTACTATTTTTTGTTCATCTGCATTGACTAGTCTCGAAAGTTGGTCGTGTTGGACCCCAGCGTCTGAATCTCTGCATATTTCAAGGATTTTTTTGGCGATTTGGTTATCATCTTCCATAGTTGCAGTTTCCATGTGGAAGTTAGTATATTATATTCTCAATTGTCTTATTTGAAAGAGTAAGGAATGTCTTTAGAGAAATAAGTAATAAAACTGTTAAAGATTTGTGGGTTTTGACTGAAAAGCAGATATTTAATTATATCCTGATTTGGATGACTTTCTAAGGATTTAGAATTTATAGATCGGGGTTCCAATCAAATTTTGTCAATTTATTTACAAGACTGAGCGAACTCTTTGAGTTGTATGAAAGAGAGTGTTTACAAAATTTCTTCGATAAAGAATTAGGGAAATAAAGGACATAAGTGCTATGATCATAAAAAGAGGATTTAGTTCCAAAAGTTGAAAGAAATTTTTTTTTTTTAAGTTTTGCCAATGTAAAGAAAAATAGAGGATAAAAAAAATAGTTCAGAGACTTAAGTTAGTTTATAGGATTTGGAATTTTTTATTTATTTACTATATTATATTGTTTATTCACTTTTAATACTTCCGAATATGTATAGGTCCATACGGAAGGACCTGCTACGGGTTGTCCCGTATAATAATAATAATAATAATAATTTACTATATGCAAGAAAATGATCTAGGATAAATTACTAAATTGTTTATCTAGTTCACTTTTTGATAGAATTAGAAATATAAATATATGACTCTTCAGACTAGGTAGTTCATACAATGTATGAACGCATAAATGATAAAAATGTTTTCACGATGAAAATCAGGTTTTCCAAGGAATCGTAAAAAATTACAATTCCGTTTTATTACATAAACTTTTTTTTTAACTAAATTATAGATGATATTTTACACTTTTTACTAATTGGAAGGTTTATTTACAAAGAGTTAGAACCTAAAATTCATTAGACTAATTAGCAAAACTTAAGTGATTGAATATTTGTTTGTTTAATAACAAATTAACAATGTGAACTCAAGTTATTCAATAAAAGAAGGGATGAGTTAAGATTTTTTGGTTTTTTAAATTCGTAATTTCCTGTTTTTACTTTTATTTGGACAAGTATATACTAACCTCTCAGCTTCATTATAGATTATCCTTCCATTTTTACTTAAATTTTGAGGGATATTTAAGTGATTATGATACCTATTTTTTGTTTAATTCTACTTTAGTTTCTTATATGAGTTAACAAAAAAATAAATATCTTAAGTGAATGAATTGCTCTATTGAACTGTATAAAATTTATTTTTGCTCTAATCACAAAGTTATGTCACATTTCAATGAAAAGAAAAGAGGAAGTGAAATAAATTCAAATTGTATTCTTGTTTTCCATATTTGATTATAACTTCAATCTGAGCTGAAAATTCCAAGCACTCATTTAGAAAATTTGATTCACAAGAAGATTCTTCTTATCCAAATTATCATAAAAAGGATTTTCAACCCAAAAGAGAACATCTCAGTTTAAACATCAAAGGAGTATTTGTTGATTATCTTTAAGTATTGAAAGAATAGAGTCAAGGAAAAGCTATTTATGAAAGGTATGAAAAAGACATCGATAACAAAAAAGGATTTTATTCTAGTCAACAGAAAGAAGAAACAAAGGATCAAGGTTAAAACTCACTCTACGAGTTTATCTAAAGCCTTAGATTTTTCTACATATGATGTGCTTGGCTTTGAAGAGGAAGTAAGAAAATGGAAAATCGTGGTATAATATGAATTACAATCCTTTTTATTATCAAGGGAACAAGCACTGTACTTGAAAAATCTTATCTTCGATTAACTAGGGAACCTGATCCATCTCTCATTCGGCCAGAAACTGTCTTAAAACAATCTTTAGAGAGGATAATGAATAAATGGAATAATAGACAAGTTTCTTATAATTATGTAGCTGACCAACTCAGGTCAATTAGGCAGGTATCCTTTATTAATAAAGCTAGTTCAATGCTAATTCAGGATTTGGTTGTTCAAGATATTCAAAACGAATTTACAGTTCATGTTTATGAAACAAATGTGAGGCTGTGTTTGGAAAATCAGGATGTGAATTATTATAACCAATGCCAAAGTCAACTCATGCAGTTATATAGAAAAGGTATTCAGTCAAACAATAAATATGTACCAAGAAAATATATTCTTATTAATCTTGATTAAGGAGTTTCTATGCTATAGAATTGTCTTTTATACTTTCGGGGATTCCATAAACGAATTAAACAAAGCTCTCAATGAACTTTCAGATCAGGACATGCTCAATAAAAACATTCAATTCACACTTAGGTATATTTCTGATTCATTTCATTCAATTCATATAAAAAACCCTTCAGTTTTTTCCCTTCTAATAACTGTAAAATTCCTCAAGTCAGCATCTAAATCTTCTTTCAAATATTTCGAGGAGAATAATTTTATAGATTGCGACATCATTACACAGTTCAGAATATCAAAGCATTGTTTTTGATGTACAAAGAGAAATTTCTCCTTACACATTATGTGATGGACTTTTTTCTACACCGAATTCGCATTAGAGCCCTTCAAGTTATGACAAAAAGGTAAAATATTCGGCTAATAAATTTTCTGATTACTAGTTTTGGAGAAAAAATTTCTGTGAAATATCTGTATGATCTTTTGGGATTTTTTGATGTTGAGGAATTTCTTCAATTTGTCACCTCATCAAGTAAAAAAAAATAACTTAGTTTATAAAGAAATTAATAGAAGGAATACTTAGTGAGGACAAAGAATTTTTAATGAATAAAGAAAGCTTCAAAGTCTATCAAGATCACCCTTGGATGACCTCCAAGCTTGGAACATATAAATTTCTTGTCTCACAGAATGCTATTTAAAATTGTACATTAAAAATTGATAATTTTTGAAATCTGTTTTTTCCCGAGGCTTGGATCGAGTATAAATTTATTATGTATTTGTTTCTTTGTGAATAAAATAAACATAAAATATTTTGTTTGAGAAAAGGATTGAAAAATTATAAACATATTTTAAACAAGAAATGAAAATGAAGTAAAAACAAGCAAAAACAGGAAATATTTTATTTCAATAAAACTTCTTTGAGAAGGGTCAAGAAAATTTTTAATTGATCAGCAAACTTATCATAAGGTGCAGGCATTTGAGCCATCACTTTAATTTTTTCATCAATTCTCTTTGTAACACCAGAAATCTTTTCTTGAATTTTGTTGTAACTTGTCTGAATGTTGGCCATCTCTTTCATAGCATCATTTTCTCTCCTTTCTAATGAATTAATTTGAGCGTTTAGGTATTTATTTTCTATTTTCAACTTTTCCTTTTCTGTGAGAGCATTCTCATATTTAGAATAATCACAGGTTATAGGAATACTTTCTTTCATTTGCAAGTCAAGTTTCTCTGGGATATTTTGTTCTTGAATTAACTTGAGGTTTCTGAACATGTCTTGGTTTTTTAACAGAACTACCAAGAAAATTGCGTTCAATAAAAGAGAGAAAATCAAAATTATTTTGCCTAAATTCCATGGTTTTGTTTTTTCAAGAGAAACCTTTTCTTTATGTTCTTGGATCTGGTTGCTTTTGTTTTTAATTGGAGTTTTCTTTTTAGATTTTCTTTTTTCTTCTTTACTATCTTCTCGAACTTCCCTTTCTGTATCTTCATTGTTATGTTTGTATGATGATTTCTTAATATTTTGTTTTGCTTCCAATTGATCGAGGAAATTTTCTATTGTTTCTTCGTGATCATTATGTATAATATTTTCTCTTTTAAAGTCATTAGCTTGATCCTCTTGTACTTCTTTCTCAATTACAATTTTCTTTGAACTTGACTCTTTTTGCGTTGACGTTTCTTCACTTTTAGAATGGCATTCTTCAGGAATCTTTTCGATCTTTTCAATCGTTTTGTTCTTCTCTTTTTCACTCACGGTCTTTTCTTTTGGCATTAATGAAGTAGTTAAATCTTCTTCAAGGTAAGAATGAAATTCTTTTACTCCTTGTATAGTGGTAAAAGAAGTTTGGATAGTTGCAATTGAATCTAGAATATTGTGTCTGAAGTTAATGCCGTCTGCTCCTGTTTCTTGGTTTTTATCTTTTCCATCTTTATCATAATTTCGAATTTGATGACTCAACATTTATTTCGAAATTTTTTTCTGATTTATTTAATAATTATAATTCAAGGGTTAAATTTGAATTTCTATGTGGAGAAGATTGGATAATTTTTGAATTTTCATTATGGATAGAATTTCCTTAAAATTTATAGTTTGCAAAGGACATTCAATATTGGAACATGTCACATATTATTTGTGATATGATGATCTCATACTTACCAAGATAAGAAAATCAGCTTATTACACTTATTCGGATTTTTATTTCTACATTTTATTCAAGTTTGGTGTCGCAATTGAAAATAGAAATTTAAAACATATTTTATGTGAATAATCAACCTGAGAAATGCTGCCATGAAGAATATATTTTGGAGACAATTGATTGAGTTCTTCATAAAAAAACATTATTTTAAAAGTAGGAAATAAATAAGCACGAAGTTCTAAAATGAAGGACTATTCAAATCAAGATCCATTTTTTACCTCCCCTAAAAAAAATAGCTTGTTTTGTAATATTCATCTCATCATACATGAAATCGTAAATCCAAACATTCAGATCATTAGAATTAAAATAAAATTATTTTATTAATCCTTTTACATACAATTTTGAGTACATTTAAAAATCTCTCCATTCAAAAGTCAAGCCTATTTGTCAAGGAGTAACATAACAGGAAACTTTTATTTTCTTGTAGAAAAAGCCGAGATCCCAATAAAATAATGATTTGCCTTTCTTTACGCTATTTTTACTGTATTGATAGTCGTTGCAACCCTCCTAAAATATTTGAGATTTCACTGACCAATATGCCGAGCTAAAATCACACGCATAGATTTTAATAAAAATTGCCTATTCAAAGATATTTGTCACTTTTTAATTTTTAGCTTATTATTTGTTTCGAATGGGAAATAAGCAAGGAAAAGAACAAGCCAAAAAGCCTGAGGAAGGTATTCCTCCAATTCCAGAAATCCAAGAAGCTGAAGAAAAAGCTAGGAAAGCAGCCCAAGATCTTAAAAATAGTCCTGAAGTCAAAAAGTTGGAGGAAAAAGCACGTCAGACTGCTGAAACATTAAAACAGAGTGCTGTTATACAAGAGGGCGAAAAGAAACTCAAAGAAGCTGCTGAAGCTGCCAAAAAGGCCGAAGAAGCTAGTAAAGGTCTTGTCGACAAAGCAAAACAAACAGCTGCTTCAATTCAATCCGACTTGAATGTCCAAAAGGTTGAAGATAAGGCAAAGGAAGTTGTAGAAAAAGCAAAGACCTCAGTTGAGTCAACCAGCTCACAAGATATCCAAAAAACATTAAATGCCTATGCTAAGGATATTTCAAAGGGTATTAATGATACTAAACGACTCGCATGTGTATAATTAGGACTTTTTTCGACCTAAAGTTTTATAGGCTTACTATAGTGTTGCAAAAACTCATGTACAAATTATAAACAGAGAAGCTCCTATTTCAATTGCAGGTTAAAGAATTCCTTTTATTTCAACTCAATGATTCTTAGCTTTCAAAAGAGACTATATTTTCCCATTTGACCCAAGAGTTAGAGCTGCTACACATTATGGCTTGACTGCTTTGACCTTTTTAATCAGTCTTAAAGGTAGATTTTGAGAATATGATAGTATTAAAGCATAAAAAGCTCGCACAGGAGTTCTCTCAACCATCAGAAACACCGGTTTTGTTGGATTAACTTCAGCATTTTTCATCTACCCAGAATCTATTAATCCCTTCAGAAGACAAAACTTCATTGAGGACCGTGAAATTGAAGAAGACTTCTAAGGAAATCAAAAAGAAGGTGAGACAATTAAATAAATATTTTGTGTTTTGAGACATTAAAGTATTTGTGTTAAATTGCTTATCTATAGAGTTACTCATAAAGATAAGTATGGATTGATTCTACCTTGGATTTAAGGCAGAAATTGCCAATTCGAGTTATAGATGAGAAATTTGTTAGGGGCTAAATTTTCCTTTCTTTGAAAAGCGAAAAAAAAGTAAAGAAAAAGTTTGTCAAACAATAAATTTATCTTGAAAAAATTCAGAAAAACTGGTTTTTTTCAGTTGTTTCAAATTTATTTTTTTTTTGGGGGGGGGGGGTGTTTTAAATATGATTTTTTATTATTTTT
>Ga0182742_1005795_pt1 | contig 10208 bp, 4 predicted proteins | sample eDN5th37CBELigMG_FD_128880 | JGI IMG/M metagenome (GOLD analysis project Ga0182742, IMG submission 128880) | Enriched Miracle-Growth compost microbial communities from Emeryville, California, USA - eDNA 5th pass 37_C BE-Lig MG (version 2)... ... | reverse complement strand
TGCACGAACCGGACGTCGCGCTCGGCCAGCCGGCGGGCCAACAGGGCACAGCGGGCGAAGCTGCCCGGGGTGTGGACTTCGGGCCCATAGAGGTCCAGAACGTGCTTCGGCTCGTTGGAGATGTCGGCCAGCTCGGGGACCGACATCTGCATCCGGAAGGCCATCTCGTACTGCGCGATTCGGGCCTGAGTCTCCGGGTCGGCGAACGAATCGAACTGCTTGGCGTTGAGCCGGTTGATCGCGTCGAGCGAGCGCCGGCGAACCGCCTTGTCGACCCCCTGGGGATTGGAGAGGAAGAGGACCGGGTCCCCTTGCGAGCGGAGGGCGACCCCCTGATACTTGCTCGGCAAGAACCCCGCGCCCCAGAGGCGGTTGTAGAGGGCCTGGGGGCTCGCCTTGGTGGAAAACTTGGGAGTCATGACCACGAAGGCCGGCAGGTTCTCGTTCATCGCGCCGAGGCCGTAGCTGAGCCACGCGCCCAGGCTCGGTCGGCCGGGAAGCTGGTTGCCGGTGCAGATGTAAGTGACGGCCGGGTCGTGGTTGATCGCCTCGGTCCAGGTCGTTTTGATCAACGCGATATCGTCGGCGAGCTTGGCCATGTTGGGCAGAAGCTCGCTGAACCACATGCCCGACTGGCCGTGCTGCTTGAACTTGTACCGCGTCGGCGCGATCGGGAACCGGGCCTGGCCACTGGTCATGGTGGTGAGGCGCTGGCCCTGGCGGATCGACTCGGGCAGGTCCTTGTCGAAAAGCGCGTCCATCTTCGGCTTGTAGTCGAGCAGGTCGTGCTGCGACGGGCCGCCGTTCATGTGCAGATAGATCGCCCGCCGGGCCGTGGGGGCGAAGTGCGGCAGCCCCGGCAACCCGCCGATCCCCGCCGGCCAATCCGGGCGTGGGGCGGGCTCCGCGGCGCGGGCCGTTCGGCTCAGCAGGTCGGTCAGGGCGAGCCCGCCGAGGCCGAGAACCCCGGCCCGGCCGAAGAAGTGCCGACGAGTTTCCACGTCGATATGTTCGCGAATCGGATCCATTGGGAAGGTCCTCCGACGGTCGTTCAAGTCAACGTGTTCTCATCAACCCTTGGTCAACACTTCGTCGAGGTTCAGGATGACGTTGCCGATCATCGTCCAGGCCGCCAGCTCGCTGGGGTCGAGCTTCGGGTCGGGCTTCACCTCGCCGATGTTGATCAGCTCCCGCGCGGCGTCGGGCCGCTCGGCGTAGTGATCCGTGAAATCGCGGAGCGCGGCCCGCAGCTCCTCCAGGTCGGCGGCGTCGGGCGCGCGGCTGGTCGCCAGGCGGAACATCAGGGTGAGCCGCTCCTCGGGCGACGAGCCGGCCTCGCGGAAGACGCGCTCGGCCAGGTCGCGCGAGGCTTCAATGTACTGGGGCTCGTTCAGGAGCAAGAGCGCCTGAAGCGGCGTGTTGGTCCGCTCTCGGCGCACCTGGCAACTCTCGCGCGAGGGGGCGTCGAGCGTGGTCATCTGGGGCGGGGGCGAGGTCCGCTTCCAGAAGGTGTAGAGGCTCCGGCGGTGGACCTTGTCAACGCCCGTGTCGGCGGTGAACTTGGCGGTGTTGCTGTCGGTGTAGGCCACCGCCTCCCAGAGCCCCGCGGGCTGGGGCGGCTTGACGCTCGGCCCGCCGACCTCCTCGACGAGCATCCCGCCGACGTAGAAGGCCTGGTCGCGCAGGGTCTCGGCGTCGAGCCGGAACCGCGGCCCGCGGGCCAAGAGGCGGTTCTCCGGGTCCTTGGCCAGGCTCGCGGGGTCGATCTTCGACGATTGCCGATAGGTTGACGACATGACCAGCCGCTTCATGAATCGCTTCACGTCCCAGCCGTCCTCCTGAAACTGGACGGCCAGCCAGTCGAGGAGTTCGGGGTGGCTGGGGGGTTCGCCCTGGGCGCCGAAATCCTCCGACGTCTTCACCAGCCCGATGCCGAAAACCTGCTGCCAGAACCGATTGACGGCCACCCGGGCGGTCAAGGGTTGCTCCGGCGCGATGAGCCAGCGGGCGAAGGCCAGGCGATCCAGCGGAGCGTCGTCCGTCGGCGGGGGCAGAAACGCGGGCAGGGCCCGGCCAACCTCGTCGCCCCTCTGGTCATACTCCCCGCGGTTGAGCACGTAGGCCGGCTTCGGGTCGCCCTTGCGCTCGCGGAAGATCAGCGTGGTCGAGATCGAGCCGTCGAGCGTCTTCCGCTCGGCCTCGGCCTTGGCGAGTTCGGCCCGGATCGGCTCCAAGGCCTTCCGCCCCTCGGTCCAGTCGGGGAGGAAGGCCTCCAGAAGCGCCTTGCGGTCGTCGTCGGAGCGTTCGGCCTGGGGCTTCTTGAGGATCGCCTTGATCGGCTCGGCGAGCCCCGCGCCGTCGTCGGCCAGCTTGGCGCGGACCCAGGCGGAGAGGCCATCGTAGGTTTGCCCGCGCTGGGGGGTTTGAGTCAGCAGGCCCGCCTTGTCCCAGTAGGCGACGCCGTCGAACTGGGTGAAGGCCCAGCCGTCGATCTCGGTCCCCGGCTCCAGGCCGACGGCCTTGGCGGGAATCTCCAGGCGGACCCATTCGCCCCTGGCCGGCTGGTCGCCGAACCGGGTTCGTTCGTGGGTGCCGTCCTTGCCCCAATCGATCAGGTTCTCCCCCCAGAAGGCCCGGTGCGACCACTGGCCGCCGACGCGCCACTGGAGCATGATCTCCTTCGGCGGGTTGGCTGGATCAAGGTAAACGTGCGCGAACAGGACGTCATCCGCGCCGATCTTGAGCTTGGCCGCGGGGTTCTCGATGACTTTCTGTTTCAGCCCCGCCGCCTCGATCCGCAGCGCGACGCCCCCGCTTTGGACCGGATGATCGGGGCCGGCGACGAACGCGCCGTCTCCCTGGACCGCGGCCCCTTCGGGGAAGGCGTCGTCGATCCAGACGAAATCGCCCCGCTGGGGTTCCTCGGATTGGTTCTCGTCGAGCTTCGGGTCGTAGGAGGCGGCGAGCTTGGCCGTCTCGTCCGCGAGCCGGGCGCGAAGCTCGGCCAGTTGCTTGTCGGACGCCTCGAGGGCCGCCTTCTGCTCGTCGGTCGGCGTTTGGATGAACGGAGCCCACCTGGACGCGTTGCCGTCGAGCGCGGGGCCGTCGATGTTGTTGAAGAAGGCGAAAAGTTGATAATATTCTTTTTGGGTGATCGGATCGAACTTGTGATCGTGGCAGCGGGAGCAGGCGATCGTCAGGCCGAGGAAGACGGTGCCGTTGGTGTCGACCTGGTCGACGACGTTGCGGACGTAGACCTCCTCCTCGATTGAGCCCCCCTCGCTGGTGGAAACGTGGCAGCGGTTGAACCCGGTGGCGATGAGCTGGTCGAGCGTCGGATTCGGCAGCAAATCGCCGGCGAGCTGTTCGATGATGAACTGGTCGAACGGCTTGTTGGCGTTGAACGCCCGAACCACCCAATCGCGATAGGCCCACATCTCGCGGAAGTTGTCGAGGTGCAGGCCGTGGGTGTCGCCGTACCGGGCGGCGTCAAGCCAGAACCGGGCCATGTGCTCGCCGTAACGGGGCGAAGCGAGCAGGCGGTCGACGGTCTTCTCATAGGCCGCGTCGTAGCCGCCGGCCTCGACGCTCGCCAGGAAGGCGTCGACGTCGGCGGGGGTCGGCGGCAGGCCGATCAGGTCGAGATACACCCGGCGCAGCAGCCTGGCGGGCTTGGCTCGCTCGGCCGGCTCCAACCCTTCGGCGTCCAGCCGGGCGAGGATGAAGCTGTCGATCGGGTTGAGCGCCCGCTCGGGATCCTTGATTTCGGGCGGGTCAACCTTGACGGGGGGCTCGAACGACCAGTGATCGCCCCAGTGGGCGCCCTCGGCGACCCACCGCTTCAGCAGGTCAATCTCCGCGGGAGTGAGACTTTTGCCCGACTCCTTGGGCGGCATCATCATCTCTGGATCGTCGTCGAGCTCGATCCGGAAGATCAGCGCGCTTTCGTCCAGGTCGCCCGGCACGACGGCCGTTTCCCCCGACTTGAGCGTCTCGAAGGCGCCCTCGCGAGTGTCGAGCCGAAGCCCCCCCTTGCGCTGCTCGGCGTCGAAGCCGTGGCAGGCGAAACAATTCTCCGAGAGGATCGGCCGAACCTCGTGGGCGAAGCTCACCGGCGGAAGCTTCGCGGCCGGCTTGGCCTTCTCGCCGTCCCCCCGCTCCTCGTCGGCCCGAGCCGCTCCCAGGCCGGCCGCCGCCGCCATCAATCCCGCGCACGCAAGGGCGGAGAGTCGCAAGCCGAGAGCCATCGAAAGTCCTCCTGGGGGGGGAACGCGGCCGAGGGGCGCCCGGGCGCGCGTCTGAATCGGATCAAGGCGGTGGGAAGTTCGATCGGGGGTCGCTTCGTTGTTCGAGACGGCGGAATCGTTCGGAAGTTTCTTCTTCATCAACCACCGGTTATTCCATCCTCCAGTATGGACCCTCGCGCCCGGTCTGTAAAGCGCGTTCCACGGACGTTCTACAGAATGGATGGGTCGATGGCCAAAATGGCGCGATCGGGGATTTCAAGGTTCCCAGAAAAGCGTGTTGATGTTATCTGGGAGGGCGAACGTCCGAATATTAAGCCCCCGACGGGCGCGACTCACGCCACGCGCGGCGCGGGCTCACCCTTTTTCCTTTCCGGATCGGAAGCCGATCCGACCGCCCTCGAAGCTGAAGGTTTTCTCATGCGGCGCGGTCGCTCCCGGCGACGCCGCCGCCCTGTTCCTCGGGGCCCCACAGGATCGGCGGCCCCCGCGAACTCCGGAGCGCATGGACGCCATGATTTCCACCCAACGAACAATCCCCAGCGCGCGCGCCGACCTCGGAAAGCCCATCGAAACCTCGGCCGCCCCGCCGACGTCCCGGTCCCGGATCGCCTGGATTGATTACGCCCGGGGCTTCAGCATTTTGATCGTCGTCGTCGGCCATGTCGTCCTGGGGATGAGGGCGACCGGCCTGCTGGACGACGGCCCGTTGCTGCGGATCTGGGACGCCCGGTATTACAACATCCGCATGCCCTTGTTCTTCGTCCTCTCGGGGCTGTTCGCCGAGCGCTGGGCGGGCCGGCGGGTTCGCGACTTTCTCCGCGACAAGGGGGCGACAATCGTTTACCCGTTCTTCATCTGGGCGACGTTGCAAACGCTCGTTCAGGTCGCGCTCAACCCGATCACGCAAGGCCATTTGACGCTCTGGCACATCGTCCGCCAACCGGTGTTTCCCGACGGTCAGTTCTGGTTTCTGCACGTTCTGTTTTGCGTGATGCTGGGATACTTCCTCTTAAGGAAGCTGGGGCTGAGTCCGGCCGCCTGCGTGGTGGTGGCGCTGGGGTGTTACGCGATGCAGGGAGAGAACCCGCAATCGTCTCCCCTGCCCTTGGAGCGGGCCCTGTACTACGCTCCCTTCTACGCCATCGGCGGTCTGGCCGCGACGCTGGTTTCGCGGATCCGGATCGAGCGCGCCGGCCATCTCGCGGCGATCGCGATCGCCGGTTTCGGCGTCCTGGCCGGGGCGATTCGGTTGGGCGGCGACCCGCCCCTGCCGGTTCAGTTCATGGCGGCGCTCTGCGGAATCGCCGGCGCGATCGCCTTGACGGCCCTTCTCAGCCGGTCGCGGATCATGGGGTTCTTGCCGGTCCTCGGCCGTTACTCGCTGGAAATCTTCGTCGCCCACATGCTGAGCGCCGCGGGGCTTCGGATCGCGCTGCACCGGGTCTTTCACGTTGAAGGCGCAGCCGCCCACCTGATCTTCGGCTCGATCGCGGGGATCGTCGGCCCCCTGCTTTTGGTTTGGCTCTGCAACCGCCTGGGTCTCCGATACGCCTTCCGCCTGCCGAAGCCCCCGAAGCCAGAGCCGGCCGCCGCGCCCCAACCCGCCCCAAGGCCGAGCCTTGCGTTGGCTCGGGCGTCGGGGTAGGGAGCCATCCACGCGCCGTCCCGAAATCCGGGCGATCCGCCGCTCCGGCGGCTTGGGGCTTGAACTCCCACGGCGCGAAGGGCAACAATGGACGGACTGAGCCGCCATTCTATACAATCAAAACGACTGCTCGCGCCCGCCCCGCCACTCGTTCGGTTTTCCCGCCGGGAGGTGAAGCTCGATGAAACGGTTCCTCGCGTCGTTCGGAGCGCTTTTCGCCGCGTCTCTCGTCATCGGTTCGGCCTCGGTCTCGGCCGACGAGCCTCGGCCCGGCGACGCCGAGCATGTGGATTACAACCGGGACATCCGGCCGATCCTCTCCCGAAGCTGCTTTCCCTGCCACGGCGCCGACGAGTCGACGCGCGAAGCCGACCTGCGCCTCGACATCCGCGACGAGGCCATCGAGATGGGGGCGATCGAGCCCGACGACCCCGACTCCAGTTACCTGATGGACATGGTCCTTGAAGAGGACGACTCGCTGCGGATGCCCCCGCGGAAGACGGGACCTCGGCTAACCGAAGACGAGATCAACCTCTTGCGGAACTGGATCGCGCAGGGGGCGAAATACGCCGAACACTGGGCGTTCATCGCCCCCAAGGCCGTCGAGCCCCCCGCCGTCGCCGACGAATCGTGGCCCCGCGGCGGCATCGACCGCTTCATCCTCGCGCGGTTGGAGGCCGAGGGGATGCGCCCTTCGCCCGAGGCCGACCGCCCCACCCTCCTGCGGCGCTTGAGCCTCGACCTCCGCGGCCTTCCTCCTTCGCCCGAGGAGCTTCGGAGCTTTCTCGACGACACCTCGCCCGACGCCTACGAGCGGGTCGTCGATCGGTTCCTCGACGACCCGGCCTTCGGCGAGCGCTGGGCGCGCGTCTGGCTCGATCTGGCCCGGTACGCCGACTCGGCCGGGTACGGCTCGGACCCGTTGCGGACGATCTGGGGATACCGCGATTGGGTCATCGCCGCGATCAACGCCAACATGCCCTACGATCGCTTCACCATCGAGCAGATCGCCGGCGACCTGCTGCCCGACCCCACCCTCGACCAGAAGATCGCCACCGCCTTCAACCGCAACACGATGACCAACACCGAAGGCGGCACCGACGACGAGGAATTCCGGGTCGCCGCCATCAAGGATCGGGTCGACACCACGATGCAGGTCTGGATGGGTCTGACGATGGGCTGCGCCAAGTGCCATACCCACAAGTACGACCCGATCTCCCAGGAAGAGTATTACCAGTGCTTCGCCATCTTCAACCAGACGGCCGACAACGACCAGCCCAACGAGTCGCCCGTCCTTCCTCTTCCCGGGACCGAGGCCGCCGCGAGGAACCAGGAGATCGACGCCCAAATCGCCGCGCTCAAAGCCAAGCTGGGCGATAAGCCCGCCGACCAGGCCGAGACTCCGGAATCGAAGGCGATTGGCGAGGAGATCGCGGCGCTCGAGAAGTCGCGGCCCGAGATCCCCACGGTGCCGATCATGGTCGAGCTTCCGCCGGATCAGCGCCGCGTCACCCACATTCTGAACAAGGGAAACTTCCTCGACCCCGGCGACGAGGTTTCCGCCGGCCTTCCCCAGGCGTTTCATCCGATGCCCGGCGGCGGGCCCGTGGATCGGATGGCGCTGGCGAAGTGGCTGGTCGACCCCCACAACCCGCTGACGGCCCGCGTGGCGGTCAACCGCTTCTGGGCCCGACTCTTCGGCGCGGGGATCGTTGAGACGGAGGAAGACTTCGGCACCCAGGGCGAGGCCCCCAGCCATCCCAAGCTGCTCGACTGGCTGGCCGTTGACTTCATGGAGAAGGGCTGGGACGTGAAGGGGGCGATCAAGCAAATCGTCCTGTCGGCGACCTATCGCCAATCATCGCGGACGACCGCCGAGCATCTCGACAAGGATCCCAAGAACCGGCTGCTGGCCCGCGCCCCGCGCGTCCGGCTCGACGCCGAGACGATCCGCGACCAGGCGCTCGCTCTTAGCGGACTTTTGAGCCGCAAGGTCGGCGGGCCGAGCGTCTTTCCGCCCCAGCCCGACGGACTTTGGCAGGCCGCCTTCAACGGCCAGCGCACCTGGGCCACCAGCGAGGGGGCCGACAAATACCGAAGGGCTCTTTACACCTTCTGGCGCCGCACCGTCCCCTACCCCTCGATGGCCGCCTTCGACGCCCCCAGCCGCGAGCTTTGCACGGTCAAGCGCGTGCGGACCAACACGCCGCTTCAGGCGCTCGTGACCCTGAACGACCCGGTCTACATCGAGGCCGCCCAGGCGCTCGCCCGGCGGATCGTCCGCGAGGGGGGCGAGTCGATCGAAGACCGCGCCCGCTTCGGCCTGGAACTTTGCCTCGGCCGGCCCGCCGAATCCGAACAGGTCGCGCGGCTGGTCGAGCTCTTTCAAGACCGGCGCGACCGCTACGCCCAAGACATCGACGCCGCCCGGGCGCTGGCGACCGACCCGCTGGGACCACTCCCGGAGGGGGCGGAGCCAGCCGAGATGGCCGCCTGGACCACCGTCTCCAACGTGCTCTTGAACCTCGACGCCGTTCTAACCAGAGGGTGACGCGATGAGCCTCGACGCGAACCTCGCCCCCCATCAAGCCCTACGGCTCAACCTGGCCCGCGCCTCCACCCGCCGGCAGTTCCTCAAACGCTCGCAAACCGGTCTGGGGGCGATCGCCCTGGCGATGCTCATGGGCCAAGACGGCCGCGCCGGCGCGACCGACGCCGACGCCCTCGCGTCCGTCGTCGCCGACAACCCGATGGCGCCGAAGCCGCCGAGCCATCCGGCCAAGGCGAAACACGTCATCTATCTCCACATGTCGGGCGGGCCGCCGCAGCAAGACCTGTTCGACTACAAGCCGCTGCTCAACAAGTTTCACCTGAAGCCCTGCCCCGACGAGCTGCTCATGGGCCAGCGGTTCGCCTTCATCAAGGGGCATCCGAAACTCCTGGGCACGCCCTACAAGTTCGCCAAACGAGGCGAGAGCGGCCAGTGGATGAGCGACCTGCTCCCCCACACCGCCGGCGTGATCGACGAGACGGTCGTCATTCGGTCGATGCAGACGACCGAGTTCAACCACGCGCCCGCCGAATTGTTCATGTTCACCGGCACCCCGCGCAACGGCGGCGCGGCGATGGGCTCGTGGATCACCTACGGCCTGGGCTCCGAGAATCAGGACCTCCCCGGCTTCGTCGTCATGATCAGCGGCGGCACCGACCCCACCGGCGGCAAGGCCCTTTGGAGCACCGCGTTCCTGCCGAGCGTCTTCCAGGGGGTGCAGTGCCGCACCGTCGGCGACCCGGTCCTCTACGTCGGCAACCCGCCGGGCATGAGCCGCGACGACCGCCGCCGGACGCTCGACACCCTCCGGCAACTGAACGAACACGAATTGAACGAATACGGCGATCCCGAAACGCTCACCCGGATCAACCAGTACGAGCTGGCCTTCCGGATGCAGATGTCGGTCCCCGACGTGATGGACATTCGCCAGGAGCCCGAACACGTCCGGGCGATGTACGGAGCCGAGCCGGGCGCCTCGTCGTTCGCCAACAATTGCCTTTTGGCCCGCCGGCTCGTCGAGCGGGGCGTGCGCTACGTCCAGCTTTTCGACTGGGGGTGGGACTGCCACGGCACCGGCAAGCACGACGACATCGTTTACCACCTCCCCGGCAAGTGCAAGGAGATCGACCGGCCCGTCGCCGCCCTCATCGCCGACCTGAAGCGTCGGGGGCTTTTGGACGAAACCATCGTCGTCTGGGGAGGCGAATTCGGCCGGACCTCGATGAACGAGGCGCGGGGGGGCTCAACCTTCCTGGGCCGCGACCATCACCCGGGCAACTTCACCCTCTGGGCCGCGGGGGGCGGTTTCAAGGCCGGCGCCGCGGTCGGCTCGACCGACGACCTGGGCGCCTCGGTGGTTGAAGATCCCGTCACCGTCCACGACCTCCAGGCCACCATTCTCCACCTGCTGGGCCTCAACCCCCACACCTTCCGCTTCCCCTACCAGGGCCTTCAACAACGCCTCATCGGCGTCGAAGACGACGGCCGGGTTCGGAAGGAACTATTGGCGTAGCCCGAAGGACCCGTTGGGTTGACGGATTTGAGAGCGAGCGCGGCGGGCGGTTCTCCCGGGAGGGCAATACCCTCCCGCCGAGCCCCGCGCATCACGCCGGCTCGGCGGGAGGCCTGACTCCGTCCGAGGCAACCCCAGTCGCCCTGTGAACGTCACGGCGCGGCCGGGGCGAGAGTCAGGACGTCACGCGGCGACCGCCCCATGGCGGCGCCGTCGCCGAGCGTAGACTAAAAGCGCCGGGGCGCAGATCGC
>Ga0182742_1005793_pt1 | contig 10212 bp, 7 predicted proteins | sample eDN5th37CBELigMG_FD_128880 | JGI IMG/M metagenome (GOLD analysis project Ga0182742, IMG submission 128880) | Enriched Miracle-Growth compost microbial communities from Emeryville, California, USA - eDNA 5th pass 37_C BE-Lig MG (version 2)... ... | reverse complement strand
GCATTCGGCAATATAATCATCAACATGGGATTCTTTAGCAATAGCCATTCCGGTATTTTTGCTGTCGCCGGTAAGCATGATGGTGTAGATCCCCTGGGTTTTCAGCTGATCGATTGCCTGCTTGGTTTCCTCGCGAACCACATCTTTAAGGGCGATGATTGCGGCAATCTCCGCATTTTTCTGCACAAAAACTACCGTCTTTCCTTCGTTTGCCATTTTACCTGCGGCACCGTCTGAAAAATTCATAGCAGCATCTGTACCAACAAACTTTGCCTTGCCAATTTTCCATTCATCCCGATCAATTGTTGCCTGGACACCCCATCCAGTGACATCTTCAATGCTTTCAGGGCTAACAAGCGATTGCTGCAAATGTTCTTTTGCATATTTGACAATCGCGTTTGCCAATGGATGACCAGAGTGGCTTTCAATTGACGCAGCTTTTAAGAGAACTTCGTCAGTATTTAGACCGCTAGCGACAATGAAATCCGTAACTTCAGGTTTTCCTTTTGTCAGCGTTCCTGTTTTATCAAAGGCAATTGCTTTCAGATGACTTAGGTTTTCTAAATGTACCCCGCCTTTAAAAAGAATCCCGTGCCGTGCGCCACTTGATATGGCAGATAAAGTGGCTGGCATAATTGAAGCGACAAGTGCACAGGGCGACGCAACAACGAGCAGAATCATTGCGCGATAAAACGTTTCTGTCCAGGTCCAGCCCAAAAGGAAGTGGGAAGCGAACATCATTAGAACAACAACGGCTAAAACAATCTTTACATAGGTCCCTTCAAATTTTTCGATAAAGAGCTGTGAAGGGGACTTCTCGCTTTGTGCAGATTGTACCAGCTGGATAATTTTCTGGAATAGGGTCTCACTGTTCGGCTTCGTAATTTCTACAGTGATCGATCCGTTCAGATTAACCGTACTGGCAAAAACATCATCCCCGCTGTCTTTGGAAACAGGCAGTGATTCACCTGTAATCGCTGCTTCATCTATTGTGGTGTGTCCTTTTATAATTTTTCCATCAGAAGGCACGCGTTCCCCGGGCTTTACTAGGATAAGATCACCGATAGAAAGCAGAGAAACATGAACTCTTTCTTCCAAACCATTGGTTATTCTTAATGCCTCTTCAGGCTGGATCTCCATTAAAGCAGAAATCTCCTTATGGCTTTTGTTCATTGTATAGGTTTCAAGGGCACCGCTTACTGCAAAAATAAAGATGAGAATCGCGCCTTCTGTCCAGTAACCGATAATTGCAGAACCAATAGCTGCAAAGATCATCAGCATTTCTACATTTAATTCTTTATTGGCAATGGTTTCTTCAATACCCTCTTTGGCTTTGGCAAAACCGCCGATCACAAAGGCTAGTAGATATGCAACTACTGAGGCAGATCCAAAATCAGTCCTATCTAGAAGCCAGCCGGCAGCAATCAGCACACCGCTGAGTAAGGCAGCAATTAGTTCAGCATGCGGCTTCATTTTCTCGAAAAGAGAATCCTCTTTTTCAGTAATTGGACTTTTGGCTAAAGCTTTTACTTCTGTATTCATTTTTCTTTCCCTCCCTCAATTGATATTGGTTTTCATTTGTTTCTTTCTAATTGAGAAAAATAATCACAATCATTACCCCAAAAAACGACGAAAGCTGCCGCCATATAGGCGACAGCATAAAAAACAACAATTTAGAAATATTTTAATGTAACTTTAGTTTACTATATAACATATTGAATGAAAAGAAAAATGTTCGCCGTTTTCCTTGGAAAATACTGATTGTCAAAAATCCGCCACACATCATCACTTTAAAGCACCGGGGGACAGGCCCCCGATGAGGTAAAGCATTAAAGTTCCCCAAGTAGTCTTTAAACCGAGGCGGAGGAGCCGCTTTGTTTAGAGACTGTTTCTTTTTGGCCAAATACGAAGACGATTAGGAAGATCATAAGCAGCACGAAGCTGATGATGTTGAAAAAGCTGATGGATTTGAAGTAATGAATAAAGATTCCGCCAAGGTAGGGGCCGGCTAGGCTTCCGATGCTGAAGGCTATTCCGCAAAGCAGGTTCCCTGTTGGCAGGAGATTTTTAGGTGTGAGATCGGCCATATAGCTAATGCCGAGGGAAAATGTCGAACCGACCACCATTCCGGCAAAAAAGATGCAAATGGTAAGGGCTAGCAAAATTTCCTCTAAAAAGCTCGCTGCGGTGAAAGCGGCAAAACCTGCAAACAAAATGACCATCATGATATTGCGTCTTCCATACTTATCACTTAACACCCCAAGCGGCAATTGAAAAATAATTCCCCCTACAGCAAATGAGGTTAAGAGCAGGGATACGCTCGGTACATCAAGGCCGATACGTAATCCATATACCGGAAAGCTTCCATTTAAAGATGATTCCAAGAATCCGTAGCCCAGAGGAGGCAAAAACGCCACCCATGCATATTTAGAAGCATCCTTAAATCGCTTCATTGTCTCTTTAAAAGAATTCACCTCAGCCGTCTGCTCTGGAATTTCATTTTTTAAAGAAAATAAAAATAGCCAGGCAATTAAACATAGAAATGAGGATACAATAAATGGCAGTGCTTCACTAAATTTGATAAGTGAAGCCATTTGCGGTCCAACTGCAAACCCGACACCAAAGAATAAACCGTAAAGAGAGATGTTTCTTCCTCTTTTATGATCCGGCGAAAAAGAGGTTATCCATGTTTGTGTCCCAAAATGCAACGCATGATCGCCAATACCGATCAGCATCCGCAAGACAAACCAAAACCAGAAAGATTTCCATAAAGGAAATAGGATGAGTGAAACGACAACCAGCAGCCCGCCCAAAATAATTACAGGTTTATATCCATATTTTCTTAAAGGATATTCCATAAAAGGCGAGATTAGCAAAATCCCAATATATAGGCCTGTTGCGTTTAAGCCATTCAAGCTTGATGAAATTCCTTCATTTTCAAAAATGATGGCAATCAAGGGGAGAAGCATTCCCTGACTGAATCCCGAAATAGCAACAATGCTGACTAATATCCAAAATCGTAAGCGTTCTTTTGTCATTTGATTACCTCTCGATGTTTGCTTTCAAAATGATGGTATCTGGAATATTGATTCTTGGCAAGATAAATCATGATTTTTTGGAAATAGGGAAGAATAGGAAAAACAAAACTGGGAGGGAAATCGTGATATTTTTAGAAAGGAAGAACTGTGGCTATGAATAAAATCTTAACAATACTCGCGTTTATCGGTGTGCCCGTTTCAGTGATTGGAACAATGCTTCACTGGTCAAGCATTGTCCTGTTCATTATCTACTGTCTAACGATCATCGCGCTTGCCGGCATTATGGGCAGAGCAACGGAAAGTCTAGCTATTATTGCAGGACCAAGAATCGGTGGGCTGCTGAATGCGACATTTGGAAATGCGGTTGAACTTATTATATCCATTTTTGCACTAAAAGAAGGACTAATTGGGGTTGTATTGGCCTCGTTGACTGGATCTGTGCTTGGAAACCTGCTGTTAGTAGCAGGACTATCTTTTTTTATTGGGGGACTTAAGTATAAGCGGCAGACATTTAATGTGTATGATGCCAGACATAATTCTGGCCTTCTTATGTTTAGCATTATCGTCGCTTTTGTCATTCCGGAGATTTTCTCCATGACGATGTCTGAAAAGGATACATTAACTTTTAGTGTCGGGATCTCCATCATCTTAATTACTTTATATTTGGCAGCATTGCTATTTAAGCTGGTTACTCACCGAGGTGTCTATATTACAAATGAGTCCAAGGAATCAAACCATGAAGAGGAAGAACCGGAATGGGGGAAATGGAAATCGGTAATTGTTCTTTTCGTTGCAACCCTTGCCGTTGCCTATGTATCGGAGCATTTAGTGCATACATTTGAAACAGTCGGTGAAACCTTTGGCTGGTCAGAGCTCTTTATCGGGGTAGTAATCGTAGCAATCGTTGGTAATGCGGCAGAACATGCTTCGGCGATTATCATGGCCTATAAAAACAAACTGGATATTACGGTTGAGATCGCGGTCGGATCAACGCTTCAGGTAGCGATGTTTGTTGCGCCCCTGCTTGTTCTCGTTTCGCTGTTTTTCCCAATATCGATGCCTTTGGTCTTTACCATGCCTGAATTGGTTACAATGGTAACCGCAGCGCTCCTGATGATTATCCTTTCCAATGATGGGGAGACGAACTGGTTTGAAGGAGGCACACTGCTAGCTGCCTATCTCATTATGGGAATTGGGTTTTACCTTTTATAAAAATGGCGCTGTTCAATATTGCCGTTGATTTCAACTATAGGCGCATCACTTTCTATGCCAAAAATAAAAAAACGACTCTGATAGCGATTGTCAGGGTCGTTTTTTTAATATCATAAGTATTTATCCGTTCCATATTAGATGATTATAAATCTACTCGCTTTCTTACGCATCACCAACCTTTACTATTTAGTGCTAAACCTTGCTTTTTTGATTGATGACTTTCCAATAATAATTTTATCCTCCTGTTTTAATTTTGTAAGCGAATTGACTTAACGGCCCTCCTTTTTCTTAAAGTAAAATTATTATACAACGATTATTGATATTTGTAAATATTCTAAGTTTTAAAATAATATTACAAATGCTAGGTCTTTAGGAACATTTTGTAAACAGATTTTAAGGTATGAATTTATGACAGGGAATGGATAATAAAGCTGAACTCCGAAAAAACTATAAACAAACAGCAAAGATTGTGAGTTGAAAGGAGACCGACAGCATGAAAAGATACATGTCCATTTTCCTAGTAGGTCTAATTTTATTATTACCTATTCAGCAAACTGCCTGGGCGGAGTCAAAAGCTGATACAACTAAGAAACAGGCAGAGCCGGCAAAACAGCAGGAACCTGAGAAAAAGGGAATTGCTATACCAAATTCTGTGCTGCAGATTACCAAGGAAAATACGTATCCAAATCCGGCGCAGGATATGCCAACCTTGCAGCCAAGCGAGCTGACGCAGGAGCTAATTAATTCATCAAAAGTAAAAATAGAAAATCCTGACCTTATTCGCATGTTAAATGAAACGACAATCAATAGTACTCCTTTTGCTATCGGATACAGGGCTATTATATACCTTGGCCAGTGGCCGCTGAATTATGAGTCATCGGAAACATCTCCAAATTGGGAGTATCAAAAAATTAACACGAATTATTATGATAACCGGGGTGGAAATGCCCCATACCAGATTCATTATGTTCAAGAAACACAAAAAATCGTCCGAGGCGGATTAACTGCGAAAGTACCGAATGCGGAGGAAGTTAAAAAAATGATGCTTTTAAAAGCGATGGATAAATCTGGTTTGCCTCTTGCTTTTGAAACAGTCATTGGCGGCGGAACAAAAAAAGATCACAAATATAATATCCCTGCGAAGCGTTTAGGCTATTTATATGGTTACGCTCCCGCAATCAACGAAAAAGGGAAAGTAACTTACGGTGAAGTGTTCATTATGTTAAAAGGAAACAAAAAAATGATTATCATTAAAAATGTGACATCTCAAGGTGTGGGTGCTTGGATTCCAATCCAGGATCATGTATCATTCGGTTTTGTCGCAACAGAACGTCCAAGGTAACAAAGTCAGCCTTTTTGGCTGGCTTGTTTTATTAAAAAAAGGGGAGCGAATTATCGCGAACTAACAGACCAAGTTTCATTCGTTGTTCAGGTTTCCTTTGCCGAAGATGTTGCACCGCACTAAATTTTTCGGTAGGATGGTATCGTAACGAAAGGAGAGAACGTTTTGGGCAGTCCGATTGCAGATAAAAACAGCCAAGTCGATTTTTTAAAACAGCGTTTAAATATGTTTCTCGATCTTCTGGATGCGATTGAGCCAGAGGAGACAGAGGTTGATGATATTGACCGTTTAATCAGAATTATTGACGATATTGAATCTAAATGCCGTGAATTTAATCATCGCGATCTATGAGAGCTCCCATTGGGGCTCTTTTTTTCTGAGGAAAAAGTACCGTCCTTTTTATTTGTATTGAATTTTTAGTCAATTTTGAATATTATATAATCATATTTGACTAGGGGGACGAGCAGGATGCTTTCAACTGTTGATGCAAAAATCCTTTTGGAGCATATTTTAAAATTTTCGTTTGATGAAATTTTTATAACAGATGCTGCAGGGAATGTCCTATATGTAAGCCCTGCTTTTACTCAGCTTTTTGGCATAAAAGCAGAAGAGACTCTTTATCAAAGTGTTTTTCATTTAGAGGAAAAAGGAATTTTGTCCCCGTCGGTTACGGGAAAGGTCCTTAAATCAAGAAAGACAGAAACAACCATACAGGTGACCAGAACGGAAAGAAAACTTATTGTTTCAGCCTATCCTGTTATCGATCGAAATGGCGAGCTATTGGGAGCCATTAGTTTTTCACGGGATATTACTGAACTTGATTACTTACGAAATACCAACGATGAGGTAGAAAAGACGCTTAAGCGATATGAAAAAGAGCTTGAAAAGATGAGAAATAGAAACTATGGCATTTCAACAAATGAGCAAATGGTTCAAGTCTATCATACTGCGCAAAAGGTATCTGAACTTGATGTGACGGTTTTATTAGAGGGAGAATCCGGTGTCGGAAAAAATTATATCGCTCATTATATCCACCAAATCTCTGATCGCAAAAATGAGCCGTTTATTGAAGTAAACTGCGGGGCTATTCCTGAATCGCTTATAGAATCTGAGCTTTTTGGATATGTAGAAGGTGCTTTTACCGGAGCTAAAAAAGGCGGCCATAAGGGATATTTTGAATCAGCCAGCAAGGGGACCATTTTTCTCGATGAAATTGCAGAGCTGCCTCTAAACCTTCAGGTAAAGCTCCTTTCCGTACTGCAAAATCGCTATATCCACCGGATTGGCGGAAATTCAAGGATTGAGCTGAATTGCAGAATTATTTGTGCTACCAACCAGAACCTCGAAAAACTGGTTAGAGAGAAAAAGTTTCGTGAAGACCTCTATTATCGCATTAATGTGATAAAGCTTTATATTCCACCGCTAAGAGAACGTAAAGAAGATATTCCCCCTTTGATTTACAAACTGGCAGAAGAGTTAAATGAAAAGTATAAGATGAACAAGCGCTTTTCGACTGAGATGATTTCATGGATCAGCAATCAGGAATGGCCAGGAAATATAAGAGAACTGAGAAATTTCGTAGAAAGAATGTTAATCACCTCGAATGATGATGTGATTGATTGTGAACTCGCGGGGGCGGAGAAGCGAAGGCTTGAAGAGGATATGACGCTGGATGAATATATGGAAATGATAGAGGCAGATTTTATCATCAGAATGTATGAAAAATACCCAAGCAGTGTCAAGCTTGCGAAAAAACTTGGAATTAGCCAGTCGAAAGCGAGTCGAAAAATCAGAAAGTATGTTACAGGTGTTTAGTCAATTTTGACTAGCTTTCTGCTTCAAATCCCTCTCCTAGTGTTGGCATACTTTTTGCATTAGTAATATCCAAACATATTTTTAAAAACACTAGGGGGAATGACGAATGGTTAAACCAGATGAAAAGCAATTTTTAAATCTTCCTTTTACCGGGATCTGTTCTTTTGGGAAATATCCAATTTGTACGAATTTAGATGAACTAGACGCAGAAGTAGCGGTTATCGGTGTTCCTTATGATATGGGGACGCAATGGAAGTCTGGAACAAGAATGGGACCGCGCGGCTTAAGAGAAGGTTCTACTTTATACAGCTTCGGCCTGGACGGTGCTTATGATATTGAAAAAGATATTATGTATCTCGGACCAGACTGTAAAGTAGTCGATTGCGGCGACGTTGATATGGTTCATGGCGATCTTGAGCAATGCTTTGATAATACAGAAGAAGCTGTTAGAAAAATAGTTGCAAAGGGAGCAATGCCCGTTGTTTTAGGCGGGGATCATTCTATCACGATTCCGGTTGGGAGAGCATTGGATTCTATTGGGCCTTTTCATGTTATTCATATAGATGCTCATCTGGACTGGGCTGACCATCGCTCTGGCCAAAGATATGGCCATGGAAGTACCTTCCGCCGATTGTCCGAAATGGATCATGTTCAAAAAATGTGGCAATTAGGCATCCGTGGAATCAGCAGCAGTAAAAAAGAAGATGTGGATGCGGCAAGAGAATATGGAAGTGTTATTTTATCTCCAAGACAGATGAGAAAAATGGGCGCAGATGCAATTATCGATATGATTCCAGAAGGAGAACAGTACTATGTCAGCATTGATATTGATGGACTTGACCCATCCATTGCACCAGGGACAGGAACACCATCACCAGGTGGCCTGCTTTACGATGAAGTAAATGAATTGCTTGAGGCTATTGCCAAAAGAGGCAATGTTATTGGATTCGACCTTGTTGAAGTGTCACCTCCATATGATACAACAGGCATTACCAGTCAAGTCGGAGCAAGAATCATCCTTGACTTCATCAGTTTTATCTTAAAAGAAAAGAAAGACAAAGCAGCAAAACAAGAACAGCTTAGCGCACTAAAATAATACGGACAGAGGGACAGGTTTATTGTCCTTTCTTCAAAGGACAATAAACCTGTCCCTGTATCCTTGGCCACGAAATCTTTGGAGGTGACCTATATGAATGAAAATACAGCTGTTCTGAAGAAGAAGGAAGTTTATCAGGAGGGGAGTCTGCAGGAAAAGATTGATATACCCGACCGGGATGACCCCAGCTATGTTGATTTTATTACTCTTAATAAGAGTCAATACAAGATTGGTTTAGCGAAGTCAATTATTTTCACTGCAATCGCTTTAATGGTATTCTTTGTTCCGATAAGCATCAATGGAAAAACAGATATTTTATTTGGCTATATCTATAATTATTTTGTGCAATTGCTAGGGAATGCCGGACTTTGGATTGTCTCTTTGATCATGGTCGCAAATACTATTGCCAGCTTCTATGGGAAATTCGCTGCAAAAAGAAATGCCTTCCTCAAAGACTATTATGGCCATGATTCAGTTTTTCACCCCTTTTTATATCTCGTAGGCGCTATTTATACGGTTATCTATACCTTCCATATCAGCTTTGCCCAGTTTACAGGACCCGAATGGATTGTCGGAAGTGCAACGGGCGGAACCGTTATCCCAAGCATCGTTTTAGGCGTATTATGGATCATTATTGTCGGTGCGTTTTTCATGCCGTTTCTTATAAATTATGGCGGCATCGATTTTGTTGGGACCCTTTTAGAGCCGATTATGCGCCCGGTATTCAAGGTTCCTGGGAAAAGCGCGATTGATGCCATCGCCTCTTTTGTTACTTCATCTTCCATGGCAGTTATCATCACAAGCAAATTATATAAAATGAATGTTTATACAAAAAGAGAAGCCGCTGTTATTGCAACGTCATTCAGTGCGGTTAGTGTCGGGTTTGCCTTATTGGTGATCAATACGGCTGGATTAGGCGACCATTTTCTGAAAACCTACTTTTCAGCATTATTAATTACCTTCATCATTACCTTTGTAATGGTAAGAATACCGCCATTATCGAAAAAGCTGAATGAATACTCGAGTGGAAAAATTCAAACAGACAGTGATCGCAAAGGCGAGGCAAAATTTGATAAAGGGATGCTTAAAAAGGGAATGGATCGTGCAGCCAAACGTGCCTATACTGCTGATGGGATCATTAAAGAAATCTATTCAAGCTTAGTTGATGGGTTTATGGTCATTCCAAAAGTGCTAACATTACTGTCAGCAGCAGGCATCACAGGATTAATAATTGCCGAGTATACGCCTATATTCGATTGGATTGGTCAAATCTTTGTTCCGCTTTTGAATGTAATGGCTGTTCCAAATGCGCAAGAGATCGCCCCTTCAATCCCTGTTGGATTTGCAGAAATGTTTCTTCCTGTTCTGCTAATCGCAGATAAAATTGAAATAATCGATATTGCCGCCAGATATTTCATAACAACTCTTTCTATGGTTCAAATTATTTTCCTTTCTGAAACCGTAGTTGTTATGCTGGCAACCAAGCTTCCAGTTAAGTTCGGCGAACTGGCCTTGCTTTTCTTATTAAGGACGCTCATTGCGATTCCAATTGTTGCGGTGTTTATGCATATTTTCTTTTAACTAAAGAGCCAATCTTGGCTCTTTTTTTAATAGAAGAGGGTTTTAGGCTATAAAATTTCCCATTTTCCAACATTGAACCTATGTCTTTTCTATTATTCAGGTTAGGGGTATAATAGTAGACGGTTAAT
>Ga0182742_1005791_pt1 | contig 10215 bp, 8 predicted proteins | sample eDN5th37CBELigMG_FD_128880 | JGI IMG/M metagenome (GOLD analysis project Ga0182742, IMG submission 128880) | Enriched Miracle-Growth compost microbial communities from Emeryville, California, USA - eDNA 5th pass 37_C BE-Lig MG (version 2)... ... | reverse complement strand
TTTTAAATAAAAAAGCCCCGTGAATATACCCATAATCTAGATACACCCACGAGACTTTGTGCAAACTATTTTCTTCTTAAGCAGACTTTTTTCCCATTCTGCAAACTTTGTTCTGATTCAACAAATGGATGGGTCTCTTACCATATGCTTATTCAACTGTTACGGATTTAGCAAGGTTACGCGGTTTATCAACATCACAATCACGATGCAATGCAGCGTAATAAGAAATTAATTGTAATGGTATGACTGAAACTAGTGGTGTTAACATCTCATGGACTACAGGTAATACGTAACGATCTTCTTCTGTTTCAAGACCTTTCATTGATATAATACAAGGGTTTGCACCACGTGCAACAACTTCCTTCACATTTCCGCGAATGCTAAGATTCACATGTTCTTGTGTCGCTAATGCAATAATAGGTGTTCCATTTTCTATTAATGCAATCGTACCATGCTTTAGCTCTCCGCCAGCAAAACCTTCTGCTTGAATGTAAGAAATCTCTTTAAGTTTTAGTGCGCCCTCTAAACCAACATAATAGTCAGCCGCACGACCAATAAAGAAGCAGTTTCGAGTAGTTGATAAATACTCCCGAGCAATTTGGTCCATTTCTTCTTTCGCATCACATAGAACTTCCATACCGTTTGCGATAATGGCTAGCTCTTGATTTAGGTCAAAATCCAGCTTAATCCCTCTAGATTCTGCTGTAGCAGCTGCGAGAATTGCTAAAACTGCCAGTTGTGCTGTATAAGCCTTTGTTGAAGCAACAGCAATCTCAGGTCCTGCATGCAATAGCAGTGTATAGTCCGCTTCTCTAGATAAAGTAGAGCCTGCAACATTTGTGATTGTAAGTGATTTATACCCTTTCTCTTTAACCTGAACGAGAACTGAACGACTGTCCGCAGTTTCTCCGCTTTGTGAAATAAAGATGAACAGTGGTTTATCCGATAGCAATGGCATATTATAAGAAAATTCACTAGCCACATGGACCTCAACAGGAACTTTAGCCATTTTTTCAATAAATTGCTTACCAACAAGTCCTGCATGGTAACTTGTTCCTGCTGCAATGATATAAATCCGATCAGAAGCATTCATAGCATCCTGGATATCGGCATCTATTGATAGTTTGCCATTATCATCCTGGTACTGCTGTATAATTTTGCGAATAACTAAAGGCTGTTCATCAATTTCCTTTAGCATATAGTGTGGATAGGTTCCTTTTTCGATATCTGTTGCATCTATTTCCGCCGTATAAGGGGCGCGTTTTACAACAACTCCATCTAACGTTTTAATGGTTACAGACTCTTTTGTAACAATTACAATTTCCTTATCCATTAATTCTACATATTGGTCTGTTACTTGGAGCATCGCAAGGGCGTCACTAGCGACTACATTAAAGTTTTCACCAAGACCAACTAATAATGGGCTTTTATTTTTTGCAACATAGATAGTCTCACGGTTTTGTTCATCTAATAAGGCGATTGCATAAGATCCCTTTAGCAAACGTAGCGTTTGGCGAAATGCCTCTTCAACCTCAAGACCTTTGTTCATAAACTTTTCAATCACTTGAACAACGATTTCGGTGTCGGTTTCACTTTTTAATTCCACATCAGCTAGGTACTCTCGCTTTAATAACGAATAGTTTTCAATTACCCCGTTGTGAACAATCGTAAATCGACTAGTGCTGCTTTGATGGGGATGTGCATTTACTTTACTTGGTACCCCATGTGTTGCCCATCTTGTATGACCAATCCCGACTGTTGCCTCAACAGATGGAACAACCGCTTCACGAAGTGTTGCAATACGACCTTGTTCTTTGAATACGTGAACACCTTCTGCATTCATAACTGCTATTCCAGCTGAGTCATAACCACGATATTCGAGCTTTTCAAGTCCTTTTAACAAGATTTCCTTAGAATCTGTTTCACCAATATATCCGACAATTCCACACATAGTTGTTTTCCTCCCAAAATTAGGGACAAGAAAGTCAGGGGACTTCCTGCCCCCTTATCTATTTTTATTCTTTTTGTTAAACACTGGTCTCAATCATATCCTTTCATTTGTCCAAAGAGTTGCCTCCTTGCTTTATGTGAAGGAATTTCGGTTGTGATTGGAACAACCGGGAGGTATCCGCCGAAATATCGATAAACCTCCTCCTCGTCAACTAAATCTCTTGTTCGCACGGAGATTTAGTTCAGGCGCTTTATATTTGTACTAAAAGTCTTTCCTCACTTTCTATATTTGAATCATAAAAAATCACAGATTTAATCATATCATGTTATATCCTCTAGTCAATAGGAAAAACTTAACGTCTCTCCAAAGTGAATCCTAGAAACATCACCAGGTACTATCATTTTTAACAACATTCGGATATATAACACTTACTAAAAAATATGCATGAGTGGGCAACAATGTGCACCTCATGCATATTTTTATGGAATTTGGTTATTCGCTTATTCAATACCCATCTCTTGTCTAACAACTGTAACGATTCTTTCTACATAATCATCACATTGTTGACTTGTTGGTGCTTCCGCCATTACACGAACTAGCGGTTCAGTACCTGACGGACGAACTAATATACGACCATCACCATTCATCTCTGTTTCTACCGCTTGAATGACCTCTTTAATCTTCTCATTATCTGTCACGTGATGCTTATCTGATACCTTCACATTCACTAACTTTTGAGGGAATTTCTTCATTTCACTTGCTAATTGAGACAATGGTTTTTCAGTAGCTTTCATAATATTCACAAGCTGTAAGCCTGTTAGAAGTCCATCACCTGTTGTATTGTAATCAAGGAAGATAATATGACCAGATTGTTCTCCTCCAAGGTTAAAGCCATTTTTGCGCATCTCTTCTACTACATAGCGATCTCCAACTGCGGTCTGTACGCTATTTATTTCTAACCCCTCAACTGCTTTATAGAAACCGAGATTACTCATGACAGTAGAGACCACTGTTTGATGCTTTAAGCGACCTTGTTCTTTTAAATATTTTGCACAAATATACATAATCTGGTCACCATCAACAATTTCACCATTTTCATCTATAGCAATTAGCCGGTCACCATCACCATCAAAGGCTAAACCAACATCTGCCTCCTTTTCCTTAACCAGAGCTGACAGACTTTCAGGATGTGTTGAACCTACTCCATCATTAATATTCAAGCCATTTGGCGAGGTCCCCATTGTTGAAATATCTGCATCTAAATCTGCGAAAAGATGTGTTGCTAAGGAAGACGTTGCACCGTGAGCGCAATCTAACGCTACATGGATACCTGAAAAATCTTCATCAACAGTTTGTTTAAGAAACTGCAGATACTTCTGTCCACCTTCAAAGTAATCATTCACTTGACCAAGCTCTCCGCCAACCGGTCTTGGAAGTGTATCTTCAGCTTTATCTAACAACTGCTCTATTTCTAATTCTTGTTCATCTGATAATTTAAACCCATCTGAACCAAAGAATTTAATCCCATTATCTCCAACAGGGTTATGTGACGCTGAAATCATTACACCAGCTTCGGCACCTAAAGCCTTTGTTAAGTAAGCAACACCTGGCGTTGAAATTACACCGAGCCTCATAACTTCTACACCAATTGAAAGTAAGCCCGCTACAAGTGCGCCCTCTAACATATGGCCAGATATTCTCGTATCACGACCTATTAATACTTTTGGACGGTCTTTGTCCTTTGTAAGAATATATCCTCCATAACGTCCTATTTTGAAAGCTAACTCTGGGGTTAGTTCACTATTAGCTACACCGCGAACCCCATCCGTACCGAAATATTTACCCATGATTATTCTCTCCTTTAGCTACCAATTGAAGAATTCTATCTATTCTTTCTCTAGAATTGATATTGTGATTGTATCCTGTGGAAGCTCCCACGAGATGTTTTGTGGGCCATTCACCTCTATATCCACCTCATGTTCACCTACCCCTAGGTTGGTTACGTTTATATATAATTCGATATCATTTGGTTTCATATCGTTGACCGTTTTTGGTGCCCCGAAAACATTTACATCTAATGTTCCTGAAGATGGATCAACGAATTCTAAGTCTAAATCATTACCTAAACCAAAGCTTTGAACTGGTAAATTCGAAAATGTCAATTCCTTCTCTTCTTCTATATCGATATTTACCGTAATTTTCTCAGGTGATACTTTTTCAACACCCTTTGGAACAGGAATTGTAAATTCCAAGCTAGTATCTTCAGTAATACCGTCTAAGTCTATTGTTACACCATCAATAAAATCAAACTTATCAATAACATCTTGCGGGCCATAGATTGTGACTTCATTTGGAACAGAATCCAAACTTAAAATGCTTAAGCCTTTCTTTAGCTCACCTTCTCGTTTTATTTTAAAAGGAACCTTTTTGCTTGGACTTGATATAGGCACCGTTATTTCTACAATAGCTGGATCTACTGTTACCGCTAGAGGATTTTGGTTCTTATCATAAACAGCTACCCTTGCCTCTTGCACAACAGTTTCACTCACATCTTTTAAATCCACTAATGCCTTAACTAGGGCTATCTGTTCGATATCTTCTTTTGCTCCAGTTATTCTTACGACATTAGGCTTAACAATTGCTTGTTCAGCAACATAGCCTGCCTTAAGTTGATTACGATTAAGGAAATCAATTTCGACTGGAAATTCCATTGTTACTTTTTCTTTAATAACTGCTGTAACATCAGATGGTTCGAGTTTTACATTTACTTTATCTGTTATATTTTTATATGATAATTTCACTGTATGAGTGCCTATGCCTAAATTTGCAAGATCAGCAAAGACCTCAATATCTCGTTGCAAAGCAGCTGTTTTTGTATCACTTGTTGACCCTTCTAAAAGAATATTTACGGTTCCAGGTATACCTGAAACAACATACTTATCTTCATCAAAGTCAATAGTAACTGGAACATCCGTAATTGTCTCAACATGTGTTGAGGATGTTGGAAGGATCCCCGAACTTGCTGACTCTGGCTTAGTTTCAAAGCTTACAGATACAAACAGCAACAATGCTACTAATAATGCTAAAATCCTCAAAAACCAAGGGTTACTTGTTAATTTATCCATTCTTCTTCCCCCTCCATTTCCAACGTGTTGAGGAAGTATCTCGGCTATGACCCTTTAATTCCTTTTCTAATAATTCTTTTAAAGCATCCTGCTTTAAGTCTCTATGTAATTCACCATTTTTTGTAAGTGATACACTACCAGTTTCCTCAGAGACAACAATTGTAAGACTATCAGTAACCTCACTTATCCCAAGTGCAGCTCTATGTCTGGTTCCTAATTCCTTTGAAATAAATGGACTTTCTGATAATGGTAAATAGCAGGCTGCTGCTGCTACTTGTCCTTTTTGAATAATGACAGCACCATCATGTAATGGTGTATTTGGGATAAAAATATTAATTAATAATTCCGATGATATCCCTGCATGTAACGGAATTCCTGTTTCAATATAATCTCCCATTCCTGTTTCACGCTCAATTGAAAGTAGTGCCCCTATTCGGCGTTTTGCCATATAATCCGTTGCTTTTGAAATAGATTCAATCAGCTTTGTTTGCTTGTCTTCCTCATCACTTCCAGACCTCGCAAATAGTCTTCCGCGTCCAAGCTGTTCCAGTGCTCTCCTTAGTTCAGGCTGAAAAATGATAATAACCGCTAATGGTCCCCATTTTAATGCCTGATCCATAATCCAATAGAGAGTATTTAATCCTAAAAATTGACTAATCATCCTTATAACAACAATAACGATAATGCCATTTACTAATTGAACAGCTTTAGTACCACGTATAACAACGATAATCTTATATATAACATACCAAACAAGGAGAATATCAATAATGTTTGAGAGATAATCTAATATCGGGAAATCTCCAAATGGCATTCTCACACTTCCTCTATATATAATCAATTAAAATCATAAAAGACAACCTAAATAATTATATCATAAATCTTTCAAGCACCAATTACAAACTTATCCAAATTAGAAATGCGTAACTCACTTACACATGACAAAATGAATCCTTTTCAAAACGAAAATAGAGGGAACACCCCTCTATTTTCATTATCCATATTTATTCCGCTTCATTTTTATCATTGTCAAATAAATGGAGCGCATCTTTTGTAGTGGTTTTTATTTGAAACCATAGCCATTCAAACATTTCATCAATAACTTTAATCTCTCCCGATACTTCTCCAGCAGCGGCTAAATAGCGCTCTCCATTAATAACCGTCACATCGCCATCCACTTTTCCTTCGATATGCAATGTCCCATTCCGAACTAAAACATCTCCTTTTACTACTTCACCTTCCGGAACAATCACCGTATTATTTTCTATTACTAAATTAGGCTGTTTTGAAACAGAGAATTCTTGATTACCTTCCCACACCGAAAAGAGACTACCAGTCATTAATAAAATAAATAGAGAAGCTGCTGTAATCATTGGATGACTTCCCAACCATCTTGTTATTCTAACGACTTTCTTCTCTTTTGGGAGGTTCTGCATAACTTTCATTGTAAAATCACTCGGTGCACTAATATGTGATGTACTTTGCACGAAAGCTATTGACTTCTTTAGTTCATGAAAATGCTGAGTACACTCTTCACATTGATTAAGATGTTCTCTAAGCTTACTTTCTTCTTCACTTGTTATTTCTTCATCAAGATATTTGTGCATTAGTTGAATTACTTCAGTAGAACAACTCATTTATATCACTCCTATTATACATGGCGCAGTTGATGTCTCAATGCTTCACGACCTCTATGAATTCTTGTTTTGACCGTTCCGATAGGCAATTCCAGAATTTCACTAATTTCCTTTAAAGATAATTCCTCAATATACTTCAGTACTATCGCTGATCGGTACTTTTCAGGGAGCTTCAAGATCTCTTTCTGAATTGTTGCTTGCAGCTCTAAGCTTTCTACTTGATCTTCAGGCAACTCAACATCGGCGGCAACTTGTGAATAAAGTGTCAACCCTTCTGCTCCTGCAACTTCTGCATCCAAATAGAAATCTGGTTTCTTTTTACGTATTCGATCAATCGACAAGTTCGTAGCTATACGATATAGCCATGTGGCAAATTTCCGATTCATGTCGTAGCTGTGAATGTTCACATATGCCCGTATAAACGCCTCCTGTGCAATATCTTCAGCCTCATGTCGATTGCCGAGCATTCGATAACATAGTTGATAAACCTTATCTTTATAGATTTCAACTATTTCAGCAAAAGCGTTTTGATCACCCTTTTTCACTTGTGATATTCGATTTTTTATTAATGTCTCCATGTTTATGACCTCCGCTCACTTGCGGCTATATATAGTTTACGACCGTCTTTAATAAAGGTTTCATAAATACTCTTCATATTTTAACAAAAAAATGGGAAGGATGGTTGTTGAAAGTGTTTTTAATAGATGAAAATTAATGTGGAGGTAGTATTAGATGAGGGATTATCAAGAAGATCTACTAAACAGAATTGAATTCCACCGAAATGAAATGATGAAACTCGCAAACCAGACTTCCTTAGAAACAGGAGAAGTACTTGAAGCTAGTTCATCATTAGATATGTTAATCAATGAATATCAAAGATATATGAATAATAAGAAACATTCCTAAATCAATTGACTATTAAAAATAAAGCTGATTCACTGAAGTACACGCAAATAAATCAAACTACAGAATCAGCTTACTTATTTTTTGTTTTTTTATTTATAATAATAGATTTATAATAACTTCTCACCAAAAAGTGAACCCATTAATGCGACAGCGACAGTCGCTGTTTTATTTTTATCATCTAGAATTGGATTAACTTCTACAAATTCCGCAGAAGTAATAAAATCTGCTTCAGCCAACATTTCCATTGCAAGATGACTCTCACGATAGCTGATACCGCCTAAGACCGGTGTCCCTACACCAGGTGCATCATGCGGGTCTAATCCATCTAAATCTAATGATAAGTGAACACCATCTACTCTTTCCTTTAAATATGCTATAGTTTCTTCCATTACCCTTGTCATGCCAAGCCGGTCAATTTCATGCATCGTATAGACTTTAATATTTTTTTTCTTTATAAGCTCTTTTTCTCCCTCATCAAGAGACCTAGCTCCGATGATTACGATATTTTCTGGTTTTACCTTCTGCTTATATCCATAAATTCTAGTTAAGGTTTGATCCCCGATTCCTATGCTTACTGCAAGTGGCATTCCATGAATATTTCCAGAAGGAGATGTTTCTGAAGTGTTCAAATCTCCGTGTGCATCATACCAAATCACACCAAGATTTTTATAATGTTTAGATATCCCCGCTAATGAGCCAATCGCAATGCTGTGGTCGCCTCCAAAAACCAAAGGAAAACGTCCCCTTTTTACAGCCTCATCAACAGACTTAGCTAATGTTTCACTTGCAGATGCCACTGCCTCTAAGTTCCTTAAATTTCTCTTCCCTGCTAGAGGATGGCGAGACGGTCTTCCAATTTCTATATCACCTAAATCTTGAACATTATAGGACAAGCGCTCTAGTCTTTCAACAACGCCGGCATATCGAATCGCACTTGGCCCCATATCAACACCCCTTCGAAGCTGCCCTAAATCCATTGGAACACCAATAATTGAAATTTCTTTAATCATAACTCTCCCTCCACCAACATTTACCTATATTGTATATTCGTTTAGTGAAATGACTCAACTAAACATAATTTATGAATAGATATACGGATTCAGTAGGAGTTAATGCAATGAATTCACTATATTTCGATTATTTATTCAATTAATGTTCCTTTATTTTAAATAAGTCAGAGCAAAAGAGTATTTGATGAGCGATAAATATTTTTCGACGTATAGTGGCAGAGTTCCTCGACTTTCATCCCTGCAGGTGCTAAGTTAGGAATAGAGAATCAAGGCTATGGACTCCATGTCAGAGAGTTTGATGTCATTTAAAGACTTGTGCTGGCGGCTCGGCTCTACTAGTTTAGAAGCAAAGACTGTACGCTTTACACATCGTATTCTTCGATTAAATACTCCACTTAAAATACACTAACCCCTTTGCATTAACGACCGTAACGCTTGAAAAATCTTACATGACTAGGTAAACAGATACTAGTTGTTGCAAGCGACAAAGTACGACTCGACCGAATATATTAGGTTATATTTAATAAAAAATAGTGGAATCAGAATCCAATTTGTTGTTTGAATGAATCTTCATTCCGCTATTCACTGTAAACTCCCTCAATCGGGGTATCTTCGGTTCCTAGTTCCTTTATTTGCCCTTTTCACTATCAATTTTGATAGTTTTCGCACCTTTAACGGAACCAGAAACCACTTCTCCCCTTTTAGGAACGTTTTTTCTCACTTTAGCGGAATCAGAATCCAATTTGTTGTTTGGGTGAATCATCGTTCCGCTATCAACCACAAATTTCTTTTTTAAAACTTATATAGTCTCTCATTTCGGTACCTTTTTAAAATAACCATAAAAAAATCCATCTCTAGCAAGACCAGAGATGGATTTTCATTTTGATGGAGCCTAGCGGGATCGAACCGCTGACCTCCTGCGTGCAAGGCAGGCGCTCTCCCAGCTGAGCTAAGGCCCCTTAAACAGGCGCTGGAGCGGAAGACGGGATTCGAACCCGCGACCCCCACCTTGGCAAGGTGGTGTTCTACCACTGAACTACTTCCGCAAAATGAGCCATGAAGGACTCGAACCTTCGACCCTCTGATTAAAAGTCAGATGCTCTACCGACTGAGCTAATGGCTCTAATACTATTGGCTGGGCTAGCTGGATTCGAACCAACGCATGACGGAGTCAAAGTCCGTTGCCTTACCGCTTGGCTATAGCCCAATAGGAAATAAACAATTTATATCCAGACACAAAAAGTCTGCTCATTTCTTATATCATACTAAGAATCAAACAGGTATTTGAAGTTTTAATGGTGGAGGGGGACGGATTCGAACCGCCGAACCCTCAGGGAGCGGATTTACAGTCCGCCGCGTTTAGCCACTTCGCTACCCCTCCGATATTTAGATGGTGCCGGCGAGAGGACTTGAACCCCCAACCTACTGATTACAAGTCAGTTGCTCTACCAATTGAGCTACACCGGCATAGAATGATAATTAATTCTCTAATGTAATATTATGGTGGAGGATGACGGGATCGAACCGCCGACCCCCTGCTTGTAAGGCAGGTGCTCTCCCAGCTGAGCTAATCCTCCATATTGCAA
>Ga0182742_1005789_pt1 | contig 10218 bp, 9 predicted proteins | sample eDN5th37CBELigMG_FD_128880 | JGI IMG/M metagenome (GOLD analysis project Ga0182742, IMG submission 128880) | Enriched Miracle-Growth compost microbial communities from Emeryville, California, USA - eDNA 5th pass 37_C BE-Lig MG (version 2)... ... | reverse complement strand
CGGGCCCGGCTGGCGCGGCTTCTCGCATTCCTGCTCAGCCTGCTCGTGGCCCCCGCCAGACCCGTCCAGCCCCTCAGCCACGAGCCCTGGCCGCCTGAAAACCGCATAGTTCACGGGCGACTACCAACTCCGGCTGATCAGCGCAGCATGGTGGGTCTGGGCTACCAGTGGAAATTGGGGTGAGGTTGAATGGTGCTGGCGTCGAGCTGGCGGCACCGTGCTGCGACGATGGCATCGAGCACGTCCAGTGTGGCGAGCAGTCATGCGCCGCCGAGCCCGGTGCCGCCCCAGGGTCTGGGTCGAAGGCGGAGATGCAGAACCGGTCAATGTAGGTTCTGCTGTGCCCGGGACTGCACACCTAATCCCGTCGCATCGCCTGCACATACACGGCCAGCGCCGTCAGCGATACCGCCAGGAACCCCGCCCCGGTCAGCAGCGGCGCAGCTGGATCACCGGTGATGTCGCGCATTAGCCCCGCCAGCGGTGGCAGCAGCGCCAAGCCGAGATAGAACAGCATGTAGTGCACCCCCATGCCGAAGGCGCGGCTTTCCGCCGACAGTGCTCGCCCAGCGAAGGCCATGATCAGACTGGACGGCGGCGCCGCGAGTGCTCCGAAGGCCGGCAGCGTCAGCCAGGCCGGCGCTCCGCCCGCCGTCGCGACCAGCGCCGTCACCATGCCGAGGACACAGGCCACCGTAACCAGCACCGGCCGGCCGAGCCGTTCCGCGATTGCCCCGCCCAGCGGCTGCAGGGGTAGGATGGAGAAACCGATCAGCGAGGCCAGTGCGCCGGCCTCCGCATGGCTCGCTCCCCGCGCCACCAGGAAGGAAGGGGTGAAGCCAACCGCCACGGCGAAGGCGGCATTGTAGCCTGCCCAGACTACGCCGATGGCGATCAGCGGTCGCCATTCATGGCGCAGCAACCCGACCCGCAGGGCGGGCGCCGCCCCCGGCCTCGCGCCACGCACCGCTACCCAGAGCAGTACAAAGGCCAGGGTGCAGAAGCCGGCGGAAAGCCACAGCCCGGCCCGCCAGTTGTCGCCTAGTAACGGCAATACCAGCAGGGCCAACCCGATGCCGAAGGGCCAAGCCATCAGCATCAGCCCCATGGCCAGGGCGACCCCGGCGCCGGAGAACCGGTCCAGCACCATCTTGGCGCCGGTGATGGTGAGCAGCGCGCCGCCGGTGCCGGAGACCAGCCTCCCGGCCAGCGCCATGGGGAAATTCGGTGCCATGGCGAGCAGGAGGCCGCCCAGTGCCATGAGCCCAACGCCGCCCAGCAGGGTGAGGCGATCACCGGCCCTCGCCAGCAGCCAGCCCGCTGGCAGCGCCACGAATATGCCGGCCAGGGAATAAGCGCCGATCAGCGTGCCGAGTGCCGCCCAATCCGCCGCCAGATAACCAATCAGAAGCGGCCCGAGCGCCCCTACTACCTGGAGCTGCGCCCCCATGGAGACGCGCGCTATGGCCAGCACGCCCACCTCTCCCCAGCGTCCAAGGGACATGGTGCGTCAGCCTGCCAAATTGCCAGGGAGGGCCCGTGCACTAATCAGCCCCGCCCAGGGGGCGGCTGCCGTCAGGCTGAGGTGATCTCCGGTCTCGGTCAGGTAGGTAAGCTCCGTCTGCCTGTGAGAGGGACGGATCCGGATGATGGACAAGTAGGAGCGGTACACGGTGTATGGCTCTGTTGGCATTGCCACGTTGATAATGCCTATCGGGAATGACTCGGTATGGTTCATTCTGGAGGGATGTCGCCAGAGTGCGCCACCTACCCCGGATACCGCTTCCCAGCCAAGATCATCGGCCATGTGATGGGGCTGTATCGTGGGGTCAGCCGCAGCCGACGGGATGCCGGTGCCTTGGGACCATAAGGTTAGGAAAGCGGAACTCGGCAATCAGCCCCGACAGCCGGCGCCTCCTGCGCTCTACGGCGGCCAGGGAGGAGACTGAGCTCATGGAGCGTTCCGGCCGTCAAAGGGCGTCCTTGATGAGCCGCTGTGCCTCTCGGGACAGCAGCATCCGATCATGCGCCATCCCGAGGATTCCCACTTCACGGTCGTCCGCCACGCGCCAGAGCACGGCGTGCCGAGGCTGGCCGACCCGCTCACCCCGCAGCTGTACCGGGCGACGACCGAGTCGGAAAGGATAGGCCCGCATACCCCGGACACGGGACAGCGGACAGGAGCCGTGAAGCGCAGGGATGGCTCCCAAGGCCACGCAGCAGGCTTCGTGACCAGCGGGGTAGGAATCGGAGATGGGCTGTGTGGCCTGCGGTTCTGCCCCGTGTCCGGACGGCCGGAATGCACGGCCTGAGACTGTCGCCGTTTCCGCTGCCGCGAGTGCGGGAAGGGGTTCAACGAGCGCAGCGGCGTGTTGAACCACACCCATTCCCCCCTCGGACGTGATCGCCCACGTGGCGCTCTGGCGCCCGTGCTGCTGCCTGCGTCAGATCTGGCTTGCGTTCTGACAGAATTCCCTTCTGTCATCGAGAATCGTCAGCCGAGGGACGGGATGCCGTCCCGGTGACGCCCGGCACCGGCCTCCTCCCGCCCTGGCCGCGCGGTCGGTGGCCGATAGAGGATCGCGGCGGAAGCGGACCAGGACCTCCACCCCCTTCGGCCGCTCGGCCAATGCCTGGCGGAGAATCGCAAGCAGCGTTTCGGGTGAGACTTGGAGGCCGATGACCTGCGCCGGCTCCTCATCTTCGTAGACCAGATGCGAATGCGGCTCGGGCACGGTGTTGAAGACCGGCTCGGCAGTAGTGCTGGGCAACCGGCCGAGGAGCCCGAGATCAGCAATTGTTTCCAGCTGGCGGGCAAGCTCAGCCGGTTTCGCAGTGAGCCCGGTCGCCGCGGCCATGCGGATCATCCGCAAGCCTGAGATGCGTATTTTGCGAGCTACGCAACAGAGCGAGCAGACGTGCCAACGCCCCTTGGCCGGGCAAGCCGGCACGGCGTAGCTCTTCCCGGAATGCGGCTTTTTCCGCTTGTGGCATTTTTTCCTCCCCTGGCACCCCGGAGTGATCGCAGGTGTGCATGGCGGCGGTCGGAGCCGGGGCGGCCGCTCGGACGTGGCTGGGCTTCAGCCGCGTCCGAGCGCATTGCCGCCGGAATCAGGCGAGGTCGAAGCGATCCAGGTTCATCACCTTGTTCCACGCCGCCACGAAGTCGCGCACGAACTTCTCTTGCGAATCGTCGCAGCCATAGACTTCCGAGATGGCGCGGAGCTGGGAATTCGACCCGAAGATCAGGTCAACGCGCGTACCGGTCCATTTCAGCTCGCCCGTCGCGCGGTCGCGTCCCTCATAGACGCCCTCCGCATTCTCCGCCTTCTTCCACACCGTGCCCATGTCGAGCAGGTTAACGAAGTAGTCGTTGGTAAGCGTCCCCGGCCGCCTCGTGAACACACCATGCTGCACGCCCCCGAAGTTGACGTCCAGCGCACGCAGGCCGCCGATCAGCACCGCCATCTCGGGCGCGGTCAGCGTCAGCTGCTGTGCCCTGTCCAGCAGCAGTTCCTCGGGCGGGCTGCTGTATTCGGACTTCAAGTAGTTGCGGAACCCGTCCGCGATCGGCTCGAGCACGCCGAAGGACTCGACATCGGTCTGCTCCTGTGACGCATCAGTGCGGCCGGGCGTGAAGGGAACCTTCACGTCACACCCGGCCTTCCTTGCGGCCTGCTCGATGCCCGCGCCGCCGCCGAGCACGATCAGGTCGGCGAGTGAAACCCGCTTGCCGCCGGTCTGCGCGGCGTTGAACGCCTGCTGGATGCCCTCCAGCTTCGCCAACACGGAAGCGAGCTGGGCCGGCTCGTTCACCTCCCAATCCTTCTGCGGCGAGAGGCGGATGCGCGCCCCGTTCGCCCCGCCGCGCTTGTCGGAGCCGCGGAAGGTCGAGGCCGAAGCCCAGGCGGTTGAGACCAACTGGGACACGGAAAGTCCAGAGGCGAGGATCCTCTCCTTGAGCGCCGCGATGTCCTGCTCGTCGATCAGCTCGTGCGTGATGGGTGGGACGGGGTCCTGCCAGATCAGCTCCTCGGCCGGGACCTCCGGGCCGAGATAGCGCACGCGCGGGCCCATATCGCGGTGCGTCAGCTTGAACCACGCCCGGGCGAAGGCGTCCGCGAACTGGTCCGGGTTCTCCTGGAAACGCTTCGCGATCGGCGCGTATACCGGATCGAACCTCAGGGCGAGATCGGTTGTCAGCATCATGGGCGGATGCCGCTTGGACGGATCATGCGCGTCCGGAACGGCATCCACGGCAGCACCATCTTTCGGCTTCCACTGCCACGCGCCGAAGGGGCTCTTCGTCAGCTCCCACTCGTACTTGAACAGCGTGTCGAAGTAGCCATTGTCCCATTGGGTCGGGTTGGGGGTCCAGGCGCCTTCCAGGCCGCTGGTGATCGCGTGGATACCATGCCCTTTGCCGAGGCTGTTCTTCCAGCCGAGGCCCATCTCCTCGATCCCGGCGCCCTCCGGTTCCCGGCCGACATGGCTTGCCTCGCCGGCGCCATGGCACTTGCCGAAGGTGTGCCCGCCGGCAATGAGCGCCACGGTCTCCTCGTCGTTCATCGCCATGCGCGCGAAGGTCTCGCGGATGTCCCTGGCGGCGGCAAGCGGATCCGGCTTGCCGTTCGGCCCCTCCGGATTGACGTAGATCAGGCCCATCTGGACCGCGGCGAGCGGCTTCTCGAGCTCACGGTCGCCCGTGTAGCGCTTGTCACCGAGCCAGGCGTCCTCCGTGCCCCAGTAGATGTCCTCGCCCGGCTCCCAGGCGTCCACGCGCCCGCCCGCGAAGCCGAAGGTCTTGAACCTCATCGACTCGAGCGCGCAGTTCCCCGCGAAGATGATGAGGTCGCCCCAGGAGATCTTGTTCCCGTACTTCTTTTTTACCGGCCAGAGCAGCCGGATCGCCTTGTCCAGATTCCCGTTGTCGGGCCAGCTGTTCAGTGGCGCGAAGCGGATGGTGCCGGCGCCTGCACCGCCGCGGCCGTCGCCGGTGCGGTAGGTGCCGGCGCTATGCCAGGCCATGCGGATGAAGAGCGGACCGTAGTGGCCGTAGTCCGCCGGCCACCAGTCCTGTGAGTCCGTCATCAGTGCGAAGATGTCCTTCCGCAGGGCATCAAGGTCGAGCTTCTTGAATTCCTTGGCGTAGTTGAACGTCTTGTCCATTGGATTGGACAGGTCGGAGCGCTGGTGGAGGATCCTGAGGTTCAGCGCATTCGGCCACCAATCCCGGTTCGACCTGCCCCCGAAGTTCGTGTGCCTGCGGGCTGCATGCACCACCGGGCATTTGCCTGTGGTCGTGGCGGTGTTTGTATCCATGTGTCCCTCCCGTCTTGATTGTGTTGATTGATCCGGCCGGCGACGGGGCTGTGCCGCTTCTCGGTGATACCGCGCCGGCGCGTGTGGTCAGGCGTGGAGTCCTGCCTGCACCTCCTCCGATGAATGGTCTTGCGCGACGCTAGCAGGTTCGAGAAAATAGAAGAGAGCTAATGCTTTCAATGCAGACAATAGACGTCGCCTATAAAGACAGGCCCGCTGACCGATGAATCTCCGGGACCTTCGCTACCTGCTGGCGATCGTCGAGCACGGTCATTTCGGTCGCGCCGCCGAGGCCTGCGGCATTAGCCAGCCGACGCTCTCGGTGCAGGTTCGCAAACTTGAGGAGTTGCTCGGCGTCGCACTCTTTGAGCGCACAAGCAAGACGGTTGCGCCAACTGCCGCCTGTGAGCGCCTGCTCGACCATGTTCGCGCTGCGGTAGCCGAGGCGGATGCGATCCTCGCCGTGGCGCGCGACCTCCGCGACCCTCTGACCGGGCGCTTCCGGCTCGGTATCATCCCGACACTGGCGCCCTACCTGCTGCCGCTGATCTTCGCTCCGCTGCGCGAGACGCTACCCACGCTCGAGGTGGAGCCGTGGGAGGACCAGACCGCGGCGCTGCTTGATCGGCTGCGGGCGCATGAGTTGGATGCGGCCCTGCTGGCAACCGAGGTGGACGGGCCTGACCTCACGAGCCTGCCCCTCTTTACCGAGCCTTTCCTGGCCGCGCTGCCGCCCGAACATCCGCTCGCCACGCGCGACGTGGTGGTGGAAGAAGACCTGGCAGAGGACATCCTGGTGCTGGCGGACGGGCATTGTCTGCGGGACCAGGCGCTGGCAGCCTGTGGGCGAAGTGGAGCGCTGGGCGGCCCGCTACGCGCGGCTAGTCTCTCGACGCTCCTCAACATGGTTGCCGCCGGCTACGGGACAACGCTGGTCCCTGGGCTCGCAGCCGGGGCGGCACAAGATGCGGGGATCGTGCTGCGGCCCCTGGCAGCGCGGGCGGGGCGGACGGTGCGCATCGCTTGGCGCGCGCGCTTCCCGCGGCGCGCAGCGGTGGATGCGGTAGGAGAGGTCATCGCCATGCGCCTGCGCGGTTTTGCGGCGGGCGCGGCGGCGGGGACGATCTGAACCGCGCCGGTTTCGGAGCGGTGTTGGTGCGGCGAGCCGCCGGGCGCTGGGGCAGATGATCCGGCTGCGGCCGAGCCGTTACGCTCTCGGGCATGCCGTCCAGGTAATGCGGCCCGCCGCCATCATATTCCGAAGACCCGCCAGCTGGTCCAGAATTGGCAGGTCTTCGGGGCTGGGCTGAAGCGGCGAGGTGTCCTGACCGGTGCCTCAACGAGGTCGCCGTAGCCGCGCCATAGCCGGATGTCGATCTCCTGAGCCTCAGGGCGCCAGTCCTTGCGCTAGTGGAAGTAGAGCCGGTCAACTACTCCAACCCCCTTGCAGCCCGGTGCCACAGATCGACCACGATCCACAGAACTCGATCTGCTGCAACTTCGTAATGACCCGCTCGAGATTGAGTTTCTCCGGCCAAACGCAAGCGGACGAGATGTCGGACGGCGATCAGCTCGCTCCGCGAACGCTGTGCCGTCATGCTCCAGGTCAAGGCGACCGCGCCAGGTCCGTTCGGCGCAGGGCGGAGCCCGCCAATCTGCTGGCCAGTGGCGCAACCCCGTTGGCGGTAAGGTCGGCGCAGGGCAATGGGGCAAATTCCACCCGCCGGTCCAACGCGTCGCGCATATCATCCGTGCCGGTGCCAACGATCGGCTCGCGCGAGCCACGCCCCTCCGCTCGGCAGCGCTCCCGAAGCGGCGGCTGCTGCGCGATCAACCGTGCGCGCACGCGCTCGGCCCTTGCGAGGGAGAGGCGATCATTCGCCGCTGCTGCGCCGGTCACGCTCGCGTGGCCGGTGATGCGCAGGCAGGCGCCGCGGTGCTCGGCCCGGTCGGCGATCTGGCGCAGCCACATGGAATAGGGGCCGCTGACGCCAAGATCGCGCACGAATTCCGTGGTGCCGGGCCGGAACAGCAGTTTCACCGCCAGCCGGTCCTGCGCCAGGCCAAAGTCCACAACCCGGGCAAAAGCCTCCTCGGCCGCCTGCCGCCGGCCGAGCGCCCAGTTCGTCAGGTAGAGGCCGTTGAGGACCCGCTGCTGTTCGCCGCCGGGTGCCTCCGCCGCCGTCTGGTAGAGGTCGAGCGCCGCCGCGTAGCGCCCGTCCTCGTAGGCCGTGATCGCCTCGGCAACCGCCGCCTGGGCGCGCAACGCGCGGAGATAGGTTGGGTCCATCTCCGCGCCGGGGGTGCCGGCACAGGTGCGCAGATAGGCCGCTATCACCGGATCCGGAGTCCAGACCGGACTGTCGCGGAAGAACAGCACCGGCGTGGGGTCGACCGTCTCGGCGCGAATCCAGACCATCGGCTTGGCCAGGATACGTCCAGTCCTGAGGTCGCCAAGCGCTGCCCAGAGCCGGTAGGTTCCGCTGGTACCGCTGGCATTGGTCAGGCTGCCCGGCGCGGTCACAGGGGTGATGGCGCCGAGGAGGATCAGCGGCTTCTCGTCAAGCGTGGCAAGAGTGAAGGGCCTGATCTCGATGGCCGGGTAGCGTGCGCGTATCACGGTTTCGAACTCGGCGGCGAAGGAGCGGGTAGCGTTCGTCTCCTGCCCGGTGGCGCGGTCGATCAGCGGGTCAATCACCAGTGCCCGGTGCGTGCCGGGCGGCAGGTCGAGCCCGCCGAATGCCAAGTCGGCCAGCCGTGCTGCCGCGGCCTCCAGCGGCAGGGCGTCCTTCGGTGGTGCCGGCGACGGCGAGGAAGTTGCCGCCTGCTCCGGCACCGGCCTGGTGCAGGCGGCGGCCGCAAGCAGAGTGAACAGCGCAGCCAAGAGGATTCGTACGGCCGAGATGGCGAGCGCCCAAGCCTCAGGACCGGGGGGCACAGAATGTCTGCAGGTGCGATCGGTCGGCATGCGAGGGCGCCTCTCCGAGCTGGAGCCTGGCCAAGATGGCGGCGCATCGCGGGCTCGCGGGCTGGCGGGGCACGGCGACCGCCGCGGTGGCGCTATGCGGCACCGGCGACATGGCCTGGGTCGCCGGGGAACCGCGTCTGCCCAGCGTGGTCGGGGCAGGAGCAGGGGGAGATGGGAGGATGGCTTCAAGCCGTTGCATATCGCTGACCGGCCCGGCCTGTGACCGTTCCCGTCCGATCAGGTGTGCCCCTGACGACGGCGATGGGATCGGTAAAGGCCCCATGCCCGGAAGGGCGTCGAGGTGTGGGCCGGCCGGAGACTCTGGGGCCGTGGAGGGGAAGGCGGGGAGCGGCGCGGTGAAGCCGAAGGCGGCCAGAGATGTGTCCTGCTCGGAGGCCGACGCAGGCTCCGACGATATCGGTGGGGCGGCAGTTTGCACGGCGCCGGCCGGAGAGGTCGGTGTGGTCGTCGGCGCGATGACAACGCGGAAGCCCGGAGCTGGCGCCGGAACCGCGAGTGCGGCTGCCGCTGGTGCCGCAGTCGCTGGGTTCGTGGCAGCCTCTGGCAGGAGGTTTTGGGGAGCCTGGGATAGGCCCTGCACCGCCGCGGGCTGCGGCCCAGGTGTGGCGCTGAGGGACTCGGTGGCAGAAGGTCGCGGCGTCTCCGTCTCGAGGAGGGAGGTTGCGTCCGCCACTGCGTCGCTGCGCGGGGGCGTGGCCGGGAGACCGAGGAGGCCGAAGGTTACGGCGCCACCGCCAACCGCCAGAAGAAGCAGCATTGCAATGGCCAGCGCCGTACCCGACCACGTGCCGGCTTTCGCGTCCGCTTTGGCTGGCCTGGGAGGTCCGGTCAGGAGAAGAGTTCGGACCGACGCCATCCATGCGGTGTTGGCCACCGTGAGCGGGGGCTCCGTCGCGAAAGCGGCCTCCAGGAGACGGGGGACCAGCGGGACCTCCTCGGGGGCCAAGCGATGGTACACAACCGGCAGCTGGCCCGGATAGCGCGCCTCCAGCTGCGCTGCGTCCAGGATCTGACGGAGTGATGCGGCTGCATGGAAGGTCGCCCTCGGTGCGAGGTCAACCAATGCGATGCCGCGGTCGGGATGGAGCAGGGCAAGATCCGTCCGGATGGGGTGCTCGGCGGACCCGCCGATCACCGGTCGCGGTACCACCTCCCAGTGGCCGGCTTGGCATGAAAGCGCCCCGGCCATCGTGTCGCCCGATCCGCCGCGTCGCTGCTGCGCGTCCACCGCGACCCGCTCCGCGTTGGCATTCAATAGGCAATACTAGCCGGCGTACACGGGTCGCAGAAATCAGAAGCGCACATAGCGCGCGGATCTGTGATGCGGACATGGGCGCTGGCGAGGCCGCAACGGCTGGGCCTGCCCCGCCGGATGCATGACGGCGCCGCCCGAAACTGGCAGCGCCTTCGACCATTCCGGCTGGGCGCTGCTGGGGCGCTGATCGCCCGACCTGCCGGCGGTAGTGAACATCCCCTGCGCCTGCCGACCAGGGCAGGAGAGGGGCGGCATCAGCCGAGGCCGAGGACGCGCAGCGTGTGCCGGGCGATCATGCGTTCCTCATCTGTCGGGATCACCCAGGCGGCGACGGGCGAGCCCTCGGCGCTGATTCGTGGCCCGCCGGCCTGGTTGCGCGCAGGGTCGAGTTGCAGCCCGAGCCAGCGGCAGCCTTCGCAGACCTCTGCACGCGTCGCTGCGTCGTTCTCGCCAATGCCGGCGGTGAACACAATCCCATCCACCCCGCCCAGCGCTGCCGCCAGGGAGCCGATCTCCCGCAGGATCCGATAGACATACAGGGCTATGGCCTCTGCCGCCTCCGGCGCCGCGGAGGCGCGTAGCCGGCGCATGTCCTGCGAGAGGCCCGAGACGCCAAGCAGGCCGGAGCGGCGGTAGATCAGATCCTCCAGCG
>Ga0182742_1005788_pt1 | contig 10220 bp, 5 predicted proteins | sample eDN5th37CBELigMG_FD_128880 | JGI IMG/M metagenome (GOLD analysis project Ga0182742, IMG submission 128880) | Enriched Miracle-Growth compost microbial communities from Emeryville, California, USA - eDNA 5th pass 37_C BE-Lig MG (version 2)... ... | reverse complement strand
ACCAATAGCGGTAAGCGGCGAGTTTCCGTCCGTCTCTGTGAATTAAATCCTGCTCCAATTCATCAAAGAGAGCCCAGACACATTCTGGATGATACGCGATGGCGCTTGTCACACTTACTAATAATATGCCTCATGGCTTGCGGCTGCAGGCATTTTTTACGTCTGTGATCGCCGGAAGCCTTAGCTTCGGGAACGACGCTGATGCGAGCTTTCGCGTCACCATCTATGAATCACCGGTTGATGTCTTCTATGGAGGTCCTGTCATCACAAGCGCACAGGGCGAGGCATCATTTCTTCGCTTCGGTCCCATCGACTCCCCTTGGCTGATCTATGGATATGCGAACGGTCCGGCGCTGTTCACCTACTCCGATTTGAGCCATTTCCATCAACAGGGGCAACTGGCCGCGGCCATAGTGATGGCTGGCGACGACCGTCTGATCGGCTCATCATTCGGAGACTACCTCGAAGGTTTTGGAGGAAACGATACCCTCGATGGCGGCGCCGGTGGCGATACGCTCGTCGGAGGCTCCGGCAACGACACATATTTTGTCGATGACAAGGACGATCGCATCTTCGAGGCTATCGGCGGTGGGCATGATGTCGTCTGGACTACAGCGAGCTATGCGATGGCACCGGATTCGGAAATCGAAGAGCTCAGAGCAGCAGGTGCTGCTTTCTCGATCTCGCTAACGGGCAATATTTTTCCAAATCTGATCGTCGGAACGTCCGGTAATGATACACTAGCTGGTAACGGTGGCGGCGACACGCTGATTGGCGGAGCGGGCGACGATCTTCTTATAGTCGATGATCCATCAGATAAAGTTCTAGAGAATGCCGGACAGGGCTATGATACCATCGTGGCGTCGACCACCTATAGCCTCGGCGACAATATCGAGGTGCTTAAGGCTGCGGCGGGCACGTCACCGATAGGGCTCACCGGAAATAATCTCGCCAATGAGATCATCGGTAATCAAGGCCATAACACGATCTCTGGATTAGGAGGGGACGACAGGCTCTACGGTGATGGCGGGAACGATGCCATCTCGGGGGGCGCAGGAAAGGACGAGCTCTACGGCGGCATCGGGAACGATCTGCTCAACGGTGGTTCCGGCAACGACAGGCTCTATGGCGATGTCGGAAATGATACTCTGGAGGGCTCGCTGGGGCACGACCGCCTTTATGGCGGCACCGGGAAGAACAAGTTGCTGGGCGGGGATGGAAACGACACCCTCTATGGAGGGATGCACGCAGATACCCTTCATGGCGGCAACGGGAATGACAGACTCTATGGGGATGTTGGCAATGATCGCCTTGAAGGCGGGGCTGGCCGCGATACGCTCTCTGGCGGTTGGGGCAGGGACATCTTCATCTTCAGGAATGCCCTGAAGAAGACAAATATCGACACGATCACCGATTTCAACGTCCGAGACGATACGATTCACTTGGAGAATTCCATCTTTAAGAAGCTGGGAAAGGCTGGGAAACTAAACCCTGACTTCTTTATCGTAGGAACCCAAGCACAGGACTCGAACGATTATCTGATTTACAACAAGAGCACGGGATCCTTGCACTATGACGCTGATGGCTCGGGGGGACGAAATTCCATCCTTTTTGCAAAACTGAAAAGTGGCCTGTCACTAACGTATCAGGACTTTTTAGTCCTTTAAACGCGTGCGTTAAGCTCGCCTAATCTTTCACGAGCGTAATTGTTGCATCTATTATGTCTGCGGCACCCATGACTACTCTGCTGAATCAAGTCTCCCACGATGGCGGTTCACAATGACGAGCAACGGGCGATCACGAACTGCCTAATCCCGTCATTGGTAGGAAACGATACCAAAATCCTTCTTCTGATGACCTCTTCGGGATTACTAAGCCAGAAGCTTAGCCATAACCAATAATAGCAATAGTTGTTATGATAAAATGCGTCGTACTTTGCGCCGGCAATTCCGCAGCATTAACGTACGGTGGGGGCTATGGTGCGTATTATAACGCGCGGGCTGTGCATACTGTCATTACTTGCCGCATTGTTACTGGCATTACAGCCCGTTGGCATTGACGCCCAGTGGGCAATAGCCGGGATGTGCCTTCTGGTTATGGCAATGATTAGATTTCTCAACCTGCAAGGGTATTGGCGTCATTTGTTCTTTGCTCTGGGCGCACTATTGGTTCTTCGTTACGTCTATTGGCGCACAACATCAACCTTGCCAGATACTAACAATTTGATGGACTTCATCCCAGGAGCAACAATCTACCTAGCAGAGTTGTTCTGCGTTATCATGTTGGGATTAAGTCTGTTCGTCATTTCTCGTCCTATCCAACGCCCTCAAGCACCCCAGCTATCGGATGTTGAAGCTCCGACCGTCGACGTTTTTGTTCCGTCTTACAATGAAGATGAGACGCTTCTCGCAGTAACGCTTGCTGCTGCGAAAGCTATGAATTACCCGAAGGATAAGTTGAAGGTCTATCTGTTGGACGATGGAGGAACCGACGAAAAGGCTCACTCGGTTGATCCAATTCAGGCCGAAGCTGCACTCAGGCGACGGGAAAAACTCGGTAGACTATGCCATGAGCTAGGTGTCGAGTATCTAACACGGTCCCGCAACCTGAATGCCAAAGCCGGAAATCTCTCCAACGGTTTGCTGCACTCCAAGGGTGAACTTGTTGTTGTCTTCGATGCTGACCATGCTCCTACACGAGACTTCTTAACGGAAACGGTCGGGTACTTTGCTCGCGACAAGAAACTCTTTCTCGTACAGACCCCTCATTTCTTTATCAACCCAGATCCGATTGAGAAGAACCTATCGACCTTCAGTCGGATGCCGTCAGAGAACGAGATGTTCTACGGCATTATTCAGAGAGGTCTCGACAAGTGGAACGCGGCATTCTTCTGCGGTTCCGCCGCCGTTCTTCGCCGAGCGGCACTTGAGCAAGCCGGCGGCTTTGCAGGATCATCTATCACTGAAGACTGCGAGACCGCCCTCGAGCTCCACGCTAAAGGATGGCGGAGCCTTTATATCGACAAGCCCCTTATCGCCGGTCTGCAACCCGAGTCCCTTGTGGCGTTTATCGGTCAGCGCACTCGGTGGTGCACGGGAATGATGCAGATACTGCTGATGAAGAACCCAGTGCTGAAACGCGGTCTCAACATCGCCCAACGTGCTTGCTACCTCTCAAGCTGTATGTTCTGGCTCTTCCCGATTCCGCGGATGATCTTCCTCGTTGCCCCACTACTCTACATATTCTTCAATTTGAAGATCTACAACGCGACTGTCAGTGAGTTCGGGGCGTATACTTGCGCGTACCTAGCGGCGGCAATCATCCTACAGAGCTACGCCTACGGAAAGTTCCGCTGGCCTTGGGTGTCCGAACTCTATGAGTACGTTCAATCTGTGTATCTCCTCCCGGCAATCTTCAGCGTTATACAGAATCCGCGCCGTCCAACGTTCAACGTCACTGCCAAGGGCGGCGCCTCAAGCGAGGATCATTTATCGAAGCTCGCGTGGCCCTACTTCCTGATCTTTGGCGTTCTTCTCGCGGGAGAAATCACCGTTCTCTATCGCCTGAGACACGAGCCGGATGCGTCAGGAATCTTGATGATTGCGGGGCTGTGGAACCTATTCAATCTCTTCATAGCTGGACTTGCCCTCGGAGTCACCTCAGAACGTCGCGAATGTCGTAGATCTCATCGAGTACCGGTTCAGGGCAAAGGGACGCTGCACGTGGACGGGACCGCAATCACGGCACAGATCGTCGATGCCTCTCTGACTGGCATGCTGATCCGAATTCCAGGTACCAATCCACCTCGCATGCAATCTCAAGGCACTCTGACGGTCTCGACATGGGCTGGATCGGAGGCCGACGCAGTTCTTCCTGTACGGCTGGCTAACGTGCGCTTCGAAGGAGACAGTCAACTCGTCGGGCTCACGTTCGGTGAGCTGCGCGCAAGACAGTATGTCGTCATATCTGCGCTAATGTTTGGGGATCTCCGTCTCCTGCGAAATGCCCGTCTCGCCCGCCAACGCACAAGAAGTATTCTGGTTGCCTCCTTCGAAATCCTTGCATGGGGGATCAGGCATACTCTGCGAGGCATGAGTTTTGCACTGTTCCGCAGGGGAGGGGGAGCGAACGCTCCGATCGTAACCCGTTCATAACGCGGTACATTCATCGCTTCCTTCGGCTCCCTGCGATCCAGGATTGTCACATGCGCCTTATCACAGCAGTTGTCCTGTTTCTGTTTCTTGCCAATAACAGTGTGAGTGCCTCAGAAGCCTCGCGCAATCAGGCTTCCACTAATCTTAGTGCACTGACCTCGTCACTTCCCACTTGGAAGCGTTCACTTCCCATCTCCAGTGAGGATGCACGTCTCGTAGGAGAAGCAATCAGCCGGGAAATCCCACTTTTTCTCACGACCAACGAGGCCGGACGAGCCGCGAAATTTCAGCTGTCGTACCAGAACTCCATTTCGGTAATGCCTGAGACCTTCCGGATGATAGTCAAAATCAATGACGTCTTCATCGGTGAGACCGTTACCCCGAATGCGAGCAAGGCTGAGACGCTGAGCCTGGATATTCCGATCGGCATCCTGCAGGCGGGCTTCAATTCCGTCCGCGTCAGCGTCCGTCAAAGCCATCGCGTAGATTGCTCGCTCAATTCAACATATGAGCTTTGGACGCAGCTACTTACAGAACAGAGCACACTCGTCTTCTCAGGCATGTCGGGAGAAATAAAGGTTGTACAAGATCTTCCGGCTGTCAACCCACGACGGGACGGTGCAGTTCCGATTCGCGTTAAGGCCCCCAGTCATCGAGAGGCAGGTCAACTAAGCCGTGTGGCACGAGCGCTTCAGGCGGCAGTCATGCTTGGGCACTATACCTACCCAAAGGTGGAGATCGTTTCAGAACTTGTAAGCAAGCCAGGTCTCGACATTCTCGTCGGTACGACTGCTGAACTTGCGGAATCCTTCGGAACGAAAGTGTCAGGCGTTGGGCCTCGGCATCACATTCGGCACAACTTGCAAACCGACAACGTAGTGCTGATCGTAACCGGGGATAGCGAAGCAGAGGTCGATATGGCTCTGGACGCCTTTGCTACAGAGGCGCAAGGATTTATCCCACAGGGCTCGAGCGCGGGAATCCGAGCACTCAAGAATGCAAACGGTCTGGAGGTGACGGGCGATGAGGTCGTCACTTTTGCCGACCTCGGACTCGACGCCGAGCCCTTCCGTGGACGCCTTTACCGCCAATCGATCAAGATCCGTATGCCAGCGGACCTTCTGACCGCAGATTATGACCGCGTGGTCATCGCCACCGACGCTGTTTACGCTTCTGGCCTCCTTCCAACGAACAAGATGCTCGTCCGAGTGAACGGAGCTGTCATCGCGGACGCCTCGCTGTCGAATCCGAATGGCGGGATTTTTACCAAGAAGACGTTCCATTTGCCCATCGGCACATTCAAACCCGGCCTGAACACCGTAGATTTCGAGGTGGAGACACGCACTAGCGGTGACGAGAAATGCTCTCTTGAAGCCCTGGTTGATCAGCGTGAGCGCTTCCTTCTCTCAAATACGAGCGAAGTCATTGTTCCTACTCTTGGACGGGTTGGTGCCTTGCCCAATATCTCCTCTGTGATCCCTGGAGGATTGGCGCTCATGTCTCGTGCGAGCGATCTGGTGATTTATGTACCGAATGCTCGGCCAGAAGCGGTTGAGGCGGCAATGTCGGCATTGGCAAAGATGGCGAGCATTTCACGCAGCGAGACCAAGGCACGATTTTCCTTCGACTTGGTCCCGGCTGGCACTGCCCATACTCTGGCATTCGGTGCCTATGACGATATGCCTGAGAGCGTATTGCGGGCTGCTGGTCTTGATTCAACTAAAATCAGAGAGGTTTGGCGGCGGCCCGGATCCCGGATCCCGGAGATTGCAGAGGCTATACCACGGGTGAAGGTCACATCGGTGGGTTTACCACTCGATCTGTCGCCACCAGTCGCAGGTGAGCCCACGAGCCGAGAGATTACTGGTAGCCTGGCCTTATCCGACGCATCACAGGGCTCGAAGATGCTGAAGCTCTTCGATGGCAGGGAATCGACGTGGCTCTATGGATATGCGCGATCGGCGCTAGACACGGCATCCCGATTTGTCGACAAGGTGGTGGCCCAGATAAATGCCCTATGGCCGGGGCATAGGGAGCCCCTGCCGCTAGATGAGTCAGGGACACTTGTGGTTGCGCAGGGCGCTAAGATAGATCACCTCGGCGATTGGGGCACAAAGTTGATTCCCGACGTCAGTTCGACAACCGTTTTTGTGGCCCCAAGTCCAGAGGAGTTATCGCGTGCCGTTAGCGAGATTCTGTCTGGATCGCTCTGGCAGCAATTTGTAGGAGACACAGCAGTTTACTCCGCGAGAGACGGTGCGGTGCGTACGCGAGTGTCCCAGCAAATCCTCCTCATCCCGACGGAATCGCTGAATCTGCAGAACATCCGACTGATCGCTGCCGGATGGTTATCTAGAAACATCGCCATCTATCTCGGTGCACTTCTGGGCATAGTTTTCGTCATGACTGTGTTCATGCAATGGGTTCTTCGTTCTTCCGGAGTCCGCGAGCAATGAGCGTAAAGCGGACGAGCCTGCGCCTTGCTTTGTTCATCACCGCGGTCGCCTGTTCCATGGTGGTCGCGGTCGCGGGGCCGAGTCCGGAAGCGATCAAACCCCTTGGAACCGGGTTACCTGGAGACTGGCTTCGGGACGCTTGGAGTACCTACAAGAAGCGCTTCGTTCGTGCGGGGCGCGTCATTGATGACGTCAACCGCATCAGTCACAGTGAAGGGCAGGGCTATGCGATGTTGATCGCAGCCAGGGCTGGGGACCGGCTAGGCTTCGACGAGATCTGGCAGTGGACAAAGCGAGAGCTCTACATCGATGCCAGCGGTCTAGCAGCGTGGAAGTGGGACGAACGCTCCGTCCCGAACGTGGTCGACAAGAACAATGCTTCGGATGGAGATATACTTATTGCTTGGGCGTTGATCGAGTCCTCAAATCAGTGGGGAACACTTGAGCATAGGGAGGCGGCCCGCGACATCGTTCGTGCAGTCGGAAAGAGGAACATCGTTCAAACTCCCGCTGGACCTGTACTATTGCCGGGTCGGATTGGATTCTCGCCCGAGGACCACCCCGATGGTCATGTCGTCAATCTATCCTATTGGGTCTTCCCTGCCTTTGATCGCTTCAGAGCCTTGGAACCCTCGATCGATTGGGCTGCGATCCAAGCCACGGGCCTCGAACTTTTACGAGGGAGTCGTTTCGGCCCTCTGCGCCTTCCGGCCGATTGGATTTCCATCGGATCAGGCCATCCCAATCCGGCCCAAGCGTTCCCGGCGAAATTTAGTTATAATGCAATCCGCATTCCCCTCTATCTTGCGTGGGCCAAGATAACACAACCCGACCTTGTGCGCCCCTTCGTGGGGCTGTGGAACGATGCATTGAACCTTGGTCCCTTTGAGGTCGATCTGTCTTCAGGAAGTGCCCTCCAGACGTTTGGCGGCACCGGATTCAAGGCTGTAGTGGCCGCAGCAAAATGTGCGCTTCACAGAGAGAAGGTGCATCCTTCTCTGCGAAAAGTCGAGCCAGATAGCTATTACGCAACCACATTGCACATTCTTTCTTTGATCGCGATTCAAGAGAGGTATCCAGAATGTCTATAAAGCGCATGGCATTTCTCGTTTGTAGTGCGTCACTGCTGGTTTCCTCTGGCGCTCTGTCGGCCGACAGGCAGCAGCCTTCGAGCCTTCTTCTGAGCCAACTTGATCAATCCGTCTCGGATGAGCCGTTCGATCTCAAAGCTCCGCTGCCTGGCAGTTCCGGGGCGAAGGCGCCATCCGGTGGAGCGCCTCTGTTGTCGACCATGAGTGCCGGAGCGGAGTCTTCCTCCTCGCAATCGTCGATAAGACGCACGCGTGAAGCCTCTGGCACTGTGGATGAAAGTGCATTGCGTTTCTATGCATCTCAGAATGACACGGCTCGAGTGGCCATGGAGATCAAACGCATCAAGGCGTTGAATCCTTCGTGGGAGCCGCCAAATGACCTCTTCGACGCGTCCGGCGATCCGGCTGTGGAGCAGAAACTCTGGGATCTTTTCGGTGAAGGTCGCTATGACGAAATCAGGGCTGCGGTTGAGAACATCCGCAAGGCCGATCCGAATTGGCGTCCCTCCGAGAAACTCGTGCGAGAGTTCGATCGAGCTCAGGTTCGATTGCAATTGATCGCTGCGTCGGATGCGAAAGATGCCAGTGAGGTTCTGTCTATTGCGGAGGCACATCCTGGAATGCTGCTCTGCACGGATGTGGATACCATGTGGCGGGTAGCGGAGGCCCTTGTCCAGACCGGCCAAGAAGACCGAGCACAGGAACTTTATAAGTATATTCTGGCCCGCTGCCCGGATCCGGCCGAGCGGCTCGCAACAGTCCAGAAGGCTTTGGATTTACTGCCTGTGGCCGCCGTCAAAGCGCTCATGAGCACTACACGCTACCGTGGTGATAATGACAAGGTCTTTGAAGGCGTACATCTCGATCTTCTTCGGAGGCAAATCGGCGCCGTCATCTCCGATCCGTCTGGACCGCCAGTGCCGCCCGGTGACCTGAAAGCCTTCGAGGCTTTGATCAAGCAGAAGAAGCTGTCGAACGATGCAGATCTTCTGGGCTGGCACTACTATGCTCTTGAGTCGTGGCCAGTTGCGGCCGAATGGTTCAAGCAAGCCATGGAATGGGATAAGCTGCCCAAGGCCGCCGAGGGTTATGCCCTCGCACTTAGGCAGCAGGGACGATTTTCGGAAGCCGAGAACCTTGCCTATGAGTGGCGTGCTGCCTCCCCCTTAATTGCTAAGCTGTTTATCGAGATCGTCGCAACGGAACTCACGAAGCCAAGCCCCGCAATAATCGATGAATTGCGGATCACCCGGATGGAGGACGTAACTACCACTATGAAGTCCGGCAACGGCAGCCAGGCTCTGGGTTGGTATCATTACAATAAGAATGACTTTTCCAAAGCTCGTCAGTGGTTTGCATCCTCTGTCGCTTGGGAAGAGACAGAGATAAACGTTCTTGGGCTGGCACTTTCCGCTCACAGGATGAACGACCGCGCACTCTTTCGTAAAACAGTTGCAGACTACGGTAAGCGTTATGCCGCCGTTGCAGCTCTGCAGGCTTACGATAAACCTGCCGGTCAATCAGGGAAGAGGATAGGGATTGCTCAGCGCAGCAGAGGAAGCGGCTCGCCGCAAGCCACCGAACTTGGGAAGGCAGCCGTCGAGCAATTCAAGAATGGACGATATAAGGAGGCTCTAGCTACTCTCGACAAGCGGGCTGCATTTGCCCAGGAGGACCATGGTCTCGGCCTCCTGCGGGGATGGTCTCTTTACCACCTGAATCAATACGACAAAGCAAAGGAGAAGTTTGCTGAGCTAAATAGGAAGCGATCAACGCGCGATACGGAGTATGGCCTTTACTACGCGGGATCAAAGCTGGATCCGCTACATCGCGGCGATTGATGAAAGACGACTTGGGCCGGTCCATGGACTTGAAGCCGAGCATCGGACGCGCGGTAATCCTGCTCGATGCGATTATTGAGATAAGACTCTGCCGGATTCGGATCGGCTTCACCCCGCGCCGAGATCGATCCTGCGGCCGGTTCTCGGCATCACATGACAGGATGGCTTCGCGATTGGCCTGGCTGCTGTCGATGACAATCCGCTCAGGCCGGCCCTGCTGCTTGAAAGCGTTGCGCAGAGAGCGCTTGGCGGCGGTCAAGTTGCGCCGCTCGCTGAACCGGAACTCCACGGTGTCGCCGGTGCGATCGATGGCCGGGTCGAGGTATTTCCATTGACAGCGAACTTTGATGGAAGTCTCGCCCATGTAGCATTTCCGGCAGGCGGCTCATTTGCGAAGAATGAATTGCTCCGGCACCCGAGGTGCATAATGCACGGTCCAGCGATGGATGGCAGCGTGGTCGAAGGAGATGCCGCGCTCGGCCATCATCTCCTATAAATTTCGGAGGCTCAGGCCCTAGCGTATCGTGCGAAAAAGTGGATCCGGTTTTTCGCACTCGACGATACGCTCTTCGAAGAGTGGAGCATCGGATCCGATCCCAAAAGTGGAGTCCACTTTTGGGTCCGATGCTCTAGGCCAAGTACCACCTCACACACTGCAGGATCACGGAGCAGTAGTGT
>Ga0182742_1005786_pt1 | contig 10221 bp, 7 predicted proteins | sample eDN5th37CBELigMG_FD_128880 | JGI IMG/M metagenome (GOLD analysis project Ga0182742, IMG submission 128880) | Enriched Miracle-Growth compost microbial communities from Emeryville, California, USA - eDNA 5th pass 37_C BE-Lig MG (version 2)... ... | reverse complement strand
TTTTATTTGCAGGAATTACTGCAAATACCGACTTTCCTGCAAATAAAGACCAAAAATTCCTGCAAATAATTTTTCCTGCAAATAAAGAAAAATTTCCTGCAAATACCTTCTGCAAATAAATTTTCCCTTAATTTTATTATAGCTTTTATATTGAATTTTTTCAGTTAAATCGCAAAATTCTTCGAAATAAATTTATGAAGAGTTTTTGCTTAAAGCTTAAGAGTCTTTCTCTATAAAACTTTAATTAAATGTCATAAAAATAACTGCAATCTTCGCTGTGGGAAAAAGTGACCACAGTTGTGACCACGGTTCTGGTCGCGGTCACTAATTTCTCACCTGCGGTTTGGACCACGGTTTAGGAGACTGCGGTCATCGGAACACTGGTACTTTATAAAGTCCTTCTGGAATTCTCTGGTTGGGAATATTCTCAACATCTATTCCCATAACCTAGTTCTTTCGACAATGCTGGTTCCATTTCCAGAAAGTTGACCTTTCCAATTCAGACGCAAGTTGGGAAAGATCAAAGGAGACAAGTTTTGCTTGAACGGCGTCGGCAGCCGAGTTTGAGAGTCCCGTGAACCTTTTAAAACTCTTCTTCGGATTTGCTCCAAGTTTTTTATTCCCCTGAATTGTTGTGAGACATTAGAGGTAAGAAAGGTTTCGGGGAAACGATGTAAGAGCATGATTTTTTATTCTCTTTTTTTTCTCAACTAAAAGGTTTGTTGTCAGACTAGTGATAGACTTAAAAAGTATAAATTTTGCGCTCTAAACTTCTCTCAAGATGCTCTTATTTTGCAAACCTGGATTGCGAGATAAATGAGATTCTTTTTTACAGGTAAAATGAAATAAGAGTAAAAACCCTTTGTATTCAGAGCATGAATTAAGTGCAAAATTTCAAGAAATTTCATACATTTTGCTCTTAGTTTTCTTATATCATAAAAACTCTTAAATCATTGTATCTTTTTTGCTCTTAATTAATAGGGGAATGGTTTAAGAAACGACCACATTTTTTGTTCTTAAATCATTGTTTCCCTATATACTCTTAGAGCCCAAAAAATTTTAAAGCACCTATAGGGATAAAATTTTAAGATTCTTCATTTTATAAGGCGGAAAACCCTTGAAATAAATCACATTTTTTTGAAAGAGAAATTTCAGTTTGAAAAAATTAATCGGATGAACTCGAAGGTTCCTAAAAATTTTATTTAGAATAAAAAGTTAAACAAGTAAATGAGCATTTCTCTTATATCAAATGACCAAAACAATATAAAAGAGGTATTGAAAATCTTGCAACAATATTCCTTTGATGAGTTACAGCTAGATATCCACTTATCTCCCTTAGAAAAAGACAAAAAATCAATCCTCCAAAAATTGGAAAAACTTGGTGTTGAATTCACTTTCAATGATGAGATGAATCAAACCTCCATCTCTGATTTTGAAGACGAATCAGAGCTTAATTCGAGTGTGATGGATAATTCAACAAGGTTAAAAAAGGAAGAAATCAATAATTTTATTTCATGGGAGCTAAAAGATAGATTCCTTTATCATTTTTTCAAAAAAAGTAGGGATGAATGCAACTCGTTATATGATTGGGCAGAAAATAATCAAGTGTCAATTGTGCCAGACTTTGATTTGGAGATGCTTTCTTTGAAAGGTCCGAAAAAAGCGATTGAAGAGTTTAAAGAGACTACAAACGTCATTTCTTATGAAAAATCAGCTTTGTTGAATGAAGAGGAGGCTTGGGGTTTGGATAAAACAAATTTTATCAAAGGTTTAAAATCTGAGTACAATATAAAGATAAGAATTGTTCCTGAAATATCCAATAAAAAACAATATAGCTTAGTGATATACGGAGAAGGGAAAGAAGTTCAGAAATGTAGGGACATTATTAATGAATCAGCAGGAAAATTGATAAAATTATTAGAAACTTCTAAAAAATACCAGCAAAGTAATGAATCAGAGAAGATTTTGGAATATTTAACAAAAGTATATACTCATAAATGTGAGGCAATATTTAAAAAATATCCAAACGATTACCAGTTCATAAAAGTTGAAAGCTGTTATTCTTCTCGATATACTTACTTCTTATTTTTAAATTGTGAACAAAACCATTTTGAAAAGGCGAGAAAATTCATTCAGGAAGAAATTCAGACTTTATGTATTTTGAATTTAAACGGAAAAGGTCTCAACTTGAAATGCAATGAAATTTCGACTTCCGAAATTTTTGTTACAAAGTTAGAAGATAGATCTTATTTATTATTAGGAAAAGCAAAGTACTTTAAGAACTATTTCAGAGACCAACTGGCATCAAAAGATTTCTTAAAAAATGTTTTCAAGTGCCGTTTTAGAGTACAAAAGTTTAACAAAGCTTTCATAGACAAACATAAAATAAATATAGAGTCATTTATAGGAGGAAAAATGATACAAACTGAAGAAAAGGTTGATTTTAAAATGTTTGTTTTCGTGATCCGTTCACAGTTTCAAGTCATTTTGAAAATTTTTGAAAACTTCTTGGATTTGAAAAAATTAGAAAGCAACGAGAATGATGAAAAAGACGCCATGCAAGAGAAAATTAAAAATTCACCAACAAAAGAGGTCGGAATGAAACCTAAAACTTCTCCAAAGATATTTCAATCAAAAGAAAATTTGTTTGATGAAGTTGAAATAATCTCTACTCAAGTACAAAATCTTTATAGCTTCCCTGAAGAAAATTCTTATAATTTGCAATTTGATTGTAATGAAGAAATACTGGAGCTTGATGATGGGGATTTGCAATATAAAAAAATTTCACAATTGTTGACGAAGAATTCTCCAAAAATTTCTATTCAAAATATTTCCAAAATATATAATCAAGATCAATGGGCACAATACTTAGAATCAAAACAAAAACAGAAGGATAATGAGTCAATAAAAGAATATATAATGTTTTTTGAAAGTACAGAAGAACCGATAAAAGTTCTTTCCGATAAAATTGATCTTTCCACTTTAAAAGATTGCTTGATTAATTCCTTTGACCCAGAAAAAAATAAATGTCACAAACAGAAAGAAGAAAACAAGTTTTGCATTTTTGCTTTTAGTGTTTTGGTTGATGAAAGAACTAAAGAAACAATAATTGATTACTACCCTGCTTATTTCATTATATTTCAAATAATTTGAAGAATTAAATTATATCAAAGGGAGTAGAAGTCTTCTTGGAAAACTTCTATTAATATAAGTCTATATTTTCTTTGTTTTGTATTTTACCATTTATATTTTTCTAACCACCGAAAACTTAGAGTAAAAAAATTACATTTCAATGTAATGGGTAAATATATAATGATAAACAAGGATGCATATTGATGCTTGAACTATTGAGAAATTTTCTTCATTTGCAAAATTAGATCAGGATGAAAATTTTTCATGATTTATTTTTACTTCATATTATTTTTATAAGATGGCTAATGATCATTCCCAAAAATTAGAAAGATTTAAAAGATTCATTAAATAATTTTTACTCTTGTCTTCTTGAATAAAGAATTCATGACGTTAAACTTTACCTGTGAGAATAAGCAACAAATATCAAGACTTTTTTGTTTCCTACTTGGTCAAGAAATCAACAGTCTAAACCTTCAACTAAATCTAAGTGATATCTCAAAGAACGAAGTTAATACGCTTCTCTATGAATTAAAAGCTTTGGAAATCCCTTTCATCAAACATAATGAAAATGAATCCGAAGAAGATGAATTAGATGATAATGACGATGTCGAAGAAAGTAATGAAAATGATCAATTAGGTCTTCGTAGTCGAGACATGAAGTTTTCTGTAAAACACACATGGTATAATAATGAGGAAAAAGTTCATAGAGAAATAAGTGATGATGTTGTGTTGTTTCATATAAAGAGACTCTTTGGAGAAACACAGCTTTTAAAGATCGCTAAAAAATATGAAATTGATATAGAATTGAGTAAAATAATTGAATTGGATGGACCTGATGAGAGGGTCAACGAAGCAATCAATGAGATATTAAGTATCAGCTCTCAAGTTATTGGACCAATGAGTTATAGCGAGGCACTTTGCTTAAAGAATACATTTTATTTCCATAGCCTCCAAAAAGAATACAACACAAAATTGATCATAGTTTATGATGCAAAACAACAAGGTTTTAACTTGATAATTTATGGAGAAGATCCCAATAAAGTTTTAGAATGTAAGGAAAAAATGGTAAAAGTTAGCAAACATATAAAAATTCTCTTGGAAATTACAAAGGAAGACGATTTGATTGATGTGTCTACTCAAATATTGGATTTCTTCAAAGATCGGTATAAAATAAAATGTCAAGAATTGTTTCTGAACAAGGTACAGCATTACCAAATTGATATTGTTCAGAATAAAAAATCATCGAAAAGGATTTTCTACTTTTTCTCCAATTGCGAAGACTCACAATTCCAATCAATATCGGAATATCTTTCTCAAGACACTAAAGATCTCTGTTTATTAAATATAACACCAGGAACGAATTCGACAGTTTCCTTGAACGTTCCAACAAATCCTTTGAGATCAAAGATTCATTTTTCTCAATTAGAAAAAGGTTCTTACCTTTTAATTGGGAAGCTTAAACATTTTATGACTGAAATACCAGAATTACTTCAAGAAAAATCATTTGGAACTCCTCAAAATTCTTTTAAACTTTCCATAAGGAAGTTTATTGACCTTGAGCGTGACACTTTAAAAGAATTAAGCAAACTTTCGGAGGTCGAACAAGGCCATAACTTCGACTCTTTTCTTGTTAATTCAAGTTCTTCCAATGTTTATCAAATACTCAAAAGATTTGAGTTATTCTTGATGAAAGAAAAGAAAGAAAATAATGACCAAATTATAATTCAATCTCCTAGCAAAGATGATAGTCAAAATGGGTATTACTATGGCTTGATGGAAGAAAGGAAATCTACTGAAATCAGCGCAGAAAGAGTTCACAAAGATGAGGGTTCATTTAGGGATCAAGACGATTATGAAAGGAGGGTATTTACAAAGAGTAGTCTGAATAAAGAAGAGAGTTTTCCAAATAGAAGTATCCAAAAGGATCTGCATTCATTTAATACCATATTCCCTGAAGAAAATTTAAATAAAGACTTCTATATGTATGATGGAAATCCAAATCAAGAAGTTGAACCATTGGACCCAAGAGACCCAGCCCATAGCCGAATTGAGCGAATACTAAGAAGAGGTTACTTTGGAGTTAAACTTGTCCAAATCGTAAAAAGTAGTTTTCTTGATCTATGGAAGAAATATGTTAAGTTCAGAAGTGCTTATAAAGCAAATCAAGTCAAAGAATATATTTTAATGGTAGCAAGCGAAGATGATCCTCTTGAATTGATTGATAATAACCTTGAAGTGAATGAATTATTTAAGACATTGGTTGGAACAATTGATATAAAGAAAAATAAATTATTTAAAGATGAGGATGGAAACTATAATGTTCTTGTTTGTGTTGTTTTGTTTGATGATAATGATTCTATTATTAGCTATTACCCTGCGTATTTTTTAATATTTAAGTGAAAAATTCAGAAAATATTGAGAGCATAAAAATTATTATAGTAATTAAATTTTAGATTCTCAACATAAAATAATCTTTCGTTTGAAATCGAATTATTTCTATTGAATTTGATCATTCCTTAATAGATCCAAGTCCTCAGATAGAATATATAACAATTAATTTGAATGAATGTTAACTTAGTTGAGTACATCCTATGAATTTATTCAGTAAATAATGCAAAAGAATCAACAACATACTTACAACTATTCAATATCAAATCTCTCCACAGTTAAAGTTGGAGTAAAGTCACAACCAATTGGGGTCTCGTCTGTGACAAGAGAAGCTCCTTTAACACCCAACTTATAAAAGTTATAATCAAGTCTAAAGTCAACATTGAAGGGGAAAATATCTTCTGTTGTAACTTTTGGAGAGAAGGCGATTTCAATATTAGAAGTGTTATTTGAATCATCTAATCTTGTTGTTGTCCATCTAAAGACAGCATCACTGACCTCATAATCACCATTTTCAATACTCTTGATCTCTGGTGTTTCAGAGGCAGGGAAACCAAAGAAAATAACCAAGTTATCTATATGTTGAATTCTTGTTTGATCAGTATTAAACTCAACTTCACAAGTAATAGAACCTTCATTAAACCAATAGTTAAATCTGAATGGAACATCATCCATGTTGGTTGAAGCATATCTATATTTCAAGCAATTAATTTTCTGGCCTGCATTAAAAGAATCCTTTAAGTCCTTGGGAGCAAGCGCGAACTTTTCAGTCCATTTCTGTCTATTGAACAATGGATTTGGTTTAAGCGTAACTGTTTTGTTATTTGTTTCTGGTTGGAGATAAACAGCACAATTTCCTTTTGAAGGATCTCTAATGAGTAAAAATAATTCTCCTTTGACTTCGAAGTTGGACAAAGCTCCATCTTTTTGCATAACACAAACAAGTTTTTCTTCGCATTCGACTGAAACTGGTGCTTGTAAAGGATTATACTCAGTCTTTTTCTTTTCTGTTTCTTGGTCCTTAATCATTTCTTGGATTTCTTCGACATTTCCTTTAGAAATTTCTGATGGAATGGCCTTTGTTTCTTTCTTTTTAACGATTTGTAATCCCTTTTTAGGAGCTGTATTCACATTACCTTTGCTTTCCTTTTGAGGTGCGATGTATTTAGTTTCAGTATTTACAACAACTTCAGGCTCGCCACCTTTCTTGAAACTCTCAGAGCTTTCACTTGAGAACCCTCCTTGACCTGGCTTATAGCTTGGATCTTTTTGTTTTTTCTTCATTTCAAGTTGTGCTTTTTTGGCGGCTTCCTTAGCTTCATTCATTCGTGCCTTAAGTAACATTAAATGAAGTTTCTCATCACTAGAATCCATTGTTAAGGAATTTTGAACTTGGTTTAGAGTTACACTTTCTCTATAACCAAAAGAAATAACGTCATCAAAGGCTAAAAGTATATCAAATGCATTTTTCTGTATGGTGGGTTCTGAGACACCATAAGTGCATATATCTAACACAACCTTATGAACAAGACGGATAGTTTCAAGGTCTTCTATTATGTTACTATTTTTGTTTGTGATGAGGACCAAATACATTGTGGTTTCTAAAGGTAGATAAATGTATCTGATATATTCATTTTCTACAAACGTGTGCTGTTGATTCGCAGAAATAGACTTTGGGAAGTTACGAATATACTCTTCAAGAGTAAGCCTTGAAATATTCGTGTATTGTCTTGCGACAAGGATTTTGCCTGCTTTGGTACAAATTGTTGAAGAGATAATCACCATTTTTAGTGAGATTTTAATTAATTTGTTTGCTTCCTTTTTAATTATTATAGAGCCGAAAAAACACGTGCCCTCCAAAATGAAAGATGTGTTTTCTCATTTTTGTATTTTCTGGGCAGGATTCAGAGGGAAAAAGTGTCTTTTTATTCCTAAATTCTTAAAAACTGAAAAATCGATTTATTCTGAAACACAACCTTGAAACAGTTTTTTTTGTTGTGCCTTTTTTGGCTTTCTGAAACAAAATAGCGGGAAAATTGTTGCAAGTGTAAAAAAGATTCTGTGGAAAAAACTTTCACAATAATACATGGGGAAAATTTATAAATTTCGAGCTGGATCGTTGAAACAAACAAGATAATCTTATTATTCCAAAAGTTCGCCATTTAAGAATAAAGATATCTTAAATAAAATACAATATTTAAAATTCATACAACAATAACAAAATAACAAAAGTTACCTTCGAAAAATATCCCAAAAGTATATTAACTATTCTTAACAATAATTTTCAGTTGATCATGCATTTATCTGTTTCCTCTGTGTGTTATTGCGTTTGCTTCTGCACCAACTCTATTAATTTCATTTAATTGTTCTTCAAGCTTGATTCTTCGCTCTTCTAAGACATATTTGAGGAAATACTATTCAATTTCAATTTTTGCATAGAAAGTTAAATTACTATTTCTGCCATCATTCTTGTATGAGTTTCAATAAAATCATCTGTTCGACCAAGAAGTTTCTTTTTTCTGTTATGTTAAGCAAAAATATCAACAGCTTTTACTTCTCCTCAGCTTCGGCAGGGTTTGGGCAACTCACTAATTCGTAAAAAGTTTTTTGAAAATTCTTTTAATAAATAATGATCTAAAATGAGAATATGTATACTCCAATAGAATTATGTAACTCATTTAGTTTGCTAACTAAAAAGGTTTTATACTCATCTCCAGGACCTGGAGCTGGCGTTCCCTGTTCTTCTATGTTCATAAAAGAAAACTCTTAATGTGTTGATTTTATTTTCGATTAAGATTTTGGCAAAATTTTATCTGGATTTCAAATAAAATAAATTTCGATCAAATCACAAAAATTCTCAGAGTAATATCACAAATTTCAAGATTGGCTTTGATAAGAATTTCACAAAATCAATAGGAAATATTTATGCGAAATACTAAAAACTTACAGGTTTAGTAATTTAAATGTTTTGTCCAAGTATAGAAAATTAAAATTCACAATCTTCTTTCAATTAATGTTGTTTTATAAGTGCTCTACTATATCAATTCTATTTTTTGAAGACAGCTTGAAGAAACTAGAAAATTTTTATCTTAAGTTTTCAAGATAAAAAACTGATATAGAGTTTTACTCCAAAATTATACAATAATGTAATTGACTTTATATTTTGGAGTTACTTGAAATAGTAATCTTTGATCTAAATTAATCACTTTGTGCATTTATTATTTTTTCTGGTATTTAGTTGGTCTAAGCATCAATTCAGGTTTAACCCATTGGTGGAATTGTTCTTCAGTTAAGAGTTTAAGTTCTAAAGCGGATTCCTTAAGAGTGATGCCCTTTTTATGAGCATTCTTGGCAATCTTTGCTGCGTTATCATATCCAATATAAGGATTCAAAGCTGTAACAAGCATTAATGAGTTATTTAACAACTCAGTGATTCTCTGTTCATTAGCTTCAATACCATTGATGCAGTTTCTAAAATATTAGATACAATGGAACATAAAATTCATACGCCACAAAAGAGTTGGAAGCATCGGCAATCAATCTTATACTGTGTAAAACATTTTTAATAATCATTGGTCTGAAAACGTTAAGTTCAAAGTGTCCATTAGATCCTCCTAAGGTAATAGCAGTATTGTTTCCGATAACTTGACAGCAAACCATTGTCAAAGCTTCGCATTGGGTAGGATTAACCTTTCCTGGCATAATGGAACTTCCTGGTTCATTTTCAGGGAGAAGAAGTTCTCCAAGTCCACTTCTTGGGCCAGAACCAAGGAATCTAATATCGTTGGCAATCTAATCACTTAATGAAAAATCCTGATGGTTATCTTACTTTCATTAAGGCAACTGCAATGGTGTTCAAAGATCCATGGAACTCAACAAGAGCGTCATTAGTTGCTAAAGATTCGAATTTATTAGGTGCGGTCACAAACTTGTATCCAGTTTCCTTTGAGATTTCTTCGGCAACAGTTTCAGCAAATCCTTCATAAGTGTTTATTCCAGTTCCGACTGCAGTACCTCCTTGGGCAAGTTCAGAAACATCTGGCAATTTAGCCTTGACTCTTTCAATGGCTTTTCTGATTTGATGAGCATATCCACCAAATTCTTGGCCTAAAGTGACAGGGGTAGCGTCTTGGGTATGAGTCCTTCCGATTTTAATGATATCCTTGAATTCATTAGCTTTCTTTTCAAGAGCTTGAGCGATATTTTCAAGAGCAGGAAGGAGATGTTGGTTAGTTTCGATAACAGTAGCAATGTGCATAGCAGTAGGGAAAGAGTCGTTTGATGATTGACTCATGTTAACATGATCATTAGGATGAACTAAGCCCTATAATATTAACAAAAGAAAGAGAATTTTAGAACCTTTTCTCCGAGTTTTCCACCCAAATATTCAATAGCTTTGTTTGCAATGACTTCATTTACGTTCATATTGGATTGAGTTCCTGATCCGGTTTGCCAGACAACAAGAGGAAAGTTATCATCTAATTTTCCTTGAATAATATCATCAGCGGCCTTGACAATGGCATTGGCGATATCTTCCTTCAAAGCATAATTACGATTAGCACGAGCAGCACTCTTCTTCAAAATAGCAAAAGCTCTGATAAGAGGAAGAGGCATTTTATCGGTATCTTGAGCAATTTTAAAGTTTTCAATGGATCTTTGAGTTTGAGCTCCCCAGTACTTTTCTGCAGGAACTTTAATAGG
>Ga0182742_1005784_pt1 | contig 10229 bp, 6 predicted proteins | sample eDN5th37CBELigMG_FD_128880 | JGI IMG/M metagenome (GOLD analysis project Ga0182742, IMG submission 128880) | Enriched Miracle-Growth compost microbial communities from Emeryville, California, USA - eDNA 5th pass 37_C BE-Lig MG (version 2)... ... | reverse complement strand
TCCGAATCCACTCATGATTTGGACAGGATCGTCCAAAGGAGTTACTTGAGAGTCCGAATCCACTCATGATTTGGACAGGATAGGTAAGAGGAGTCGCTTGAGAGTCCCAATCCACTCATGATTCAGACAGGATCGTCCAGAGGAGTCGCTTGAGAGTCTGAATGCGCCCGTGATTTGGACAGGATCGTCCAGAGGAGTCGCTTGAGAGTCTGAATGCGCCCGTGATTTGGACAGGATCGTCCAGAGGAGTCGCTTGAGAGTCCGAATCCATTCATGATTCGGACAGGATCGTCCAGAGGAGTCGCTTGAGAGTCCGAATCCACTCATGATTCGGACAGGATTCGTCCAGAGGAGTCACTAGAGAGTCCGAATGCGCCCGTGATTTGGACAGGATCGGTCCAGAGAGTCACTTCAAAGTCCCAATCCTCCCATGATTCGGACAGTCCCAAGGGCGGGAGTTGCAACAAAGCCAGAATATACGCAAACAAAGGAGAGCGATTTTTGCTATCCTTTATAAGTAAATGTAAATTAAAATAATTTGTATTTTATTATTGTAAACAAATGGCTAAACTTCTATCTAGAAAACAAAATCGAGGTGGTACCATTGAAAAAATTCCTGATCGCATTAACGGCAATCCTCTTTGTTTCGGGTTGTACGGGAGATAATGAATTATCGAATGAAAATGAAGCAAGTGAAGCCGTTGCAAGGCAAGCCGAGGTGATTGCGACCGATTTACAGATTCCTTGGAATATTACTAAACACAATCAAACCTTTTATTTAAGTCAACGTGCGGGAAGTGTGATTAAAGTGGATGGTGAAAATGGCTCAAAAACGATGCAACAGGTGGATGTGACAAAAGATGTCCTTCATATCGGAGAAGGAGGGCTTTTGGGCTTTATTCTTTCCCCGAATTTTGACAGCGACCAGGAAGCGTATGCTTACCATACCTATGAAGAAAATGGAGAAGTGTTCAATCGAATAGTCGTTCTCCAACTTAATCAAAACACCTGGCACGAGACTTCCGTTATTCTTGAAGGCATTCCTGGTGGAAGAATTCATAACGGTGGGCGAATCAAAATCGGACCTGACGGCAAATTGTATGCTACAGCTGGAGATGCTGGGAATCCTAATCATGCTCAAAACGTCAGTAGCTTAGCGGGTAAAATCTTGCGTTTGGAATTAGACGGTTCCATACCAGATGATAATCCAATTAAAAATTCATACGTGTATTCTTATGGACACAGAAACCCTCAAGGACTAGCTTGGGATAATAATGGAAAGCTTTATAGCTCTGAGCATGGACAGTCGGCGCATGATGAGATTAACCAAATTGAAGCCGGGAAGAATTATGGCTGGCCTGTGATTGAGGGTGACGAAACAGCTTCAAATATGGAATCTCCATTATTCCATACTGGGGAGGAAACATGGGCTCCGTCTGGAATTGAAATAAAAAACGGAAATATCTATGTAGCGACCTTACGTGGCGAAAGTATTCGAGTAGTCGACCTCACTGGTACGAAAGTGGAAATCGCATTTGAAGGTGCGGGAAGAATGCGGGATATTCTAATTGAAGAAAATGCGTTATATTCCATCACCAATAATCGTGATGGAAGAGGGAATCCTCGGGAAGGTGACGATCGGTTATTTAAGATACCTATAGAATAGGAAAAATGCCCAACTAGTTAATTTGGGCATTTTTTGGTGTCTGCTACTCGTTTGATGGTAAAATAGTTTGAGACAAATCTTCTAGAAAGGAGAGCCATACGTGAATATCCGATTAAATCACAAAATCATAAAAGACATGTGTGGAACAGTCTCCTTTAAACGAGGAGATTCTTTTTATCGTGCGGATCGAGTAACATTCCAGAGTTATCATCCTCAAGGGTGTGAAGCAACAGTTACGGGCGCGGAGGAATTTCAAGTGAAAGTAACCGTGGATCACGGTGATTTTCAAACGACCTGTAGCTGTCCTTCACTCCCTTCTTTTAAAAATGAATGTCAGCATATTGCAGCTGTGCTATTAGCCATATATGACTATCAGAAAAAAGGGACGGTTCCTTTTATACCAAGCGAGCAGCCTAACGCGAATCAGGAACTAACAGTCGGGTTGTTAACCCTGTTTGCCAATCAACCCAAGAGGTCGAGTGGACATCAGCTCCATTTTGAAAATCGGCAAGTCGTAGAGGCTGCAATTACTTGCAAAATCATTTCCGTAATGGATAAAGAGATGCTAGGGGTAGAGCTTACTATCCACTCCATTTTAGTCCATGAAATACGAGATTTCCTAGAGAACATAAAAAAAGGAACACCCATAGCCCTTTCAGATACTTTTACTTATGATCCGAGTGTTCATTGTTTCCAAAGGGAAACAGACGCTGTGATTTCACAGCTTGTTCAAGTGATCCATGATGAAAAGGTGCATGGTGTTGTACCAAACAGCCAAATGCTACTGATCACACCGATATCTTGGGAAAGACTACTTCCTTTTCTTGTAAAAGCACCACAAGTAAGTTTACAGGTTGATGGACTCACTTATAGCGGAATCCGACTTTCTAAAAAAACGCTTCCTTTGCAATTCGAAGTAACAGACGTAAAGGGTGGAGGCTATCAACTGAAAGTTCAAGGTTTAGATCAAATCCTCGTGATGAATTCATATGGACTCGTTTTGGCTAAAGGGGAGATATACCAAATCCCTTATGAAGATATGGACCGATTGGTTGAAATGAAGCAGATGTTAGCAAATACGAAGGCGGGAAGTATTCCTATTCCAAAGGAACAATTTGACTTTTTCTTGGAAAAAGTGGTTCCAGGTTTAAAAAAGTTGGGTACCGTGCAAATATCATCTACCGTTTCCGAGCACATTTTTCACACGCCGCTTGTCGCCAAGTTGTACCTTGATCGTGTAAGCAATCGACTTCTTGCAGGGCTAGAATTTCACTATGAAAATATAGTGATTAACCCACTAGAAAGTCATCAACAACAAGCTAGATTTATTGCAGCAAGGGATGTAGGGAAAGAGCAGGAGATCCTTAAGCTGATGGAGGAAAGTTCATTTGCAACGACGGACAGTGGATATGTTCTGCATAATGAGGAATTGGAGTATGAATTTTTATATCATGCTGTTCCGAAGTTAGAGAAGCTCGTACAAATATATGCAACGACAGCTGTCAGAAACCGGTTGTTCAAGGAAAGTGCCCACCCTAAAATCCGGATTAAAATGAAAAAAGAACGAACCAATTGGCTTGAATTCAAGTTTGAAATGGAGGGCATGGCAGAGAAAGAGATTCGTGCCGTGCTAGCAGCGTTAGAGGAAAAGCGAAAATACTATCGTTTGAAAAATGGATCGCTGCTCTCGTTGGAAACAAGAGAATTTGAAGAAATTGATCGTTTCCTTCATTCACTTCCTATCCAACCAGAAGATTGGGAAAGTGAATTAAACATCCCTGTCGTTCGAGGGCTACAGCTCTTAGATGGTGATAGTAAAGTATTTATGTTTGAGGATTCCTTTCGTCAATTTATAAATACCATTCAAAATCCAGGTGAAATGAAGTTTGAAGTACCAAAACCGGTAGAGTCGATTCTCCATGAGTATCAGAAGCAAGGTTACCAATGGATGAAAACTCTCGCCCATTTTGGATTTGGAGGAATTCTAGCAGATGATATGGGACTTGGGAAAACCTTGCAGAGCATTTCCTTCATATTGTCAGAGCTTTCTACCATACGTGAAAAAAAGCTCCCTGTTCTTGTTGTCTGTCCATCATCTCTAACGTATAACTGGTTAAGTGAAATGATGAAGTTTGCTCCAGAGCTACAAGCCGTTGTGATGGATGGGACGAAAACGGAAAGGGTAAAAATTCAGAATAACCTAGATGGGTTAGACGTTGTAATCACTTCGTATCCATTGTTATTAAAAGATTTGACCTGGTACCAAAAACAGTCGTTTCGTGTGGTTTTCTTTGATGAAGCACAAGCCTTTAAAAATCCAGTTTCACAAACAGCGAAAGCCGTGCGAAGGATACAAGCTAATTATCGCTTTGCCCTTACAGGGACTCCGGTGGAAAATTCCTTAGAAGAACTCTGGTCTATTTTCCACGTTGTGTTTCCTGAACTTTTTCTCGGATTCAAGGAGTACAGCAATCTAACAAGAAAGCAAATTGCTCGGAGGATTCGCCCGTTTTTACTGCGAAGAATGAAGGAAGAGGTACTTTCTGACATTCCTGGAAAAATGGAGTGGATAGAGACCGTGGAGCTTCTCCCAGATCAGAAGAATTTGTATGCCGCGTATCTTGCCAAACTGAAAGAAGATACGTTAAAGCATTTGGACAAGGACACGATAAGGAAAAATCGGATTAAAATCTTGGCTGGATTAACGCGATTAAGACAGATTTGTTGTCATCCTGGTTTATTTGTAGATGGATATAAAGGAAGTTCGTCAAAATTTGAACAGCTCATGAAGATTGTGGATGAAGCAAAGTTTTCTGGAAGACGGGTGCTGATTTTTTCTCAGTTTACGAAAATGCTCACTCTGATTGGCAGGGAACTAGCTAATCAAGGGATCCCTTTTTTCTACTTGGATGGTCAGACACCTTCGGAAGAACGTCTAGAAAGATGCAATCGATTTAACGATGGTGAACGGGATATTTTTCTTATATCGTTAAAAGCGGGTGGAACGGGACTGAATTTAACAGGGGCGGATACGGTTATTTTATATGACCTTTGGTGGAATCCGGCTGTGGAGGAGCAAGCGGCAGACCGTGCACATCGGATTGGTCAGACGAATGAAGTGCAAGTGATCAAGCTGATTGCACGCGGGACTATCGAGGAGAAAATCAATGAACTGCAGGAGAAAAAGAGAGATCTTGTGTCAGAGATTATTGATTCTAAGCGGAATTCCACTCCTTCTCTTACAGAAGATGATATTCGTGAGATATTAATGATTTAGTTTTGGTGAAATCTACATCTCGAGTCTTAGAAGAAGTTACAACCTTGGTTTCTATTTAGATAAGAAAAGTAACTCTATACTTATAGTATCTTAAATAAGATGGAGTGGTTTTATGACGGACTTTCTACTAACACTAATAGATAAATGGGGGATAGGCGGAATTTTGTTTTCCTTATTCATTGAGGGAAGTGCCTTTCCCTTTGTTGGAACTTTTTTTATAGTCACAGTAGGGTTTATTTTAAATTTATCCTGGATGGAAGTAGCATGGATTTCACTAACTGGAAGTTTTTTATATGCTCTCGGGAGCTATATCCCTTATACCATTGGATATAAATTAGGGAATTCTGTTGAAAATAGATTGAACCTGACTCAAAGAGAAAAGTTGGTAAAGGTAAAGAATCGGTTGAACAAGTATGGTGTGTGGAGTATTGCGGTATTAAGTCCCCTTCATTTAGGTAACGTGATTCCTTTTATTGCAGGAATATCTAAAATGAAAGTTCTTCCTTATACGGCACTTACGATGTTAGGAATAGGGCCATCGACTTTCCTTTTATTAAGTATTGGTCGTTTTTATGACGGTGATGCTAAACAATTGATAAATAGGATTACTGACTATCAAACCATGTTACTTGTTGTGCTTGGAGCAATGACGATTGGTTATATAAGTTGGAAAGAACTAAAACAGCGTAACCAAAAGAGAAAGATTGAAGTAGTTGATAGATAAAGGGAGAGCCTCCATCACTGGACTGCTCTCCCTGATTTATATTACTCGTCCGATTCCTCGCCTTGTCTGTTTTTTTTGTTCGGGAAGAGTATCCCAGAAGCTAGTATCGGCAGTTTCGATGGAGCCATCTGCAATGGCTCGTACGGTAGCATCTAAGGTAGTAATCGTTTGCTTTATTAAATAGCCGTTGCTCTTTTGTCCAAGAGCATAAGATTCAATGTAGTGATCGGACATGCCACGCATTTCAAATAGGAGAGTAGAAATGTCATAACGAACAGCCGCTCCATTACGTCCGATATTTTCTCCGCTACCACCCACGTATTTTCCAATATGGCCCCAACCAGTATTCTCAAGGGCTCCGTAAACTACAGATCCTAATTTTTTCGAGCGTTCAACCACTTCCGTCTTCACATTTGGATTGGTCGGATATAGAATCGACCCAGATACGAGTTCTCCTTCGGTTTCACTAAGTGTACCCTGGTGATGAAGATCAATCATATAATCAATGTTATATTTTGCAAAAACATTCTCATGTAAAGATCTCACTTCTGGTTCCATTTCACTTGTTGCCTTATCATGTTCACGGTTAAGGTCCACATAGTTCGCGTTGTAACGAGTAAGATGACGATCGCCATCGGCATGATAATTATCAAGTGAGAAGTCCACATCACCCATTGCTCCATCAGCATTAAGCATAGGAATGATGAGTACATTAACGTTATCTAATACTCCCTTTGTTTTAGCTGTACCTAAATGCTTAATAAAGCTTAGGGCACCCTCTGTTGTAAGCTGCTCGTTTCCGTGCTGCTGTGTTAAAAATAAAATCGTTGGATTATCAGGATTAGAGATATATTTCGCCATATAAATATCGCGGCCTTTGACTGTTTGTCCAATCACCTCTAATTCCATCGCTTCTTGCTTAGCATCTTGAGTATTTAAGTAATCTACTAAACTCTCATATGTATGCAGAATCGACGTTTGGACGGCACCGTTGCCTGCACCCGGGCCATTTCCTACAGCAAAAACGGGTGATGAGACGGCAGTAATGGCACCGAATGCCATTAGACTTGATAAGGACACGGATAAAACCTTTTTCTTTAAGTTCATATCTTACCTCCAAATGAAATATTTTTAACAATTCAAATTTTATCCAATTATGGATCTGATGTTAATAAAGTAAATTGCCTATTATTTAGACAAATTTCGATTAACGAAATACATACGAAGGAAGGATTTAAAAACTATTAAAATTAGGCTTTAGTAGTAGAGATAGGAAGATAGGTGTGGGTCACAATGGTTTCGATTATAAAAGTTTATAAGTGCTTATTAGGTAAATGTTTTTACTAAAAATAAGTATAAAATATTTTGTATAACGCAAACGAATTGTGGGATGAGAGGTGATATGTAGTGAAGATTGATTACTTGGGTTTGGAATTAAAGGCTAAAAAGTACTGTTTGATGCCATGTGATCGCTAGTAAAATACTTTTCTGAAGTTTTTTTACTAGTTTTAGTAAAAATATATTTACAAGTTTTACTGTTAGTGATATATTTTAATTACTGAAGCGCTTTCAATAGAAATGTAAACCAAGGTGAGAGGATGTAAGCTATGAAGAAGTTTAAAAAGTATTTTAGCCTTATGAGCGGTATTGCTTTAAGTTTATCTTTAGTAGCGTGTGGACCTCAAGAAAGTAGTACGGAGAGTACTGGTTCGAACGATTCTTCCAAGAACAAAGAGTATGATTTACTAGTTTGGGAGGATATTGAAAAAGGAGCAGGTATTGAAGATGCGATTGCTAAGTTTGAAGAAGAAAATGGAGTAAAGGTGAAAGTAGTTGAAAAAGCCTATGCTCAACAAATAGAAGATTTACGTATGGATGGACCGGGTGGTACAGGACCAGATGTACTTACCATGCCGGGAGACCAAATTGGAACGGCGGTAACCGAAGGATTAATTAAAGAGTTAAATGTAGATGAAGATGTTCAATCTATTTATACAGAAGTAGCTATGAAGTCGCAAATGGTAGAAAACAAGGTGTATGGTTTACCTAAAGCTGTAGAAACTACCATGCTTTATTACAATAAAGATTTAGTTTCTGAAGCAGAACTTCCAACCACTCTTGACGGATGGTATGACTACTCTAAGAAGGTAACGGATGGAGAAAAATTTGGATTCCTAGCGTTGTTTGACCAAATCTACTATGCACAAAGCATTTTGAGTGGGTATGGTGGATATATTTTCGGAACCGATGACAAAGGCAATTACGATCCTGCCGATATCGGGTTAAATACCAAAGGTGCGCTTGAAGGGGCAGAGTATATTCAAAAGTTCTATAAAGAAGGTCTATTTCCAGCTGGAATCATTGGTGAACAAGGAATTAATGTTCTTGAATCGTTGTTTACGGAAGGAAAAGCTGCTGCTGTCATTTCAGGTCCTTGGAATATTGATCCATTTACAAAAGCAGGAATCAATTTTGGTGTAACCAAATTACCTGAGCTTTCAAATGGTGAGAATATGAGTTCGTTCGTTGGAGTGAAGAGTTATAATGTGAGCTCTTATAGTAAAAATGCTGAACTTGCTGAGAAGTTAGTTGTATTTTTAGCAAATGAAGAAAATTCAAAAGCTCGATATGAAGTGACCAAGGAAGTTCCAGCTGTACAAGCACTTGCTAATGATCCTGTTGTAGCAGAAAGTGAAGCAGCCCAAGCGGTAGCTGAGCAATCGCAATTTGCTGAATTAACTCCAAACATTCCAGAAATGAACGAAGTTTGGACACCAACAGACTCTGCCCTGCAAACCATCGCAACTGGTAAAGCTCAACCTAAAGAAGCGTTGGAGCAAGCCGTTGAAACGATTAAAGGACAGATTGAAGCGAAGCATGGTGGAAAATAATTTGTAAAGTAAACAATGGTGTCAAACGTTACTCATGTTTGACACCATTTATTATAAGGACGGAATTCTGTCGCATGAACGTCTAATAAGAGGTGAAAAAAGTGCAACATCGCAAAACGGCTTTGCTTTTATCAATCATTCCAGGAATTGGTCAATTTTACAATAAGCAGTGGATAAAGGGACTGTTATTTTTACTTTTAGCGGTTTCGTTCTTTGCTGTATTTGGTGATTTATTGAATATGGGATTTTGGGGGCTTTTCACACTTGGGACGGAAGTGCCCCGAGATAACTCGATCTTTCTACTTGCAGAAGGGATTATTGCTGTCATTGTAACGATTTTTGGGCTTGCCTTTTACTATATTAATCTACGAGATGCTTATAAGAACGGGGCTTTGAGAGATAAAAATCAGCGTCTGCATTCTCTTAAGGAAGATTACCGCAATTTAATTGAGCAGGGTTACCCTTATGTTATCAGTGGACCATCACTCTTTATTTTAATATTTGCAGTCATTTTCCCTATTTTATTTAGTTTCGCATTAGCGTTTACGAACTACGATTTATACCATTCTCCACCGGCTAACTTAGCTGATTGGGTGGGGTTAGAAACATTTTTTGAAATCTTCACCGTTGATATTTGGCGTTCTACCTTCTTTGATGTATTAGCTTGGACGGTCATTTGGACGCTTGTGGCTTCTACTTTGCAGGTGAGCCTTGGAGTGTTTCTTGCGGTTTTAGTCAATCAGAAAGATGTGAAATTTACTAAGTTCTATCGAACGGTTCTTGTTCTACCTTGGGCAGTACCTGGGTTTGTAACGATCTTAATATTTGCAGGATTATTTAATGATAGCTTTGGGGCAATCAATAACGATATACTGGCTGCTTTTGGAATTCAGTCCATTCCGTGGCTTACTGATGAAAACTGGACACGAGTGGCATTAATTCTTATGCAGGGTTGGTTAGGTTTCCCTTATATTTTCTTAGTAACAACAGGTGTCCTTCAGTCCATTCCGGATGACCTTTATGAAGCAGCAACGATTGATGGAGCGTCTGTTTTTGCAAAGTTTCGCCATATTACAATGCCTATGATTTTAATCGCAATGGCTCCGATCATTATTACTCAATACACGTTTAACTTTAATAACTTTAATATTATTTATCTATTTAATGGTGGTGGACCTGCTGTACCAGGATCGACGGCTGGAGGAACGGATATACTCGTTTCATGGATATACAAATTAACGATGCAATCGAGTCAGTATTCACTGGCGGCTGCATTAACCATCTTGCTATCAGTATTTGTTATCGCGATTGCACTATGGCAATTTAGACGTACGAATTCCTTTAAAGAGGGGGCTTAAAGGATGCTGAAAGATATGAAAAAACAAAAATTCTTTCGTCTCCTGTTTACACATTTGATATTAGTTTTTATGACAGTGATCATTATTTATCCATTAATTTGGACCGTTGGTGCGAGCTTTAATCCGGGAAACAGCTTGATTAGCACGTCTATCATTCCTAAAAACCCTACACTTGATCATTATCGCGAATTGTTTGCAGGGAAGGAAAGTTTGCAATATGGAAAATGGTATGCAAATTCCTTGAAAATTAGTGTTTTTACCATGATAGGGACGGTAATAAGTGTTTCTTTTACTGCCTATGCATTTTCTCGGT